>Ga0182743_1002442_pt1 | contig 16278 bp, 12 predicted proteins | sample eDN3rd30CKraftOP_FD_128522 | JGI IMG/M metagenome (GOLD analysis project Ga0182743, IMG submission 128522) | Enriched Organic Plus compost microbial communities from Emeryville, California, USA - eDNA 3rd pass 30_C Kraft OP (version 2) (version 2) ... | reverse complement strand
ACGTTGTCCTGCTTCTGGGTGTTTTCAATCTGTCACGGTGGTGGCTGTCATGACCTTTTCGTTGCGCGGCCTGGCGCGCGTCCTTGTCACCCTCCTCATGTGCGTCGCGGCGTTTTTCGCCGGCCGCGCCCTGTGGAGCCATTACATGAGCGATCCCTGGACCCGCGACGCCAAGGTGCGCGCTGATATTGTCGGCGTGGCGCCCGACGTCTCCGGTCTGGTGAGCGAGGTGCTGGTGCAGGACAACCAGCCCGTGAAAGCCGGCGATGTGCTGTTTCGGATTGATCCCGCCCGTTTCACCATCGCCCTGCGCCAGTCGGAAGCCGCGCTCGCCGGCGGCAGGGCGACGCTGGAGCAGGCCGCGCGCGAGCTGAAGCGTTATGAAAAGCTGGGAGACGTGGTCTCGCAGCAGAAAACCGAGCAGGCGCAACTGGCGCTGGACAGCGCCGCCGCGGCGGTGCAACAGGCGACCGCCGCCCGCGATCTGGCGAAGCTCAATCTGGAGCGTTCGGAAGTTCGCGCCCCGGTCACCGGCGTCATCACCAATTTCACCGTGCGCCCTGGCGACTACGTCGCCGCCGGCGCGGCGAAGGTTGCCCTGATCGACACCGATTCCCTGCGCGTGGAAGCCTATCTGGAAGAAACCAAGCTCAACCGCGTTCATGTGGGCGATAGCGCCACCATCTGGCTGATGGGCCAGCCGACGCCCCTTCATGGTCATGTGGAAAGCATCGCCGCCGGCATCGAGGACCGCGAACGCACCATCGGCTCCGGGTTGCTGGCCAATATCAACCCCACCTTCAGCTGGGTGCGCCTTGCCCAGCGCATTCCCGTGCGCATCAGGCTTGACCCGGCGCCGGACGGCGTGAACCTCGTCGCCGGCATGACCGCCACCGTGTACATCAATCAGGGCTACAACAATCAGGCCGGCGACAGGCCGCAAAAAACGAAGCAAGAAACGAAACAGGAGACGAAGCAGGACGGCGCGTCACAGCAAAACGGCGCGCCAGCCAACCCACGCTGACCCGTCCGGTCGCGAACAGCGACGGCGGGGGCCATGGGCGCCGGCGGGCCGCTGCCTGGAAGCTTCACGCCCCTACGTCAAAGCCCGCCGGAAAGGCCGGCGGGCTTTGCGGGTCCAGGGTGCGCCGGATCATTGCCAGGTCTGGCGATCATACCAGCTGTTGATGTCAGCTTCAGCCTTGTCCTTCGCCAGACCATAGCGTTCCTGAATTTTTCCTTCGAGCTGGTCGCGCTTTCCGTCGATCACGTCCAGATCATCGTCCGTAAGCTTGCCCCACTGTTCCTTGACCTTGCCCTTGATCTGCTTCCAGTTTCCTTCAACGCGGTTCCAGTCCATCGCATTTCCTCCATTGTGAGGGCCTGTGTACTGAATAACGTTGCAGGGGCCGCTTTTGTTCAAACGCCGGCCTGATCCCGCCGGCGCTCCGGCGTCGCCTCAGGTCCCGCGCCGGCGCCCGGCAAGGCGCTCGATGGAGTGGTCGACCACCAGCAGCAGCAGCGCCAGGCCAGCGCCAATGATCGCGAGGTGAAAATCGCCGAGCCCGGCGGCGCACCCCAAGGCGGCGGTGACCCAGACGGCCGCCGCCGTGGTGAGGCCCGATGGCCCCCTGGCGTGCATTTCCCGGTCTTCCTTCTGCGCTCCGCCGCGCTCCTCCGCTTTGATTTCAGCCGTCTTGCGGGCAATGGTGATGACCCCCGCGCCCAGGAAGCCGACGCCGGTGAGAATGCCCTGGACCACGCGGCTGGCCTCATCGCCTTCTGTGCCGGCGGAGAAAATGGCCGCCGCCGTCGCCGTGCCAAGGCCGACCAGCCCGAATGTGCGGATACCGGCGTAGCTCTGTTTGACGGTGCGCTCCCACCCCACCACGATGCCGGCCAGCGCGCCGCACAGCAGCCGCAGGACAATGTCGAGATCTGCGGTCAACGCCGCCAGCACGTCGCTCATGCAGGCTCCCAGGTTGTGCGTCCGGTTTCCGTCCGGGAGCCCGTCAGGGCGCATCCCGTCGACATTGCCGGAAGCGCCGGCCAACGGGCTTTGTTCCCAAAACTCACGCGAACGTCAGGACGCCGCTCCGGCGGACGCCTGGACGTTCGGGCGATGACGCCCGAACGTCGCCCACAGCCGCGACAGGCCCCCAAATTGACCTTCCGCCGGGCCTGCGCCTAACGTCCCCCCAAGCCGGCGCATCCATGACAACAGCAGCCGGCGCAAGGTGAGGAAACACGATGAGAATCACGCGCAGCTTTTGTGCGGGCGTCATGAGTCTGTCGGCGGCGTTCGGCGTCGTTGGCGACGGCGCGGCCGTCGCCGCCAACGTTCCAGGCGTTTCGGACACGGAAATCCGTTTGGGAACCCTGCAGCCCCTGAGCGGTCCGGCCTCGGCCTACGGCGTTCTGGGCTATGCCTTCGAGGCCTATTTCGCCAAGGTGAATGATGAAGGCGGCGTGAACGGCCGCAAGATCAGGGTGCTGCTGCGCGACGACGCCCTCAGCCCGCCCAAGGCCGTGGAACAGACCCGCAAGCTGGTGGAGCAGGACGACATCTTCGCCCTGTTCGGCCAGAGCGGCACCCCAACCGGCATGGCCATCCAGAAATACCTGCACGTGAAGGGCATTCCGCAGCTGTTCGTCATGTCCGGCTCGCACGTCTTCCAGGAGCCGAAGAGCGCGCCCCTGAGCATGCCTGGCCTGCCCACCTATTACGGCGAGGCGAGGCTGTACGCGAAGGCGATCCTGCAGGCCAATCCGAACGCCAAAATCGGCGTGTTTTACCAGAACGACGACTTCGGCAAGGACTACCTGCGCGGCGTGCAGATCGGCCTTGGCGACAGGGCCGACAAGATGATCGTGGCGAAGGAAAGCTACGAACTGACTGACCCGACGGTCGACTCCAAGATTCTGGCGCTGAAGGCCTCTGGCGCCGACACGCTGATCATGGGCTCCTATTCCAAGCAAACCAGCCAGGCCTTGCAAAAAATGGGCGTCATGGGCTGGAAGCCGAAGATTTACCTCAGCTACATCGCCGCCTCGGTGAACCCCACCTTCAAGAACGCTGGCCTGGAAAACGCCAAAGGCGTGGTGACGGCGGCGGTGCTGAAGGACCCAACCGACGCGCGCTGGAAAGATGACCCGGAAACCCTGGCGTGGAAGGCCTGGATGGACAAATACTATCCGCGCGGCGACCAGACCAACGGCAGCAACGTCTTCGGCTACGTCATCGGCGACCTGATCCGCCACATCGTCGAGAAAACCGGCAAGAACGTCACCCAGGAGCGCCTGATGGCCACCGCCAGACAGGTGCGCGACTACCGCCCGCCGATGATGCTGCCCGACGTCAGCCTGACCATCACGCCTGACAATTACAGCATGTACGACAAGATGCAGTTGCAGGAGTTCGACGGGACCGTGTGGCGCGCCATCGGCAAGCCGATTTCCACGCACTGACCCATGGCGCCCCGCGCGGCGCCTGCCCTTCAGGCTGGCGGGCCGTCCTGCGGTCCGTCGCCGGCTCCGGCGTGCGCCCGCGCCGCCAGCGCCGCGACCATGCCGTCCGCCAGTTCAGAAACCGGCCCGGCCGGCTCCCCAACGTAAATATTGGCGACCATGCCCGGCTCGCTGCCCAGGGCGTGGCGGCGCAACCGCCGCCCCCGCGTCGCGTTGACAGGGAGCAGCGAGACGCCAAGCCCCGCTTCCACCGCCACCAGCACGTTGTGCAGGCTGCTGCCAGAAAAGGCGACGTACCAGCCAAGCCCTTCCCGTCCGGCGCGCGCGAACATGGCGTCGCGATACAGCCCGCCGGCCGGAAACGTCACCAGCGGCAGCGGATCGGGCCAGTCTCCCGCGCAACCGGCGCCTTCGAACCAGGCCATGGGCTCCGGAAAACTGGCGCGGCAGCCGGGCCTTGCCTCCGCCTCCTTGATCGCCACGATATCGAACTCGCCGTCGCGATAGCGGCGCGCCAGATCACGGCTCAGCCCGGAGGCGACGTCGAGGCGCGCTTCGCGGCGCCGGGCGGCGAAGCGTGCGAACAGCGCCATCATCGGCGCCGTGATGAGGTCCTCGGCCATGCCGATGCGGATCGCCATGACGCCCGCGGGGTCCGCCAGAAGCCGCCCGGCCTCCTCCTGCAAGGCCAGGATGCGCCGCGCATGTCCCAGCAGCCGCTCGCCAGCGGGGCTGGGCGTGACCGGCCTCCCCGAGCGGTCAACCAGCGACTGGCCCACAGCCTCCTCCAGCCGGGCCAGCTGCTGGCTGATGGTGGACTGGGTGACATTGAGCCGGGCGGCCGCCTGGGTGAAACCGCCAGCATCAACAACGGCGACGAACGCCCGCAGCAGGCGTGGATCGAACATGCGCCGCTCCATGGTTCTGTATTCGATTTTGTAATAATAATGATAAAATCATTTAATTTTCAAATGACGCCCGTTCACGGCAATATCCCTGGCGACGCGCCATCGCCCGGATGCGCCGCGGGAGGGTTCCATGCCGAAACTGCCCCTGACGGTTGCCTGCGCCGCTCTGGCGCTGTTTGCGATCACCGGCGCAGCCACGCCCCGCGCCACGACTCCAGGAGTAGCCAGGATGGTCAACGACCTGCACGACGCCGCGGCGAAGAACGATGTCGTCGCTGTCCGCAGGCTGCTCGCCGCCGGCGCGCCCGTTGATGGGCGCAACGCCGCCGGCGAAACGCCCCTGCTGGTCGCGACCCACGCCAACAGCATCGCCGCCGCAGCAGCGCTCATCGCGGCTGGCGCCGATGTGAACGCCAGGGACAACATCCAGGACAGCCCCTACCTCCATGCTGGCGCCCGGGGGCGGCTCGACATCCTGAAGCTGACCCTGGCGCATGGCGCGGACCTGAAGAGCGTCAACCGCTTCGGCGGCACGGCCCTGATCCCGGCGGCGGAGCGCGGCCATGTGGAAACGGTGCGCCAGCTGATAAAGGCCGGCGTCGCTGTCGACCACGTCAACCGGCTGGGCTGGACCGCCCTGCTGGAGGCCATCATCCTCAGCGACGGCGGGCCAGCGCATCAACAGATCGTCCGCCTGCTGGTCGATGCGGGGGCCAATGTCAATCTGGCCGACCACGACGGCGTCACGCCCCTCGCCCACGCCCGGCGGCGCGGCTATCACGCCATCGCGCAAATCCTCACGGCGGCCGGCGCCCGATAACCCAGGACAGAACCATGACCGATAATGATGAGAGGCAGGACCGCCGTTTCCTGTGCGAAGCCATTGAGCTGGCGCGCGCCAACGTCGCCCACGGCGGCCGGCCGTTCGGCGCCGTCATCGTGCGCGACGGCGCCGTCATCGCCAGCGGCGTCAACGAGATCATCCAGAGTCATGATCCCACCGCCCACGCGGAACTGCTCGCCGTGCGGGCGGCGAGCCAGAAACTGGGTTCGCCGGACCTGTCCGGTTGCGTGGTCTACGCCAGCGGCCAGCCCTGCCCCATGTGCATGGCGGCGATGCGCCTCGCCAACGTCAGCCAGGTCGTCTACGCCTTTTCCAACGACGATGGGGCGCCGTTCGGCCTGTCGACCGCGGCGCTACAGGCGGAGCTTTTCCTGCCGCACGCCGAACAGTCCATGACCATCCGCCACCAGCCCGTGCTGGCGCCGGGCGCGGAGCCGGAGCCCTACGCGGCCTGGAAGAAGCGCCAGCCCCCTGTCGCCAGGTCAAACCCGTGAGCCCCCGCGCCATCGCCAGCGCGCCGCTGACCGACGCGGCCGTCCAGGGCCATAATGGCGCCGGCGGCGATGCTGGCGCCGCGCGCCCGTCCCTGGCGAAACCCGGCCGCCGAACGTTGCTGGTCGCCGCCGTGGCGCTCATCGGGCTGAACCTCCGTCCATTCATCACCGGCGTCGGCCCGCTGGCGCCGGCCATTCAGGCTGATGCGGGCCTCAGCCTGCAAGGCATGTCCCTGCTCACCCTGGCGCCGATGCTGCTGATGGGCCTCATCGCCTTCGCGGGCCCCGCTTTGCAGGCAAGCGTCGGCGCCCGCCGCACTGTCATCGCCTCCCTCGTGGTCATTGGCGCCGGCTCGCTGCTGCGCCTGATCCCCGGGCCGGGCTGGCTGCTGGTCGCCACCGCCGCGCTGATCGGGCTTGGCGTCGCCGTCGTCCAGGCGGTGTTTCCCGGCGTCATCAAGCAGCAGTTCCCGCATCGGGTCGGCGCCGTCACCGGGCTCTACGCCTCCATGCTGATGTGCGGCGGGGCGCTCGGCGCGCAACTTTCCCCGCTGGCGACGACGCTGGCCGGAAGCTGGCGCGTCGGTCTGGCCGTCCTCGCCCTGCCGGCCCTGGCGGCCGTGGTCCTGGCGGCGGTGACCTTGCCGGCCAACGGCGCGGGCCCGTCCGCGCGCGCCAATCCGGCCGGGCGACTCATCAAACGTCCGCGCGTCTGGCTGCTGATGGCGTGCTTTGGCCTGGTCAACGGCGGCTATTCCTCGATCGTGGCGTGGCTGTCGCCATCCTGGCAGGAGCTGGGCTGGGGCAGCGCCGCCAGCGGCAGCCTGCTGGCGCTGATGGCCGCCAGCCAGGCGCTGGCCGCGCTGCTGCTCCCGGTTCTCGCCAGCGGCCAGAACGACCGCCGCCCCTGGCTCTGGCTGACGCTGGCCTTGCAGGTCGCGGGGTTCACCGGCCTCGCCCTGTGGCCGACCGCGGCGCCGGCCGGATGGACGATCATTGTCGGCGCGGGGCTCGGCGGCTGGTTCGCGCTGGCCATGGTGACCGCGCTCGATCATGCGCCGGACCCGGTCCAGGCCGGGGCCCTGTCGGCGCTGATGCAGGGCGGCGGCTTCCTGCTGGCGGCGCTGCCGCCATGGATCATCGCCAACTTGCACGAGCTGACCGGCGGTTACGCCGCCGGCTGGCTGATGCACGCGGCGAGCGCCGTCATCGTCGCGGCCCTCACCGTCCGCCTTGCCCCACGCCACTATGCCCGGGCGCTGGCCCTGGACGGCTGAGCCGGATCGCGCCGGCGCGGCGAAAGATGCGCCAGAAGGTTTCCCGGTGAAGCCTGAAAACCCTATGCTGCGCGCCGGCGCCATAACGCCGGCAGCAGCCGGGTCGCGTCGCCGCACGGGAGAAACGCCAGAATGAACGAACCCATCCTTGAGCCGGACCTGCCAATCGTCGATCCCCACCATCACCTGTGGGACCGGCGCCAGCGGGTGGCGGATATGCGCCCGCCGCTGCATGCCTTCGAGAAAACCATCCAGCTGACGCCGCTGTACCTGCTCGACCAGTTGCTGGCCGACCTGAACACGGGCCACAACGTCATCGCCACGGTGCATGTCCAGTGCGGCGCCTTCTATCGCGCCGATGGGCCGGAAGAACTGCGCCCCGTGGGCGAAACCGAATTCATCAACGGCGTCGCCGCCATGTCGGCCAGTGGTCTTTACGGGCCGGTCCGCGCCTGCGCCGGCATGGTGGGGTTCGCCGACCTGCGCCTCGGGAACAACGTTGACGCGGTGCTTGACGCGCATGAAGCCGCCGGTGGCGGCCGCTTTCGCGGCGTCCGCCACATGCTGGCGCACGATGACGATCCGGCCGTGCTCGGCCCCCTCGCCGCCATGCCCGCCGGCCTCGCCAGCGACAGCGCCGTGCGGAACGCCGTGCGCCGCCTTGGCGCCCGCAACCTGTCGTTCGACGCCTGGGCGCTGGAGCCGCAGCTGCCCGAGATCGCCGACCTGGCGCAGGCCTGCCCCGAAACGGCGATCGTGCTCAATCACGTCGGCACGCCCCTCGGCGTCGGCCGCTACGCCGGCAAGCGGGAAGAACGCTTTCCCATCTGGCGCGACAGCATCCGCCGCCTCGCCGCGTTGCCCAATGTTCACGTGAAGCTCGGCGGCCTCGCCATGCCTTTCCTGGGCTTCGCGGCCATGGGACCGGATGAGCGGCCATCCTCACAACAGCTGGCGGAGATCTGGCGACCGTGGATCGAAAGCTGCATCGAAGCCTTTGGGCCGCAGCGCAGCATGTTTGAAAGCAATTTCCCGGTCGACCGCTGGGGCGCCAGTTACGCCACCCTCTGGAACGCCTTCAAGCGCATCACCGCTGGCGCATCGCCCACGGAAAAGCAGGCCCTTTACGCCGGCGCCGCCAACGCTTTCTATCGCCTGGACATGCCCGCATGAAGTATTTGGGGAAAAGCGGAGCCAGCCTTACGTAAGGGGACGCGCGCGAAAGTGCGAAAAATGCGCCAGGCCCAGGAAAACGGGCGTTTCCAGTGAACCGGTTTTCACCGGAAATGCTCCCGCGTCTTTCCCGGGCTCTTTCCTGCGCGCCTTCGCACGGAAACGGCGCGCGCCCGGTCCGTCCTGCTCAGACGGCCAGGGCAACCGGCGCATCGCGCTGTTCCACTTCGGCCTGGCGCTCACGCCAGGCGAGATACGCCACAAGCCCCGACAGATAATGCTCCACGTCATCAATCCGCACGCGGAAAGCATGGTGGCGAATGAAAAAGCTGCCGCAAATGCGCCTGGGGTTGGCGAAGAACATCGCCAGTTCCGGCCAGAAATGCCCGTTCAGCAGGTAGTGGGCCCGCGCCTCCAGCGCATGGTGGAACCTGTCCAGATCAAGCCCGGCCAGGCCGCCGCGCAAGGCGGGATCGGCCTGCATGCGGCTGATCATGCGCTCCGCCGCCATCATCAGCTCCAGCAAGGTGGGATAGGTGGTGATGCGGTCGATGACGAAATCCAGATAGCCGGCGACGTTGCGGACGCCGAATTCGTAATACTCCGGGCGCGGCCTGTGCAGGGCCAGGGCGTCGGCCGCATAGGCCAGCCAGTGGTCGTGCGTATTCCAGTACCGGGCCTCGATGAAATGGCGAAACGCGTTTTCCACCGCGTCCAGCAACCGGCCGTCCCGCGTCTGCTCATACAGGCGCATGAGCGCGAACGCCGCCTCACCGTCGTAATAGATGATGCGGAAAGCATCCTTCAGTTGCAGGTCTGGCCAGGTGAAGACGTGCTGGAAACGCCCTGTCCCGGCGTCCTGCATGAACAGCACGCCGTTGGCCAGCCGCCGCGCCAGGTCCAGATGATCCTGCCGCCCGGTAACCTCGCAATATTTGCACAGGGCAAGAATGGCGACGGCGTTGCCGCCCAGCTTGATCTCGCCGTTGTCCTCAACGAGAAACGCGCGCCCATCAGCGCCATCGCCATCGGTCCGGATCAGCTCCGTCACCAGCCAGGCCAGCGCCCGTTCAATGGCCTTGCCGAGCGCCGCGTCGCGCGTCACGCCCCAGGCTTCGATCATGGCGTACAGGCTGCTGGCGTGGCGCAAGCTGTTGTAGGCAGGTATCTCGCGGTCGAAACACGGATGCCAGCCGTAGGTGAAGCGCCCGTTTTCGCCAACCTGCGTCGCCAGATAGCCGGAGCCCGCCGCGACGAGCGCGCGCACGTCCGGAATATCCATGCGCGGAATGGCCCGGCGACTGGCGTCGCGGCCAGCCCCATTCAGCTCATGGACGCGCGGGGAATCCAGGGAAACAAACATGCCCCGGGCTGAAAACTGCCACACCGCGCCGTCAGCGCTGCGGTCCACGTGCGCGAGCCCGTGGCGTATGCGGGCATGGCGCCGGAAATTCTTGTCGTTGATCACCGCCGTGCGGGCGCCGGGACCGCCATACAACATGGCGTTGGCGTTGAGCTCGGTTTCCAGAAACGCATGCCGGAAAGCGCTGTCCAGCGAAAGGCCAAACCTGAAGTAATTACGCTTGACCTTGCGGAGGCGCGCCTCAAGCGCGCTCCAGGTGAGCTTTTCAGCCTCTTCGACCCAGTCAACCCGCAGCCACGTCGGCTTGACCCTGGCGTCGCCCATCATCCGTTCCGCCGCCTGCACGAGGTCACGCCAGCATTTGTCAAACGACTCACCAGAAACCGTGACCGTCCGCGCCCGCGCCGCCCCATCCGTGAGGGAGGCAAACAGCACGAACGCCGGCGCATCGCCCGCGGCAGGCCGGATACGCTCCTCCACCTGCCGTCGCAAACGCGCAAATAACAGCCGGACATGACTTGGCTTCAATTGAACACCGCCCCCACGTTGACGCAAAACAACAGCAGCAGAAAATATGGATATTTTACTTTATGATAACTTGAATTGATAGATTTTATGAAAAATTTCCTTTTATATACGCTAAATGCGAGAAAAAATTTCAAAAAATAATCCATAATCCCTGTTGATGTCTTGTCCGCGTATCCCCGATCAACTCACACCGCCCCCGAGCTTACCGCAACGTCAAAACCTGAAAATGCCCTTTCTGCGCCACACTTCCCGCAATTTTCCCCAATTTTTGACGTATTTTGGCTTAATCGGCTATCAAAATGCCTTATATTCCAACACAAATCAGCGAAAAGACGCAGCGAATGTGTCCCCAATTTGGGACCATTCAAAAAAATGTGACCGGTAGCGCAGTTGCGTCAACACCCAGGATGTAGACAGTTTAGCTTTGCATCCTGGGGCAGGATTGCGCGCGACAGATAATAATAACATTCCTTTTACGTCGCGCGCCGGCTTCCCCCCAGACGAGCAGCTTTGTTCGCCTGGAGCATTTTTATGCAAGTTTTCGTCAAATCAAAAGCAACTGGCGCCACGCATTCGGTGCAGGGCGGACAGGTTGCCCTCAAAGAATCAAGTGTTGTTACACTTCCCACCAGCGCAGCTGATGTCGCCTCCTACAGCCGGGATGGAGCCGATCTTGTTGTCAGGCTCAAATCGGGCGGCGTCGTTCGCATCCGGAATTTCTTTGACAAGGACGGAAACGCGGGCAGCGACCTGTATTTCGTTGATGAGCATGGCGCGGTCACGCCCGCCGTGCTTCCGGCCAGCCTGGCTGGCGCTGGCGCGGCGGACGCCGCTGACAGCAGTGACATATCTCCGCTCGCCATACTTGGCGGGCTGGCGGCGGCCGGCGGCGCCGTGGCGCTTGCCGCGGGCGGCGGCGGAGGCAGCTCCGGCGGCGGCTTCGCGCCTGTTCCACCGCAGCAACCTGGCCCGATAGCTGACACAACGCCCCCCGCCGCGCCCACGGGGCTGCTTGTGTCTCCGGACGGAAAAACCCTTACCGGTCATGGCGAAGCGGGAGCCACGGTCACGGTCCGTGGCCCCGACGGAAAGGTCATCGGCGTCGGCGTCGTGGGACCAGACGGCAAGTTCTCCGTCACGCTGACCGAGCCGCAGATCAACCAGGAAGTCATCAGCGCGACCCTCACCGACGCCGCTGGAAACGTCTCGCAACCAGGCCAGGCCACCGCGCCAGATCTCACCCCGCCCGAGGCGCCCACCGAGCTGGTTGTCGCCCCCGAAGACGGCGCCAGCCTCTCCGGCAAGGGCGAACCTGGAGCGCAGGTCACCGTCCGCGATCCGGACGGCAACGTCATTGGAACCGGAACCGTCGATCCCGACGGAACCTTCACCGTCGCCCTCAATCCGCCCAAGGTTGAAGGCGAAGCGCTTGCCGTCGCCCTCACCGACGCCGCAGGCAATGTATCGCCTTCAGGTCAAGCCGTCGCTCCGGTTATCGATGACACCGATGCTGATGCGGACGCGGATGCGGATGCAGATGCGGACGCCGACGCTGATGCGGACGCTGACGCCGACGCGGATGCCGACGCTGACGCGGATGCAGATGCGGACGCTGACGCTGATGCTGATGCGGATGCCGACGCGGATGCTGATGCAGATGCGGACGCTGACGCTGATGCGGACGCGGACGCCGATGCTGACGCTGACGCAGATGCGGACGCGGATGCCGACGCTGATGCCGATGCCGACGCGGACGCAGATGCGGACGCTGATGCTGATGCGGATGCCGACGCGGATGCTGATGCTGACGCAGACGCAGACGCTGATGCGGACGCTGACGCAGACGCTGACGCTGACGCGGACGCCGATGCAGACGCTGACGCCGATGCTGACGCAGATGCGGACGCAGACGCAGATGCGGATGCCGACGCGGATGCCGACGCTGACGCCGATGCGGACGCGGATGCCGACGCAGATGCGGACGCTGACGCGGATGCCGACGCTGACGCCGACGCGGATGCCGACGCTGATGCCGATGCCGACGCGGACGCAGATGCGGACGCTGATGCGGACGCTGACGCTGATGCTGATGCGGATGCCGACGCGGATGCTGATGCGGATGCCGACGCGGATGCTGATGCAGACGCAGACGCTGATGCGGACGCTGACGCAGACGCTGACGCTGACGCGGACGCCGATGCAGACGCGGATGCTGACGCTGACGCAGACGCAGATGCGGATGCCGACGCGGATGCCGACGCGGATGCCGACGCAGACGCTGATGCCGACGCGGACGCTGACGCTGACGCTGACGCTGATGCCGACGCGGACGCGGACGCTGATGCGGATGCGGATGCCGACGCGGATGCTGATGCAGACGCAGACGCTGATGCGGATGCCGACGCAGATGCGGACGCTGACGCCGATGCGGACGCAGACGCCGACGCGGACGCAGACGCCGATGCAGATGCGGATGCAGACGCTGATGCTGACGCCGACGCGGATGCCGACGCAGACGCTGACGCGGATGCTGACGCAGACGCCGACTTCGAGTTGACCGATCTCAATGATACGGCCGGGTTGAACAGGACAGTCAGCTACGAGCCCGAAGCTACGCCGGATACGGACTCCGACAGCCAGTTTGACCTGGCGGGCATCAACCTGATTGGCGGCCTGATTGGCGTGGACATCAGCTCGGGCCAGCCGCTGGTTCAGTTTGGGCTGGATGAAAACACCAACTCTGTTGAGCTGGATCTGGGTATCTCGGGGGTGCTGAGCGTCGGCGTACTGAGCAGTTACGCCCTGATCATTGAAGTTCAGGATGGGGCAGGAAACTGGAGCCGGGTTGAGGACCCGTCCCAGAACATAGCGGGCGGCGTTCTCACCCTTGATGTTCTCGGTCTTGGCGGAACATCTGGAACCGTCACCCTGACTGACCTGCCGGCAGGCGAGTATCGTGCTTCGCTGGTGCCGAACCCCGCGCTTATCAGCGTTGGCGTCGCCATCACCCGCGATATCTCGGTCACCGCGACAGATCTGATTGAAAACCAGCAGATCACGGTGGGTGAGGCGCCGACTGGCAACTTCATCACCGACGCGGCGACCGGCGGGCACCCGGCGGATCTTGAAGTCACGTCCGTCACCTTCAACGGAACCCAGCACGTCCTGACGGACGGTGAGGTGACCGTTGTCGGCGACCATGGCTCGCTCCTGATCCATGCCGACGGCAGCTACGCCTACACGCCAGACACGGGCAACCCGACAGGCGGGGTGGACAGCTTCTCCATTACCGTCAGCGATGCCGTGCATGGGGTTGAACACAGCGCCAATCTGAACATTGACGTGTCGGTTCAAGATGTTGGACCCGCCCCGCTCATGGCGGCGCATGCGACGACAGAGACGTTGATGGAGGACGCGACGGACACGCATCACGATGCGGGTTCCGACCAGCAGGCTGACGCCCACGACGCCGCTCCGCTTGACGGCGCCGACGCCACCGCCCCTGCGGCGGAGGCGCCCGCCCATGACGACGCCCAGGCGACAGACGCCGCCATCGTCCAGGCGCAGGCGGAGCCTGACACGGTTCCGGTTGAGCTGACCGGCGATGATCAGACCGCCGATGGCGCCGGGGAGCAGGCGCCCGCCCAGGACAGCCTGCCGGAACTGACGCTGGCGGAGACCGGCGGCGACATCCCGCTTGCCGGACTGGTTGATGTGGCCGACGCGCCGGCGGGCGAACCGGCGGAAGGCGCGCCGTCAACCAGCAGCGCGACCGACGTCGAAGGCGGCGTGGATGTCGAGGATCCGACGTCCTATCTCGCTGAAACGCCTGACGACGACCAGACCCACCACCCGGTCGTCTGACGTAACGGCTCGGGGGCGTTGCTCCCGGGCTCTTCACCAGGTCCGGGCGGCCCGCGCCGCCTGACCTCCCGGCCGGGTTAACCAGCCGGCCCCAACAACCGGGGCGTCGCCGTCCTTTCGGGCGGCGGCGCTCCGGCGTTCATCGTTTGATGGAGCAGCCTTCCGGCCGCGCCTTGCTGGTCGTGATGGTCTGTCGACCGCGTGGAGTACTGAATGACGTTGGCTGGACGGGTCAGCGATCCGACGCTCCGTTTGCCCCGGCGACGCCGCGCCAGGCGCCGCGCTCCATGGATCCCGGCGCTTTCTGGCGCGGCGGTCTGCCTGATGTTGGGTTTTCACATACCGGCGGAGGCGACGACGCGGAAACCGCGCGCCCGGCCGGCCGGCGCCATGGACATGGAAACCGTCGTTCGCAGCGCCGCGAACCATCACCCGTCCATCGCCGAGGCCACCGGCATGATGCGCCAGCAACAGGAGCAGATCGCGGTGGCGCGATCCGGGTATTTTCCCAAGATTTCCGCCGGCGTTGGCAGCGGCGCCAGCGCGACCGGAAACCAGAACTGGCGCCCGGCGCTAAATCTGTCCGCCTCGCAGATGCTCTATGATTTCGGCAAGGTCTCGTCCGAGGTGGACGCCGCGTCGGCCGGCGCGCGCGCCAGCGTCGCCCAGGTTGCGCTGACCACGGACAATATCGCCCGCGACACCGCCCTCGCCTTCGTCGAAGCGCAGCGATACCAGGCCCTGCTCACGGTGGCCGTCGACCAGGTCGCCGGCGTGCGCGCCATCGGTGATCTGGTCAACCAGCGTAGCGAGCAGGGCGCCAGCTCCCTGTCGGACAAGGAGCAGGCCGAGGCGCGCATTCTGGCGACGGAAGCGACCCGTTACGAGATCGAGGGCGAACGCAGCCGCTGGCTGAGCAACGTCTCGTTCCTCGCCAGCCTGCCGGTCAGTTCGGTTTCCGCCGCCGCCCCTGGCTGGCTCGGCAAGGCGTGCGCCAGCGGCGAACTGGACTGGAGCCGGATTCCCGCCGCTGTCCAGGCCGAGGAGAAGCGACGCCAGGCGATCGCCCAGCTCGACAACAGCAAGGCCCAGATGTTTCCAACCATCGCGCTGTCCGGCAGCGCCGATTACGATCCGTTTTACGAGCGGGAGCCAGCCTGGTCCTACAATAACAACACCAACACCCGCCGCTTCAACTACACAGCCGGCGTCCGCCTTTCTGGCAACCTCTATGAAGGCGGCGCCAACATGGCGCGGCGCCGGGCCGCCGACCATGCGCTGACGGCGGCGATGGCGGCCGGCGCGGCGGTGCGCCTGCAGGTGCGGCAGGGCCTGGCGCAGGCCCGCAGCCGCATCGGCGCCCTCGGCGCCCAGTACAAGGCCGCGCAATTGCGCGACCTTGCCATGGTCAAGACCCGGGATCTGTACCGGCAGCAATATGTGGATCTCGGCACGCGGACCCTGCTCGACCTGCTCAACGCCGAGCAGGAGCTTTATACGGCCCGCTTCCAGGCGGTGAACATCACACACGATCTGCGCCGGCTGCAGCTCGAGTGCCTCTACAACACCGGCACGACCCGCGCCGCCTTCGCGCTCGGCCCACAGGCAGCCCCATGACCACCGCCATCCAGCCTGACGCGGCGACCGCGCCGCCCCCGCCCACGGCCCTGCTCGACGCGTGGATCGGCGCGCTCGCCCGCATCTGCCGCGACTATGGCCTTGAACCGTCCCTGCAACGGGCGCGGCTGGAGGCGCGCTGGCATGGCGCCGCCAGCGTGGACGAAGCCATCGCGAGCCTGGCGCGCGGCATGGGCCTGCGCCTGAAGGCGCTGCCAGATCATGCCCGGGCCATCGACAGCCACCGGCTTCCCCTCATCATCGAGCTGGTTGACGGCCGCGTCGGCGTCGTCGGCAGCCTCGGCGCCGATGGCGTCGCCGAGGTAACCTTCGCCGGGGAGGACACCCTGCCGGCGCTCGCCCCGGTCGCCGACCTGGCGCCCCTGATCAGCCGCGCGGTGGTGGCGCGGCCGGCCCGCCGCGTGCGCGACGCCCGGGTTGACGACTACATCCGCCCCTATGAGGCGCACTGGCTCCGCCGCCTGGTGATCCGCGACTGGCGGCCCTATGGCTATGTGCTCATTGCCTCGCTCGTCGCCAACACCCTGGGGCTGACCGGCATCGTCTTCTCCGGCCAGGTTTATGACCGGGTGATCCCGGCCGAGTCGATGTCCACGCTGTTCGTGCTGTTTTCGGGCGTGGTGCTGGCGCTGCTGTTCGATTTCATCATGCGGCGCGTCCGCCATGAAATCCTCGACCTGCTCGGCAAGGACGCCGACCGGCGCCTGTCGGACGTGGTGTT
>Ga0182743_1002440_pt1 | contig 16287 bp, 9 predicted proteins | sample eDN3rd30CKraftOP_FD_128522 | JGI IMG/M metagenome (GOLD analysis project Ga0182743, IMG submission 128522) | Enriched Organic Plus compost microbial communities from Emeryville, California, USA - eDNA 3rd pass 30_C Kraft OP (version 2) (version 2) ... | reverse complement strand
CGGCGGGGGCGCGTGGGGCAGGCGCGCCGCATGGTCGATGAAGGCGGCGAAGAACTTCTCCACCACCTGCCCGGCCGCCTTCGCCACGGCGGCCTCGCCCAGCTCGGCCAGCTTGCCGCCCACTTGCGCGGCCACCGTATAGGACAGGCGCGTGCCGTCGTCCTTGGGCGCCAGGTTGACCTGGGCGGTGCCTATCACCAGCCCGGCCGCGCGGCCCTTGCCCTCGAACGCCAGCGTGCAGGCGTGCGGCGGGTCGACGTCCGAGACCAGCAGTTCCCCGTGGTATTCGGCTTCCAGCCCCGCCACGCGCGTGCGCACGGTCAGGCCGTATTCCGTGGGCGAGCGCCGCTCGACCTCCACGCAGCCGGGAATGCACTGCTGCAGCACCTGCGGATCGTTGAGCGCGTCCCAGGTCTCGTGCGGGGGCGCGGGTATCCACTGCGCATCGGCAAGACGCATGGCTGTCTCCCATGGAGTGCTTGTTCTATGGGGGATTGTGGCGCGAAAGGGCGGAGGGCGCTAGGGAGTGGGGTTGGGTCAAACTCTTGATGAGCTCAATATTTCTTTCGATCAGAAATGCGGATGCATCCATGGAGATATGGGAGCGGTCCCAGGAGAGCACCGCGCCCGGCGCCGCGCCGACCTTTGTCAGGCATTGCCCGGCCTCGCAGAAAGTCGCGACCGGAGACAGATAGGCAAGGCCGATATCGGCGGCAATGGCGGACATCCTTTCGTCTATCAGGAAGGTGGAGGCCATCGGCCGCAGTTTCTCCGGTATGAAACCGTGAATTCCGAAGAACTCGACCAAGTTGTTCCGCAGGCCCTTCGGCGGCCAGCGCACCAGCGGGCCGACCAATATGGTTCGGTCCCTGTAGCTACCCAGCAGGTCGGGTAATTCCTCGTAGAAGTAATCCCGGTGCCGGATTTCACGCCGGCCATCCAGTTGCCAGCTTGCCGACAGCAGGATCAGGTCGGGCTCGACGGCCTCGATGTCGCGGAAGGCATCCTTCATCTCGCGCAGGCAGTAATCGGGATGCGCAGCCTTGCTCGGCGTCTTGAGGCGAGGGGATGGGAAACAGGTAGACGCTGTGCGCTGATAGATGCTATCCCTGCCGAATGTCCGGATGAGTCCCGGCACCAGGCCCGCAGCGTGCGAGTCGCCGATGACCATGATCTTTCGCGCAGGGGCACTTGCCTCCTGCCGGCGGCATTCACCGAACGGGTTCCGGCTATCGTATCCTCTATTCTCAACCCAGACCCAGCAGCCATAATGGGTCGCATAGTCGGTATATCGCTGTATCTTGTCGTCGCCCCAATAATTCAGATCGACGAATCGGGATACCCCGGCAAACCGCCAGGCAGCACCGTCAGTCTTGTATATATATGAGAAACCCACAATCGTAAGGCCGGCGGAGATGGCCAGTCCTGCAAGAAAGGTCTTGCGGCCAACCGATGTTTTATTGCGGCACGGTTTCTCCAGCAGGAAATACGACAGCGTGGCAGCAAGGGCCGCGCCAGCGCTTAGGGCGAGTTTCCACCAATCTCCAGTATCCGCAGCAAGCATGCGCGCGAACGAGAAGAACGGGAAGTGCCAGAGGTAGAACCCATACGATATCTTGCCTATCGCCCTGGCCGGGGGGCTGGACAGTAGCCAGGTGACGGGCTCTCCCGCCCTGCAAAAGAAAATCAGGAAAGCCGTCCCGAGTACGGGAAGCAGGGTGTACGACGACGGGTGCCGCAGTGAATCGTCGAAGGCAAGGAAAGAATACAGGATCAAGCCGATTCCGAGGGACGGCATCAGGAGCGGCAAGCTTCCCCGGACGGCGGGCCGTCCACGTCTGTGCTCGAATAGCGCCAGCATGACGCCAACCAGTATTTCCCAGGCACGATAAGGAGCCAGGAAGAACGCAGCTTCGGGACTGCTGCGGCTTGCCTGTTCCGCCAGCAGCAAGGAACAGAGCAATAGGGCAGCGAAAATACCGCCGGCATATTTTCTTGCATGGCGCCAGGCCAGTAATGCGGCTACCGGAAAGACCAGATAGAACTGCTCTTCGACGGATAATGACCAGGTATGGAGGAAGGGCTTGAGCATGCTTGCTTCGGCCGTATAGCTATCCTCCGATAGAAACCAGAAGTTCGAGCCGAAAGCCAGCGACGACAGTATGGAACCGGCGTAGGCCTTCATCGCTATCGGCTGCATGGCAGCCCAAGCGAACGGCAGCGAGCAGATGAACACCAGCAGCAGCACGGGGAGGATTCTGCGGGCGCGGCGGTCATAGAAACCGGCAAAGCTGAAATTGCCGGCTTCCAGGTCCGTGAATACCTTCAGGGCGATCAGGTACCCGGATATTACGAAGAAAACATCCACCCCCAGGAAACCGCCTCCCAGCAGGTCGGAAAAAGAGAAGCCCGCGTGGTAGACGACCACCGCGATGACCGATATGGCCCTGAGGCCATCGATCTCTGCGCGATAAGGAAGGGCCCCGGGGTGTCGTTCCATCTGTGGCCTGAGTGGGTAATTTACTCGGGCGCCACCGCCAGTTTCGGAATGCCAAACCGGTCACATAGGGGCTGGTCCGTGGAGAACACCGGCGCATTGTCGGCCAGCCATTCGAATACCCAAGGGTCCTGATCCAGGTGGCCGCGCACCGTGTCGCCGGTGATGTAGTAGTGCCCGCCTGCGAGGGAGAAGCCGCACATGTCGATTCGCTTGGCGCCGGCCGCAACCGCCAGGAGCACGGCGAGCAGGCCGTTGGACGGGACGTGCTTTCCGGAGATGCCTTCCAGCTTCCGGCCGGTTGTCTGTTCTATGATTTCCGCCCTGCGCTGTGCGGGGAGGGTTTCGATTTCGCGCCAGCCGTAGCCTAGTTCCCGCAGTTTCTCTTCTGCATCGCGGAATTTCCCCGCCTGGATCAGCAGGAGCTTGTCCGTATTGCGGCCACGCAAATGGCCGAGGGTCTGGCGGCAAGTTTCGATTGCGCCGGAAACAATGCCGCCGTACATGACGGTGATGTCTGCATCGCGGCTCAAGCCGATGGACGACCCATTTACACAGATCATCACGGTATCCGAATAGCCTTGGGGCACCCGGCGGTTCGGCGCCGAACCGAAAACCGTGCAATGTTCTCCGTGCACGCTGCGGAAGACTGCTGATACGTCCTTCATGTCGGAGGCGGCTCGATGGCGTCTTGTTCAAAGGCTTGGGACGGGTAATGCCGCGCCATTGTACAGGCGCTGGTGTGCTAGCATTGCCCGCCAAGTCATTCCGGACTCCAAACGGCGTCACGATAATCCAGAAGCGAGGGCGTGTTGCATAGTCGTCAATTCGCGGCAGATGCCGCCTGGACCTGGTTCAATGACGAGCGGGCAATCTTCCTGCGTGGTGGCGCGCTGCTTATCGGCTATGTCAGGCGGGATGGGAGAATCGCCGTTACCCATTTCAGTGACGGCTGCTCTCGAGAGACGGTATTGAGTAGCCGCGATGTCGTGCAAAAGGACGATCACAACAACCCGTCCCTGACGCTCTTGCCCGATGGGCGCGTGCTTGCGGTGTATTCCCTCCATGGCAAGACCGAGCACTATTACTGGCGTATCTCGGTCAATGACGACCCGAAGTCGGACGAGGATTGGGGCGCGGAACAGGCCCGGCACGTACAAGCGCGCAACACATATAGCAATGTTTATGCGCTAGCCGACGAGCGGGACAGGTTGTTCAATTTCCATCGTTGCGTGAACCGCAATCCGGCACTCAGCCTGTCGGATGACCAGGGTGCAACCTGGGACGGCCCGCGCCTATTCATCGCGACGGGGGATGGTCGGCTCAGGCCTTATCTGCGTGCATGCTCGAACGGCCGGAACCGCATCGACATCATATACACGGACGAACATCCCCTGCATTTCAATAATAGCGTCTACCATTTGTTCTATGAGGAAGGAGTATTCCGGGAAAGCCGTGGCGGCGAGATAAAAGGAATCGACGCCCTGCCTCTGGCGCACGACAAGGGGGAACGAGGAACCGTTGTCTACCAGTATTCGGACGAGCAATGGCGAAGCGGCGACGGCCCCGATGACTGGATACCCGGAGGGCGGGCATGGGTTTGGGATTTGGCTTACGGTGCCGACGGCAAGCCGGTATGCGTATTCCAGGTCCGGCGTGGCGATGTGGCCGGCGAGGGCTGGCGGCATGACCGGATATATTATTACCACGCGCGTTGGACGCGTGACGGCTGGAACAAGACATTTATCGCGCAAGGCGGGCGGCCCCTTTATGAAGGGGAGCGGGATTACGGGGGCGGGATCGCCCTGGATCCGGGCAATCCGGATGTGGTGTATCTCTCGTCCAATGCGCGGCATCCATTCTCCTTGGCCTCGATCGACGATGTGCCACTGAGCGTTGACGAGAAATACCGGCTTTATCGCCTGGACCTTGCGGCCCCCGAAGGCTATGGCGAAGACATTGCCGGCGGCCTGGAAGGAGACAGCCTGCGCCCGAAGGTAGTCCGGTCCCGGCAAGGCAGGGCCGTGCTATGGCTGCAAGGGGAATATCGTTCCTATCGCGATTTCGACACCCGGATTTACGGAACGATGGAGCGAGCGGGGCAGGAGGGCGTTGCGCGTTGGTTGATCCATGCCCTTGGTCGCCTATGGCGGACAGGCGCTCCTTAGAAGCAGGAGGCGGACGGGCGGCTCGAGCTCCGATGCGCACAGGACGGCCTCATTGGTCGCTTGCCGGAAGGTGCCGGCCGCGGCGTTGCCTCGCGTCGCCACGCAGCAGGCCTCCGGGGTTTGCCCGGCTTCCAGCCATGCCCGTGCGGGCGACGCTGAACAACCTTCCTCTCTGGGTTAAAGTTGCGGTTTGTGCTGGCTGCGGGCGCTGTGAGGCCGGTGTCCGTCGAGCAACCAGAAGTTGCGTTCCGTGCAACTTTGCCGGGTGGACGCGGGCCTGGGCGGCGGGCCGCCGAAGTGGGCCATTCCTTGGCAACGGACAGCACTTTCGACTCCGGACATGAGCATGGATCCTTCGGAAATAGAAGCACAAATTACCAAGTTGTCGGCCTCCTTCGGGCGCGATCTGCAGCATGCCGTACGGGATGTCCGTATTGATGCGCTCTACCAGGATTTGTTGAGGCAGCACGTATTCGACCGGCCGGAGCCGTTGGCGGCCATGACCGGCTGGTCGGTTGCGCCGGAGTTTGCCTGGTGGCTTTATAACTATGTACTGGAGCAACGGCCCCGGCGCATAGTGGAACTGGGGTCCGGCACATCGACGCTGGTAATGGCTTCTGCCCTGAAGAAACTGGGGCAGGGAAGGCTCATCGCCCTGGAGCACAGCAAGGATTACTACGACGAGACGCTGGACCTGCTCAGGACCGCCGGGCTGGAAGACCATGCAGAGTTGATCTACCGGCCTTTGCGCCGCTACGAGATCGAGGGAAAGGAATACAAATGGTACGACCTCCCCGACGATCTGCTGGATGTGGTACTGGCCGGCAACAGTCTCGATCTTCTCCTGGTTGATGGGCCGCCCGCCGCCACGGGCAAGCATGCCCGCTATCCGGCCCATGTCCTGCTGCGGAAGTACTACAGCGAGCACGCGCTGGTCATCCTGGATGATAGCGGCCGGCGGGAAGAAAAAGAAATCCTGGCGCGCTGGCAAGCAATGGAGCCCGGCGGCACGGTCGAAAGCATCAAATACGTCCGCCACGGCGTGAGCCTGTTCTATCCGCGGGGTTCCATCGATCCGTTCCCGTCCGAGGCGGAAAAGATACAGGAGGAACTGGTTGCGCTGGCCTATGCGCGGCTGGATATGGTTACCCCAGAGCGGGAGCGCCAGGAATTGGCCCGAGAACTGGTCGAGGCAATATACCTGGACAATGAGAAGAAACTCAACGCAGCAAAAGAGAAGTTCGCCCGGGCGGCAATCCTGGAGTATCAATACGAACAGGAAGAAAGGGAATTCATAAACGAGCCTCTGGCCCTGGCCAAGCCGGTGACCGGCGACAAGGGGAAGTTGCTTCAGAAATCCAGGCAGAAGGTGGAGCTGCTAGCCGAGCAGTTGGCCGCGGCGCGGGCGGAAATCGATGCCACTCGTAGGGAGATGGCCCGCTTGGGATCTGCCTTGAACAACGAGCACGATGAGCGCCTTCGGCTTCGGGATTCCCTGACCTACAAGGCCGGGACCATCGTGCTAAGGGACGCAAAGAAACCCATTGGCTTGGTGAAGCTCCCGTATACATTGATCAAGGCTTACTTGCAGCACAAGCGCAGGGAGCGGCCGGTATACCCGCCGATTTACCCAGCGACGTCTGGTAGGCCGTTCGGCAGCGAGGTAACTGGCAATTCCGATGCGCAGGCAGAAGGGAGTGGGCATTCCAATCCGGCCGAAGGGGCGATACTCGATCACCTGAAGAAGGTGGCTTCGCGGGATATGAATGCCCTGCGTGACACGGTGGCCCGGACGGGTTCGTTCAATGGTAGGGAGTTGTTGGCCAGCATGGTTTCTTCGGGGGTATACGACAACTCCCGACTGATGAGGCTGATCGAGGCCTATCGGTCTCCCATTCTGCGGGTGAAGGTTCAACTGTCCGCCCAGTGCCTGGACGAGAGATGGGCGTGGCAATTTGCCAATCTGCTGGCGTCCCAGACGCTGTGTCCTGACGATGAGATAAACGCATTGTCCCTGTGCCGGTTGCTCATAGACATGGACGGCTTGCGCTTTGCCAGATCTGCGGATCTGTTGATGCTGGCGAACCTGGCGGTTCGCTTCAACGACCGCCACATCATCGAATTGCTTCAGGGGGCGCAGGCATTCCCGTCGCAGCACAAACAATTCCTCGATATGGATGCGTTGCATCCGAAATATAGCGGCACGGATCAGGAAGTCTGGCTCGACCGCATCAATGGTCTGTTCAGGGCCTATTCCCTGGAACCCATCGTCCTGTCGGACCAGTCTTCCGAGGCGATGTTCTCCCGCATTGAGTCGAATGCGGAGAAACTGAAGGGCGATATGCCCCTTGTAAGCATCATCGTGCCCGCCTGGCGGCCGGACGAAGGCTTGTTCACTGCTGTGCAGTCCTTGGTAAGGCAGACCTGGTCGAATATCGAGATCATCGTGGTCGACGATGCGTCGGGCTCGCAATTCGATCCGGTATTTGAACGATGCGCAGCACTGGATACGCGGATAAGGGTGCTCAAGCAGCCAATCAACCAGGGTACTTATGCCGGGCGCAACGCTGCTCTGGACATTGCCCGCGGCGAGTTCGTCACGTTCCAGGATTCGGACGACTGGAGCCACCCCAGGCGCATAGAGTGGCAAGTCAGGCCGCTGCTGAAAAATAGCGAGTATGTCGCGACCAGGAGCCTGTCGATCCGCTGCGATGAAGAAATGAGATTCTTCACTGCGGGCAGGGTGGCGCTGCAGAGCAACGCATCGTCGCTGTTGTTCCGGCGCAAGCAGGTGATGGAGCGGATCGGATACTTCGATTCGGTCCGCAAGGGCGCCGATACGGAATATATCTTGCGTATCCAGGCAACATTCGGCGACGGGCTCTATGAGGTTCCCGAAGCGCCTCTGGCCATGGTACGCATCGCTGCAGGCTCGCTGTCCAGATCGGACTTCAAGCCAGGCTGGCGCCATCCTTCGCGAACCAGCTATCGCAATGCGTACAACCACTGGCACAAGACCGCCGCCGCTACGGGACAGTCCCTGTTCCGTTCCAAAGACATCCTGGACAGGCCATTCCCTGCCCCGTATAGGTTCTACGTGGACCGCGCGTTGGTTGCCCAGGAGGCGGCCTTCGACGTAGTGCTGGTCGGGGATTGGCGGCAGTATGGCGGGCCGCAGAAATCCATGCTGGAGGAGATCGCCGCACTGCGCAAGGCCGGTTGCCGTGTGGCCATTTGCCACATGGAGGCTTTCCGCTTCATGACTTCGCGCCAAATACCGTTGTGCGAGCCGATAGCAAGGCTTCTGCATTCCGGGGCTGTCCGCGAGGTATTGCTGGATGATGACATCGAGGCCGGCCTGGTGATTCTTCGTTATCCGCCCATCCTGCAGTTCACCCCGGCGGTAGCCTGCCCGTGGAAAATAGGGAAATTGTTCATCGTCGCCAATCAATCTCCCTTCGAGAACGACGGGTCGGACATTCGATACCACGTCACGGATTGCCTGCGCAACGCCAGGGAATTGTTTGGCCTGGATGGGCTCTGGACTCCCCAGGGTCCGCAGGTGCGCAAGATACTGGAGCCCCTGGTCCCGCCGCACCTGCTTTGGCACGAAGACACACCGGGCATACTGGATGCGGATAAATGGTATGTCAAACGCAAGGACGTGCTCGCCGATGTGCCGATAATCGGCCGGTACTCTCGGGATAATGTCCTGAAATTCCCCGACGGCCGGGATCGCCTTCTCGCGGCCTATCCCGCCGTGCCGGACATGCGTGTAAGGATAATGGGCGGGAAAAACGCGTTGCCCGCCCTCCTGGGTGAGGCGCCATTGCCCGACAACTGGGATGTCCTGCCCTACGACGCCATGCCGGTAAAGGAGTTCCTGGCCGGAGTGGACTTCTTCGTCTATTTCGATAGCGACACGATTGTCGAGGCATTCGGCCGATCGATACTCGAAGCCGTAGCCAGTGGGGTGGTGGTGATCTTGCCGGAGCGCTATCGCGAGGTTTTCGGAGAGGCCGCTGTCTATTGCGCTCCCGAGGCTGTCGAAAGCACTGTGCGGGAATATCACGCGGACGCCCGAAAGTATGTGGCCCAATCGGCCCGGGCAAGGGAGGAGATCATGTCCAGGTTCAGCCACGCAGCCTATTCCAGCAGGATATTGAGCCAATTGGGAAGGTCCGACGCGTGACTCTTCGAGTGTGTGCTCTTCCTGGAGAGCCTCGAGTACACGATTCCGGTGGCCCGGGGTTCTGGGCCGCCGGACAGATTTTTCCTCACGGAGCCTCGTAGTTCATGGAATATCCAGCAACCCAGGCGGGCGCCTTCAAGCCCGAGATCCAGGGTCTAAGAGCGATTGCGGTTCTGGCGGTTCTCTTGTTTCACGTCTGGCCCAATGCCTTGACGGGCGGGTTCGTCGGCGTAGACGTGTTCTTCGTCATCTCGGGCTATCTGATTACGGGCCTCCTGCTGAAAGAGGCCGAGCGCACGGGCACCATTTCGTTGTCCGGCTTCTATGCGCGGCGGATTCGGCGTCTCCTGCCGGCCTCGACGCTCGTGATCTTGGTGGCGGGGCTGCTGGTGGGCGTACTGCCGGCAGTGCAGTGGGCCGACACAGCCATGGAGATGGTGGCCAGCACCCTGTATGTACAGAACTGGTGGCTTGCCGCCCAGGCAGTCGATTATCTGGCGGAAGGCAACGCGCCGGGCCTGCTGCAGCATTACTGGTCCCTTTCCGTCGAGGAACAGTATTACATTTTCTGGCCGCTGATATTTCTTGCCGCCAATGCCTTCGGCCATCCCTTGCGGGATCGGCCCAGGTTTGTGTTCTCCATAATAATCGGCGCCATCGGAGTGGCATCGCTTGCCTACTCCGTCTATTTGACAGAAGCCAATCCCGGCCTGGCCTATTTTGCGACCACGACACGGGCCTGGGAGCTTGCCTTGGGCAGCGGCCTGGCCGTATTGGGCAATAGATTCGAAAAATTGCATGAAACGGCACGTTGCATCCTGGGATGGCTAGGGTTGCTGTGCATATTGATTGCATGTACGCGCTATGACCGAAATGTTGCGTTTCCAGGCTATGCGGCGCTGCTACCCACCTTGGGCGCAGCCCTGGTTATCTTTGCCGGGCAGGCGGGGCGAAGCTGGGGAGCGCACCGGGTGTTGAGGCTGCGGCCTTTCCAATATCTTGGCGATATTTCCTATTCCCTTTATCTGTGGCATTGGATTGTAATAATAGTATTTTCAAATGCCGCCGCGCCGCCGGGTTGGGCGGGAGGACTGCTTGCCATTGCAATATCCGTCGGGCTGGCGCACCTCACCAAGATATACGTGGAGGACCCGGTTCGTCTCGGGACGTGGCGCGGCCGCAAGATTGCCGTTAATTCCGTGCTGACCATGAGCGTGTGCTTTGCGCTTACAATGTTCGTAGCAAATGCCATTTGGATTTTCATCAATGATCAGGCTGAGTCGAATGTCCAGGCAAGCGTTCCGATAACGCCTGAATTGCTGAAAGGAAAATACGATCCGTCAAGGCCGACGGTGCCTCCCATTCTGGAGGCGAGGCGGGACAACCCGGACGTGTACCGGTTGAAATGCCACGTCGATCAGGTGAGTAGTGAGCCGACCAAGTGTGAATTCGGATCGGAGAATGCTAAGCACAACATCGTTCTCACGGGGGATTCCCATGCGGCCCAATGGTTGCCAATGTTGCAGGAGCTGTATGGGAAACGCTCGGATTGGAAAATAATCACCTACACGAAATCAGCATGCGCCTTTACCGATGCTCGGGTGGGATTAGGCAAAAAAGGTGAATATGTTTCCTGCACCGAGTGGAACAAACGGGTGATGGATGAGTTGAGGCGCCTGAAGCCCGATATCCTGGTGACCAGCCAGTCCAGCGGTCACCGTGCGGTGGGGCTGAGCGGTGACGAGAGTCAGCAAGAACTTGCAGCTGGTTTGCTCAGGCGATGGAAACAAGTTTCCGAGATTGGAACCAGGGTGGCAGTCATACGCGATACGCCCTGGATGGATCGCAATATTCCGGAATGCCTATCGGCCCCCGACGGCAATGTCAGGAAATGCTCCACCAAGGCCGAGCGTGCATTCAAGTCGGATTCGATCGTGGTCGCGATGAAGCAACATCCTGACGTTCTGTATTTCGATATCGGCAATAAGATTTGCGGCAATAAAGTGTGTGAGCCGATTAAGGGACAAGTGCTGATATGGCGGGATAGACATCATTTGACGGCTACGTTTGCAAGATTGCTGGCGCCCGAATTCGCATCGCTGCTGGAACTGAAGCCTTAAGAGGGATATCCTTGCATCCATGACACACGTGCTCAGAATACGCCTTGGCGGCGACCATTCGGCCTATCATTGCGGCTCGGCTGCGGCCTTTCGGGCGATCCGCGCTGCGGCCGAGCGGGCGGGGCGGGTGGTCGGCGAGGGCGAGGATTTCGATCTGTTCATCATGAATGGCGAAGGGTCGATGCATCACGATAGCATCGGTTTCGCCAAGAAAATGACCGAAATCAAGGAGGCGATCGAACAGGGCAAGCGGGTCGTCCTTGCGAATACGGTATGGCAGGACAATCCGCCGGAAGCTGCCGAAATCCTCCGGCGATGCGAGCGGATAACGGTGAGGGAAGTCCGATCCCAGGCAGCTCTGCGCGCAATCGGCGTCGACAGCGACGTTGCCATCGATCAGTCGTTCTACGATCCTGTGGACGAGCAAGAGTGTGTGCCCGAACTACGAGGCAAGGTGATTCTCACCGATTTCTTTTCGCGGGAGTTTAATTCCTTCGTAAAAGTCACGGCAAAATGGACGCAAACTCATCATTATGTCCAGATGCACGAGCTGTCATGGTCCGATATGGTCAAGCTGCTCCGGTCTGCCCGGGTCTTGCTGACAGGGCGGCACCATGCCGTATATGCGGCATGCCGGGCACGTACGCCTTTCCTGACCATGAGGGGCAATACCCATAAGATAGAAGGGCTGCTGGAGTCGGCGGGTGTCAATATTCCGGTTTTCGACAGCTTCGAGGAATTGCATTCCGCTTACAAGTCCAAGCAGTACCGGCAGTATGATTACGGTGCCTTGTTTGATTGGATGGAGCGCCAGCCACCTTGGGAATTGGCTGTGGCGCAGTCCCGGCAGGAGTCCATGCGATAGGCGCGGTCCGGAATTTATTTTTTTATCCTGGAAGAATCTACCGGATGATTGGTGACATATCATGAAGGCGGCGTTCATCGTGGACGAAGCCTATCGTGCCCAGATAAGCAGTCTGGCCGACCGGCTGGTTCTTGAGCCAGCCGATGAGGCCAGGTATTTTTCCGTGTCGGCCATTCCGGAACTGGAGGCCTGCCTGGACGATTTCGATATCCTGATCACCGTCCACAGCGTCGTCGCGGAGGTGGCCAGGCTGTTCGAATCCGTCCACGGCCGGATTCCGACGCTTACGCTGCAGGACGAAATACTGGAGCACCGCCATTGTTGGGAAAAGAAGGGGCGTTCCATCCAGCGGTATCGCCCCGTCTTGAGCGACAAGATCGCCGTTTTCGGTGAGCGCAGCCGGGCGTTGTTGCTGGCCTGGGGCAACCCGGAGCAGAAAATCTCGGTAACCGGCGCTGCCCGATTCGATGCGTATTGCGCGCATGCGGCGCAGGACTCGGGACCGATCCTGCTGGCATGCGGCGATACGCCTTTTCTAGACAAATCGGAGGACGACGAACTGTTCGCCATGTTCGACGAACTCATCAAGGTGTGCAGCGCCGGCAACATCCCTTTCAGATTCCGGATGCCGGAGAAGGTACGGCGGCGCGTATTGGCGTCCGCGGGGGATTTTCCGATACTGCGTACTCTTTGCATGTCGGACGCGACGGTCGAGCCGTCGCCTCAGGATGTGATAACGGCAGGGGCGGTTGTTACGACGCCCTCGACGGGAGCGCTGGAGGCCATGGCCGCAGGCAAGGCCGTGGCGTTGCTTCATCCCCGTGATGTCACGGTCTATCTGTCGGCGGCCTGGAATATTCGCCGGCCCCAAGACATGCGGACAGTGCTGCGGGAACTGCTGGCTCCACCGGCCGAGAAGCTCATGTATCAGTCCGTGATCCTCGGCGAGAACCTCCTGGTTGCTACGGATGCCACGGCAAACATCGTTGAGCTGATACGGAGCATGGCCGCCGGCAGGGTGCGCGACCCGGTCTCCGCATAGGTCGGCGGCGGCCGCCGCACGCCCGCCGCCGCGCGAGTACACTGGCCCAACCTCGCCGGCCCCGGTTCCAGGCGACGAACGGGTCCGGGGCAGGGCCGACCAGACAGAAGTCGAACGATGAAATTTCTCTCCGGTGCCAGCAAGGACCGCGCATCCCGCTATTGGAAGACGACCGCCTGGCTATTGGACGACGTGTTCCGGCTGTATCGCCGGAGCGCCGTATTGGTCGTCATGCTGCTGGTGTTCTCGCTGGGAATGCGGCTGCTGGCGCTGCTGATCCTGTCCCACTACATCCATTTGCTCGGTACCGGCAGGGATGTCCATATTCCGTTGCTGGGCGTATTTTCCGCAGGCAAGTCCTACGAGCTGTTGGCCGCCTCCTCGCTGGGGTCGCTGCTTTGCTTCGTGCTCAGCTTTGCCGCCAAGTATGTGGGGGACGTCAGGCTGCTTCGCCTGGCGGGCCATTACGAGCTGTATTGCATCAAGCGGGCGGTGATCACGATCGCCACGTACGGCGGGCATAAGCGCTTGAAGCAATGGCTGCCGTTCACGTCCAAGCTGACGGGGTCCGATGCGCGGCATTGCGCCTATGTCATGAGGCTGTTGATCCGTCTCATCATGCCCTTCCTGACCGCGGTGATTTCCCTGATCGGGCTGTTTTATCTCGATCCGGTCCTGACGGGCATCCTGGCGCTCCTGATCGCCGCATGCGCGCCGATCCTGTACCGGATCAACGTAAGGGGGGCGCAGTATTCACGCGCCATGGAAATGCACAACAAAGTGGTCGGCGCAGCCAAGCGGGAGTCGGCCGAGCAGTTGGCAGAGGTACTGCGCGCCAATGCCGATTGCGTTCCCGAGGCGGTCATCAGAAAGGCGTTCAAGGCGCCGTCGCCCATACGGGCCGCGGTGGAGAGCTATATCGGGCGGCTCAAGGTCATGGAGGAAAGCAATTTCCTGGCCGGCTTGTTGATGGGGGGCTCGATATTCGCCATCCTGCTCTACAAAGGCCTGGAGATACTCGGTTCCACGCATGGTTGGGCGTTGATCGCGATGTATTTCATCGTTCTGCGCGTGTGCCTGGGGGCGTTGGTGCAGAATGCCAACAACGTGACGTCGATCAACCGCATGTTCCCCCAGGTGAACCGGTACTGCAGCTTCGTATTGGGCGCCCAGCAATTGCAGCGCAGCCAGCGGGTCCATCCGCCGGAAGGCAAGTTCTGGGGGGGCGGCGGAGAGGGCGGGACCCGCGGCGATGGCCAGGCCGAGGAAGAAGAGGAGCTGTGATCCGTAGGGCAGCACCGCGCTCGGGGCCTTCCCCGGCACCGCGCAATGTCCGCGTAGGGCTCGAGCGGGTTCCGGCCGATTGTCCGGGCAGTCATTCAATGATCAAGGTGGGAAATGCAGGAAGGCGATGACGTGGCTTTTATGGAGCCGGGCAAGTCTGTTCCCGGCAAGCGTCCCAGTGGCTTGAGACGCTGGCTGGGAGTGCTGTGGGCAATCCTGCGGGTGGCCAGGCGCGACTGGGGGCCTGGGGCCAAGACCGGGCAGCGCCTGACCATGTCGGACGTGCTGCTCATGCTGGTGCACAGTATTACAGGTGCCAACAGGCTCTGGCTGGCGTCCCGCCTGGCAGAGGAGATCGGCCAGGAACGGGCGATCAAATTCGCCCAGGCTCATGTCCACGATGCGCAACTGCCCGGCGTCAATCTCTTGCGTGCCAACGCCAGTATTGGAAACGATGCCCTGTGGGTACGGTACGTCAATCAGTATCTGGAATGTGCCGGCATGGCGCCGATCGCGCTTTCCGCGCGACCGGGTTCGCTATTCACGAGGTTGCAGTCAGGTGCGCAGGGCTCGGGCGTGGACGGGGAACTGATCTCCGTAATCATGCCGGCTTTCAACGCTGGCAAGCTTATGGCACACGCAGCGGGTTCCATCCTGGCTCAATCCTGGCGCAACCTCGAGCTGATCATCGTCGACGACTGCAGCACGGACGACACGTGGGAAATTGCCTGCGCGCTTGCCGCTTCGGATCCCCGGGTGAGGGTCCTGAAGAACGAGGTCAACGTCGGGCCTTACGTGTCGAAGAATCTTGCGCTGCGTATCGCCCGCGGGCGGTACATCACCGGTCAGGACGCCGACGACTGGTCGCACCCGGACCGTCTGAAGAACGACATGTGCGTACTGCTGGCCGGCGGCGGCGATGTCAAGGCGGTGCTGTCCATGATGCTGCGGATGGACGGCAAGGGTGAGTTCTGTGTCTTTTCGCAAAGAGGCATCTACGTCAAGGACGGGATGCGCCGCCCTGCCTCGATTTCGCTCCTGGTTGAAGCGGATTATCTGCACCGCTACCTGGGCGGCTGGGATAGCGTGCGCTTCGGCGCCGACAGCGAATTCATAGGCAGAATCGACAAGATCATGGGTAGCGGCCTGAAGCGCACCAATCACGTCGGCATGTTCTGCCAGGATCTCGATACCAGCCTGACCAACCATCCCTTGCACGGCGTATCGAAGATGAAGGGGATTTCGCCCGTGCGCAAGCAATACCGGGCCGCGTACCTGAAATGGCATGAGGGATTGGGCCTGGACAGCGCGAAACTGCCGTTTCCTCACATCGACAGGCGTTACGAGGCTCCCGAGCCGATGCGCGTTCCGCTGGATGCCGTAGAACGAAATATTGCCGCGCATGCCAGCCAGTGGGCCGACGCAGAGACCGCCCGAGTCAGCGCGTCGGCGAGAACCGCGTAGCGCCGCTCAAGACCGAGTCGAGGTTTGCCAGGGCCGCTGTCAGCGGCGGTACAGCCGGCTGTATTCCGGGATCAGTGAATGCAGGCCGCGCAGTATGGCCTCTTCGTTACCTGCGTCGAGGTTGTTGCAGATGTCCAGCAGCCCGCCCTTGACGGTCTCGTAAGGCAGTTCCCGCTCCCGGGCCCGCATGATCCGCGGATGCGGCGTAGGCAGCGCATCGTCCCCGATCAGCAATTCCTCGTACAGCTTTTCCCCTGGCCGCAGGCCGGTGATGCGTATCTCGATGTCTCCGTCCGGCTGTTCGGGCTCCCGCACGGTCAACCCATGCAAGTGCACCATCCGCCGCGCCAGGTCCTGTATGCGCACCGGCTCGCCCATGTCCAGCACGAAGACGGAGCCCGACTCTCCCATGGAGCCCGCCTGCAGCACCAATTGGGCCGCCTCCGGTATGGTCATGAAATAGCGGGTGATGTCCGGATGGGTCAGGGTGATCGGCCCCCCCGCGCGGATCTGCTTGCTGAAAAGCGGGACGACGCTGCCGGAGCTGCCCAGGACGTTGCCGAACCGGACCATGCAGAAGCGGGTGCCGTCCTGGATCTGCGCACAGCCCTGCAGGATCAGCTCGGCCAGCCGCTTGGACGCCCCCATCACGTTG
>Ga0182743_1002439_pt1 | contig 16288 bp, 14 predicted proteins | sample eDN3rd30CKraftOP_FD_128522 | JGI IMG/M metagenome (GOLD analysis project Ga0182743, IMG submission 128522) | Enriched Organic Plus compost microbial communities from Emeryville, California, USA - eDNA 3rd pass 30_C Kraft OP (version 2) (version 2) ... | reverse complement strand
CATTGATTGCCCCGGTCGTTGGCATCGTATTCACTGTGTTCGGATTCAATCTGCTCAGCGACGGACTGCGGCGAGCGTTGGATCCGCGTCAGCGTGCGAGGAATTGAAGCCATGTCCTTATTGCAATTGAGCCATTTGACCTTGACCGTGGACGTTGCGCTGGACAACGCCGGCAATACTGCGCCTGCCGATGTGCTGCGTGACATCACGCTCAGCGTTCCCGAGGGGCAGATGCTGGGCCTGGTAGGAGAATCCGGCGCCGGAAAAAGCATGATAGGGCGCATGGTCGCCGGCACCATCCCTGCGGGCTTTCGTATTAGCCAGGGCACGCTCACGTTTAAAGGCCAGGATCTCAATCAGATCAAGCCCGCTCAGCGCCGCGCATTGCTGGGGCGGCAAATCGCTTTTATTCCGCAGGAGCCGCTGTCGGGCCTGAATCCCGCGTTGACGGTACGCCAGCAGCTTTTCGAGCATTTGCGCCATGTGGGCATTCCCGCTGCCCAATGGGAAAACTATGCCAGCTCGCGGCTGGCGGAGGTCGGCTTGACAGATACCCAGGCCATGCTGTCACGCTATCCGCATCAGATGTCGGGCGGGCAATGCCAGCGTATCCTGATTGCGATGGCATTCTGCGGCGATCCTGCATTGATCTTTGCCGACGAGCCCACGACGGCGCTGGATGTGATTACGCAGGCGCAGATCATGCAGGTGTTGGCTGAACAACAACGGCGGCACAAGACGGCGGTGGTGCTGGTGACGCACGATTTGCGATTGGCCGCGCATGTTTGCGACGCAATTGCCGTGTTGTACGCGGGCGAGGTGGTAGAGCTAGGCTCGGCGCGACAGGTGCTGGATGCGCCATTACATCCGTATACGCGCAGCTTGAAAGAATCAGCGCCAGGCATGGGGAAATCCACCCGGCTGCTGCAGGCCCTGCCGGATTTCATGCCCGGGCTGAAAGATTTCGCACGCATACAAGGCTGCCGTTTTGCCTCGCGTTGCCCGATACGTCAGGAGGGGTGCGCGACGCATCGTCCTGCCTTGTCCTCGCGAGATGACGGGCGTGCCGCCCGGTGCCTGGATCATATTCCGGCTTGGCCGGTGAACGAAACCGATGGCGCAGATGCTCTGGCGGCACTACGTAATGGCCCGCCAGCCGGTAGCCGTTCGCCCGTCGTGCAATTGCGTGACGTCGCGCTGAGCTATCCCGGGCCCACACGTTTGTTTCGGTCAAGCCGATCTATTCAGATATTGGAACCGTTGAATGCCCACGTCGAACAAGGAGAATTTCTCGGCATCGTCGGCGAGAGCGGCAGCGGTAAAACGAGCTTGGCGCGTTTGATGGCAGGCATGGTGGCGCCGACGGCGGGTCAGATTGAATACCCGGGTTCTGCCAGCGGCAACCGGCGGCTCGGAGCCAGCATCCCGCTGGCGGACCCCCGTGATGTGCAATTGGTCTTTCAGAATCCCGATTCGGCATTGAATCCGCGGCGTCGCGTCGGCTCGCTGGTCACGCAGATCCTGGAGGTCAGTCGCCAAGCCCGCGTGCGCGCAGGCGCTGTGTCGCATGACCGTAACCAGATCGCACAACAATTGCTGGCCTCAGTGGGTTTGCCTCCCGAGGCTGTGGATCGCTTGCCCTCGCAGCTGTCGGGCGGTCAGAAGCAGCGCGTCAACATAGCGCGCGCACTATGTGTGACGCCACGAATGATCGTGGCCGACGAAATCGTGTCCGGCCTGGATGTCTCGGTGCAGGCCTTGATCCTGAATCTATTGCTGCAGCTGAAACAGGAGTTGGGGATTGCGCTGGTGTTCGTCTCGCACGATCTGGCCGTGGTGCGGTATCTCTGTACGCGCGTGCTGGTGCTGCACAAAGGCCGCATCGTCGAACAGGGGCCGACCGATCAGGTGTTCGAGCAGCCCAGCCATCCCTATACCCGTGCGCTGATTGCGGCCGTTCCGCCAGACTCGGCTGCCGAGGCGTGGAGGCCTGCGGTCCAGGATGCAGACGGTGCCTCGCACGCAATGTCTGCCGTACAGCGTGCCGCTGCCTAGGCGCGGGTGTCCTGGAGCCGTGCCGCCGCTCCGTTGCCAACATTTATCAACTAGTTATACAGCCTCGAGGCTGGATTCTTTTCTGTTCCCGGCACAAATACCCGGGTTATTCGGAGCAACCGATGCGTGAGTTCTCATCCACGACACCGCTGCGATCCCTGATCGAGCCGGATCGTGTCCATCGGGACCTGTATGTGGATCCCGATCTCTATCGAGCAGAAGTCGAGCGCCTGTGGATGCGCGCCTGGGTTTATCTGGGACACGAGAGTCAGATACCGAACGTCGGCGATTACGCCACCATCGATATCGTCGGGCAGTCGCTGATCCTGCTGCGCAAGAGCGCCACCGAGGTTGTCTCTTTGATGAACCGGTGTGCGCACAAGGGCAGCCAGTTGGTGCACGAGCGTCAGGGTAACTGCGGGAAATTCCTCCGTTGTCCTTATCACGCCTGGACCTATAAGCTCGATGGTTCGCTGTTGTCGGTGCCCTTGAAAAACGACTACGAGGGTACGCAGCTATCCAGCTGTCCCTCGGGAAAAGGGTTGTCCAGTCCCGGCGCGACGATGAATTACCAGGGCTTTGTGTTCGTACGCCTCAGCGAAGAAGGCCCTGATTTCGAGTCCTATTTTGGCGAGGCGCTGGCCACGCTGGACAACATCATCGCCCGTGCGCCGGAAGGCGGGGTAGAGGTCTTGGGCAAACCGCTGCGCAACGTCATTCGCTGCAATTGGAAACTCTATCTGGAGAACGTGAACGACACGGTGCATCCGATTTCCACGCACGAATCTGCAGCCAGTGCGGCCAAGCACGTCAGCGAACACCTGCCTGAGGGCAGCGATACGGTGTTGGCGATGGAGCAATTGCTGCCGTTTGGCGCCGGCTACAGTTTTTATTCGGAAATGGGCGCTCGCGTGCTGCCGCATGGACACAGCGTGCTGGGCACGAAGTTCAGCATCCATACAGGCTATGCGCCGTTGCCGGATTATCAGGCTTCGCTCGAATCCCGCTACGGCAAGGAGGAGACCGAACGCATCCTCAGTTTCTCGCCGCAGAACACCGTGTTTTACCCCAGCCTGGCTGCAAAAGCCTCGCCGATGGTGCTGCGCGTGATCCGCCCGTTGTCGGTGGATGAAACCTTGGTCGAAGTGTGGGCCTTTGCCCCGAAAAACGCGCCGGCCCGATTGCGCCAACGTGCTGCATCCTATGCGCGGTTGGTGTTTTCGCCCATGTCGGTCGTTGCACATGATGATGTGCATCTGTTCGAAAGCCAGCAGCAGGGGTTGCAGTGTGCGGGCAACGAATGGCTGAGCCTGCATCGCGGCTATCGGGACGGAGAAATCGAGGCCGGCGCCATCTCGCTCGATAGCGGGAACAACGAGTTGGTGATTCGCAATCAGCACCGAGGGTGGCTAGCGTTGATGGAGGATGCGGCATGAGCCGGGTCATTGCTGAGGGTGCGGACGGAGGGAGTATGGTGAATCAGGTCATTGCGGCAACAACACCGGAAAACGCAGCTTTGCATGCCGCATTGGCGAAATTCGTGTATCACGAGGCCATGTTGCTCGATACGAGGCAATACGAGGCGTGGTTGTCCTTGTTCGCGCATGACGGTTTGTATTGGATGCCGTTATCTCCCGACGACGATGACGGCGCGATAGACTCCGCGCAGCCAGACGAGTCGCCTGCTTTGCTGTACGAGGACCTGTTGCTCTTGCGTCTGCGCGTGCAGCGATATGCCAGCCCGCGCGCCCATTCGCTGCATCCGGCAGTGCGAGGGCTGCGGGTGTTGCAGGCCCCCGCGGTCATCGGCGCCGACGAATCGGCTGGCACTTTCTACATGCGCACGCCGTTCATGTATGTGGAAACGCAAGGCGATACCCAACGCGTATTCGCGGCGACCGCCTATCATGCGTTGGCCGGTCAGCCGGGGCAATGGCGGATACAACGCAAGAAAGTGGTATTGCTCAATGCTGATGCGAGCTTGCCTGCGGTGCAACTGCTGCTATAGCCTGCCCCAACGCGATACTTTTTTGCGGCACCCGATCAACCATGCCACTGCGTCAGTTGTGCATAGATCAGAAACGACACGACAATACTGAACCATATCCCGAACAGTGGCGCGAAAAATCGTATCCACCTGGACCATGGCACATTGGCCACGCTGAGCGTCGCGATAAAGTAGCCGGCAGTCGGGTACACGATGTTGCTGATGCCATCGCCCATTTGGTAGGCTAATACCGTGGTTTGGCGGGTGACGCCGACGATGTCTCCGAGCGGCCCCATGATGGGCATGGTCAGCAATGCCTGGGCGCTGCCCGAGGGGACAACAAAATTAATACCCATCTGCGAAAGCAGCATGCCGATGGCGGTGAGCATGGAAGGCAGCTCTCCCACGATCTGGGACAAGCCATGAACGATAGTATCTAGGATATGGCCGCTCTCCAGCACAACGCCGACCCCTCGTGCTATGCCTGCGACAAGAGCGCCGACCAAAACATCACGAAATCCCTCGGAGAACCCGTCACTGATCTCGTTGCCGTCCAGACCTGCCACGAGACCCACCGCAATGCCCATGGTGAGAAACAGGCCGGTCAGCTCTTTCATGTACCAGCCTTGCGTGGTGACCCCATAGATCAGCACCCCAAAGAACGCGACAGCGATCATGGCGGCCCAGACTTGGCGTCGGGTGGCCGAGAGCATTGGGCCAGCACCGATTTCCTGGTACTGCCGGCGTTTTTCCCGCTCGGCGGGATTGTCGTAGAGTAAGCCTTTCTCGGGATTGTCGCGGATCCGCCGTGCATACCACATCACGTAGGCAATGCATGAGACCAATAGCGCAATCAATATCGCGACGCGCAGACTCCACCCCGAGTACAACGGCAGATCGGACAGGCGCTGTGCCAAGCCCGTGTTGAACGGATTGAGTACGCCTGCGGCATACCCTGCACACGTGGAACACAACGCGACCGCCGCGGCCGTCAAGGAGTCATAACCGAGGGCGAGAAACAGCGGCAGCAGGATCGGTACATACACCATGGACAGCTCTGGCGTTCCAATAACTGATGCTACGGCGCCAAACAGGAACATCAATAGGGGCATCAGCATCAGACTATTGCGGGCAAACCGGTGGCTGAGTCGGCTGACCCCGATTTCCACGATACCTGTGCGGCGCAGCACGGCAAAAACACCACCGATCATGAAGACGAAAAAAATCACTTCGCTGACGCTGACCAAGCCCTGCGGCACGGCCATTACGACGTCGCGCAATCCGGCAGGCGTTGCGTCGATGAAATGAAAACTAGCCGGGTCGACGGTACTGCGTCCGCCGGGTCCGGGTACGCGATCATAGAGGCCTGCGGGTATCAGATGGGTGAGCACACAGGCGAGAACGATCAATCCCATCAGGATGACGTATATGTGCGGCATCGTAAAACGTCGCCGAATGGTGGCGTCTGCGCTTACCGGTGCGCTCGTCGATGCATTGGGCATGGCAGTACCCCTTGATTAATGTTGTCGGTATTGGTTTGTTCAGCCTTGGCCGGCTGCGTCGCAAGCCAACATCGCGACGCAATCGCCCGGTTCGACGTCGGCGTAGGTGCGGGCACACATCACGATGCCGTCGCCTTCGAAGTACAGTTCATGAGCGGGTTCCCATGGTGCATGAGGCGCAAACACCCGCCCCGCGAGTTGGCCTTTCCGGACGTTATCGCCCAGGTGATAGCAGGGTTCGAAAATCCCCGAGTGGCGCGCAAAAACGTAGTGGCTGCGGCCATGCATCGTCAGCATGCGCGTGTTGTACTGGGCGGCGGGCGGCTCGTCGCGTGGCGTGACACCCAATTCATGCAGCACTCGCCGCACGCCGTCCTCGACAATCCCGAGACAGTCGGGATCGCAATGCGAGCCGCCGCCAAACTCGCCACCAATGAACCAGATTCCGGCCCGCTGTGCCGCGGCACTATAAGTGCGGTCTTCTCCAAGCATGTCCAATATCAACGCGCGTGGCGCCGCGAATGCATGCACCAGTTTCATATAGTCTGCCCGGGCATTTTCCTCCGCGGGGACGGCCGTCAACAGAGTAGGTAAATGGTCGAATGACGCGCCGCCTGCATGCAGATCCAGCGCTCCGTCGACCAACGGAAAGAGCTCGGTTTCCACGTAGTGTGCAATCATTTCCGTGACGCTGCCGTTGCGGCGGCCGGGAAAGAGGCGATTCAGATTGCCGCCGTCAATGGGCGACGTGCGCGAGGCATTGAGCACTGCCGGCAGGTTCAGCGTGGGGATGATGATCAAGCGGCCTTGGATCGGTTCGTCTTTCAGCCGTTGGATCAACTTCGAAAGGGCAATCGGGCCTTCATACTCGTCACCGTGGTTTCCGCCCGTGAGCAACAGCCGCGGGCCGATGCCGTTGTTGATCACAACCACGGGAATGGGAATATGCCCATAAGCCGATCGATCACGGGAATAGGGAACTTCAAGGTAACCTGTCTGAAACCCTTGGCGCTCAAAATCGACTTGAGCGCGTATTAACGAACCGGCATGCGAGGCAATACTGATAGCGGCCATCGTGATCTCATCGTGAGGAAAAGTCAGTCATGGCAGGCACTATCGCGCAGATCTGGTGGGTTGAAAAATACCGTTTAATGAGGGTGGTGATGCTTAAAATGCATCGCTAAGCCGCGCTCGTCGTGAGCTGGTCCCTGAGTGTCATGGAGAAAAGCTTTAGCGCGGGATTCAGATTGTCCCGTCTTGTCACGAAAGTCAGATGCATAGGAATCGACAGATCGTCCAACGACACAAACTCAACCAAGGCGGGTGGCCGGAATTGATTCGCCGAGTTCACGATCGCCGCGCCCATCCCTGAAGAGACCAATGAAAGAATAGCGGCCTCCGTGGCCACTGACTGAACGCTATGCAACGGGCCGCCCAAGGCGGCGCAGGCGTTGAGCAAGTTGTCGTAGTAGTCCGGGTAGACATGCCGGGGAAAGGTAATAAAGCTCCGGTCGGCCAAATCCCGCAGCCGGCGGGGTTTTCCCCTGGGGAATTGCCAAGAGTTGGGCAACGCTACGACCACGTCGTGCGAGGCAACCCTATGGGACGTGTAGTGAGCGGGCAGCGAGACGAATGGGTAGATGAACGCCCCGTCCAAGCTGCCCGCCTCAAGTTGGTCGAGTTGCTCTGGCGAGTGCAGCGGACGTAACTCCAGATCGACCTCGGGTGCGTGTTCTTTAAAGGCTCGAAAGACTTGGGGCACTACACCATCCCATGTCGCGTTTTCTACAAAGCCAACTGAGAGATGGCCGCTCAATCCTGTCGCCATGCGGCGCGCTTGATCCTTGGCGGCTTGTACATCGGCAAGGATGCCGCGCGCACGCACCAGAAATGCCTCGCCGATAGGCGTCAGACTCAGGCCTCGGGGGCTCCGGTCAAACAGGGCCGCGCCCAGTTCTTCCTCTAAATCGTGAATCTGCCGCGAAATGGCTGGTTGACTGATATGCACGTGGTCGGCAGCCAGGCGCACGCTGCCGTGTTCGGTAATCGCGATGAAGTATCGCAGGTGGCGTAGATCCATGAATGATCCCAATGATGCGTTGCTTGTTAGTCTGATTCAGTCTCTGGTTGTCCATCCAGCAATAACCCCGCTTTCGACGACAATACCGTCCCGGCCCGGTGATAGCCCACGACACTGACAACACTCGCATGTCCCGTCATTGCCATGGTTTCGCCGAGCGGCAGCCCCTGACGGCCGGCCTCGGTGACAAAGCCCGAGCGCAGGCTGTGGGCGGCGTAGTCTCCCGACAGCCCGGCCAGGGCAGCACGCGCCTGCACTATCTTCCGTACGGCCTCGGCGCCCAATCCCTCGCCGATCACGCCCCCGCGCCGCACACGGCGAAACAAGGGCCCTGATGTGATCCCGGCGGCACTCAACCACGCCTCTAGGGCAACCGCCGCGCGGCCCACGACGGGTTTGTGGCTGTCGGCGCGCTCGGCGCCTTCCTGGTTGGTCTTGGAGTACCCCATCGTGTAAAGGAATCCTTCGGGGACGCGCCGAGTGTTTTCTATGGTGGCGCGTACGACCTCTGAGCGGCGGCGGCCGCCACTGGCCCACGCAAACAGCAGCAGGGCGCGATCACGCAGTCCGATCAGCGAGTCGTCGCAGGTCGCCAGGATTTGTTCCAGCGGCTCTTTGGTCAAGGCGTCTTTGCGCGCAGGGCGTTCGCCGCGTTTCGCGTAGGCGCTGCGTACGCGCTCCAGCAAGGTCTGTACGGCTCGGCTGCGGCAGGGGTTGGGTAGCTCCTGCGTTTCGTGGGCCTCGGACAACACCGCGAGACGATGACGGACCGTGGCGAGCTTGAAAGGGCCTGGCTTGCGTTTGACCTTGGCGGCTACCAGCGCTGCGTCCACCTCTGCAGGCAAGTCATACGCCAATCCCTGATTCGTGACGTGTTCAACGTGATCCGCGATGAATTGCATCACCGTATTGACCGGTACGGGCAACCGAAAGGGCGATCCCAAGCGCAATTGATGCCACGCTGCCCAGTATTGAATGGCCGAACGATAGGCGGCGAGGGTGTTTTCCGAACTGCCTTCTCGCAGCAGCGATTGAATCGATGCCGCGCTGGCGCCGAGACTGTCCTGCAGTGCCCCAGCATTCTGAGTTCTTTGTGCGACGGCCTGCGAGGGGCTAAATCGGTCACTTTTCACTGAATTTCTCGCCAAAGCGGTAGAAGTGTTCTATATAATACGTAGTACGTATTAAATAATACATAAATATCGGGTTAGATCGGATAACTTTTAATTATCCGCTCTAATTTGCCAGAAACCCGGTGCAGCGCTCAGCTGACCGCAACCAGGGGCCTATCATGGCGACAGGCGTTCAAGAAGCAGACGTGTGGGCAGCAGCAGATGCGCTGCTGCAATCGGGCGAACAACCGACCATCGAGCGGGTGCGGCTGCATCTGGGGCGTGGCTCGCCCAATACGGTAGGGCCCCATTTGAAGGCGTGGTTCCGAGGGCTGGGCGAGCGCCTCAGCGCCGGGCATAGAGGCGTGAATGGCGTACCGGAGGCCGTGACCCGGGCCTTTGCCCACATATGGGAGACCGCTCTGGCCACCGCCCGCGACGAATGGTCCGCTGCGGTAACCCAGGAACGCGCCGAGTTGGCCAAGGCAAGAGAAGCGCTCGCCATCGATCACGCGGCAGTGCAGCAGGTGCGGGCTCGCCTGCAAGCGCGCGAGGCGGATTTACAAGCCAGCGCCCAAGCCGCGCACGCTCAGGCCGCCGCCGCCGAGACCCGGCTGCAGGCAGCGGAGCAACAGGTCAACGAAGCCAGACTGGCGTCCAAAGACCTCGAGAACGCATTGACGCGTACTCGGGAGCAGGTGACCGCCTTGCAGCAAGCGTTGCAGCAAGCGGAGGCTACACACCGGGATGCCTTGGCCGCTGCGCAAACCCGGCACGCTGCACACGAGCGGCGCTGGCTGAGCGAAATTGACGAGCAGCGTCAGGCCTTGAAAAAAGCCAGGGACGAGGTGACCGAGCAGCGCAAATTCGCAGCCCGTGACAAAGCCGCCCACGCTGAGGCGCTGGACCAGGCACGAAAGGCATCGCAAGAGCTGACCGAAGCGCTGGCGCAGGCGCAGGTGGAGCGGACGCGGCTGGGCCTGCAACTGGAAACGGACCGAGAAACCGCCCAGACGGTGCAGGCCGGTTTGAAGCAGCGGCAGGCTGATCTGGAAAATCGGCTACAGGAGCTGCGCACCCAATTGCAGGTGAAAGACTCCCAGATCGCCGCCTTGACCCAGCAGTTGGCGGTGCGGCAACCCGCCAGCCGGCCGCGCCGGTCAAAAACGTAAACGCCTCGTAGCGAGATTATTGATCTAGATCAATACCTTACAGAACCGATCTGCTACTCTGCAATGACGGCATCCATTCACCTCATTATTTATGGAGCAGCTCATGGTCAAGATCCTCGTTCCTGTAGACGGCTCGGAGTCCGCCTTGCGCGCACTGAAGACAGCCATCGCGATGGCGGGACAGCACGATGATGCTGAATTGCATTTGCTGAACGCACCCGTGCCTATTCTGTCCGGCCACGCCAAGATGTTTCTCGGCAAGCAGGTCGTGCAGGACTACTACAACGAAGAAGGCGAAAAAGCGCTGGCCGATGCCAGGAAAGCCGCTGAAACCGCCGGGGTCCGGTTTGTCACCGTCATTAAAGCGGGCCAATCCGCCCAAACCATCGTTGACTACGCTCATGCGCAGCAGTGCGCTCACATCGTGATGGGCACGCGGGGCCTGAGCGCACTGCCTGGCATGTTGCTAGGGTCAGTCGCCAACAAGGTCATTCACCTGGCCGATGTGCCTGTGACGCTGGTGAAATAGCCTGCGGATCCTAGTGCTTTATAAGGCCGCGTTCTGGATTGATCCAAGGGATGCCTCGGCGCTATCGGCGTCGTGACATCGCGGCCTCTGTGCCAGAATGCCGAATTTCCATTATTATTCAGTTTTCTGTCAGCTAATGGCGCTGCCTGGCCGGCTGTGACCAGCCAGGACTTGTGCGTCCTCTTTTATGAGCAACGAGCCTCCTAGTACCATCGCGCCGCCCGCGATCCAGCAGCGGCGCCTCCCTCTGAGGGCAATGCCCCTCGCACAGATTTTTTCCTCTCACGAGGCACAGGCTTGGCCAGGGCGCCAAGTACGACGGCCGTTCGTGCATCTCTTCCTCTATCGACACCAGGGCCTGGCTCCGCCTGGCGCCATCGCAGCGCGGGCGCGAGCGCGCGCATGTTGACCCCGGATTTGTCTTCTACCGCGGCCGTATCGCGCCGCGACGATATCTCGCCTTTTCCTTTAGTAGGATCTCTGCATGTTTTTTGACTGGATGGCCGACCCCACTGCGTGGTTGGGTCTGGCGACGCTGATTATTCTGGAAGTTGTCCTGGGTATCGACAACTTGGTCTTTATCGCCATTCTGGCCGATAAATTGCCGCCCGAGCAGCGCAATCGCGCGCGGGTGATCGGCCTGACGCTGGCGATGTTGATGCGCCTGGGTTTGCTGGCGAGTATCGCCTGGGTGGTCACGCTGACCGAGCCGCTGTTTACCGCATTCGGGGCCGAGATTTCCGGCCGGGATCTGATCCTGATTCTGGGCGGCCTGTTTTTGCTGTTCAAGGGCACAATGGAGTTGCACGAACGGGTCGAGGGCAGGGCGCACGGCGAAAACCAGAAGGTCCAGCATGCCGTGTTCTGGCAGGTGATCCTGCAGATCGTCGTGTTGGACGCGGTGTTCTCGCTGGACTCCGTCATTACCGCTGTCGGCATGGTGCAGGAATTGAGCATCATGATGATTGCCGTGGTGATCGCCATGGCAGTCATGATGCTGGCCAGCCGTCCGTTGATGGCGTTCGTCAACCGCCACCCGACGGTAGTGATCTTGTGTCTGGGCTTGTTGCTGATGATCGGTTTCAGCCTGGTTGCTGAAGGCTTGGGCTTTCATGTGCCCAAGGGTTATCTGTATGCCGCTATTGGCTTTTCGGTGGTGGTCGAGGCCTGCAATCAGTTGGCTCGTCGCAACCGTAGCCGGCGGACGCAGAACCTGACTGGGCGCCAGCGCACGGCTCAAGCCGTATTGCGTCTGCTGCGTGGCGGCAAGAATCCGGCCGATCAGAATGCCGTCGAGGACGTCGCCGCGCTGGTCGATGGAGCGGGCGACGAGCCTGGGTTTGCGCCGGAGGAAAGCCAACTGGTGGAACGTGTGTTGGGCATAGGCACGCGCAATGTGCGGTCTATCATGGTGCCGCGCGGCGAGATGATCTGGCTGGACGTCAAGGATCCGGTAGATGCCATCGTCAAGAAATTCTCGGCTGGCCATGCGCGTATGCCTCTGTGCGATGGCGATCCTGCCAATGTCATCGGCGTTGTCCATTTCAAGGATCTGCTGCATAAGCTGCAGTTGCCCAACGCGATCGATCTGGTCGAGTTGGCGCGCAAACCCTATTACATCCTCGAAAGCACGCCTGTGCTGAAGGTCCTGGACGTGTTGCGCCAGTCGCGCGAGCATATGCTGATCGTGGTGGACGAGCATGGCGGGTGTGTGGGCTTGGCCACGCCGCTGGATGTGTTGGCGGCGGTGGGCGGAGACCTGCCCGAAGACGTGAACGAGCCGCCGCAGGCGACAAGACTCGCCGATGAGGCGTGGTTGCTGGATGCCGCCATGCCTATTGAAGAAGTACGGTTGCTGCTGGCGAGTCCGGAAATGCATCAGTCTCTGCCTGACGCTACCTTGGCCGGTGCGCTATTGAGGGTGGCGGAGCGCCTGCCCGAGGTGGGGGAAACCATTCGCTGGGGCGACTGGGCGTTCGAGATCACACAGCGTGACGGCTTGCGTATCAGCCAAGTCCGTGCCGAGCGGATCGCCAGCCCGGATGACCAGATATGATGCGTCGGATATGCCGCTGGCATGTCAAAATAGCGGCTACCTCTGCGCCATTGACATGAGGTGCATCAGGAGAGCTTGTGAATAATTCCAACGAAAGCGTCAGCATGGCGCTTTTCTGCGACTTCGAGAACGTCGCGCTCGGCGTGCGCGACACGAAGTACCAGAAATTCGATATTCGTCCCGTATTGGAACGGTTGCTGCTCAAGGGCAGCATTGTCGTCAAGAAAGCTTATTGCGACTGGGAGCGTTACAAGGAATTCAAGTCTCCGATGCATGAGGCGAATTTCGAGTTGATCGAGATTCCGCATCTACGGCAGTCGGGGAAAAATTCCGCCGACATCCGTCTGGTCGTGGACGCGCTGGACTTTTGCTATACGAAGTCGCACGTCGATACCTTTGTGATCATCAGCGGGGACTCCGATTTTTCGCCTTTGGTTTCAAAACTGAGGGAAAACAACAAGAAGGTCATCGGCGTGGGAGTCAAGCAATCCACGTCCGACCTGCTGGTCGCCAATTGTGACGAGTTCATTTTCTATGACGATCTCGCCAGAGAAGGCCAGCGCAAGGCGGAGTCCCGGCGAGACAATCGGGGCGCGCCCAGCTCGGGCCAGCGCCGTACCCCAGAGGAAGAGCGTAAACGGAAAGAAGAGCAGGAGCTGCGCAAGACGCAAGCGGTTGAGATGGTGGTCGAAACCTTCGAGGCGCTGATGGCCGAGCGCGGGGATAGCGGCAAGATCTGGGCGTCCGTGCTCAAAGACGCGCTCAAACGCCGCCGGCCCGATTTCAACGAATCGTATTATGGCTTTCGCGCCTTTGGAAACTTGCTGGACGAGGCGCAATCGCGTGGGTTTCTGGAGGTCGGCCGCGAGGAAAACTCCAGCGCCTATGTGTATCGTAGCCGCGCAGGGGCGCCTGCCGCTGTACAGGATGAGCCACGTGCCAAATCAACGCGCAGAACTCGAGGCGGCCGTAGAGCCGAGGGCGCAGGCAAGGAAACTGCACAGCAGCAGCCCGTTCCACATGCCGATCAGAGTCTTGTGTTCAATGATGTCGATGCTGGTCATCAGGCGCGTACTGCTGACGAGCCCGGCGCGCCGCTGATCGAGAGGCCGGAATATCCCGATGTCCTGGAGCCGCGAACATCAGCCGAACCAAATGGCGGTGACGCTGCGGCTGCCGCCTCGGCACTGCCGGAGGATTCTGGCAAGAGGGAGCCCGCCGCTGCGAAACGCAGCCGCCCCCGAACTCGTCGCGCCAGCAAGGGCACCGAGTCGGGAGAATCGGTGCCTCAGGACAACGTGCACTCGGAGGTTATTGCTCCCGACACCGGCGTCGTGTCGCCAACTGAGAGTGAGTCTGCCGCGCCCGCATCAGCCCCCCCAAAAAAAGCCGTGCGTAAGACTGCTCGCAGCACCACGACACGGACTCGCCGTCCTCGCAAGACTGCGAACTCAGAGTCTTGAACTGCGGAGCGAGGCAGAGTATGTTGCGCAGGGCGGGAATGACGCTTGCTCAGAGGTGTGACCTCAATATCCGAGCAAGGAATCCGTCATGCCGTCTGCCCCTCTCGCTGCCTACTGGGATCGCGATGCCGCGGTTCAAGCCGTACGTTTGGCGCGGCCGATGTTGGATGCCGCGTTGTCTGATGCAGGCGTAGGAGAAAGCGGTTTTTTACACGTGGTGGTCATGAACCCCTTGGCCAAGCCCGGCGGCTGCGATTTTGCCGATGCGATCCTGTATGAGGAAAGCATAGGCAATCCGGAAGAATGGGACGCGGACTATGGCGCGTTTGCGCGAGGCAAGGCGAGGCTCAGCTGGCGCACGGGCTTGCCCAGCCACGAGGTCGTAGCGTTAAAGCCGCATTTGTTGCAGGCGAAAGACGGCACCGTGTGGGGTAGCGTCTGCCTTGATGGCATTGTGGTGGGGGTGAGCGGCGCCAACCCATGGTTCGATGAGGCATTTGCGACGGCGGTCGCGGCGCTGTTCAAGGCGGTCGTGCATGGACGGCGCGATGAGGAAATGGTCCCTTAGTTCAGGCAAGCGACGCGTCCCACATACACGTTCCGTCCCCCGTACACCGTCAAGATATGAGGCCGGCTGCGGGTAGCACTGGCTGCCCGGGTTTCGGCCATACCCGCCGGTAAAAAGTACAGAAATGGCGCGAGCTGGCGCTGGCATTCGTCCACCGCGGCATCTGGCATGGCACTTGCGAGATGCCGGGTCCCAACCCAATAAGGACATTGACGATGAAGCAGCCACAAAGTAAGCCTAATCCGTCCGAGGACGATACGGCGCGCGAAGCGCAAAGCAGCCATCGCGATACACAGAATCGCAGCAAGAAAGAAGGCCACGCCACGCAGATCGGGACAGGCCAGGATCAACAGAGCCAGCGCAACAGAGGGTCCGGCGCCCGGAGCAAACCTTAATGATTGGGCACTGGCAATGTCTGTTGTCTACGGGGAGTCGGACAAGGTGGTGAGGAATGCCGCGATGTCGCGCGCATCCTGATCGCTGATCCCCAAATCAGGCATTGCCGTGCCAGGTTTGATCGTTGTTGGTGCCATCAACCATAGCCGCATGTTTTCGGGATTATTGGGCAGCACGCCAGCAATGAAGGGCTGGGCGGCAATACCGGCTAATGCAGGGCCCACATGGTGAGACGCACCCGCCACGTCGGGAATGACATGGCAGGTGGCGCATAGATACTGCTCTACCGCTTGGCGCCCGGCGGTCACGTCACCGATTCGTGAGGTGCTGGCCGGTGCAGGGGCAGACGAAGCGGACCGGGGCAATCGACGCGTCGAGTTCTCGTCCCATTGTCGGTAATCCACCGCCGACAAGGTCGGCAATATCCGCATGAATGCCACCACATCCCACATTTGGGTATCCGTCAGCCGATATTTCCAGGCTGGCATGCCGGTCATCTTGATTCCCTCCCGGATAATCCAGAAGATTTCCGTCGCCGGACGTTCGCGGGCGCTGGCGACCAAGGACGCGGGAGCGGGATTCAGGCCCAACGCATAGGGCGCTGGAGCCGCACCGGGCGCGCCGTGGCATTGAACACAGTGCGTACGGAATAATTCAAATCCATTTTTAATACGCGCCTCACCACTCAGATCCGGCTCTTGGATCTGTTCGGCGCGCACGGCGACCGAACGCGCCAGGCCTATATCCAACAATTGATGAACCAGCTTCGTATGCGGCCGGGTAGCGCTGACGTCGTACCAGCCGGTATAGACCAACAGGCCCGCGGCCAACGCGCCGCACATGGCCAATCCGGCAAAGGTAAGGACGACAACGCGTATGCAGCTTTTCATGTTTACCGTTGCTCAGGGTAACGAGATTAAGAAGGCGGCAATGTCCTCGGCTTGCGCCACGCTCAATCCCGTATTCGGCATGGCGGTTCGAGGGTTGACCGCGGGCGGGTCCAGCAACCACTGCACCAGGTTGACCGGGGTGTTGGGCAGCAAACCGCTCAGATAGGCTCGGCGACGCATGTCATTCAAGGGAGGGCCGACCGTGGACACGGGGGCGCGGACCTGCGGTACGGTATGACAGGCGATGCAGCCTTTCTCGGCGATCAGCCGGCGGCCTCGATCGGGATCGGCCTGAGTCAACAGGCGAGCCGCAGAGGCGTCCTGCGTCAGCGGCGGCTTGGCGTCGCTGCAGGCCACCAGGCCACTCAATCCGAGGATCGCCAGCAAAAAGAGGGGGGTGCGGCCGGGCTCGCGCAAAGTCTTTCGCTCCTGATCCTGATGGCCGTACTTGAGCGCAAGTTTCGTACCTGGGCCGGGT
>Ga0182743_1002437_pt1 | contig 16297 bp, 16 predicted proteins | sample eDN3rd30CKraftOP_FD_128522 | JGI IMG/M metagenome (GOLD analysis project Ga0182743, IMG submission 128522) | Enriched Organic Plus compost microbial communities from Emeryville, California, USA - eDNA 3rd pass 30_C Kraft OP (version 2) (version 2) ... | reverse complement strand
CCGGGCCGCGCGCTCATCGAGATGGAAAGGTTGGGGGTCGAACTCCGCGGCGAAAGCTGTGACGCGGCTCTCCTCAATGCGGATACGCGTCGTTCCAGGAAATCGCTGCCCCGGCTCCAGGTCTTCCAGGTAAAGGAGAGTCATGGCTATTTCCGTTGCTTCAAAGCGCTTCAAGCGCCAGGGCAATGCCCTGACCGCCGCCAATGCACAATGTCACGACTCCGCGCCTGAGTCCGTCACGGCGCATCGAGTGCAGCAGCCGTGTCGTCAGTACCGCTCCAGTGGCTCCAATGGCATGACCATGTGCAATGGAGCCGCCTTCGACATTGACGATGTCCTCCGGCAACCCCAGCTCGCGCAGGCATGCCAACGTGATCGCGGCGAATGCCTCGTTGATCTCGACGCGCTCGATGTCAATGTGCGTCCAACCTGCGCGCTCCAGGGCCAGTTTGACCGCCGGTATCGGCCCCAGGCCGAATAAACCTGGCTCGACTGCAGCGACGCCATGGGCGACTAGCCGCGCCCACGGCTGCAAGCCTTGGGATTCGGCGTACCCCCGATCGGCGACGATCAGCGCTGCCGCGCCGCTGTTGAGTCCCGGTGCGTTGCCTGCTGTGATCGTGCCGTCCTTGCGAAAAGCCGGCTTGAGCTTGGCCAACGTCTCCACGGTCGTCTCGGGGCGATTGGCTTCGTCGCGCTCGAACCGGACAGGGCCCTTGCGGCTGGCAAGCTCCACACCGACGATCTCTGCATCGAACTTCCCAGCGGCTTGCGCCGCGCTGAAGCGCTGCTGAGAGCGTGCTGCCCAGCGGTCCTGATCTTCCCTGGTGATGCCGAACTGGCTGACCAGGTCTTCGGTGTGCCAGCCAGAATGCTGGCCGCTGAATGCATCATTTAGGCCGTCGCGCAGCATGCTGTCGATCATCACCGCATCGCCCATCCGGTTGCCCCAACGCCCGCCAGGCACGAGATAAGGTGCCTGATCCATGTTTTCCATGCCGCCAGCGATCACCGTGTTGGCATAGCCCGCCAGGATTTCGAGAGCCCCCGTCGCGATGGCCTGTGCCCCCGAGCCGCAAACGCGGTTGACGGTCAGTGCCGGCACCTGGACAGGCAAGCCCCCGCCGATGGCGGCCTGTCTGGCAGGGTTCATCTTCACACCGGCCTGAATGACGTTGCCCAACACGACAGCGTCGACCTTATCCGCGGCTAGGCCCGAGCGGCTTAGCGTCTCACGCACGACTGCGGCACCCAGTGCGGGCGCGGGAGTGTCCTTGAGTGCGCCGCCGTAGGTACCGATGGGCGTGCGCACCGGGGCGCACAGGACGATTTCAGGTTTGCTCATGGGAACTCCTTTTGATGTGAGCGGGAACATCGAAAACCAGGCAAGTCGTCATAGCATGGGCATACAGCTTGCCATCGGGGCCCACGATGCGGCCTTCCGCGGTGGCTACCTGTCGCCCTGCATGGATCATCTTGCCCTCGGCGCGTACCAGTGGCACGCGGTCGTTGAGCGGGCGCGCCATGTTCACCTTCAGTTCGAGCGTGGTGAAACCTTTACCCGCAGGTAGCGTGGCATGGGTCGCGCACCCGACTGCGGAATCGAGCAACGTCGCGAACCAGCCGCGCCAAGTCGTGCTCTTACGGCTTCTTCCTCTCCGCGCCAACGCGCGGTGATCTCTTCGGCCTCCATTCGTCACGCCTTTTGCTGTATGCTTGTATCTACAATAGTTGTAGATACAATATATAGCATGGATAACGCCATCAAGCCACAAGGCTGCACCAACCTAAAACTGCGCCAGCTCGATCGCGTGGTGACAAGGCACTACGACCAGTATGTCGCCAGGACGGGGCTGAAGAACACGCAGTACGCCTTGCTATCGCACGTGGTCAGGCTTGGCCCCATCCGGCCAGGGGACTTGGCGCGTCACATGCAAATGGATGCCTCGACGCTCACTCGCAATTTGCAGCCTTTGGCAGCGCAAGGCTTGCTCACGATCGGTGCCGGGCCCGATGCGCGCAGTCGCCTGGTCCAGTCGACAGAAGCTGGTGTGGCCAAGCGCGCTGAGGGTCAGCGCGCTTGGAAGCTGGCTCAGACAGCCTTGAATGAACGCCTTGGCGAAGCGCGTGTTGTTGAGCTGCATCTGCTTTTGGATGCCTGTATTGCCCGCCTTGCCGAGGACGCGGAAGAGGATGTGGGCTGAGCAAATCATTGGATGGCGTCTGTTCCATATTGCGCCCCTGGCGTCCTTCGGCCTGACCGAGCAGCAGGCCATCGACGAAGGCCATGGGGTCAAGGTGGCCACGTTCCCGTTCACCGCCAACGGCAAAGCCCTGGGCGTCGGCGAACCCTTCGACTTCATCAAGCTCATCGCCAAGAGTGACGGCAAGCTGCTGGGCTGCCGCTTGGTCGGTCACGACGTCGCCGAACTGCCACCGGAACTTACGCTTGCTCAGAAGTGGGGCCTGACCGCAGATCAACTGGCACGCAACGTCCACCCCCATCCGACACTCGGCGAAGCCCTGCTGGATGCATTTCATGGCCTTTCCGGGCACATGATTAACCTTTGAACCATCACTAGATTAAGGAAGAAGCTGATGACCCAAGCACTGTTCTCGCCTCTAAAGCTCGGGGCCGTACAACTTACCCACCGTGTGGTCATGGCGCCGCTGACCCGGATGCGTGCGACCCCTCCGGGCAACGTGCCCAACGAGCTCAACGTTGAGTACTACCGCCAACGCGCTTCCCAGGGGGGCTGATCATCACCGAAGGCGCGCAAATCTCGCCGCTTGGCCAGGGCATGCCGGCGACGCCCGGAATTCACAGCGAAGCGCAAATCGCTGGCTGGAAAGTGGTCACCAAAGCGATCCATGACAAAGGCGGTTTTGTGTTCCTGCAGCTATGGCATGTTGGCCGTATTTCGCATTCGTCGCTGCTGAACGGTCAATTGCCCGTCGCGCCGTCGGCCATCGCCGCGCCCGGCAATGCCTTCACCGCGGACTTCGGCCGGGCACCCTTCGAGACGCCGCGAGCGCTCGAAACCGCAGAGATCGCGGCGGTCGTCGAGGATTACACGCGCGCCGCGTTGAGCGCGCAGCGGGCAGGCTTCGATGGCGTCGAGATCCACGGGGCCAATGGCTACTTGCTGGAGCAATTCCTGCAAAGCCGCAGCAACCAGCGCACAGATGACTATGGCGGTTCGATCGAGAAGCGCTGCCGACTGGTGCTGGAGGTGGCGCGCGCTGTATCGGCCGTCTTCGGCTCGGATCGGGTCGGTATCCGCCTGTCCCCCTTCGGCGTGGCCAACGGCAGCGGCGAGGGTGATCCGCTGCTTCTGTACACCTATCTCATCGATCGCCTGGCAGAGCTGGATCTGGCGTATCTGCACCTGATCGAGCCCCGGGCCAGCGGCGCGGGACAGGCCGACGTCGATCATCAGAACGTACCTTTTGCCTCGGAGCTGTTCCGACCCCACTGGCCCAATGCCCTCATCGCTGCGGGCAACTACAAACCCGACACGGCCTCCACCGCTATTGACGCCAATCGCGCGGACGCCGTTGCATTCGGACGCCTGTTTATCGCCAATCCCGATCTGCCCGAGCGGGCTCGTCGGCGCGTAGGCCTGAATCCCTACAACCGCGCCACTTTCTACGGTGGTGGGGCCGAAGGTTATCTGGACTACCCGACCTTTGAAGCATCGAAGCTGCCAGCGGGGCAGCAGTGAACAACATGTCATCTGTCGAACGTTCCCCGTCAGCGCTGTCGCGCGCCCCACAAACGCTGACGGCGGGCGTGTTGTTCCTGCTCGCCGCGCTGGCGGCATTGGGCGCGCTGGCCACGAACATCATCCTGCCGGCGTTTCCAACCATAGGCCAAGACCTTGGTGTTTCAGTCCGGGATCTTGGCGCAACGCTCAGCAGCTTCTTTCTGGCCTTCGCCGTAGGGCAGTTGTTCGTCGGACCTCTGTCCGATCGCTTCGGCCGTCAATGGCTGGTGGTGATCGGGCTGGCCATTTTTATGGTGGGCAGCGTGATCTGCGCTCTGGCGAGTACGCTGCCGCACCTCATCAGTGGTCGGGTGGTGCAGGCGCTGGGCGTTTGCGCGACTTCGGTGCTGTCGCGTGCGATCGCCCGCGACCTCTTTGATGGCCAGGAACTTGCTCGTGCGCTTTCATTGACGATGGTTGCGATGGCGGCGGCACCTGGATTCTCGCCGCTGTTGGGTGGTGCCCTAGAAGGGCTGCTGGGCTGGCGAGCCACCTTTATCGTACTTGCAGGGATTGCGCTGCTTCTGGGGCTGCGGTACGTGACCGGGCTAGGTGAAACCCATGCACCGGACAAGCGTTCCCCGCTATCCATTCGCGCTGTGCTGCGCACCTATGGATCACTGGCGCGAGATCGCAGGTTGATGGCGCCCGCCGTGGCAGTTGGTATGGTCATCGGTGCGCTCTATGCGTTCTTCTCGATGGCGCCAGCTATACTGCTGAGCGGCTTTGGGCTCACCTCGTTGGCATTCGGGCTGTTTTTTGCATCCATCGTGTTCGTCGTATTTGGGGCAGGCCTGTTGGCGCCACGACTGGCGCAACGCTGGGGTACAACAAGAGCCGCGTGCGCCGGCCTTTTCGTCGCCCTGGCGGGTAGCGCACTCCTGCTGTTTGGTCCGGAAGAGTTTTTCGTTTTCTGCACGGCGTTGAGCATCTTTCTGTTTGGGATGGGACTGTTCAACCCGCTGGGCACATCGGTTGCGCTGCATCCTTTCGCGCGACAGGCGGGGGCCGCCTCAGCCATGCTGGGTTTTCTTCAGATGGGATTCGCTGCACTGGCAATTGCCGTCGGAACCATGCTGCCTTTGCCTGCCTATACGGTGCTTGGCACGATCCTGTTTGTCGCGCTTGGCGGTGCATTTCTAAGTTTTTTGTTAGCCCGTTAGTTCGGCTGCATCTGAGCAAGCTGCGGAGGGTTGGATCCGCAGCCCACGACACTTCACGTTCAATGCGGTGTGGTGCCAACACGCTGTTGTCGCAGCCGCAAGGCACTGCCGACGATGGCGGCCAAGCTCAGGCTCATGGCCAACGCCGCGATCGTCAGGGTGTCGACCTTGCGCACGCGCTCGATGGCGGCCGCGTCACGAAACGGGATGCCCTGGGGCGCTTCGCGTCTGGTCGCCACCATGATAGACATTGGCGTGGCCAGCCGTAAATCGCACGGGCAGGAGATGATCAACACGGACGAACATAGGAGCATCTGTTCCTGACCACACCGTATTCACTCTGCGTCGTTCTGCGAGTCAAGCCGGAGCACGCGGAGGAATTCGTCACGAAAACTCAGCGTCGTGGAGTGGCCCAATTGCCAGAGGCGACTGAGGCCAGCACGCAAAGTCCGTACGCTGTAATAGCCACGGCCCCGGTGACGAAAAACGCAGTCAGAGATCCTGTCACGTGTAGGATCAACCAACCTATGCCGGCGTAAAGCACAAGGCGTATCCCGCCGGCCAATAGGGGCCATTTCAATTGCCGCGCGCCCTGGGAGGCGAAGTAGAGCGCAAAACCCATTGCGAAAAATCCATAGAAGGGACCGGCAATGCGCAGATATTGCGCGCCGGTCTTCAGGAGTGTTTCGTCAGTGCCGAACAGCGTGAGCCAGGTTTCAGGCCAAATGGCAGCTGCCAAACCAACGGTTTCGGCAACAGCGAACGCCATGGCTCCACCAACCAAAGCAATACGTCGAGCACGCTCTGGCTGCCCAGCGCCAATGTTCGAGCCCACCAAGGCCACCATGGGGCCGCCGAGGCCGAAGGCCAATGGGATCAGCAGATACTCCAGCCTGGCTGCCGTAGCGTAGCCCGCCAGCGCCTGGGTTCCCGCGTAAGCACCAACGATTGCAGCCGTGGACGCGATCAATCCGTTCGTCAGCAAGGGGTTGATGCAAGCTAGGCCGCCCACGCCCAGGATGTTGCCCATCGGTGCCCAGTGAAGGGGGCCGAGGCGCAACCTAGCCGCGTTTCGCCCGCTCAAGCAATACCAGCCGAGGGCTAGCGTTCCGAGTGCCTGGTAGGCTACCAACGCCCAGGCACCGCCGGCTACGCCAAGCGGTGGCACGGGTCCAAAACCGAAGATCAATCCCGCGCAAATCGGGATCAGCAGTATGGCTCCGCCGCAAATGACTGCACTGGGTAGCAGCATGTTTCCCGTGCCACGTATCACGCTGGCCAGCGCACTCATCACCCACGTCAACATCAGTCCCCCGAACACGATATGACCGTATTCCTTTGCCGCTACCAGCGAGGCGCCTTCGGCACCCAGAAAGCGCAGCAAGGGCGTGTTGAACGACAGGAGCACCAACGTGAACACCAGGCCGATCGAGGCACTGAGGACGACGGCGTGTCGTGCCAGGGAGTCTGCCAATGCCTTATCGCCAGCGCCTAACGCTCGCGCGATAGCTGCGGAAATTCCTCCACCCATGGCACCTTGCGACATGTTCTGCATCAACATCAAAACGGGCACGACCACGGCTACACCCGCCAGTACATCCGTGCCGAGTTTAGCCAGAAACCACATCTCGATCAGGCTGGTCGAGGCAAGGGCCAGCATCATTACTGTGTTCGGCCCGCTCATTCGAAGCAGAGTCGGCACGATAGGATCATTCAGCATCCCCCGCAGACGCGGATTGGCCGCCCGTTGCACTGTTGCTTGTGCTGGTACAGAGGGAGTCACTAGTTTCATCGCTTGCCTGTGCTCTGGGATATGTAGAAGACCTTGATACGTCCGACCAAGTACGTGTATATGCAACTATCTAGATTGGGAATCTAGTTGCATATACCCCTAATGGTCAAGGATAATTGAACGATTGGACGCGTGGCCTGATGTTCATATCAAGGTTCACGCACCATGGTGACTATGGAGGTGGAGATGTCTTCAGCGACGCGTCTGAAAGACCCCCTGATTTGCAATGGCGCCGCCTTACGCAAGGCGACGCGACGCATCACCCAGCTCTATGATGGAGTGCTTGCCCCGTGTGGGCTCACCGTTTCACAGCGCTCTGTGCTCGTTCACATTGCGCGCGCTGAATCTGCGACAGTAAGCGAGCTGGCGCATGCGATGGTGCTTGACCGCTCATCGTTGGGTCGTAACCTCGAACCATTGACGCGTGAGGGCTATGTCGCAGTGCGATCAGACACTATTGATCGCCGCAGTCGGCGAGTGGAATTGACCGACAGCGGCAGATCGAAACTGGCAGAATCCAATCGCTTGTGGCGCAAGGCACAGGATCGCTTTGAATCTGTCTACGGTGCTGAACGGGCAGCTGCTTTGCGCCTTGCCTTGGCAGAAATTTTCTCGGATGAATTTGCCGAGGCATTCAAGCGGCCTACCGGCTCTTGCTAGAACCCACTGAGCCGCGCCAAGCTTGGTTTTCCGGAGGGTCAGCTCAATTTAGCATTACGCTGCAATTGGACGATTTTGGGTGAGTTTCGCTCCCCCTTGGCTCCTATTTGGCTCCTAGAAATCGTCATTTAACAGGAGGCGTTATGGCTATTTTGAAGCTGACCAAAACCGTTTTGGAAACTGCCACGGCCGCGGGCAAGCGTGGAGCTCACGCCCGGTCTCGCAGACTGGCCTTCAACCATCGACAGAATTCGCCCGCCGTCTGCGCATGCGCGCTATGTGCATGGACATAGGCGACGTAGCTCGCGCCCGAGCCGATGCGTTGATTGTCAAAACTAACCAATGAGCCAACCTGCAGTTGCTGCAGCACCAGCCATTGGGGCACCACCAGAAACCCAGCACCACCTATAGCTGCCGTCGCGGCCAGGAACAAGTGATCGTAGGTCGCCACGACGTGCAAGCGGTCGGGCGAGACGTCGGCAGCCAGCGCCCAGATCGCAATCACATCGGGACGGGATCGGGCCGCAACCATAGGCATGCGGATTTCCGGCTGTGCGTTGAACCGCTCGATCACAGCAGGTGAGGCCACGCAGATCAACTCTTCGCGCACCAACTCCCAGCACTCCGTTCCGGGCAGGCTCAGGTCGCGAGAAATCAGAACATCGAAATCGTCGGATGTCTGGGGAGGCGACAGGGAGGTGATCAGATCGATCTGCACACCGTGCTTGGCGGTGTAGGCGCCCAGCGACGGGATGACGACGGTCATCGCGAAACTGGGCAGTGAGGTTCTGACTTTCAGCCTGTCATGGCGTTGGCCGCGCTGAGCCAGTAACTGCATGGTGAGATCAATGGTAGACAACGCGTCTTTCACCGCCTCGAACAGCTGCAAGCCGGGCGGCGTGAATTCGATCGTGGAACCCCTGCGCACGAACAGCCGACAGTCGGCGAAGGTTTCCAGCGTCGAGATGTGTCGGCTGACCGCGCTCTGGGTGATGCCCAGCGAGTCGGCCGCACGAGTGAAACTGCCGTGGCGACCTACCGCCACGAAGGCGCGCAGTGCGGTCAAGGGCGCATCGGGCGCTCTAGTATGCAAAATACTCATGTTTTCCCCGGGTATAGGAATACTGTCTCGGAAATCGCATTGAACAGATCGTGCTGATCTATAGAATGAAATTCTTCCAAACAAGAAAACAAAAGGGGTTCGAATCATGTTCGGTCACATGTTCAAGCTATGTATTTTACTCATCGCGCTGCCTCTCTCCATGAGTATGGCACGGGCCGCCGATGTCGTGCTTTATTCCTCCAACAATGTCGAGACGGTCAACCGTGTGCTGGACGGCTTCGCGAAGGCGCACCCGGATATCAAGGTGTCGGTTGTGCGTGCGGGAACGGGCGCACTCATGCAACGCATCAAGGCCGAAGCCAACAATCCTCTGGGCGACATTTTCTGGTCGGGTGGGCTGTCCACCATCAGCGAGTTCCGCGACCAGCTCGCACCCTACGCTTCACCGCAAGCCGCCGCCGTACCCGCAGCCTATCGCGGCCCGGATAATCTGTGGCTCGGCACGAATACCCATGTGACCGTGCTGATGGCCAATCTCAAGCAGGTGCCGCAAGGCCAGTTACCCAAGGGTTGGGAGGACCTGGCTGACCCGAAATGGAAAGGCAAGATTGTCATTCCCGATCCTGAGCGTAGCAGCGCATCGTTCGTTGCGATGTATGGCCTGCACAAGCAGCTGGGGCTGGAGACGCTGACCAAGATTGCCCGCAACGCCGTCATCGTGGGCACCACATCAGCTGCGTATGAAGGCGTGGCCAAGGGCGAGTTTGCCGTCGCGGTCACCATGGAATATGCCGGATATGAATACATCGCCGGCGGCATGAAAGAAATCAAGCTGATTTATCCGGCAGAAGGCACGTTCCTGTCGCCCGAAGGCATGGCCATCATCAAGAACGGCAAAAACCCGGAACCGGCACGCAAGCTGTACGAGTACCTTGCATCCAAGGAAACCCAGACCGAGGTATTCAAAAGCGCCTATCGCCGCCCCTTGCGCCAGGACATCGACGTCAGCGCACTCGCTGCCTTGCCCAAGCTGTCGGACGTGTCGATTGTCCAGCTGGACGACGCGGCCATGGGCGCGCAACGCGCAGAATTCATCGCGCAATGGCGCCAGATCATCAGCGCCCGCTGATCCTCTTTCTGATCAGCGAGCACAAGCCATCATGCAAGTTTCATTTGAATCCATAGTCCAGAGCTATGGTGGACAGAACCTGTTCAACGACCTGGATCTGACCCTGCCCAGCGGCAAATTTTTCACCCTCCTTGGCCCCTCGGGTTGCGGCAAGACCACGCTGCTTCGCATGCTGGGCGGCTTTGTTCGGCCTGATTCCGGCAGGATTCTTTTCGGGGAAGACGATGTGACCCATGTGCCCGTGCACCGGCGTGGCGTGGGTATGGTCTTTCAGGATTACGCCTTGTTTCCTGACCGCTCCATCCTTGCCAACGTCTGCTATGGGCTGGCGGCGCGCAAGATTCCGCCCGCCCAGGCACGCGAACGCGCCATGGCCATGCTCGACCGCGTGGGACTGGCTGCGTTCGCCGATCGCTCCCCGGCAGCGCTGTCCGGCGGGCAACGGCAACGGGTGGCGATGGCGCGCGCACTGGTCATCCGCCCCAAGCTACTGCTGCTGGACGAACCGCTGTCTGCGCTGGACGTGAAGCTGCGGGTCGAATTGCGCGCCATGATTCGCGACTTGCAGACCGAGGCTGGCATCACGACGGTATTCGTGACGCACGATCAGGAAGAAGCGCTGGCCATGTCCGATCTGATCGCAGTGCTGGACCGAGGTCGCATCGTGCAGATAGGAGCCCCTCGCGACATCTATGCTTTTCCCCGTACGGCGTTTGCCGCGGACTTCGTTGGCAGCGCCAATCTCATCGCCATCGAGCAGGAGCTGCCGGGGTCTGAGGCCGGACTGCGTCGACTGAAAACTGCAGCAGGCGTGCTCATCACCAGCCACGACGCGCCGGTTAAGCCCGGCTCATCGCTCGCCATCAGAAGCGAAGAAATGCTGTTCAGCACTGCAGCGGTGGCAGACGAAGGGAATTTGGCGGGCGTGATCGAGCATGTTGAATTTCGCGGAAGCCTGACCGGTTACGCCGTGCGCACAGCGGTGGGCATCATTCGTATCGACGTGCGCACGATCCACGACGGTGCGGTACGCCGTACTGGAGATTCGGTGGTCTTGGCGCTTCCCCGTAACGCGCCCATCGTGGAGCCTTCATGATGCTCGGCTCACTCAAACGCGATCCGACCTGGCTCACCGTCGCTGTCATGGCTATCGGGCTGCTTGGCATCTTCCTGATCTGGCCGTTGATTGGCATGCTGGGCAAGTCCTTCATGGGCGCAGACGGGCAGATGGATCTTGGTGGATATGTCCGCTTCTTCTCCGACCCGTCCTATCGTGATGTGTTCTTCAACACGTTGATTCTGGGTGTGTCGGTCACCATCACCTCGATGCTGGTGGGAACTGCCATGGCGGTGATGGTCGCACGGTTCACCTTCCCGCTTGCTGGCCTGGTCACTGCATTGCCATTGATCACGCTGGTCATCCCCGACGTAGTCGTGGCCGCAGCCTGGTTGCTACTGCTGGGCAAGCAAGGCCTGGTCAACACGCTGATCTCGCCGCTGGGCCTTGAACTGCCGTCACTGTATTCCTGGTGGGGCCTGGTCTTCGTGATGACTTTGAACAACTACGTCTATGCGTTTGTCGCCGTACTGGTCGGATTGAAATCGATTGATCGCAATCTGGAAGAAGCCGCATGCAGTCTGGGCCAGCCGATCGGACGGGTGTTGAGCGGCGTGACCTTTCCCCTGTTGTTGCCCTCGATATTCGCGGGTGCGTTGATCGTCTTCACTCACGTGATCGGCAGCTTTGGTGTGCCTGCCATTCTCGGCGCGCGAACGCCCGTGCTGGCTGTGAAGGCGTACAACGAGTTCGTCAGTGAAATGGGCGGAAATCCCCAGATGCAGACCACGATGGCGTCAATACTTGTGTTTCTGGGTGCAGGGCTATTACTGATTCAGAAATTCGTCGTTGAACGTCGACAGTTTCAGATGGAATCAGGACGCAGTCCGTTGCCAATGAGTATATCCGGCGGCCGTGCAACCTTTGCCAGCGCACTCGTGCTGTTCATGGTAGGACTATCCATGCTGCCCGCCGTCGTCGTAATCATCACGGCCTTTACGCCGTCCATCGGTCCCGTGTTGCGTTATGGCGGCTTCACCTTGGCGCATATCCAGCACGCGTTGGTACGTGCACCAGAGCCCTTGTACAACTCCCTCTTTCTGGCTTCGATTGCCACAGCTGTCGGGCTGGTGTTCTCGGTTGCCTCGGCCTATCTCATCGTCAAACGCCGTTCGGTGCTGACCCACATCCTGGACGTGATGGTGATGCTGCCACTGACCATCGCGGGCACCGTGCTGGGCATTGCCTTGATTAACGCGTTCAACGCAGGCCCGATAGTGCTGACGGGCACCTGGGTGATCATGGCATTAGCGTACTTCTTGAGACGCATGCCCACTAGCGTGCGTGCGGCAGCCGGCCCGCTGCATAACCTGAAGGACTCCGTCGAAGAGGCATCAATGAGCCTGGGCATCCCGCCCTTGCGCAGCTTCATACGCGTTGTGCTGCCCGTCATCATTCCATCAGTGATTGCTGCTGCCGTATTGATGTGGATCACCACGTTATCGGAACTCTCCGCAACCGTGGTGCTGTATTTCGGCGGGATGAACACCATGCCCATCGAAATCTTTCAGCAGATCGACAGTGGTCGTATCGCCCTGGCATGCGCCTACAGCCTCGCCCTGCTTGCGACTATTTTCATACCCCTGGCGCTGGCGCGCTGGTTATTCAAGCTTAAAGTCGGAACGATAGAATGAACAACGACATAGACAATGTAGGTAAGGCGGCCGACGTAGAGCGTCCCTTCCTTGCTAATCGCGTGCTCGGCGCAAAACCTTCGGCGACCAAAGAAATGACTCGCATGGCCAACCAGCTCAAGCGCGATGGCCAGCACGTCATTGCGCTCAGCCAGGGCGAGCCCGATTTCCCCACGCCGCAACACGTACGCGATGCGGCAAAAGCCGCCATCGACCGCAACGAATCGCGATACACAGATGTGGCTGGCACTTTCTCCTTGCGCGAGGCCGTCGTCCGCAAGTTCGAACGCGACAACCAACTTCACTTTACACCCGAACAGATTCAGGTCGGCTGCGGTGCCAAACAGTTGCTCTACAACGCGCTGCAAGCCACCATCAACCCAGGCGACGAGGTTGTCGTGCCGACCCCCGCGTGGGTGTCCTACCCCGAGATGGTGTTGCTCGCCGGTGGAAAGCCCGTCATCGTTCGCTGCGGCGCAGGCACCGCGTTCAAAATCACGCCTGCCCAATTGGAAGCGGCCATTACGCCACGCACCAAATGGCTGATGCTCAACTCGCCGTCCAACCCTAGCGGTGCCGTGTATTCGCACGATGAGTTGGCCGCTTTGGCCGAAGTGCTCGTACGCCACCCCCATGTGTGGTTGATGGCCGACGACATCTACGAAAAAATCCGCTACGACGACACCCCCTTTGCCACTCCCGCAGCCATCTCGCCCGAGCTCGCCACGCGCACCCTCACCATCAACGGCGTGTCCAAAGCATACGCCATGACGGGATGGCGGGTCGGGTTCGGTGCCGGGCCCGTCGAACTCATCAAGGCCATGAACCTCGTGCAATCGCAGTCGACATCGCACACCAGTTCCATCAGTCAGGCCGCATCGATTGCCGCACTCGATGGCCCGATGGACTTCCTGCCAGGCTTCGTGGCCGCGTTCCGATCGCGCCGAGACAGCGTCGTCAGCAAGCTCAACGCCATCGACGGCCTGTCCTGCGATCTGCCCCCCGGCGCCTTCTACGCCTTCCCCAGTTGCGAAGGCCTGCTCGGCAGACGCTGCGCCGACAATACCATCATCGCCACCGATAGCGACCTCGCGCTCTATCTGTTGCGCACGGCCGGCGTGGCCATCGTGCCTGGATCGGCATTCGAACTCCCTGGCCACTTTCGGGTGTCCTACGCCGCGTCCGACGAAGACCTCGAGATCGCCATGACGCGCATCGCCCAAGCCTGCGCAACATTGCGCTGAATGGACACAGGTTGCTCAACGAGGGCAACCTCCGGTAATCAATATGGATAGAACGGGACCAACTCAAATGACCAAGAACCAGATCCTGCGCAATGCACTAAACAGCGGTAAGTTATTCACAGCCATGGCCGCGCATAACCCCTTGAGCGCAAAGCTCGCCGAGCAGGCGGGCTTTGGCGGCATCTGGGGCAGCGGCTTCGAACTGTCTGCCAGTTACGCCGTACCCGACGCCAACATTCTGTCCATGGGCACCCACCTTGAGATGATGCGTGCCATGGCCTCCATCGTGTCCATACCCATCATTGCCGACATCGACACCGGATTCGGCAACGCGGTGAATGTGCACTACATCGTGCCGCAATACGAAGCCGCCGGCGCGTCGGCCATTGTGATGGAAGACAAGACCTTCCCGAAAGACACCAGTCTTCGTGCAAATGGCCGACAGGAACTGGTTCGAATCGAAGAGTTTCAAGGAAAGATTGCCGCCGCTGCAGCATCACGCAAGGACAACGACTTCGTGGTGATTGCACGGGTCGAGGCGTTGATTGCAGGGTTGGGGCAGGAGGAGGCAACCAAGCGCGGGCTGGCCTACGAAGAGGCGGGTGCGGATGCGATCTTGATTCACTCCAAGCAGAAGACGCCGGATGAGATTCTGGCTTTCGTCCATGCCTGGCCGGGCAAGGTGCCACTGGTGCTGGTGCCTACGGCTTATCCGGCATTGACGGAGGCGGACATCAGTGCGCTGGGGAGGGTTGGGGTGGTGATTTATGGCAATCACGCGATTCGTGCGGCGGTAGGGGCGATGCAGAAGGTGTTCGCGCAGATTCGTCGTGATGGTGGCATTCGAGCAGTTGATGCGGAGTTGCCTACGGTGGGGGAGATCATTGGGCTGCAGGGGGATGAGGCGATGCGGAGGGTGGAAAAGAGGTTCTTACGGTAGAGGTGGGCTGTTCGAGTGGGGGCCGAGGTGGAAGCCTCTGAGGCGGTAGCCACTAACCCCTTTGGTACCTATTCAAGGTTTCGATGTCACACGAAGAGAGGCTGGAACGCAACCGGCCCATTTTTTGCCACCGCAAGATCAGCAAATTTACTCTAGAGATGCTCAGAGAAAAAACGCGTCATGTCTCGGACGGGTATGCCAGGCGCCGCGCGCAGATCATGGCGACGCACGAAGACAATGTAAATGTTGATTCGGCGAATCAACCTGGACGCGATGCGCCACCACGCTCATGATGACGGCATTGCGTCTAACCAACCGATCCCGCTGCGCGGGGAATGGAGAGAACCGCCATGGCCTTGAGCCACCGTAGCAAAACCTTCCAGGCTTGTGCCCTGGCTCTGTCTGTCTTACCCGCGGACGCGTCAACCGCATTCGCTTCTGCCCCGCATGCAGTGTCGATCGCCGAAATGCTTCAAGCCCAAACTACGGGTCAGCTTAGCTGCGTAGACATCGCTCGCAACGCGCTGGAGGCGATCAAACAGTGGGATTCGGAACTTAAAGCGTTCATCTCCGTCAATCCAGACCTGCTTGCAGACGCGCAAAAGCTAGACGCGCTGCGGAGCACTGGCACGGTGTTGCCGTTGCATTGCATACCGATAGCGGTGAAGGACAACATCGATGTAAAAGACATGGTCACAACTGGAGGATCCGTTCTATTGCGGGGCAATGTGGCGGGTGCAGACGCGGATGCGCTAAGCCGACTTCGCCGCGCGGGTGCCCTCGTCGTCGGCAAAACCAACCTCGACGAGCTCGCCGTGACTGGCAGTACCATCAGTTCGCTGGGTGGCCAGACGCTCAATGCCTATGACCGTACGCGATTCGCCGCCGGTTCCAGCGGAGGCTCCGCGGTAGCCGTGAGCACAGGCATGAGCTTGTGCGCGTTGGGTACAGAAACGGTTAATTCGCTGCGCAACGCTGCCAGCTCAGCAGGCGTGGTGGCGATGCGTAGCACGCCGGGCCTAGTCAGTCGGCGCGGCGCTATCCCGCAATCCTCAACTATGGATGTGGTCGGCCCTATCTGCCGTTCGGTGGACGATGCCGCACGGCTGCTTGCCGTCATGGCAGATCCCCAGCCCTCAGACGCCGAGGCGACGCGCGCAGCAGTGGAGCTGCGAACAGGCTTGCCCACGCCCGCACCCCTAGACGGCAAGCGCTTGGGCGTGCTCGTGAATCTCTTCGGCAACGGGCCGGAGCACGAGTCCGTAAATGCGATCATTCGCACGGCGTTGGATGCTCTGCGTGCACAGGGAGCCAAGATCATCGAGATTAATGACGCCGAATTTGATTCCGACTTAAGCAGCAAACGGCTGAACGTGGCAAATTACGAGTTCGGCCCCTTATTCGACGCTTTCTTAGCGCAGCTGCCTGAGGGCACTGGGCCGGCCTCGCTGCGTGCGTACGTGGAGGCCGGTCAGTATCCCGCTGGAATGAATAAATTCCTGCAACAGTCCGTGGCTTGGCAGGCTCCCTTGGCCATGCCCGAGTACCGCGACGCACTACAGTACGGCGACACTCTACGCCGCAAGATACTGGGTTTGATGGAGACACAGGCACTGGATGTACTGGTCTATCCGGCGCAGAAACGTCCGCCCTTGGCCGTGGGAGAGACGCCCAGGCCGGAACGGAACGGCATATTCGCCTCGGCCCTGGGCTTTCCCGCGATCGACCTGCCTGCCGGCTTTACTCCACCCGACGCTAGTGCGCCGGCCGGACTACCGGTCGGGCTGG
>Ga0182743_1002435_pt1 | contig 16304 bp, 13 predicted proteins | sample eDN3rd30CKraftOP_FD_128522 | JGI IMG/M metagenome (GOLD analysis project Ga0182743, IMG submission 128522) | Enriched Organic Plus compost microbial communities from Emeryville, California, USA - eDNA 3rd pass 30_C Kraft OP (version 2) (version 2) ... | reverse complement strand
TGATCGCCAGCGGCGTGCGGAACTCGTGCGACACCATCGCCACGAAATCCCGCTGCTCGGCCATCACCTTGCGTTCGGCGTCCAGCGCCTCGCGCAGTTCTTCCTCCACCCGCTCGCGGCGCACTATCTCGTCGGACAGGTCGGCCGTGCGTTCGGCGACTTCGCGCTCCAGGCGATGGCTATGCTCCACGGCCAGATCCGCGGCCAGCTTGGCCTGCTGCAACTCGCGCGCCCGCCGTCGGCGCTCGTGCCGGCCGATGATGAAGAGGCTGAGCAGCAGCATGTGCGCCATCGTGCACACCAGCGCGGCATGCTCGGCGAACGCATTGATGGGCGGCGCGCCCGGACTGTGCAGGAAGTCGATCAGCACGCCCACGTAGAACAGGCCGAAGATCGGCAGGAAATACCGCGCGGGCCGCCAGCGACGCCACCACAGGTAGCCCGCCAGCCCCAGCATCGCCGGGATGAGCGCCAGGGCAATCAGCTGCAACGGGAGCATGCCGGCGGCGTCGTAACCGGCCAGGATCAGCAGCGCGCACACCAGGGCGACGGCCCGGCAGCCTCGGTTCATGGCGCGCGCCAGGCTTGGATAACCGCGCGCCAGTTCCAGTTGGCGCAGCGCCATCGCAAGAGCGATGGGCAGCCCCGCGGCGATGCCCAGGCCCACCAGTCTGTCGCTCCAGGCCCCCGACAGGCCGCTGAACTGCTGCACCGTACCCAGCGGCAGCACCTCGTTGAACACCACGCTGCCGATGTACGCGAGAAACAGGCCGCTCATGGGCGCGCGCGTGCCCAGCCAGAAGATGGCGTGCAGGCCGATCAGCAATAAGTAGAACCCGGCATACAGGCCGAACAGCAACCCTTCGCGGCGCGTATGGTTGTCAAACGCCCCCTGCTGCCAGATATCCACCCGCGTCGCCATGGCGCCCCGGTTCTGCAATCGCAGCAGCAGCTCGTGCTGGCCGGCGGCGACCGGCGTGAAAGGCAACGCGGGGCTGCGCGCATCCACCGGCCAGTCGCGCCGGGCCACGTCTTCACCGCTGTGGCCCAGCAGCATCCAGGCGCCGTTGCCCTGCTTCGCGTAGAGCCGCACGTCGTCCAGCAGCGCATTGCCCAGGTGCACGATCCAGCCTTCGGGACGCACCGCCGTAACATCCAGTCTCACTCGCAGCCAGAGGACGTCCGGCGTGAAACCCGCATCCAGGCCGCCGGGCAGCTGCGACCACGCCTGGGCTGCATCGGCCTGCGCCGCGTCCAGCGCGCCATCCGGGTCGTCCAGGCGCTCCAGATAGCCGGCGGTATCATTCAAGGGTGACTGCGCGTCCAGACGCAGCACAGCAGCGGCTGCCGGCAGGCTGGCGCCCAGCAGCAGGGCGATCAAGAGCCATCTGCCAAGCACCCTGCACATTCGATCGAGACTGGGATTCGGTTCCATCAGGCCACTTCTTACCATGCCGGCGGCGCTTGCGCTGCCCCGGCCATGCCGCGAGGGGGGAATGCATGCTGGATGTGATTTTGCTTGAAGACGAGCCGGTGCTGCGGCAGGAACTGGGCGAGTTCCTGGAGGAAGCGGGCTATGCGCCCGTGTGCCTGTCCACGCTAGAAGAATTCGAGCGGCAGTTCGATCCGCGCCGGCACCGGCTGGCGATCATCGACATCGGGCTGCCCGATGGCTGCGGGCTGGAGCTGATCAGGCGGCTGCGCGCGGGCGGAGAGCCGGCCGGCATCCTCGTCTTCAGCGCGCGCAACACCCCCGCGGACAAGATCGCGGGACTGCAGGCCGGCGCCGACCACTACCTGGGCAAGGGCACGGACCTGGACATGCTGGCGGCAACGCTGGCCGCACTGGTGCGGCGGCTGGAACTGCAGCCGCCCCCGCCCGGCGAGCGGAACTCCTGGGTACTGGACCTGGGACCGCGCGTGCTGCACATCCCCGGCGCCCCCACCGTGCCGCTGTCGCAGCAGGATGCCGTGGTCTTGCACTGCCTGATGGCCCAGGCGGGCGAGAACGTGACCCGTCGCCAGATCGTCAAAGCGCTGGGCGCCGACTACCTGGACTACGACCAGCGCAGGCTGGATACGCAGATGCTGCGGCTGCGGCGGCGCATCGGCTCGATCAGCGGGCAGGCCCTGCCCGTGAAGACGGTGCGCAACAGCGGCTATTGCTTCTACGCGGCGGCGCGCGTGCGGGACTGAGCCGCGACCGGCCTGGGATCAGCTGTTTTCAATTGATACTGGCTTCAGTATCAATGATCAAAAAAATAGCGATTGTCCGCATGACTGGGGCTACTCATAATTTCGAGCGAGACAACCCCGATCCAAGGCATCCCATGGCAAAGAACAAGAAGGTCATCGTGACGTGCGCCGTCACCGGCTCCATTCACACGCCTTCGATGTCGCCGCATCTGCCGGTCACTTCCCAGGAAATCGCGGATTCGGCCATCGTCGCCGCCAAGGCCGGCGCGTCGGTGCTGCACTTGCACGCCCGCGTCCCCGAGGATGGACGGCCCACGCAGGACCCGGCATATTTCCGTGATTTCCTGACGCAAATCAAGGCCGCCACTGACGCCGTGGTCAACATCACCACCGGCGGCAATCCGCAGATGACGGTTGAAGAACGGCTCCAGCCAGTGAAGACCTTCGCGCCCGAACTGGCCTCGCTGAACATGGGCTCGATGAACTTCGGCCTGTATCCCATGCTGGCCCGCTTCAGCGAATTCAAGCATGCCTGGGAAAAGGAATTCCTGGAGAACAGCCGCACGTCCATCTTCCGCAACACCTTCGCCGACATCGAGGGCATCCTGCGCCTGTGCGGCGACCAGGGCACGCGCTTCGAATTCGAGTGCTACGACATCTCGCACCTGTACAACCTGGCCCACTTCGTGGACCGCGGGCTGGTCAAGACGCCGTTCCTGGTGCAGAGCGTGTTCGGCCTGCTGGGCGGCATCGGCCCTCATCCCGAAGACCTGATGCACATGAAGCGTACGGCCGACCGTCTGTTCGGCGATGCCTATCAATGGTCGATCCTGGGCGCGGGCCGCCACCAGATGAACCTGGCCACCATCGGCGCCGCCATCGGCAGCCACGTGCGCGTCGGCCTGGAAGACTCGCTGTGGATCGCGCCGGGCAAGCTGGCCCAGTCCAACGCCGACCAGGTCACCAAGATCCGCACCATCCTGCAGGCCCTGTCGCTGGAAGTGGCAACGCCCGACGAGACCCGCGAGATCCTGCACCTGAAGGGAGCCTCGCAGGTTTCCTTCTGATCCACCCTATCCATCAAGACACAGCCACCCAAGGGGGAGACAACAATGCATTGCAAGTACCTGCGCCGCGCCGCCACGGCGACTCTCGCGGCGGCCGGCCTGCTCGCCGGCCACGCGCACGCCGAGACCGCCGCAGACTACCCCAGCAAGCCCATCCAGATCATCGTGCCGTTCGCCGCCGGCGGCGGCTCGGATACCCTGGCGCGCCTGGTCGGCCAGAAGCTGGGCGAGCGCTGGAAGCAGCCCGTGGTCGTGCAGAACCGCCCCGGCGCCGACGGCAACATCGGCGCGCAGTTCGTCGCCAACGCACCCAAGGACGGCTATACCCTGATGGTGCTGGACATCGGCACGCTGACCATGGGCCCGGTGTTCTACAAGAAGCTGATGTTCGATCCGCTGAAGGACTTCGCGCCCGTCACCGCGATGACCTTCTCGCCGCACACGCTGGTGGTCAACCCCGCCGTGCCGGCCAGCGATTTCGCGCAACTGAAGGATTACGCCAGGAGCAATCCGGATCGCCTGAACTTCGCCTCGCACAACAACTCCGCCGCGCTGGCGGGCTACAAGCTCAGTGTCGATACCGGCCTGAAGATGCTGCAGATTCCGTACAAGGGCGCCGGCGCCGCGATGACCGGCCTGATCGGCGGCGAGGTCAACGTGACGCTTGTGTCGCTGCTGCTGGCTTCGCCGCACATCAAGAGCGGCGCGCTCAAGCCCATCGCGGTCGCCAGCCCGAAGCGCATGGCCTCTGCCCCGGACATTCCCACGCTCATCGAGGCCGGCGTACCCGGCTACGTGATGGGTTCCTGGCAGAGCATCCTGGCCCCCGCCGGCACGCCGCCCGACATCGTCGAGAAGCTCCAGCAGGCCGTGGTGGACATCCTGAAGCAGCCCGACGTGCGCGAGCGCCTGGAAAGCCAGGGTGCCGAGATCGTCGGCAACACGCCGGCCGACTTCGCCACCCTGCTGCAGTCGCAGACCAAGACCTTCCTCGAGACGGCCAAGCAGGTCGGCATCGAGCCTCAATAAGCAGCACCGATAGAGAGCAACGCGCCCATGACACGCATCGCCCTGGTACCCCTCGACCTGGCCGAACCCAAAGAGGTGGTGGCAGCCATCCGCCAGCGCCGCGGCGGCGCCCTGTCCAACCTGGACCGGGTGCTGCTGAACAGCCCCACCGCGGCCAGCGCCTGGAACGCCTTCCTGGGCACGGTCCGCCAGCGGCTGTCGCTGCCTCCGAAGGTGCGCGAGATCGTCATGTGCGTCGTCGCCATCCAGAACGGCGCGGAGTACGAGTACTTCCACCATTCGCGCGAGTTCGAGGCGGCGGGCGGCACGGCCGAGCAGACGGCGGCGATGAGCGACCCGGCCAAGGCGGCGCGCAACGAGGCGCTGTTCGACGCGCAGGAGCGCGTCGCCTTCCAGGTGACGCTGGAGATGACGCGCGACGTGCAGTTGTCGGACGAGACGCTGGCACGGGCCAAGGAGGCGTTCAGCAACGAAGGCCTGGTCGACCTCATGGTGACCGTGGGGGCCTACAACATGGTGTCCCGCATCGTCGTGGCGTGCGACATCCAGCCGGAACATTGAGAACATAGAAATACATCACCACACTGCCGTGGCAGCGGCATCAGGCAGGAAGAACATGACAAAGCAGGCATCGTGCGCGGTCATCGTGGGCTGCGGCCTCATGGGCGCGGACATCGCAGCGATTTTTTTGCGCGCGGGGTGGCGGCTGCAGCTGGTTGACAGCAACGCAGCCGCGCCAGCCCAGGCGGGGGAACGCATGGCGCGCTCGGTGGCGCAGCTGGGCGGAGAAATAGACCAAAACGCATATACGTTTGTCGGCGCCATCCGGGACATCGCCTGGGACGGCGTGGAGATCGTCCTGGAAACCGTCTCGGAGAACCTGGCGCTCAAGCAGGCGGTGTTCGCCGAACTGGACCAGCACGTGCCGGCCCACATCCCGATCGGGTCGAACAGCAGCGGCCAGCGCATCACCGACATCGCGGCCGGCTGCGCCACCGCGCACCGCATGGCCAATGCCCACTTCTTCCTGCCCGCGCACCTGGTGCCGCTGGTGGAGCTGGCCAAGGGCGAGCGCACCTCGGACGAGACGCTGGCCGCGCTGAAGCGGGTGTTCACCGCGGTGGGCCGCGTGCCGGCGACGATCCAGAAGGACCTGCCCGGCTTCCTGGCCAACCGCATCCAGCATGCGCTGATGCGCGAGGCATTCTGGCTGATCGACCAGGGCCTGGCCACGGCGGAGGACGTGGACGCAGCCGTGCGATACGGGTTCGGCTTCCGGTACGCGGCCTCCGGCCCCATCATGCAAAAGGAGCTGTCCGGACTGGAAACCCAGTTGGCGGCGGCGCAAGCCATTTACGGCAGCCTGTGCAACGACCCCAAGCCGGCCCCGCTGCTGTACAGGCTGGTGGAACAAGGCCGCTACGGCACCAAGTCGCTGGCGGGCTTCTGGGACTGGACCCAGGAGGAAGTGGCGCAGGAGCGCGAGCGCTTCGAATCCGCGCTGGGCGAGGCCTCCAGGCTGGTGATGGATTCGGCCGCCAGATATCCCGGCTCCCGGGGCTGATACGCCTTCGGCATTGGACAGCGAGCACGGGTCTCGGCGAAGAGGAATATCATCCTCCGAACCGAGCCCCCCGACCCGAGCCGCAATGCGAACGAGGCTGAACCTAAACGCGCTGATCACCTTCCTGGAAGTCGCCAAGCACGGCAGCTTCCGCGCCGCCGCCGACAATCTCGCCACCTCGCAGTCGGCCGTCAGCGCGCGCATCAAGAAACTCGAAGACTACCTGGGCGTCAGGCTGCTGGACCGCTCCACGCGCTCCGTCTCGCTGACCGCGCAGGGGCAGCGGCTGTACGCCTCGGCCCAGAGCGCCTACCTGGAACTGGCGGACATCGAGAAGGTGCTGCTGCAGGAGGCATCGCTCAGCCGCGGCGAGGTGACACTGGCCGTCATGCCGTCGGTGGCGCAGGCCGAAATCCCCGAGCTGATGGCGAAGTTCCGCGAACGGCACCCCGGGATCACCCTGAGGCTGCTGGACGTGGATTCGCAGCGCGGGCTGGCGATGCTGGCCAACGGCACGGCGGACCTGGCCATCGTGTCGGCCACGGCAAGCGACCGGCAGGTGCAGTTCGAACCGATGTTCTGGGATGAATGCCTGGTGGCGTTACCCAAGCGGCATCCGCTATGCCAGGCCAGGCAGGTGCCGCTGAGGGATCTGCAGAAGTACCCGTTGATGGTCACGCCGTCGGGCACAACGTTGCGGATGATGCTGGAGGACGAGTTCGGACGGCGCCACCTGTCGTTGGCGCCCAGCCAGGAGATCTGGTATGTGCCGACGCTGGTGAAGATGGTGCGGTCAGGATTCGGGGTGGGGATTGCGCCAGGGAAGGCGTTGAAGGCATTCTCGCACCGGGATTGCGAGCTGCGGTCTCTCAAGGAAAAGATCGGCTGGACGGTAGGCGTGGCCAGGCGGGCGAGCAAAGCGGAGTCGCCGGCTTGCGCGGCGCTGCGGGAGTTCCTGGTAGCGCAATATCGCTAAGCCGGGAAGGCGCAGCGCCCCGCATGGCGTTCAGGGGCCCAGCAGACTCTTGATGCGCTCGGGCGTGAAGGGCATGTGCCGGATCCGCTTGTTCGTCAACGCATGGAGCGCGTTGGCGACGGCGGCCCCGGTCATCGGCACGCCGATTTCTCCGGCGCCGGATGGCGCAGCGCCTGATTCGACAATACGTATCTCGATCTCCGGCATCTCGTTCAGGCGCAGCGGCTCGTAATCGTAGAAGTTATTCTGCTGGATCTCGCCCCGTTCCACGCTGACCCGCTCCTTCAGCAGGCCGGACAGGCCGAACACGATCCCCCCCTCGGCCTGGGCGACGAGATTGTCGGGATGGATGGCGAACCCGGGATCGACGGCGGCCCAGAATCGGTGCACCCGGATCTGGCCAGACTCCCGGTCCAGCGATATTTCGGCTACTCCTGCCCCGAGCGTCGTCTTGTATCCCGCGAATGAAATCCCATGCGCCCGTCCTGCGGGCGCGTTGCCGAATTTCGACATGGCGACCACGGCGTCCAGCACCGCCCGCCCGCGCGGACTGTTCGCCAGCAGGCGCCGCCGGAAGTCCACCGGATCGGTTTGGACGGCCTCGGCAAGCTCGTCGATGAAGCATTCGCGGGCGAAGCAATTCGGGCCCCACCCGATTCCGCGCCACGCCGAAACGCGCGCACGCCGTTCGAGAATGACCTGCTCCGCGAGAAAATTGGGAATCCCGTAGTCCAGGCTTTCGGTACCCTCCATGACCAGCAGGTCGCGGTTATTGGCCGCCGCCCAGCGGGATGGCGCCGCGAAGGCAAGGATCGACGGGCTCGCGACGCGATGATGGAAGGCCACGACCTTCCCGCCGGCGTCCAGGGCCGCCTCGATCTTGTGGGCCGTTGCGGGGCGCAGCCAGCCGTTCTTCACGTCGTCCTCGCGCGTCCACATCAGCTTTACCGGCCGTTTGGCATGCCTGGACAGCAGCAAGGCGTCGTGCAGGATGTCGCGCGCAAAGAACGTCCGCCGCCCGAACGCCCCGCCCATCTGCATCGCGTGGAACCGTATGCGGTCTGGCGTGGTCTGCAGTGCCTGCGCGGCGGCCGCGATCGAGAGAGACTGGCTTTGCGTCCCGAGCCAGACTTCGGCGCCCTTGCCATCCGGGTCCACGGCGGCCACCGCGTTCAACGGCTCCATCTGCGCATGGTAGGTATGCTCGGTCGTGAACGTGGATTCGATGCGGCGCACCCCCCGCACGTTCATGGCCGCCTTCACGTCGCCGCGCGATTCCCATGCGGTTGCCGGGCGCGCCGCGTCCTGTGCCGCCGCAACCGTGGCCGCAAGGTCCGCGGCGCTGTCTGCCGAGCGAAACGGCGAGGTCGTGCTCCACTGCACCGCAAGCAGGTCCCTGGCCTGCAATGCCGTCTCCCACCGCCGGGCAAGGACCGCGACCGAACCGCGCAGCACGACCACATCGACGACACCGTCCAGCGCCCTCGCCTGGCTGTCGTCGACCGACACGGGCGCTTCCCCCTCGACCGGCGCGAGCAATTGCGCGGCGTAGAGCATGCCGGGCAGCCGCACGTCGATGGAATAGACAGGCTGGCCCCGCGTCTTCGCCGGAATGTCGCGCCGACCGGGATTCGTCCCGATCAGGCGGTAAGCGGAACGGGGCTTGAAGTCGCCGTCCGTGATTTCCGGGACCTCGGCGACGATCTGCCGCAGGGCGGCGACCTGGCCGAAACTGAGCCGCCTGCCGCTGGGCGGATGGAGGACCGCCCCGGGCTGCGTCGTCACCTCGCCGGCGGGCACATGCCAGGCGGCTGCGGCCGAGTAGATCAGGATGCGCCGCGTCGCTGCGCCGGCCCGGCGCATCATGTCGAAATAGCCGGCCACCGAGGAACTGCCGGCGGTGAACAACAGGCCGCCGGTATGAGGGTTGCCATAGACGGCCTGGGGCCCCTGGTCCACCTGCTCCACCCTGACCCGCGCCCAGTCGGCATCGAGTTCTTCCGCAAGAATCATGGGCAGCGAGGTCATGACGCCCTGGCCCATTTCGGTGGACGCCACACGAATCGTGACGACGTCGTCGCTGCCGATGGTCACCCAGGCGTTGGGCGACAGCGGCGCAGCTTCCTGGGAGAACGCGTCTGCCGGATAGACCTGCACCGCTCCCACAGCCAGCACGGCAAAGCTCAATACCCCCGCCGAGCGGAGAAAATCCCGGCGCGACACCTCCACAGTGCGTTCCACGATCAGGCTCCTTTGGCCACGCGCTCGATGGCCCGGACAATCCGTTGATAGGTTCCGCAGCGGCACAGGTTGGCGGCCATGGTGTCGACGATCTCTTCACGCGTGGGGCTCGGCGTGGCCTGCAGCAACGCGGCGGCGCGCATGATCTGTCCCGATTGGCAATAGCCGCACTGCGGCACCTGCTCCGCCACCCACGCACGCTGCAAGGGATGTTCGCCATTGGGCGAAAGCCCTTCGATGGTCGTGACGGACTTTCCCGCCACGCTCTCGATCGGAACCTGGCAGGCATAGACCGCCTCGCCATCGAGATGTACCGTGCACGCGCCACAGGCGCCGGCGCCACAGCCGAACTTCGTACCGGTCAAACCCAGGTGTTCCCGCAACACCCAAAGCAGTGGCGTGCCCGCCTGCGCCGTGACTTCGACGCTTTGCCCATTGACCGCGATTCTGGCCATACGTGCTCCTTGAAATGAGAGAGATCGAAACGATCAACGCAGCGCGTCGAGATAGTCGATGAGGGCCTTGCGTTCGCCCGCATTCGGCACGGCCATGCTCATCGTCGTGCCCGGCAGGAACTGGCGGGGGTTGGCCAGGAACCGGTCCAGGGCTTGTGCATCCCAGACGGTTTCGGCGCGGCGCATGGCATCGGAGTAGCGCGCCCCTTCCACGCTGCCCGCCTTGCGCCCGACCACGGCAAAGAGATGGGGCCCGACGATGTTTCGCCCCGGTTCGATGGCGTGACAGGAGGCGCAACGCTGGCGGAACAGACGCCCCCCGTCCAACGACTGCGCATAACCGTGCGAGGGCCACGCAACCAGCAGGGACAACGCGCTGGCGATTCCCAGAAAACCCCGCGGCGATGCATGCATGATGACCCTCGACTTCCCTGGCTATGAGCGATGAGGCGAAGGCTAGCAGCTATGCGCCGGCAGAAAATTCACGGGAATTGCCAGGTTTTTTTAATCAGGATCAACAGTGGGCGAAGCGGCCGGCCCGGCCTGCGCATTGCGCATGGACGACTGCGGCACTGAAGCGCCTGTCGAGGGCACGGTAGGCCGCCCTCGGCACACAGGCCGGGCCGGCCGCAAACCGGGGTTTGCATTGGCCCTGTTGGTACACACGAAAACGGCGCATCTCGGTCCTTCTTTTCGCCCCATCAATGGGACAGAATCGAAGAACGACCAAAAGGTGAAAAGCCGCCATGAACTTTCGAGCCCTCCATGACCGCCAGCAGGAAAGCGGCGCGCAACGGACGCCCCGGATCGGCGACAGGATCGCCGGCAAGTCGGCTGCGCCCGATGAAGATACCGTCCGGGACTGGATGGGTCCCAGGGCGTTCGGGCACTGGACTGCCCTGCGAGACTGGATCGACGTGTCCTACCCCGGCATCTTCGTGCCGGAATGGCTCTACGGTGGCCAGAAGCGCGGATGGTCGCTGCGCTACAAGAAGACCAGGGCGCTGTGCACCCTGTTGCCGGGATACCGGCTGCTTTCCGTCCAGGTGGTGTTGGGGCGGGCGGAGCGCGAGAAGTTCGAGGAACGCCGCGATGCCTGGCGCCCGCAGTTGGTCAAGCTCTACGACGAGGCTCATCCCTACCCTGACGGAAAATGGCTGACGGTTGCGATCTCGTCTGCCGAGGACCGCCATGAACTGACGAAGCTCGTCAGCATGAAGCGCCCTCCGCGCTCAGGCGGGTGATTGTCGCGCCGCACGATCCGCACGACGTCTTTCAACGGCCGGCGCGTTGCCCGCCGTCGACGTGGACAACCTTCCCCGTGATGAACGGCGCAGCGGAAGAGAATGTCGGCGGCGATGCGGAGGATGCTTTCGTCGTCGGAAGGCTTGATGGAGCGCCACCTGGCGACGATCGGGCAATCGAGCCTGCGCCTTGGCGGCCGCTCACGATGTTCCCGGCTCTTTGACCGAATTTATCGGGAAGCCGAGTGGAGCGGGTGATGGGAACATCACGCCGCACTCAAATCGTTGATTGATAACGGGTTTATTCCGTTGGCGCTACGGAACTAGGCCAGATTATGTACCGGACGTACCGCGTCGGCAACCAGATCCTATCCGCATTTGTCTGCTGACATTCACGGTCAGTCATCAACGCGCGCTCCAGGCAGACGTGTTTCATTCTATCGTTTGATGTATAAGATCAACGAAATCAAGGAACATCTTTGGGGCAATGGAAAGATCCTCACATGCCCAGCGCGCTCTTGCCCTGCTCCACAAGCAGGGCTTTCTGCGCACCAGCGACTTGGACACCATCGGCGCGCCGCGGGTGGTGCTGACACGTCTGTCCACTTCCGGGCAGTTGGAGCGTGTCGGGCGCGGCCTCTACCGTTTGCCAGGCAACCCCATGTCCGAGCAGGAGGACCTCGCCACGATTGCAGTCAAGGTTCCCAAAGCCGTGTTCTGCTTGCTGACGGCACTCCAGTTCCACGAACTGACCACGCAACTGCCTCGCCAAGTTTGGATTGCCATGCCTCGTGGCAGCCACACCCCACGTATCGAGCACCCGCCGATCAAGATGGTGCAGATGGCGGGTGATGCCTATGCCTTGGGCATTGATGAGCACGAACGCGATGGCGCCAGACTGCGGATCTACAGTGCCGCCAAAACCGTGGCGGACTGCTTCAAGCACCGCAACCAGATCGGCCTGGACGTGGCCATTGAGGCGCTGAAGGCTGCCTGGAAGACACGCAAGGCTTCAGCCGATGACCTATGGCGCCATGCCAAGGTCTGCCGGGTCGCAAATGTCATGCGTCCTTACCTGGAGGCGGTTTCGCATGAGTGACCACGCCGCCTTGATTCGCGCTTTCCGGGCAAGCCGATCCGTGCATTCGGATCGAGACGTCGTTGTCAACGAACGGCTCGGATAAGGCAGCCCATCATGGCACTCGACCACCTCACACTCACCACATACCGCGATCGGCATCCTGCATGGCGATTGCTGGCCTCGCCACATGCGCCATTGGTAGCAAGCTTCCTATACCGGGTGTTCGTTGCACCGAACGTGCGGCTGACGAGCGAAGCGGATCTGGCCGAAATGCTGGAAGATGAGCTGTTTGCCCTGCGCGAACAGCTCGGTGCAGAGGTGTATCCGAAAGCCGCAACTGAATACCTGAATGACTGGTGCGCGCCGGACAAGGGCTGGCTGCGCAAGTTCTACAAGCCCGGCACCGACGAAGCCCAGTTCGATCTCACCCCCGCCACCGAAAAAGCCATCGCCTGGCTGGTATCGCTGACCGAACGGCCTTTCGTCGGCACTGAATCTCGCCTGCTGACCTTGTTCGCGCTGCTGGAGCAGATCAGCACCGGAAGCGAGGCCGATCCAGCCAGGCGCCTGGAGGAACTGCGCCGCAAGCGCGACGAGATCGACGCCGAGATCGGCCGCGTCCTGTCCGGCGACGTGCCGCTCATGGATGACACGGCCATCAAGGATCGCTTCCTGCAATTCCAGCAGTTGGCGCGCGAACTGCTGAGCGACTTCCGCCAGGTGGAACACAACTTCCGCCAACTCGACCGCAGCGTCCGCGAGAAGATCGCGTTGTGGGACGGCAGCAAGGGGGCACTGCTCGACGAGGTCATGGGCGAGCGCGACGCCATCGGGGATTCCGACCAGGGCCGCAGCTTCCGTGCATTCTGGGATTTCCTGATGTCCAGCCGTCGCCAGGAAGAACTGTCCGCACGGCTCGACCAGATCCTCGGCTTGCCCGCCGTGGCTGCGCTCAAGCCGGAGCCGCGCACCCGCCGGGTGCACCACGATTGGCTGGAAGCGGGCGAACATACCCAGCGCACGGTAGCGCAGTTGTCGCAACAACTGCGCCGCTTCCTGGATGACCGGGCCTTCCAGGAAAACCGCCGCATCCTCGAACTCTTGCACGGCATCGAGACCCAGGCGCTGGCCTTGCGCGACATGCCGCCGGCCGGCGACGTGATGCGCCTCGACGAGATGGGCGCGGACATCGCCTTGCCGCAGGAACGCCCCCTGTTTGCGCTCCATGCCAAACCACGCCTGGCGGAACTGGTCCTTGAGGACGGTGACGACGACATCGACACCGCACGCCTGTTCGACCAGCACGTCGTGGACAAGACCCGCCTGCGTGAGGCCCTGCGGCAGGCATTGCGGCAGCAGTCGCAGATCAGCTTGCGCGCGTTGCTGGAGACCCAGCCGCTGCAACAGGGATTGGCCGAACTGGTCACCTGGCTGGAACTGGCCCACGCGGGCAGCCGCTGGCTGGATGGCCTCAGGGCCACGGTGGATGACGATGTGCAGGAGATCATCGAATGGGCCATGCAGGACAGCGATGGCTCCACGGTACGACGGCGGGCGCGAATGCCACGCGTGATTTTTGCGCGTTGATGCAAACTGCGACGGATAAAGCGAAGACCCATGAACGATATGCATCAGGATGATCCAGAAGGCAGTACCGAGTCGCTCCCGCCCGTTGTAGCGGAACTCTCGCAACTGATGGTGCATTTGCTCAAAGGCGTGTTGTACCGCCAGGACGACGAGCGCCTATGGGCCAGTCTGCTGAGCCTGCAGGCGCGTGTACGGGAGCAGGCGGCGGTGTTGTTGCTGGATCTGGTGCTGGACGAAGCCGAGGGCTACGCCTTCCTCAAAAGCCAGCCGGAGCCGGAGGATGTGGACGCCACACCCCGTCCGCCGCGCCTGATCGCGCGACGGCCGCTGTCCTACCCGGTCAGCCTGATGTTGGCCTTGCTGCGCAAGCGCCTGGCCGAAGCCGACGCCAGCGGCGGCGATACCCGGCTGGTGCTGTCGCGCGAGGATATCGCCGAATTGATGCGCGTGTTCCTGCCGGACGGCACCAACGAGGCGCGCCTCGTCGACCAAGTGGATTCGACCATCACCAAGGTGGTGGAACTGGGGTATCTGCGCAAGCTCAAGCCCGTTGCCGGCGCAGCTCAGCAGGCACCTCGCTACGAGGTGCGGCGCATCCTCAAGGCGTTCGTCGATGCACAGTGGCTGGCCGACTTCGATGCGCGCCTGGAGGGCTATCGCACCGCATTATCAGGTGCCGATCGCGACAAGGAAGCTGGCCGATGAACGATTTTTCGCCACAGGAGCTCGATTTCGTGGCCGACGACAGCCGCGTCGGCTTTCGCCTGCAGCGGCTGGAAGTTCTGAACTGGGGCACATTCGACCGGCGCGTCTGGCGCTATGAACTCGATGGGCGTAACGGCCTGCTCACTGGCGACATCGGTTCGGGCAAATCCACCCTGGTCGATGCCGTCACCACGCTGCTGGTGCCAGCGCAACGCATCGCCTACAACAAGGCCGCAGGCGCCGAGACGCGTGAGCGATCACTGCGGTCCTACGTGCTGGGCCATTACAAGAGCGAGCGCAACGAAACCACCGGCAGCGCCCGCCCGGTGGCGTTACGCGACACCACTAGCTACAGCGTGATCCTGGGTGTCTTCCGTAACGAAGGCTACGGCCAGGCGGTCACGTTGGCGCAAGTCTTCTGGTTTCGCGAACCACAGGGCCAGCCCGCGCGCTTGTTCGTGACTGTAGAGCGGGAACTGTCCATCACCGAGCACTTTTCCGGATTCGGCAGCGACATTAACGGCCTGCGCAAGAAGCTGCGCGCGATGGGCTGCGAACTGAATGACAGCTTCCCGCCCTACGGCGCCTGGTTCCGCCGCCGCTTCGGCATCGAGCACGAGCAGGCGCTGGAGCTGTTCCATCAGACGGTTTCCATGAAATCGGTTGGCAATCTGACCGATTTCGTGCGCAGCCATATGCTCGAACCGTTCGACGTGGGGGGGCGCATCGAGGCACTGCTCGGCCATTTCGATGACCTCGACCGCGCCCACCAGTCGGTACTCAAGGCCAAGCGGCAGATCGAGTTGTTGACGCCGCTGGTGGAGGATGGCCTTCGCCACGGGCAAATCGCCGCCGAGATCCAGGCGCTGCGCGAAGGACGCGATGCATTACGCCCGTACTTCGCCGGCTTGAAGGCAGCACTGCTGGAGAGGCGCCTGGAATTGTTGACTCAGGATGCGACGCGCTGGGACGCCCGCATCAAGCAACTGGGAGAGCAACGAGACAACGCCCGAATCGAGCAGGGGAAGCTCGAAGGCGCACTGCGCGAGAACGGCGGCGACAGGCTGCAACAACTCGCTGCCGCCATTCAGCAGCAGGAGGCAGAGAAACAGCAACGGCAGGAGAAAGCGGACGCCTACACCACGCTATTGACGCGCATTGGAGAAGCAGCGCCGGGAGACGAAGCTGCTTTCATGACACAAAGATCCACCATCGGAGAACACGCCGAAGCGCTGCGCACAAGCATTGCGGACCACGATACGCAGATCAATGAAGACGGATATGCGCTGCGGCGGGGTCAGGAAGAACACAAAGCGCTCAGCGACGAGATCGACAGCCTTGCGCGTCGAAAAAGCAATATCGATGCGGCCCAGGTACGCATCCGCGACGCATTGTGCGCCGCCTTGTCCATCGCCGAGGAAGACCTGCCCTTTGCCGGTGAACTGATCCAGGTGCGCGAGGACGAACGCGACTGGGAGGGCGCGGCCGAACGCCTGCTGCATGGCTTCGGCCTGTCCCTGCTGGTGCCGGATGCGCACTACAAGGACGTGGCCGATTGGGTGGAACGCCAGCACCTGGGCACGCGGCTGGTGTACTTCCACGTGCGTGCGCGCAAGCCTACTCAGGCCATTAGCCTGCACCCCCAATCGCTGGTGCGCAAGCTGCTCATCAAGCCCGACACGCCGTACTACGACTGGCTTGAACGCGAACTGCACCACCGCTTCGACCTGGCCTGCTGCGACAACACCGAGCAGTTCCGCCGCGAGACCCGAGCCATCACCCGCGCCGGACAGATCAAGGACCCGAGCGGACGCCACGAAAAGGACGACCGCCGCCGCATCGACGACCGCAGTCGCTACGTGCTGGGCTGGAGCAACGCCGACAAGCTGCGGACCTTGCGTGACGAACGTGAAGGCCTGGAACAGCGACTGGGCGACATCGGTCTGCGCATTGCCAACACACAGCGATTGCGCGGGCAATGCCAGGCGCAACTGGAGGCCTTGGCCAAGCTCGAAGTCTTCACCCGCTACAGCGAGATCGACTGGCAGGCACCGGCACGCGAGATTGCCCGGCTGACCGAGGAACGCGACCGCCTCAAGGCGGCCTCCGATACCCTGCGGGAACTGGAAAGCCAACTGGCGCAGGTCGTTGAGCGCCTG
>Ga0182743_1002432_pt1 | contig 16308 bp, 10 predicted proteins | sample eDN3rd30CKraftOP_FD_128522 | JGI IMG/M metagenome (GOLD analysis project Ga0182743, IMG submission 128522) | Enriched Organic Plus compost microbial communities from Emeryville, California, USA - eDNA 3rd pass 30_C Kraft OP (version 2) (version 2) ... | reverse complement strand
TGCGGACTCGGCAGCCTCCGACAGGCCTGCCCGCGACTCCCGCCGCGCGGCGACAAACTCACATCAGATAAGCCCGAAACCATTCGCCTTTCATTGCTGCAGTCGGGGCGGAGGGATAAAGGCTGACAGGGCGCCTCGGGACCGAGCGAGGGAAACCGAAGGAGCGCAGCGACGAGGTTGACGAAGCGGTGCCTGGGCGCACAGGCGCCCAGGCCGGTCCCGCGAAGCCCTGTCAGCCTTTATCCCTCCGCCCCGACGTCTTAAGAACGAACTGCGCGACGACCCAAGAAAAAACGTCGGGTTAGAGACAAAAGCCGCCTCCCCAACATGGCAAACACAAAAAGCGTGACCACAAAAAAACAAACAAACGCCATCGCCAACAACAAACGCTAATTACAAAAACAAACATCTCACCAAAACGCCTTCCCCTCGTCACGGGCACGCCTCATACAAACATCCGGGCAAAGCCTGATTGCCCATCCCTTGCATCTTCCGCAGAATCCTTATAGTCAACTACCACCAACGCACGCCCACTACAGAAGGATCGTACCGATGCGTATCGGGATAGGCGGGTTCCAGCACGAAACAAACACTTTTGCACCCTCACGCGCCACCTGGGAAGAATTCGCCGACAAAGGCGGCGGGTGGCCCAAACTAGTATCCGGTCCAGCCATGTTTGACGCCGTTGCAGGCGCCAACATCCCCATCGCTGGCTTCATCGACGCCATGCGTGCCTATACCCTCCTACCCACCACCTGGGCCGCAGCCAGCCCGTCCGGACACGTCACCCGCGACGCCTACGAGCGTATCAGCGGCATGATTCTCAGCGGCCTGGAACAAGCACTCCCCCTGGACGGCGTCTATCTGGATCTGCACGGCGCGATGGTGGCCGAACATCTCGACGATGGCGAAGGCGAACTCCTGCGCCGCGTACGCGCATTAGTCGGCCCGAACGTTCCCATCGTCGCGAGCCTGGACCTGCACGCCAACGTCACGCGCGCCATGATCGCGCACGCCGACAGCCTGATCTGCTATCGCACCTATCCGCACATCGACATGGCCGAAACCGGTCAACGTGCAGCACAACTGCTCGATCGCCGATTGCACGGCATGCCGCGCCCCTATGTCGCCCTGCGCAGCATCCCTTATTTGATTTCGCTGTGCTGGCAATCGACCGACATCGAGCCCTCGAACAGCCTGTATCAGCGGCTCGAGGACCTCGAGTCTCGCGATTCCTCGATCAGCTTGTCCTTTGCCACAGGCTTTCCAGCGGCTGACTTTCCCGAATGCGCTCCCACTGTCTGGGCCTATGGCGACACACAGGCCGACGCCGACGCGGCAGCAGATGCCATGGAACGCGCCGTCCTCAATGCCGAAGCCGATTTCGGCGGCAAGATACTGAACGCCGACGAAGCAGTGCAAATGGCCATCACCCTGGCTCACACCAGCCTTCGCCCCATCGTCATTGCCGACGTCCAGGACAATCCCGGCGCAGGCGGCAGCTCAGACACTACCGGCATTTTGCGTGCACTGATACGCCACAACGCTACCAATGCAGCCATCGGTTTGATCGTGGATCCTGCGGCGGCGCTCGCTGCGCATCACGCAGGCGAAGGCAAAACCGTGCGCCTCGCGCTGGGCGGGCATTCGGGCATCCCCGACGACGAACCACTCGAAGCCGACTACATCGTCGAAAAAATTTCCGATGGCCGTTTCGACACGCACGGCGCGTTTTACCGGGGCTTTCACATGGACCTGGGCCCCAGTGCCTGCTTGCGCCTGAATGACGTACGCATTGTGGTCGCGTCCAACAAAGTTCAGATGGCGGATCAGGAAATGTTCCGCTTTGCCGGCATTGAACCCACGCGCCAGGCCATCCTCGTCTTGAAAAGCTCTGCCCATTTCCGCGCGGACTTCACCGAGATTGCGCAGACCATCCTGGTGTGCGCGGCGCCCGGATCGATGCTGATGGATGCAGCACAGCAACCATGGACACGACTACGCCATGGCATCAGAATGGCGCCTTGCGGTCCCGCCTTTGCGGCCCGCACGGCAACACTCTGACCGTGTACGCTGCCTTCGCGGCATATACGGTCATGCGGCGGCTCTCGCTCGCCCAACAACGGAAAGAAAGGGGATTTTCATGTTGAAGTTTGTTCGTGCGGCCGCCCTGGCCGGTGCTGCGCTCTTGGCAGTGGGAAGCGCCCACGCAGAAACCGCCATTCGCGCGGTCATGCATTCCCCACTGCGATTGACCGACCCTCATGCCACCACCGCGTACATCACGACGTGGCATGGCTACATGATCTATGACACCTTGCTGGCCACCGACGCCAACAACAAAATCCAGCCGCAAATGCTGGACAAGTGGGACGTGTCGAGTGATGGCAAGACCTACACCATGACACTGCGGGCCGGCCTGAAATGGCATGACGGCCAGCCCGTCAAGGCCGAAGACTGCGTCGCCTCGATCAAGCGCTGGGCCGCCGGCGATGGCATGGGCCGCACGCTGCTGAAATTTGTCTCCAGCATTGACGTGGTCGATGACAACAGCTTTCGCATCGTCATGACCGAGCCCACGGACCTGGCCTTGCGTGCGCTCTCCAAACCCACCGGCACTGCAGCGTTCATGATGCCCAAGCGCATCGCTGAGACGCCTATCGGCAAGCCCATCACCGACATGACAGGCTCCGGCCCGTTCAAGGTCGCCGAATTCAAACCCGGCGTCAAAACGGTCTATGTCAAGAACACGGACTATGTGCCGCGCAAAGAACCCGCCAGCGGATTGGCCGGCGGCAAAGTCGTCAACGTAGACAAAGTGGTCTGGGACGTCATGCCCGATGCGCTGACCACAGCGAATGCGCTGTTGGGCGGCGAGCTCGACTACGTCGAACAGTTCCCGTATGACCTCTTGCCCATGCTGGATGGCAACGACGAATTCAAGGTCGAGTCGCTCAGCCCGGTAGGCTATTTCACGATGTATCGCTTCAATTTCAAGTACCCGCCCTTCGACAATAAGAAAATCCGCCAGGCCGCCATGTATGCGATCGGCCAGGAAGACGTCATGAAGGCACTGGTAGGCAATCCGAAGTATTACCAGACCTGCGCCTCGCTCTGGGGCTGCGGCACGCCGTTTGAAAGCGATATCGGCAAAGATGTCGTCGTACCGTCCAACATCGATAAAGCCAAGGCGCTACTCAAAGAAGCCGGGTACGACAACACGCCTATCTTGGTCATGCACGCGACCGACGTCGGCACCCTCAGCCCGCAACCCGTCGTCATGGCGGAGGCGCTGCGCAAAGCCGGCTTTAACGTGAACCTGGCCGCCATGGACTGGCAAAGCGTCGCCACTCGACGCGCATCGAAGGCCGCACCGGATGCTGGCGGCTGGAACATCCACAACACCAACTGGTACGCCACCGACATCATGGACCCGGTGCGCTCGGCCCCTGCATCGGCCAATGGCGACAGTGCCTGGTTCGGCTGGCCGAATTTCCCGGAAATCGAAGCCTTGCGCACCAAATTCGCATTGACCTCCGATCCCGCCGAACAAAAGAAGATCGCCGACGAAGTGCAACGCATCGGTATCGACGAGGGCCTGTATGTGCCGCTGGGTCAGATGTCTGTTCCCACCGCGTACTCCGTCAAACTCAGCGGGCTGGTGCACGCACCGATCATGGCGTTCTGGAACGTCAAGAAAGCTCCTTGATCCGGTAGCCCCGTCATGCTGGCTTTTATTCTGCGCCGACTCCTGGCCACCATTCCGGTACTCATCCTGGTTGCCGTGGTCGTCTTTGCCATCTTGCGTCTGAGTCCTGGCGATCCGGCTGTCATCATGGCCGGCGACGGGGCCACGCCCGAACGCATCGAGCAGATACGCCAGGTGATGGGGCTGGATCAACCGCTGTTCAAACAGTTCTTTCTTTGGGCCGGCCGCCTCGTACAGGGCGATTTCGGCACTTCGTTAATGTCGGGCGTGCCTGTACGGCAGTTGATCGGGCAACGTCTGGAACCCTCGCTCAGCCTCGCTGTTCTGACACTGGTGTTCACGCTGATCGTGGCGCTGCCGCTGGGCATTCTGGCCGCCTGGAAACAGGGCCGCTTGCTCGACCGCATGGTCATGGGATTTTCCGTATTGGGTTTTTCCGTGCCGGTCTTCGTGACAGGGTATCTCTTGATCTGGGGCTTCGCGATCGAACTGAACTGGTTCAAGGTGCAAGGCTATACGCCCTTATCCAGCGGCTTCTGGCCCTTTCTCCATCGGTTGATTTTGCCTGCGCTGGCGCTTTCCACCATCTACATCGCGCTGATTGCGCGCATCACCCGCACCAGCGTCATCGAAGTCATGGGCGAAGACTTCATCCGTACTGCACGGGCCAAAGGCTTGGGCGAAACCGGCGTATTGCTGGGACATGCGCTACGCAATGCGGCCGTACCCATCGCCACAGTGATCGGCGTAGGAATTGCCTTGTTGATCAGCGGCGTCGTCGTCACGGAGTCGGTGTTTAACATCCCTGGCCTGGGACGTCTGGTGGTCGAGGCGGTATTGGCCCGCGACTATCCAGTCATTCAAGGGCTGACGCTGTTCTTTGCCTTTGTCTATGTGTTCATCAATCTGGTCGTCGATTGCGCCTATACGCTGTTCGACCCGCGCATCAGGTACTGACCATGGCCACCCCGCCCAACGTCGCCGCCCCTGCCGTTCAGGCACCCGACACAGCGCCACGATCCACGGCATGGCATCGCGTGCGGCAGGGATTCAAAAGCTGGCCTGTGCTGCTGGCGCTGGCGATTCTGCTCGTCATCACCGCGGCCGCGCTATTGGCTCCTTGGTTAGGGACGGTCGATCCGACTGCCCTGGACCCGGGCCAGCGCCTCAAACGACCCTTTACCGAAACCCTGCTGGGCACGGATGCGTTTGGCCGTGATCTCTGGTCTCGCATCGTATACGGCGCACGCGTCTCGCTCATCACCGGCCTGGGCGCCGCCGTCATCAGTGTCGCCATCGGCTTGGTCATCGGCCTGCTCGCAGGCTGGTTCCGTCGATTGGACGGATTCATCATGCGCGTCATGGACGCGATCATGGCGATCCCGGGGATCCTGCTGGCGATCTCGTTGGTCGCCGTCACCGGCGCGAGTCTGACCACGGTCCTGGTCGCCGTCACCATTCCCGAAATTCCTCGCGTCGTTCGTCTCGTGCGCGGCCAGATCCTCAGCGTACGCGGCGAGCCCTACGTCGAGGCTGCGCTGGCGCTGGGCACGCCATTGCCGCTGCTGTTGTGGCGGCACATGGTGCCCAGCACGATTGCGCCGCTCACCGTGCAAGGCACTTACGTATTCGCCTCGGCCATGCTGACAGAGGCCATTCTCAGTTTCCTGGGGGCAGGCATTCCGCCGGAAATTCCGTCCTGGGGCAACATCATGTCCGAGGGTCGCATGTACTTCCGGATGCTGCCTGGCCTGATTCTGTTCCCCGGCCTGTTTCTGTCGCTCACGGTGCTCAGCGTCAACATTCTGGGTGATGCGTTGCGCGACGCACTCGACCCCAAAATGGTACGCAGGATCTAACGTCATGCCCTATTCCCCGTACCCCCCAGCCGGAGACACCTCGGACGCGGTGCTGGCTATTCGCAACCTGTCCGTGACGGTTGCCGGCACTGACAAACAGGTCGTCCGCAATCTGAGCCTGGATGTGCGTGCAGGCGAAACCGTCTGCGTAGTCGGAGAATCAGGATCGGGCAAATCGGTCAGCTCATTGGCTGTCATGGGGTTGCTGCCGCCCGGTGCGCTCAAACCCAGCGGCGCCATTCGCGTCGAAGGCGAGGACGTCCTCAGCGCCACGCCGCAGCGTTTGCGCGAGATGCGCGCGACTCGTATGGCCATGGTGTTTCAAGAGCCCATGACGGCGCTCAACCCCGTGCACACCGTGGGCCGCCAGGTCGATGAGGTTCTGCGGCTGCATCGCCGGCTGTCGCGTGCCGAGCGGCGCGAGAAAGTACTGAACATGTTCCGTTCAGTACATCTGCCAGACGTCGAGCGCATTTATGACTCGTACCCGCATCAACTCTCTGGCGGTCAGCGCCAGCGTATCGTCATCGCAATGGCGCTCATTCTGGAGCCTCGCCTGCTGATCGCCGACGAGCCGACCACGGCTCTGGATGTCACCACGCAAAAACAAATCCTCGCGCTGATCAAAGAACTGCAGACCGAACACCAGACCGCGGTCCTGTTCATCACGCATGATTTTGGCGTCGTCGCGGAAATCGCCGACCGCATTGTGGTCATGAATCGAGGCGATCTGATCGAGTCCGGTACACGCGACGATATTCTGGCGCGCCCCGAACAAAGCTATACCCGCCGCTTGGTATCGTCCGTGCCCAGCCTGGTCCCATTGCGTCGCGACGCGCCGACGGGCGATCCGGTATTGCGGGTGCAGGGACTCGGGCGCACCTATATCGACAAACGTTCATTCTGGTCCGGCGGCCTGCGCCAAGTGCCCGCCGCGCAAGACGTCAATCTGGTACTGCACAAGGGTGAGATCCTGGGTATCGTGGGTGAATCCGGCTCTGGAAAATCCACGGTCGCGCGTTGCATCATGCGCTTGATCGAGCCCACGACAGGCAAAGTATTGATGGGCAACGACGATATCGCCGCGCTATCGGGCACTGCGCTCAGACCGGTACGCCAGCGCATTCAAATCGTTTTTCAGGATCCCTATCGTTCGCTGAATCCACGCCGAAAAATTGGCGAATCCATTATCGAAGGCCTGTTGAATTTCGGCACCCCACGCGATCAAGCCACCGCAAAGGCCGTGGACACATTGCGCGTCGTCGGGCTCGATGCTGAGGCCATGGATCGCTATCCCCACCAGTTTTCCGGCGGACAACGGCAACGTATCTGCATCGCCCGCGCCTTGGTAATGGAACCCGAAGTCCTCGTTGCCGACGAAGCCGTCTCGGCATTGGATGTCTCGGTACAGGCCCAGGTACTAGGACTGCTGGAACAAATCCGCCAACGCACCGGCGTGGGCGTGCTGTTCATTACGCACGACTTGCGCGTCGCAGCACAAATCTGCGACACCATTCTGGTCATGCAACGCGGGCAAGTCGTGGAAACGGGTGCAGCCGAAACGGTGCTCACACAGCCGACACACGATTACACCCGCGCCCTGATCGATGCAGCGCCCGGGCGTGGATGGGATTTTCAGCATTTCCGGCCGCTGGCCGCTGCGTGACGATGACGGCCGAAAGGCATAGCGGTTTTTCGGTTCTGTAATCTCTCTCGCTGACTTCGACTCTCTCTTCGTTGATAGGTTAAATAAGGACTTCGACATGCGTTGGCTACTGGCAATGATCAAGCATGAAACCAATACTTTTTCTCCTGTGCCCACGCCGCTCGAGCGATTCTTTCGCGGCAGCCCGGAGATCTTGGCCGGCGAGCGCGCCATTCGCGCCTACGAGAACACCGATAGCGGCCTGGGGGGTTATATTGAGATCGCTCGTCGCGAAGGCGCCGAGATCACGATCCCCGTCGCCGCGGAATCATGGCCTAGCGCCCCCACTGATGCGAAGACTTACGCACGCTTGTGCGAACTCATCCTGGACGAGGTTCGGCGCGGCGGCTACGACGCCATCCTGCTCGATCTGCACGGCGCGATGGTGGCCGAGGGCGTGGAAGACGCCGAGGGCAATCTGCTGCGCCGTCTGCGCGAGATCGACCCCGACACGCCTGTGGGCGTCACGCTGGATATGCATGCCAACATCTACGACGACATCGTGCGCCATGCCAACGTCGTCACCGGATTTCATACGTACCCTCACGTTGACATTCGCGCCGCAGGAGTCCGCGCAGCCGATACCATCGCGCGCGCACTAAAAGGCGAGATTCGCCCCGTGATGACCTGGGCGAACAAGCCCATGCTGCCGCACATCATGTGCCAAGGTACCCATGCCGAGCCCAATAAGTCCCTGCAGGAGCGTTGCCGGACGCTGGAATCGCAGGGCGTGCTCGCGGCGTCGGTCTTTGTGGGATTTCCTCATGCAGATATACGCGAGGCGGGCTTAAGCGCTGTCATCTGCACCGACGGCGATCTGCCGGCAGCCGAGCGTTATCGCGACGAGCTGCTCGACGCCGCCTGGCAAGCCCGTGAGCAATGGGTATTTCACTGCGAACCGCTTGCTCCGGCCATTACGCGTGCCAAGGCCATTGAGCAAGGCCCCGTCGTACTGCTGGACCATTTCGACAACACAGGTTCAGGCGGCACAATGGATACCACCGAAGTTCTGGCAGAGATCCTGCGTCAGGGCTTGGAAAACGTGGCCTTCTATGCGCTCTGCGATCCCGAGGCTGCACGGCAGGCCGCGGCCGCTGGCGTAGGCGCCGAGATCACGCTGTCCATGGGCGGCAAACTGCCGATGCCGGCGCTGAAACAGCAAAGCCGGCCACTGTCGGTCACCGGCCGCGTCAAACTCGTATTCGATGGCGTATACCTGAACCGCGGCCCCATGTATCGCGGCGTGCGCAACGACACCGGCCTGACAGTAGTGTTCGATACCGGCAAGGTGCAGATCGTGCTGGTTTCGCGTCATCAGGAGCCCTTTGATATCAACTGTCTGCTGTCGGCCGGCATCGATCCTCTGCAAAAACGCTATGTCGTGCTGAAAAGCCGTGTGCACTGGCGTGCCGGCTTTGCCGACATGGCGACGGAGATCATTCCATGTACCGGTCTAGGCGTGACCACCTCAGACTACAGCCAAATCGAATTCAAGCACGTGCGCCGGCCTATCTATCCGCTTGATCCACTTTGAGATAGCCCTCCGCTCATTCACGGAAAATCCCTGCGCGCGACACCGGACCGTACCGCGGCATTGGCCTGCCGTTGTGATCTGCCCGTTGCCATTCTGTCTACGAAAGAAACGACTCGTAACGGTTGACCCGGCAACAGCGTCGCTACATCTCGTTATACTCGCCGCGGGCGGATATCGCCCGTGCCGGTATGGCGCACCATCGCTGTACCGGTAGCATGTAAACAATAAATGGACGAAAAAATGAAAAAGGTAGTAGGGATCACGACGGGCGTGGTCGTCATCGCAGTCGCGGGCTGGCTCGGCGCCACGTGGTACACCGGCAAGCGCATCCAAACAGAAGAGCCTGTGCGCCTGACGGAACTCAACAAAGAGCTGGCCACCGCGTTGGGCGGCACAGGCTTTGGCGTCACGATCAGTCAGATTTCCTACGACCGCCATTTTTTCAGCAGCGACGTCCGTTATGGCATCCAACTGACCAAAGTCCCGGGCGAAGAAGCGCCCCCCAAAGGCATGGTGGAAATTGTCGGCCGCATTGAACACGGCCCCTTTCCCAAAGGCGCCTTGGCGCGTGGCCAATGGCTGCCCAAGCTGGCTTTCGTTCACAGCGAAGTCGCCTCGAATGATCTCGTCAAACCCTTGTTCGAACTGACCAAGGGCGTCTCGCCGCTCGTCGGCGACACGATCCTGTCTTACAACGGCGACGGCGTCGGCACGGCCACGATCGCCCCCATCGAGTACGCTCCGCAAACGGACCAGTCCGTCAAGTTCAGCGGCGCCCAATTCGAAGGCAGTTTTGTACGCGCCACCAAACACGCTGTCGGCACTGGCAAGATCAACCAACTGGCTCTGCAATTGACAGAGGACGACGAAGGCCAAAAGGTCAATGCGAACATCACTGGCATGACGGTGGACGTCGATAGCCAACAAGGCAAATTCGGCTTTGGCGTAGGCAGCTCTGGCGCCAAATTCGATAACATTGTGATCGAGGTCGAAGAACCGCTGGATCCCTACGCGGACGAAACATCGGACGAAGAAGAAGCCGCCCAGGCAGCCGAAGAAGCAGCAAAAGCCGCCGACGAGGCAGCCAATGCAGCGCAGAATCCGAGCGCAGAAAGCCAGGCGCCGGCTCAACCCGAACAGCCGGCCGAGCCTGAACAGGCTGCTCCGGCCCCCGCGGCAACCGTCAAGACCAAGATCGAACTGAAGGATCTGGCTTACACCGCGAAAATCGCCGAACAAGACACCACCATCAACGTCGCGGCCGATTACAAAATCGGCCAGATCGCCGTCAATGGCAGCGATTTCGGCAAAGGCCATGCCACGATCAAATTTGACAAGATCGACGGCAAAGCCGCAAAAGCACTGTCCGATCTTTATAACGAAATGCTGACCAAGGTCGCCAACGGTACGGAAGACAGTTCGGCGGACGGAGCGCAGGCGATCGAACTCGTCAACCAGGCTATCCAATTGCTGGCCGCCAACCCGACCATGCGCGTCGATCCCTTCGTATGGGAAACCGCCAAAGGCCAGAGCAACCTGAACCTGGCCATCGAACTGACCAAACCCGCCGGCCTGGTTGCAGGCAAGGAACTGCCAGACGATGCCAAGCAACTATTGCAGCAATCCGTCAAGCTGATCGACATGAAGGTCTCGGTGTCCAAGCCCATGGTAGAGGGCCTGGCGGCCCAGTACTTGCAAGGCGAGGGGATAGACGCCGCAGCCGCCGCCAAAGAAGCCGCTGACCAAGTGACCTCCATGGCCGGCATGGCCGAGATGTTCGGTATCGCCAAGACCGACGGCGACAACATCGTGAGCACATTCCATTACGCTGACGGCAAAGCCAATCTGAATGGCGAAGAGGTCCCCGCCGACGAGCTGTTCGGCGCCCTGCTGAGCAGTGTCGAGGACGACGACCACGGTTATGGCGAGGACAGCGAAAACACCCTGCTGAATTCGCTGGATCCTGCTCAGGTCGCTCAAATGGTCAGCGACATAGGCTTTGATTACGAACTCGGCACCACGGAATACGACACGCCCGTGCTGAAGATCGATGGCACCAACGAAGGCGCCAAGAACGTCGAGATCCTGTTCAACGATTGCGAATCCGAATCCGCGTGCACCGACATGCAGATGCGCATCACCGTCGCCACGCCGTACCCCGTGCCGATGCGCGTGCTCAATGAATGGAACCAGAACAACCGCCTGACGCGCGCCTACTGGGATGCCGAAAACAAAGTCGCCACCATGGAAATGGACGTAAACGCCTACGGCGGCGTGGGCCAAGACAATGTGGAATTCACAGTACAGATGTTCCTGGCCAATGTGTCGATGTTCACCAACACGATAAAAGAAGCGCCTCGTAAATAAGCAATGACATGATGCCGGCCCCGCCGGCATCGCCAAACAAAAACGCCCGCCGACTATCAATCGGCGGGCGTTTTTACGTTGACGCGCTATCTGCGCGGCGCCATCGTCAAACTAGATGTCACGCGTAGGCCTCGATGGGCAAACACGCGCACACCAGATTGCGATCACCGTAGGCGTTATCCACACGCGCCACAGGAGGCCAGTACTTGGTCTCGCGCAGAGACTCGACCGGATACGCGGCCTGCTGGCGCGGATAGTCGTGGTGCCATTCTTCGGCCAACAGCATCTGCGCCGTGTGCGGCGCGTTCTTCAGCACGTTGTCATCGCGATCACGCTCACCCCGTTCGATTTGCGCGATCTCTTCACGGATGGAGATCATGGCATCGATAAAGCGATCCAGTTCTGCCAGGCCTTCGGACTCGGTCGGCTCGACCATCAGCGTTCCTGCCACGGGGAAACTCATCGTAGGCGCGTGGAAGCCATAGTCCATCAAGCGTTTGGCGATGTCCTCGGCGCTGATGCCAGTCGTATCCTTCAGCGGACGCACATCCAGAATGCATTCGTGCGCGACACGGCCATTACGGCCGGTGTACAGCACCGGATAATGATCACGCAACCGTGCAGCCAGATAGTTCGCATTCAGGATCGCCATCTCGGTCGCGCTACGCAGACCATCGGCTCCCATCAGCGCAATGTACGCAAACGAAATCGGCAAAATGCTGGCCGAACCAAACGGGGCAGCAGACACCGGGCCGACTTCGGCTTCGCCATCCAGCTTGCCCTGCGCATTCAACACACCCGGCAGATACGGCGCCAGGTGCGAACGCACGGCCACCGGACCGACACCCGGCCCGCCACCGCCGTGCGGAATGCAGAACGTCTTGTGCAGGTTCAGGTGCGAGACATCGGAACCGAATTTCCCGGGCTGGGCGACGCCGACCATGGCGTTCATGTTGGCGCCGTCCAGATAGACCTGGCCACCGGCTTGGTGCACCAGATCGCAAATCTCGGTGATGGACTCTTCGAACACGCCGTGGGTCGACGGATAGGTGATCATCAAGGCAGCCAGACGATCGCCCACCTGTTCGACCTTCGCGCGCAAGTCGGCGATATCGACGTTGCCATTGGCGTCAGAGGCCACGACCACCACGCTCATTCCCACCAACTGTGCGGATGCGGGATTGGTGCCGTGCGCCGAGGCCGGGATCAAACACACATCGCGCTGCGATTGGCCATTGGCGCGGTGGTAGCCGCGGATTGCCAGCAAGCCCGCATATTCGCCCTGCGCGCCCGAGTTCGGCTGCAGGCTGATATCGTCATATCCAGTGATTTCGCACAGCGCGTCAGACAGGCGCTGCACCAATTCCCGATAGCCCTGGCTTTGATCCACCGGCGCATAGGGATGGATCTGCGCAAACTCGGGCCACGTGATCGGAATCATCTCGGCCGTCGCGTTCAGCTTCATCGTGCACGAACCCAACGGAATCATGCTGCGATCCAGGGCCAGGTCCTTGTCGGACAGCTTGCGCAGATAACGCAGCATGTCGGTTTCGGATTGCACGCTGGAGAACACCGGATGCGACAGAATCGCAGTCTCACGTTGCACCGCCGCGGGAATCCCGCCAGCCGCCTTGGCGTCCAAAGCGTCGATATCCAGCGCCACATCGTCTTTTTCCAGGCCCGCGGCAAAGACATTCACCAAAGCCTGCAAATCGGCGGCAGTCACCGTCTCGTCCAGCGAGACCGACAAGCGTGCGCCATCGACGCGCCGCAGATTGATGTGTTCGCACTCCGCGGCCACTACCAACGCGGGCGTCGCCGCCCCCGTTTCCAGCAGCAGCGTGTCAAAGAACGTATCGTTGACGACCTTGATCCCCAACTGCGTCAGCGCCGTGCGCAAAATCGCCGTATAGCGCTGCACACGCGTGGCGATGCGACGGATGCCCTCGGGGCCATGCCACACGGCGTACAAGCCCGCCATCACGGCCAAGAGGACCTGCGCCGTGCAAATATTCGATGTCGCTTTCTCACGGCGGATATGCTGTTCGCGCGTCTGCAATGCCAGACGCAATGCCGGATTGCCCTGCGCATCTTTCGACACGCCGACCAAACGGCCCGGCATATTGCGCTTGAAGGCATCTTTGCAGGCCATGAAACCCGCGTGCGGGCCGCCGAAACCAAACGGCACCCCAAAGCGCTGCGACGAACCTACTGCAATGTCCGCGCCCCACTCACCCGGCGGCGTCAACAACGCCAGCGCCAGCAGGTCCGTCGCGCACGCGACAACGGCGCCTTGTGCATGCGCGGCCTCGGCCAACGCACGATAGTCCGTGACTGCGCCCAGGCTGTGCGGATACTGCAGCAGTACGCCAAAGCATTCCGGCAAACCTTGCGCCTCATCGCCTACGGCGATCTCGATACCCAGGCCTTCGGCACGCGTGCGCACGACTTCGATCGTTTGCGGATGGCAGTGCGCCGAAACAAAGAACACCGGGCTGGCCGATTTGGAACCACGGCGCGCCAGCGTCATGGCCTCGGCAGCCGCCGTCCCCTCGTCCAGCAGCGACGCATTGGAAATATCCAGGCCCGTCAGATCAGCCACCATGGTCTGGTAGTTCAACAGGGCTTCCAGGCGGCCTTGCGAGATCTCCGGCTGATACGGCGTATACGCCGTGTACCAAGCAGGATTCTCCAGCACGTTGCGCAACACCACGTTCGGCGTGTGCGTGCCGTAATACCCCTGACCGATGTAATTGCGGTAGATGCGGTTGCGGCCGGCGATGGCCTTGAGCTCGGCCAGCACATCGGGCTCGCTACGCGAGGCAGGCAGCGCCAAAGGCGCCTGGCTGCGAATCGCGGGCGGCACCACCTCGTCAAGCAAGGTGTTCAGACTATCGCAGCCAACGGCCGCGAGCATTTTTTCCTGATCCCCCTGCGAGGGACCAATATGACGAGGAATGAAATCGGAATGGGTATCTAGGGCGCGCGACATGAGAGGTCTCGGTACAGAAAAATGGCCGCGCAGGCGCAGCGCCCGCGCGGCGTCAGCCAGATCAGCCGTTGGCGACGGCTTCGTAACCGGCAGCGTCCAACAGCTTGTCGGCGTCAGCGGCGTTGTCCGGCTTGATCTTGTAGATCCAGGCGGTATAGGGCGATTCGTTGATCAGGTTCGGCGTGTTTTCCAGCGCTTCGTTAAAGGCCACGATCTCGCCCGTCACCGGCGCATAGATATCGGAGGCGGCCTTGACCGACTCGACCACGCCAGCGGTCTCGCCAGCCTTGAGCTTGGCGCCTACGTTGACATCGCCAACGAAGACGAGATCGCCCAGTTGCTCCTGGGCGTTGTCGGTAATGCCGACGACGAACACGTCGCCTTCGGCGAGCACCCATTCATGGGACTCAGTGTATTTACGATCGGTGGGCAGGCTCATAAAAGCTCCTAAAAATTGGGTCGCGCCTGCGCCGGCACCCCTGCCAGCGCATGGCGGCAGTTTACGAGTGTTCGACGGCTTTGCCGTGACGCACGAATGGTAATTTGGTTACCAGGGCGGGTACCCATTTGCCGCGGATCTCGACTTCGACCGTCTGACCGGGCTCGACGCCCAGAGGAACGCGGGCAAAACCCACGGATACGCCCAAGGTCGGCGACATAGTGCCGCTGGTGAGTTCGCCCGCGCCCAGCGGCGTACGCACCGCCATATGGGCACGCATCACGCCGCGATCCTGGAGCTTGAGTCCCACGAATGCGCACGGCGTTGCGAACTGCTCCAGTGCATCGCGGCCGACAAAACGGCGCGAGGCATCTTTCAGGGATACCGTCCACGACAGCCCGGCCTGATTCGGCTGGGTCAATTCGTCCATGTCCTGGCCGTACAGATTCATGCCCGCTTCCAGGCGCAGCGTGTCGCGCGCACCCAGACCGCAAGGGCGCACGCCCTGAGCGGCCAGATCGTTCCACAATGCCACGACCTCGGTGGCGGGCAGGACGATTTCGAAACCATCCTCGCCGGTATAGCCGGTACGCGCCACCAGGGTGTCGTCGGCCACTTGAGCGGCTACGAAGGGAGTCAGCGGCTCGGTCGCAGCCTGCCATGCCGGACGCGCGGCCCAGACTTTGGCGCGGGCGTTGGGGCCCTGTACGGCCACCATGGCCAGATCACGGCGAGGCTTAATCGTCACGTCGAACTGCCCGGCGGCCGCCACGCGGCGCATCCAGGCGATGTCTTTGTCGGCCGTACCGGCATTGACCACCACACGCCACTGATCCGCGGCAAAGAAATAGACGATCAAATCATCCACAATGCCGCCCTGCGGGTTCAGCATGCAGGTATAGAGCGCTTTGCCCGGCACCGTCAGTTTGGCGACATCGTTGGCCACCAGACGCTGCAGAAATTCGGTCGCCTGGGGACCGGCGACATCGGCATTCAACATGTGCGACACGTCAAACATGCCCGCGTCGCGGCGCACGGCGTGGTGTTCTTCCAGTTGCGATCCGTACGCCAACGGCATATCCCAGCCGCCAAAATCGACCATGCGCGCGCCAGCGGCGACATGGGTCTCGGCCAAGGGAGTACGTTGAAGAACAGCAGACATGGACAGGCTCCAGAGTGGCGGCATCGCCTCGAGGTTACGGAATGCCGGTCTGGATGCGGAAAGCGCCAGAAACCAGCTGGATTTTCCGCCCCTCTGTCCTTTTGCCTGAGAGTTGCCCCGCGTTGTGCGGGTTTGCACCTTCGGCGCCTGGGCTACGCACGGAATCCGCGGCGCCAGGTCTCTCCAGAGTGCTGTGTCAGCGACCTGCCTTGGCCCAAGGCCAGACAGGAAACTGATGCATCGCGGTATGGGTTACCTGAGCGATTCCGGGCGAATTGCGCCTTCGGCGGCGACCCTATACCGGGGTGGTGGGCCGCTCTCTCCCGCGACGAACATGACAGCGGAGTGAAGCATACCGCGAAAAGCGGGGTGCCGACTAGCGGCGGCGTGCCGGTTCGTCTGTGGCATGCGTAGTGCGGAGTTCTTTTGGCGCAGGAGGTCGGCGTGTAAAAGCCCCACCGGGCCTATCGCCGCGACTCGGCCCATGACCAGGGGCCTCGGCCCGCTTCGCGGGCTAAATCGCGGCTCAACGGCCCGGTGG
>Ga0182743_1002427_pt1 | contig 16323 bp, 15 predicted proteins | sample eDN3rd30CKraftOP_FD_128522 | JGI IMG/M metagenome (GOLD analysis project Ga0182743, IMG submission 128522) | Enriched Organic Plus compost microbial communities from Emeryville, California, USA - eDNA 3rd pass 30_C Kraft OP (version 2) (version 2) ... | reverse complement strand
GCACGCATGGCCTTGACCGCCAGGGGGACGTCGCCGTGCCCGGTGATCAGGATCACCGGCAACTCCGGGTCCTGGGCATGCAACTGTTCCAGCAACTGCAGGCCGTCGACGCCAGGCATGCGGATATCGCTCACCACCACGCCCGGCCAGTCGCGCGCGAGGTTGGCGTCCAGCTCCCGGGCATCGCCCAGGCTGGTGGCGCGGAAGCCGGCGAGGTCGAGGGTCTGGCCCAGTGCCTGGCGCAGGTGGGGGTCGTCGTCGATCAGCAGGACCTGGGTATCGGCGGCGAATGCGGCACTGCTCATGCGCGGGTTTCCTCCTGGGGCGTCGGCATCACGCCGGGGACTCCCGGCAACAGGTGCAATTGTACGAGAGCGCCGCCCTCGGGGTGATTGCCCAGTTCCAGGCGGCCGCCGAGGGCGCGTAGCAGGGTGTCGCAGATGGCCAGGCCAAGGCCCAGGCCCTTGGCGCTGGTCTTGGTGGTGAAGAAGGGTTCGCGGGCGTGGGCCAGGGCTTGTTCCGAGAAGCCCGGGCCGTTGTCGCGCAGGTACAGGACGATGCCGTCCGGCTTCTGCTCGGCCGTGAGCCAGAGGCGCCGCGGCGGGGCCTTCTCGCTGAGGGCGTCGAGCGCGTTGGAGAGCAGGTTGGCGAGGATCTGTCGCAGGCGCGTTTCCCCGGCCTGCACCCAGATCGGCGCGTCGGGCAGGTCACGCTGCAACTCGACGTTCATCGCCTGGCGCCGGCTGGCCACCAGAGCCAGGGCATCGTTGATCGCCGGTTGCAGGGCTACGTTCTCCGGCGCACGGCGGGCACCGCGGGCGTAGGCCTTGAGATGGGCGATGATCGAGGCCATGCGCTCGGTCAGCGAGCTGATCTGATCGAGATTACCGCGAGCGTCGTCGAGGCGCTGGTGGTCGAGCAGTACCCGAGCGTTGTCGGCATAGCTGCGGATGGCGGCGAGCGGCTGGTTGAGCTCGTGGCTGATACTCGCCGACATAGTGCCCAGGGCAGTCAGTTTGCCGGCCTGGACCACTTCGTCCTGGGCGTGCATCAACTCGCGTTGGGCCTGCTCGCGGTCGTGTACCTCCTGCTGCAGACGGGCGTTGGCATCTTCCAGTTCCTGGGTGCGCTCCAGTACGCGCATCTCCAGCTGGCGCTTGGCCTGGGCCTCCAGGGCGATGCGCTCGAGATAGTGACGGCGGCTGATGCTCAGCAGGGCGAGCAACAGCAGCAGGGTCATGAGGGTTGCGCCGCCTATCAGCAGCACGCTGCGTACTGGCCTGTCGATCTGCGCCTTCGGCGTGTAGATGCTCACCGTCCAGCCGGTTTCCGGAAGTTCGCGGCTGAGGCTGATCCAGCGTTTCTCATCGATTCGCAGCGGCTTGGGATCGAGCACCGGATAGGGAATGTTCTCGGCGATCTCACGCCGCTTGGCTGGCGACAGCGGACGGCTGGCATGGAAACGCCAGGCGCTGTTGGAGGAAAGAATGACCACGCCATTGCTGTCGGTGACCAGCAGTTGCTCCGGGGTATTGCCCCAGAGCTGTTCCATGTGTTCCAGGTCCAGCTTGACCACCAGCACGCCCAGCAATCTGTCGGGATCCCGGACTTCACTGGCGAAGTAGTAGCCGCGCCGGTTGGAGGTGGTGCCGAGGCCGAAGAAGCGCGCCGGTTTACCCTGGATCGCCTCCTTGTAGTAGGGGCGGAAGGCGAAGTTGCGGCCGACGAAGCTGTCCGGCTGGTCCCAGTTGGAGGCGGCCTGGGTCTGCCCGTCGGGGCGCATCAGGTAGATGACGTCGGCACCGGTGCGTTGGCGGATCTCCGCCAGGCGGGCGTTCGCCGTGTCCCTCGTTTCCAGGTCTTCGGTCTGCCGCAGGGTGGCCCGCAGCGCCGGCAGCTCGCTGAGGATCGGCGGCAGGTCCTCGTAGCGACGCAGTGTGCCGAGCAGGTTGCCGACGTAGAGGTCTAGGGTCTGCTGGTTCTGCTCGGCGAGTTGTTCGCTGTAGTAGCGTTCGGCGAGGTGGTGGAGGGGCCAGAGCAGGGCTGTCGCCAGCATCGTAGGCAGAAAGTACCTCCAACGCAGGAGATTGGCAGTTGGCATCCAATCAGTTGCCTTGGAGGTTGAGTAGGTGTGCCACGCACTCCTCAACGGAGAGGCGACTTGTATCCAGCTTCAGCGTAGGGCTGGTAGGTTCTTCGTAAGGTGAGCAGACTCCCGTGAAGTCAGGGATCTTTCCGGCTCTGGCCAAGTTGTACAGACCTTTGGGATCACGTTGTTCGCAGATACTCATTGGCGTGCTCACATGTATTTCCAGGAAGCGCTCGTCGCCGATTATCGAACGAGCAGCTTCCCGATCCTGGGTATATGGAGAAATGAAAGAGGAAATGACGATTAGTCCAGCATCATTCATCAGTCGAGAGACTTCAGCGACACGCCGAATGTTTTCTGACCGGTCCGTAGGCGAGAACCCTAGATCCTTACAGAGACCATGACGCACATTGTCACCGTCGAGCGTATACGCCAGTCGTCCCTGATCCAGTAAAGCTTTTTCCAAGGCAAAGGCAAGAGTAGATTTTCCAGCACCACTCAATCCGGTCAGCCAGAATGTGAGCGGTTTCTGAGCTAGCAAGGCATGGCGACGACTAGGTGAAATCTGACCGGCTTGCCAAGTGATGTGTTGTTTTGCAGGAGTGAATTTTTTTGACATCAGGCGGTCCTTCCTTATGTGAGGTGAGGAGGTTGCTCATCTAGCTGCATTCAGCCTGAAAGACGGGGCTGGTACCACAAAGGCCTCTAGCCCTGTAACTTAGTTGCGGAGTATACCCTTGAGTCGACATGCTTGGACTGTTCTAAACCACCAAGCCTGTTGATCTTTTTACTCTCTACCGGCATCAGGGGCATTTCAGTTCGCATCGGGCCTCATCGTGACGATCCTTGCCTGACTCAATGCATACTCTATCGGTTATGCTTGGAGCCCGGAGGGGTAACTCTCTGCACAAGATTCGGTACGAATGTCTAGCACAAACCGATCCAGTGCGATTTTCCAACCTGACCAAGCCGGTTTCATCTGGCCATTAAACATGGCATGGATATGTGGTAGTAATCGGCAGAGAGGCTGTTTTATCAGCATGTCTCATGCGAACACCCTATTGATCAATAGTTTGATCTTTGAGGATGTCAGTGGCAAAAGATAGGGGCCGTAAAGCCCTCTATCTGTAGCTCAGAGAAAGTTGGGCCGAGAGGTAAGTTCATGTCGACCATCGTTGATGGCTTGAGTGAGAAGTTTCAAGCTCTTGATAAATCCAGCTTTGTTGCTGACTAGCCAAATAGCTATTCCAAACAGGCTTGTAAGGACGGTAGCCAGCATTCGGTGCTTCGAATAAATACGAGCAACGATGATTCGGTTGCGAATATTGAAGAAGTGCTTGATGCCAAAAGGTGAGTTTCTAAGTCGGGCTCCAGCAGGTCGCAGATGATTGATCTTGCTATTGGGGGCTAGCCAGTTTGTGAATCCGGCACGCAGGAGTCGAAGTGAATATTCCGTATCGTCATAAGCGATGAAAAAGTCTGACCGAGGCAGCCCAACCGCTCTACAAGCCTTTGCACTGACCAGAAAGCCCACGAACGACCCTGTGTCAATCTTAACGAGACTCTCTGTGTATTTCGCTTCGGAGAGTCGAGTTTCCAGTCCCCAAGTGGCGAGGAAGTGTCTTCGGTGTAGAGGGGCGAGCGAGCCGAATTCATAGACCGATGAGCATATGGAGCCTACGTGTTCAGATTGCTGTTGGGCACTAGGTATGACTTGCAATAACGAAGATAACGCGTCCGGCTCTGGAATGGCGTCGTCATCCAAAAGCCATATCCATTCCACAGGCTTGTGAAGCGCCGAGTTGATCCCTGATGCGAATCCCCCCGCTCCCCCTGTGTTGGTTTCCGAGCGAACTATTTCTATACTGTCAAACTCCTGGAGCGTAATAGATGCCGGGATTGGACTGGCATTATCCAGGATAACGATCCAGGTAGGGGGGGAGCTCTGCTTCTGCAGGGCTATAACTACCTCCCTAAGCTCCTCCGGACGGTTGTGGGTGACCACAACCGCACAGACTTTGACGACTTGAGTCATGCCAATGGGTCCACCATGAACGCACCGAGTACCCCTCCTTGACTCAGGAAGGTGGCAGCTGTTTCCAGTGCTTCTGCAATAGTGATATGCATGTCCAGATAACGATAGGTTCCAAGTCTCCCGACGAAGGTGATTTTCTCTTCGCGATTAGCCATGGCTACATAGCGGTCGAGCAGTGTTTTATCGTTGACTAGGCGAACCGGATAATAAGGCGTGTCGTTCTCTTTGCAGAGTCTACTGTGCTCTTTATATATAATGGTTTTCTCATGGTTTTCCCAAGGAGAAAAGTGCTTGTGCTCGGAAATTCGTGTCCAGGGTGTCTCTTGATCACAATAATTGATGACAGCATTGCCTTGGTAGTCTCCGGTGTGTCGCTCGGTGACGAAGTCTAGGGTCCGATAGCCCAGGCGCCCCTCGCTGAAAGCAAACCATGCATCGATAGGGCCACTGTAGAATACATGGTCGTATTCGTCACGATTATTTCGGGAGAACTGTGTATTTAGTTTAACTTGGATGTTGGGATGGTCAAGCATGCGTTCGACGATATAGGTATAGCCGTGCTTAGGCATACCTTGGTAGGTGCTTGCATAATAGTTGTCGTCGTAGTTGAATCGGACGGGAAGACGCTTGAGGATGCTCGCGGGCAATTCAGAGGGATGGAGTCCCCACTGCTTTAGGGTATAGCCCTTGAAGAAAGCCTCGTATAGTTCTCGCCCGACAAAGCGAAGAGCCTGCTCCTCGAAGCTCTGCGGATCATCTATCGACTTGTCGCCGATCCTATCCATGAATTCCTTGGCTTCTTTGGGAGAGAATGTTTTGCCGAAGAAGCTATTGATAGTCATCAAGTTGATAGGAAGCGAATAGATACGCCCCTTGCTGACAGCCTTCACTCTATTGGTGAAAGGCATAAATTCGTCGAACTGTTGAATATACTGCCATACCTTCTCATTGCTGGTATGGAAAATATGCGGCCCATATACATGAACCATTACATCGGTTTCAGAGTCTCGGATGCTATGGCAATTGCCCGCAATATGCTCTCGAGATTCGAAGACGGTAATGGAGTGGCCGGCCTTGGCTAGTTCGTTGGAAATGACTGCGCCAGAGAATCCGGCGCCTACAATTGCAATATTCTTTTTCATGGTTGTTTCTCTTGCAGGTCTACTATTCGGTAGATGCTTGTTAGAAGATTTTTCATGAGTAACCAAGGGACTGGTTCAGTTCTTCTAGCCCTGTCTGCAGAAAGTAATTCTCAGCAGCCTCGCTCCAGAAGTCTTGCCAATGTGACCGAGCCCCACTATAGGTTGGATTAGGCTTGCCATACTGGTCGCGGAAAGCCTGCCCGAGTTGCTTGTCCAGATCATCCTTTATCTGGTTCAACTTCTGCTTTGCTTCCAGAGATATCTGGCCTGTGCATAGTTCTTCGTAACGCAGCAATATTCCTCGATTATCGCGTAGCATTGTATTTGCAATATTTCTAATTGCTTGAATGTCTCGGCTATGTGAGTAGATCAAGAAGGCCAGGAATCGCTCACTGGTTCCAGGAATGCTACGCCAGAACTTATCCAGTTCGTCTAGCGGTCTGACCTTCTCGAGCTTGAATCGATACAGGCTTACTAGAACGTCGCGGAGGTTGCGTATTACATTTAGTACGCATACTCCCTGAGCGCGAATGTTATCGATGATGTCCTGATTGTGAATGTGCCCCACCACATGCTCGGATTTGAGTATAGATGTGACCAGAGGCAGTGGGCAGTAAAGCCTGACCGCCTCAGGATCGATATGAATTTCCTGATCAGCCATCCCACGGTAGTCGTCTACGGCATCATTTCCGCTCAAGTGCAGGCGTAGTGATGGGCAGCCGACCTGATTGAGCGCCGCTTCGACGAAGTATGTTCCTGACTTGGGGATAGTATTCACCAGGACGGGAGGGAAGATGCAGGCTGAGGAGGTTGCTGAGCCCAGAGATAGTGTGGGCTGCAGCGACAGTGGCCACTTCCTCCCTTCCACGTGTCCTATCCAACTCCCACTCTGTTGACAATGGTGGAAGCGCCCCGTGATTGCCCCGGACTCCGAGTGGAATCTGAGTTCGCCATCTAGTAGGCTCCAGCGGCGCTCGTTGGGATGATGATAGCCAAGTATCTCACCCGATTCGCTCAGAGTCAGGTGGCCATATTGACCATTGCAAGGAGATCCAAAGCTGAAGACGACTCGTGTTAGTTCAGGAAGCATCGCATTTCTCCCAAGCACCGACGCGGGAGTCGGCGCGACGGGCCTGATCAGGCTGGATATTCGACATTGATCTTGAACTTGAATGCGGAAAGGAATGCTGTGAATAGCTCTTTCTTGGTTTTCCAATCAATGTCACAATGGTAGGCTTCGCGCAGCCGCGTTACACCAAAGTACAGGCAGCGAAGAAAACCTTGGTCACGCAGGATTACCGCAGCCTCGTTGCGGATGCCATAGCGGTATTTCCAAGCATTGCCATTAGTGATCATTGAGTAGTTGACGCCTTTGTTGTCTGCAAGGTGATGGTGGACTTTGCTACGAACAGACAGCAGACCTGGATAGCCGGACTGGGTTAGACGTTTGGTATATTCGACATCGTCGTACCAAATGAAGAAGTCACGGAACGGATATCCACTGGCCTTAATCTTTTCGCGCCGTACCAGGACGGAAACGAAAGAGCAGCACTCAACAAGCGCCACGCGATGGTTGTCGAATAGGAATCGCGGCCAGTCCCAAATGGGCTTGGGAATGTTCATTTCGCACAGGTCGTTGTTTTTCCAAAGCACTGTAGAACAGATGAATGCAGGATTATAGCCCGTATCCTGCTCGAAGGTCTCTAGATCGGTTATCAGACTCTCAAGTGCCTCGGCTTCGGGCATTGTGTCATCATCCATGAACCAGATGGCGCTGTAGCCGTCGACGTAAGCCTTCTTGGCGCCATGGTAAAAACCGCCAGCACCTCCAATATTATGGGGTAAGAGAACATTGTCGATGTTGATTCGACCCTCAATAATATGTTTCTTGATGACTTCTTGAGTATGATCGGTTGAGGCATTATCCACGATGATAAGGCAGTCAGGACGACGGCTCTGGTCGGCTAAGTGATTAATGACCTGATCTAGCAGGTCTGCACGATTGAAAGTGACTACAACAGCTGCGATGGTTTCCATTGCTTAGTCCAGTAGTTTACTGATTGCTTCTTCCGCGGTCGGATAGCCGGCGATTTCTTGGGCTTTGCGAATGAAGTTTTTCTGTGCGTGCTCTACGAAGCAAGTGTCTTCCAGTACTTGACGAAATACCTTTTTCCATTGGCTGTAGGCTTCTTGGGTACCGGCGGGAAGTAGCATTTCGTCAGGAACCAGTTCACGCTGTGCTCCTACGTCCGTTGAGGCGACCAAGCAACCATTACGGAACGCTTCATAAGCCACCAAAGTGATACCTTCGTTTTCTGAGCCCAATACCAGTATGTCACATTGCTTCATGAGCTTTTCGACATCGGTCGACGCCCCATGCAAAGTGAATGCTGTACTGACGCGCGAGTGTCTGACGAATGCTTGCAACGCAGACAGATAGAGTCCGTCGCCCACAATATCAACTTTCACGTCGAAGCCTTGCCGGCGGCCTTGTTTGACTGCCCAAATGAGCATCGCTGCTACCAGCAGAGGCCGTTTCTGCCCAGTCATGCGGCCAACGAAGCAGAGGCGAAGTTTCTTGGCTGAAAGGGAGCTAGAAATGCTAAAGGATTCAGGAGGAGTTAGATCTTTGCCCAGATGTCCGATGATTACTTTCTGGCTATGAATGCCGTGTGTGGTCAGTAGTTTCTTGAGTCGGAGACTGATAACATGGTGAATATCGATGTAATTTGACCAGACGATGGAAACTCGCGGGAAGCCTCCGCCGAAACGATTTTTTTCATCGATATGTAGAGAATCAATAACCTGGATGTTTGGAGTCAATACTCTAATAGCTGCTAGGCTTTCATAGAGGTAGGAGTTGTGGTGGTTATGGATAACAGAGATGGACTGTTGTCTGATCAGTGAGCAGATGAAGCGACTCTCTTCGCCTGCCGGTACTTGGCGGTCTATCTCATAGACCTTATGCGAGGTAGCAAGCCTCTGATAATAGTGGCGGCGTGCGTTGTGGGCGGAGAGGACAATGGTTTCATAGCCTTTTTCGTGAAAGAGTCGGCAGCTATCCACCGCAAAGGATTCTGCTCCACCAACGTCCAGCCAATGCATGCAGACCAAGGCAGCTCGGGTTCGGTCAGTCTTCTGAATGTGAGGAAGAGCAACCTGATTTTTCGGGTTGTTCAGATTCAGCAGGCGATGATAGCTGTGGCCATGGCGCTCTAGGCGTTGGAGATAGAGCTCCTTGAGGCGCTCGTAGGCTATAGGGGATCGGTGTGAGAGTGTCTGCCGCACCTTGGCGATGATCCGCCAGCGCCACGATGGGTGTCGGTTCGTGGGTGCCACAGACGCAATGGTCGCTTTGCGGAAGTTAGCGGTAATACGAAAGATCTTTGTAGGGAGGTCGGCCTTTTCCGTACCAAGCTCTACGTGTACATGATAATTCTCACCTACCTTCAAAAACTGATAGGTATTTTGATAGTCTATCACGACTGGGCGGGAAAAATAGCCTTCACAGGTGTTTTCTATTAATAATAGTACTCGGTCGTCCGGGTAAAGAAGGCTATAGATCTCTTTTAGTCTGCTCGTTTCGTATTCAAGCAGGTCGAGTTCTCTGTCCATAATTTAGTTAGTACCGAGTTTAAAGTGAGTCTGAGAGGCAGTCTTGGTAGCTCATTGGCTGACCTTATGAGAGCCTAGTACGTCAAAGGAGACTTCTTCCAAATGTCCATGCTCAAGCTTGAATAGCCGATTGCAATAGGTACGGATTAGCCCTGGATTGTGCGAGGCGAAGACGAATATCTTTGCCGAGGAAATCAGCTTCTTGATACGTGCTAGGCTCTTTTCCTGGAAGTTGGAGTCTCCTGTAGCGAACATTTCGTCGATCAGGAGGATTTCCGGAGTGATGGACGTGGCTACGGCGAACATCAACCGCATGGTCATGCCGCTGGAATAGGTGCGTACAGGTAGTTTCAGGAAATCCCCCAGTTCAGTGAACTCTTCAACGTCGGGAGTTAGCGCCTTGGCTTGATTCAGGCTCAATCCCATCATCATGCCGAGATTGATAATATTTTCGTAGCCGGACAGTTCTGGTTCCAAGCCGGCACCGATCTCGAACACAGTAGCCACGCGACCTTTACGGTGAATTGTACCTGATACTGGCTGGTAGATTCCGGCGATGGTCCGGAGCAGGGTGCTCTTACCGGCGCCGTTGTGGCCTACTAGGCCGACAGCATCGCCATCTTGGAGTTTGAAACTGACATTTTTAAGTGCGGTGACGACAGTATGCTGGCCTGCTTCTTGCTCGATGGTGCCCCCGGTAGCGATACGCACGATTTGACTTCGCAGCGACATGTTCCGGTTGTTGTAGATCGGATAGCTCAGGGTGACGTTTTCAAAGGATATTTCGGCCATGGTTCAGATCCAGAATGCTATACGCTTACCGCGGGAGTGCGTTATCAGGGCGGTGAGGGTGCCACCAGTAAGGAGCAGACCAAGCATGATCAGATAAGTCGCCAGGCTTGGGACTTTGCCAAGGAACGGAGCGCGCACTACCTCAATGAAATAGCTGAGCGGGTTCATCCAGATGATCTCCATGCTGACTGGTAACCGATCTGGGCGGAAGATCACCGGGCTGATAAAGAACAGCAGTGGCAGAAATGAACTGACCAAGTATTCGATGTCACGGAAGCGTGCGCCGATTATGCCTAGGAAGAAGGTAATCCAATACAGATTCAGAATTACCAGGGCTAGGCCAGGGACTGCCAGCCATGTGACCAGAGTTAGTGGAAATTTGAAGTAGATAACGACGCCTACCACTATGACCAAGTTATGCACGAGGTTGATGGCGTGACGGGATAGGGCTCGGACGGCAAAGAACCAAGTTGGGATGGCGACGTTGCGAATAACGTTGGCTTGGCGTACGAATGTGCCTGGCGCATCTCCAATGGCCCCCGCTACCAGTTGCCATACGATCATGCCAATGGTCAGGGAGGGGACGAAGGTATGCATGTCCTCCTTGAGTAGGTTCGCCCATACCAAGCTTAGTCCGAGGACGCCGATTAAGTTGCTCAGCGTCAGCCAAAATGGGCCGAGGAAGCTTTTCTTGTAACGGGCACGGGTGTCCGTCCAGGCCAGGTAGATGGCATTGCGTAACAGGCTCATGCGTCATACCCGTTTGGATTATTTTGCTGCCAACGCCACACGTCTTTACACATCAGATCGATTCCGCGTTGGGCTTTCCATCCAAGGCGCTGTTCTGCCAAAGCTGGAGCAGCGTAACAAGCTGCTACATCGCCAGGACGACGCTCTGACAATTGATATGGAATGGGCTTGCCTGCAGCACGGCCAAATGCTTCGACCAAGTGCATTACACTGTAGCCGATGCCGGTACCAAGATTGATGGCTTGGCACTGGGATGTGCTCAGGTTCTGTAGTGCTTTCACATGCCCCAATGCGAGGTCGACAACATGGATGTAGTCGCGAACGCCAGTGCCGTCTGGAGTTGGATAGTCATTACCCCACACGTTTAGGTATTCACGCCGGCCCACAGCCACTTGGGCGATGAAAGGCATAAGATTGTTGGGTACACCTTGGGGGTCTTCGCCGATCATGCCGCTTTCGTGAGCGCCAACCGGATTAAAGTAGCGCAGGATGGAAATTCTCCATTGAGAGTCTGATTGGTACAGGTCACGCAGCATGTCTTCGATTACGAGCTTACTGCGGCCATAGGGATTGGTTGCCGACAGAGGATGCGCTTCGTCGAGCGGGAGGTACTGGGGATTGCCATACACTGTCGCGGAGGAACTGAAGACAATAGACTTCAGCCCAACACTTAGCATTGCTGATAGCAGCCGTTGGGTCCCCACGACATTGTTGTCGTAATACATCAGGGGCTTGGCAACGGATTCACCGACGGCTTTGAGCCCAGCGAAGTGCACTACCGCATCGCACTGATGCTCGCGCAGCGTGCCTTCCAAGAGGGTCTGATCCCGGATGTCGCCTTGTACCAGCGTTACGCTTTTACCAGTGATCTGTTCGACACGTTTGAGTGCCGAGGGACGGCTATTGCAGAAGTTGTCAAAAACGACGACTTCGTAGCCGGCGTTCAGGAGTTCTACACAGGTATGCGAGCCTATGTAGCCTGCACCGCCGGTCAGAAAGATCTTCTTCATCTTGCTTCCACTAGGTTATCGTATCGATGTTTGCCTATTCGTGGCATTGCGTGTTTTCTAGCCACCTAACAGGCCTTCTCGTTAAGCGACATGCAAGGTTCAAGTTCCATGAGCGTACATCCCTTTTGGTCCTTATCCGACAGCAGGGGCGCAGCGCTTAATGGCCATTCAACGGATACCGTTGGATCATTCCAGAGTAAGCAGTGCTCATGTTGCGGTGCGTAGAAGTCTGTGGCTTTGTACAGAACTTCAGCTATTTCGGATAACACTAGGAATCCATGGGCGAAACCTTCAGGGATCCAGAGTTGGTGACGGTTCGCTGCGCTGAGCGTAGTTCCCACCCACCTACCAAAGGTTGGCGAGTCGTGCCGCACGTCGACGGCAACATCGAAAATTTCGCCAATTACCACACGAACTAGCTTGCCCTGTATCTGCTGGCTCTGGAAATGTAGGCCACGTAGTACGCCTTTTATCGAGAGTGAGTGGTTGTCTTGGACGAACTGAACGGACCTGCCAACAGCTCTTTCGAAGTCACGCTTGTTGTAGCTTTCGAAAAAGTAACCGCGTGGGTCTTCAAAACACTGAGGCTGCAGCAGTAGCACCTCGGGAATGGCTAGGGGAGTCACGTTCATTAGTAAGCCGAGTCTTTTAGTAGCTGGTTCAGGTAGTGGCCATAGGCGCTTTTGGCTAGTGGCGCTGCGAGTCCTTCCAACTGTTCTGCGGATATCCAGCTATTGCAGAATGCGATTTCTTCGGGGCAAGCGACCTTCAAACCCTGACGGCGTTCCAGTGCGGCGATGTACTGGCTAGCTTCGAGGAGACTATCGTGGGTACCAGTGTCGAACCAGGCGTAACCACGCCCCATGATTTGCACGGACAACGCTTGGCGCTGTAGATAGTTGCGATTGACGTCAGTGATTTCGAGCTCGCCCCGGGCAGAAGGCTGGATGCTCTTAGCGATGTCAACGACTTGTCGGTCGTAGAAATACAAGCCGGTGACGGCATAGCTGGATTTTGGCTGTGATGGTTTTTCCTCCAGGCTGATAGCCTGACCATCCGAGGAGAACTCGATCACCCCATAGCGCTCGGGATCCTGCACGTGATAGGCAAAGATCGTTGCGCCTTGAGTTTGCTGGGTGCTGTTTGCGAGTAGCTGGTGCAAGCTGTGACCGTGAAAAAGGTTATCACCCAGTATCAAGGCAGATAAATCATCACCGATGAAAGACTCGCCAATCAGAAATGCCTGTGCCAGGCCCTCTGGCGAAGGCTGGACGGCGTATTGCAAGTCGATGCCCCACTGGCTGCCGTCGCCCAGTAGCTGACGGAATCGGGGGGTGTCTTGCGGGGTCGAAATGACCAGCATCTCGCGAATGCCAGCCTGCATCAGGGTGCTGAGCGGATAGTAGATCATCGGCTTGTCGTAGACTGGCAGCAGTTGTTTCGACAATGCGAGTGTGGCCGGGTGCAGGCGGGTGCCGGCACCGCCAGCGAGGATGATGCCTTTACGATTCATAGTGCTCCCAGATCCCTCAGTTCTTGAATCATGCGGCGTACATGGTACTGCCAGTTTGGAAGGCATAGGTTGAAGGTTGACTCCAGCTTCCCGGTACTCAGGCGTGAATTCGCTGGGCGGGCTGCGGGGAGCGGATACTCGGATGCTGGTATGGGGTGGATCTGTTCCGCGGTAAGGCGCATTGAAATGCCCATCTGCTGCGCCTCACTGATTAAGAAGCGAGCAAACTGGTACCAACTGGTCGAATCTTTCGCGACAAGGTGATAGGTCCCGCCAAGTTCTTCGTTAGGGCGCTGAGCGAGCGAGGCCAATACCAGAGCTGTAACATCGGCGATGAGCTCGGCGCTGGTCGGTGCACCTATCTGGTCGCAAACGACCTTCAGTTCATGGCGATCCTTCGCCAGACGCAGAATGGTTTTAGCGAAATTGTGTCTTCGTGCAGCATAGACCCAGCTAGTGCGTAGGATCAGGTGCTTGCAGCCACTGTTGCGCATCGCCTGTTCGCCGTCGAACTTGCTTTGGCCGTAGACATTAAGAGGGGCGGCAGGATCGTTTTCGGTAAAGGGGGTGGTGCCTTGCCCGTCGAAAACATAGTCTGTCGAGTAATGCACTAGCCAGGCGCCTGATTCATGCGCGAGTGCTGCCAGTAGGGCAACAGCATCAGTGTTGATGGCTCGGGCACGCGCTATCTGACTTTCTGCTTGATCTACGGCCGTGTACGCCGCAGCGTTTACAATGATGTCCGGGCGCTCACTCCGTATCAGCCGTGCCAATACGTCGCACTTTGTCAGGTCCGCATGCGATTGATCAGGTGCTACAAGTAGGCCCAAGGGGATCAGGGAGCGCCGTAACTCCCAGCCAACCTGACCATTGGCGCCCAGCAGAAGAATCTTGTTCATGCGTACTGCTTACCTACCCAGTCACGGTATGCGCCACTGGTGACGTTGTTTACCCAGTCTTGGTTGTCCAGATACCAGCGCACGGTTTTACGGATGCCGGTTTCGAAGGTTTCCGCCGGTTTCCAGCCCAGTTCGCGTTCCAGGCGGGAGGCATCGATGGCATAGCGACGGTCGTGGCCTGGCCGATCTTTGACGAAGGCGATCTGTTCGCGATAGCTCCGCCCGTCAGCTCGCGGCTGCTCTTGGTCGAGGATGTCACAGAGAGTATGGGCCACGTCGATATTGGCCTTCTCGTTCCAGCCGCCGACGTTGTAGGTCTCGCCCAGTTGTCCAGCCTCCAGCACACGGCGGATGGCGGTGCAATGGTCTTTCACGTACAGCCAGTCACGAACCTGCTGGCCATCGCCATAGATCGGCAGGGGCTTGCCGGCCAGGGCGTTGTGGATGATCAGGGGGATCAGCTTTTCGGGAAAGTGATAGGGGCCGTAGTTGTTCGAGCAGTTGGTGGTCAGCACCGGTAGACCGTAGGTGTGATGATAGGCGCGGACCAGGTGGTCGGAGGCTGCCTTGGAGGCCGAGTAGGGGCTGTTGGGCTCATACCTGTTGCTTTCCGTGAAGGCCGGATCGTTCGGTGCCAGCGAGCCATAAACTTCGTCGGTGGAGACGTGCAGGAGTCGGAAGGCCTGCTTTTCAGTGTCAGGCAGCGCATTCCAGTAAGCACGTACGGCGTCCAGCAAGCGGAAGGTACCGACGATATTGGTCTGGATGAAATCTTCCGGGCCGTGAATGGAGCGGTCGACATGGGACTCGGCGGCGAAGTTCAGGATCGCCCTGGGCTTGTGCTCGGCCAGCAGATGGGAGACCAGTCCGCTGTCGCCGATATCGCCTTTGACGAACAGGTGGCGGACATCGCCTTCCAGGCTCGCCAGGTTCTGCCGATTGCCGGCATAGGTGAGCTTGTCCAGGCTGATGACTTTTTCATCATGGACGGCCAGCCAGTCCAGTACGAAGTTGGCACCAATGAAACCGGCGCTACCGGTAACGAGAATGGTCATGGGTCACAGCCTTCGGAAAAGAGTAGCCAGAACCAATCCCAGATTGCCCTGAAGTGTCTGGCGATGGGCTCCCGACCTGTAGATGAGTCTAAGACGTTTTAGCAGAGTGGCCTTGCGGCCCTCGGTGAACAAGTCCAGGGTCATCCGGTTGCGCGGAGACAGCTTGTCGAGCAGAGGAGTCAGGGCTTCCAGGTTGGCGTCGTTCCATTCGTTGAAGGTGCCGGCGAACAACTTTTTCAGGCGCACCAGCCGATCGCGGTACGAGGCATTGGAGCCCATCAGATTGCCTGCATGCTGACGATAGCCAAGGCCTGGGAAGGGGTCGTAGTGAACCGCCCCTTCGCATCCCGACACGAGGATATAAGCCCACCAGTCATGGGACACGATGCGGCTGGAGGCTTGGGTTGCCGCGAGGAGTTGCCTGGCTGCTTCATTGAGCAGCATCGTGTTGCCCCCGGCGATACTCTGTACCAGGGCATTCTTGAAGCTCGGTGGGCGTGCGAACAGCGGCGACAGGCCAATCGACTGGCCCTGTGTGTCGATCAGTTCCGTGCGCGAGCAGAACAGCGCCGGTTGCTCAGCGGGTACCGTCCGCATCCACTGGATGCCCCTCGCCAAGCGCTCGGGAGCCCAGCGGTCGTCCTGATCGCAGAATGCGAAGTACGGTTCTTTAATCTCTTTGCGTCGCAGAAGGCTGAGAAAATTGGCTGCAAAGCCCTGCCGCGGCCCCTCCAGAATGACCAGGCGGTCTGGGCCAAGTCGCTCCTGGTAAGTGGAAAGGATTTCCAGTGTTGCATCGCTGGACCCATCATCAGAGGCGTATATGGTCCAGAATTGATGGGTCTGGGCAATCAGCGAGTCGAGTTGTTCGCTGAGAAATGGGGCTCCATTGAAGGTCGTCAGCAGAATGGCGACCTGCTCCGTTGAAGGCAGGGCAATCTGCTCCCCGTGGGCGTGTGCGGAGGGAGAGGGGATCAATGCTGTGCCTCCGACAGATCCATCCAGTTGCTGCCGTGCCGTCGCGCTTGTCCTTCGCAGGATCTGAAGCACGAGAGTGCTTGTTTTGGGCGGAACGGACTGATTAAGGAGGCGGCCATTATATGCATCGAGCCTGGGGAGTAAACCTGCAACGTTACTCTGGATAATGTGCACTACTGTCCGGAATATTTTCGAGGGGGCGTCTGGAGGGCTTGCGGGGGCTGAAGGCACGGGTTAAACCGTTGAGCGCCAACTCAACCTCACAGCCCCCGCAAGATGTTCAGGATAAGCCGTTTTCACGATGTACTAAAAGCGCTGCCTAGCGGCGTCTTCGATCGACTGGTCGCCGAACACGGCGCCGACAAGCACAGCAAGCGCTTTGGCAGTTGGGATCACCTGGTCGCCATGGTGTATGCCCAACTGGCCGGCGTGAGCAGCCTGCGGG
>Ga0182743_1002426_pt1 | contig 16325 bp, 9 predicted proteins | sample eDN3rd30CKraftOP_FD_128522 | JGI IMG/M metagenome (GOLD analysis project Ga0182743, IMG submission 128522) | Enriched Organic Plus compost microbial communities from Emeryville, California, USA - eDNA 3rd pass 30_C Kraft OP (version 2) (version 2) ... | reverse complement strand
GCCAGCGAGCTGGTGACGACCAGGTTGCGAATGGTGCTGGTCGACTGCGAAAAGATCAGGTTGGTGCGCAGCGCGCGATAGGATTCCGCGGCCGCGGACTGCGGAGCACGCAGGGTGACCAGATTATCCATTCCGCGCACGGCCGGGTTCGCCAATGCCCTGCTCCGCTGTGAACGTCCTGGAAGCGGAAGCGGGAGTGCGAAGCGTGCGGCGCCGTTAGAAACGTCGATCCGCGGAATAACGGCGAGGCTCGGGGAGTGGAGCCTGAGCTCGATGTCGTCGCGGGTGCGAATGGCGGTGTTGAGATGTTCGCGGAGCAGTGCGGCACCCGCGCCGAGCATCAGGCCGACGATGAGGCCGAGGATGATCTTCATGCCCTTGTTGTCGCTGATCGGGCGGCGTGGCAGCGGGGCGAGGTCGACGATCTCGACCTGACCGGCTTCTACGGCCTCTGAGATTCGGGCGCGCTGTTCTTCCTGACGGAGCTGATCAGCGAGTTTCTGGATGGTCTCAACCTCGACAACCAGGCGATTTTCACGCGCCTGCGCCGCCGGCATCCCGGCGAGGGTCGCCGCCTGACGCGAGCGCATCTCGTCCAGCGCAGAGATTCGCGCCGCCAACGCGTTTGTATGCGAGCGGAGTGCGTCGACAAGGGCGTCCTGGGCCTGCACGAGCAGGGCGGTGTTGCGGGTGAAGTCGGGGCTGGTCTGCGGCGCCCGGGCGGCGCGCATCGAGTCGCGCACGAACTCATAGCGAGCGAGCTGGTTGTACCACTGGATCACGACCGGGTTCTGCGAGACCGCGGGTGAAGAGACGAAGGTCCGGAGTTCGGTGCTGAGGCTGCTCCGGTTCCGGAATATCCGGTCCATCAAAGCGGCATACATCCGCCGCTCGGCTTCGAGCTCTTCCTTGCGCAGTTCGAGTGCGTTGAGGTTGCCTTGCTGCAGCGCAAACTGCTCCCTCGAACTGAAGACCTGCTCCTGGGACTGGAATTCGGTCAGGGCCTGCTGGGCCGCGGCGAGGGCGGCCTGCGTTTCGATGAGTCGGGCGGAGATGAACTCGAGGCGACGTCGGCTCTGCGTTTTCGCTGCCTCGAGGCTGCGTTCCCTGAAGATCCGGGCGGTCCCGTTTACGACGCGCTGCGAGAGCAGCGGGTCAGTGGAGACGTAAACCAGGTCGATGATGTCGGTGCCTTCGCGGGGCGACACACGGAGATTGCTCGCCAGCCGATCGATCGCATCGTCGCGAACGCCAAGGGAGAATGAGCTTTCCTCCTCAATTGCCCCATTTTCGATCGTAAGGGAAACGCCCTGGACCTGGACCGACTCGCCGTAGCTGGCGGTGTCCGCGGCGCCGCGCTGTGAGCGCACGACGTAGGACTGCGGTCCGGGAGTGATGAAGAAGCTGTCTGCGGGCGCGTCCGGCAGAACGGAAAGGCCCTGGACGTCCTTGAGCGATGCGACGCCCTCGCCAGGCGTGAACCGCAAGGCCTGCGCATCGACAACTTCGCCGAGCACGCTACGGCTGCGCAGCAGTTCGATCTGGGACAGCAGCGGGTCGGCCTTCTTGCCCATGACGCCGTCGAGCACTTCGGCTTCGATGCCGCCGGTCATCATGCGCCGCTCATCCAGAAAGCGGAGCGACGCCTGCGCGCGGAAGCGCGGCTCGGCATTCATGACAAAGAGGAGGGCGAGACCGGTGGTGGCGAGGGCGATGTAGAGGACCAGCCAAATATTCCTGCGCAGGACTGCGAGGAGTTCCTTGAGGTCGATCGTTTCCGAGTCGACCGCGGGAGGAACGTGGTAGTCTGGCGGCCCGTACTCGCTATCCTCGTCCCAGCGGCGAACCGGGACCGGCGGTATGGGCCGGGGCGAGAGTTCTTCAGTCATTTATGCTCGTTCGGGACGCGAAATAGTCCCTGACCTGCAATGCTCGACAGATCAGACACCTTGGTCCTGTCAGTTACAGGAAACTGCAACCTACAACTGCGATAAAGGACGGACATGGGTCCAAATTTCCATGACCGCGCCTCGGCTGTCGAGCCGAAATACAACCGATTCTGTCACGACAGGCACGCCCGGCAACGCGAACCGGGAAGAGCACGCGCGGGAAAATGCCTTCCTGCCCAGCCAACAGACGTGCGCAACCAGTGCACACCTCGCCCGGGAAAGCCTGCGAGCCACACCGCTCACGACTGGGTTATTCGAGTTGGCTGAGCGAAGCCTGTATCTATCGCTGAAAAGCGCCACAGGCGACCCGATGCGCGATCGGGAATCGAGGAGCGAGCCATGCTTCAACGACGACTGCTCCTCAGCAACACAATGTAGGACGTGTATTAAGGCTTGTAAAGCATCTTGCGCCTGTTTTACCGTGTTGCGGCGCCGCGGAGCGGGAGTGCGTGGCCGGCGTCGGCCAGGGTGCGTTCCTGGCGGGCGAGTTCGCTATCGGCGTCGACCATCATCTCGATCAGGTTTTTGAAGTGGACCTTCGGTTCCCAGCCGAGAATTTTTCTGGCCTTGGAGGCGTCACCGCGGAGGTAGTCGACTTCGGTGGGGCGGAAATGCCGCTCGTCGGTGACGACGTAGTCTTTCCAGTCGAGGTCGGCGTAGCCGAACGCGGTGTCGAGCAGGTCGCGGATGCTGTGCGCTTCGCCGGTCGCGATGACGAAGTCGTCGGGCTGGTCGTGCTGCAGCATCAGCCACATCGCCTCGACGTAGTCGCCGGCGAAGCCCCAGTCGCGGACTGCGTCGAGGTTGCCGAGGTAAAGCTTCTCCTGGAGGCCGTATTTAATCCGTCCAACGGAGCGGGTGACCTTGCGCGTGACGAAGTTCTCGCCGCGGCGTGGCGACTCGTGGTTGAACAGGATGCCGTTGGCGACGAACAGGTTGTAGCCCTCGCGGTAGTTCACGCCGAACCAGTGTGCGGCGACCTTGCCGACGGCGTACGGGCTGCGCGGGATGAACGGGGTGTCCTCGTTCTGCGGGCCGGGTGCGGCGCCGAACATCTCGGACGAGCCTGCCTGGTAGAAGCGGACGTTCGCGCCGGTGCGGCGGACGTAGTCGCGCACGGAATCGAGCAGGCGCAGCGTCCCGAGCGCGACGATGTCAGCGGTGTACTCGGGCTCATCGAACGAAACGCGCACGTGCGACTGCGCGGCGAGGTTGTAGACCTCGTCAGGGGTGACCTTCTCGAGGATGGTGCGCAGCGAGGTGGCATCCGCGAGGTCGCCATAGTGCAGGAACAGGCGCGCTTCCGGCAGATGCGGATCGAGGTAGAGATGGTCGATCCGATCGGTGTTGAACGTCGATGCGCGACGTACGACGCCGTGCACTTCGTAACCCTTCGAAAGCAGCAGCTCGGCGAGGTAGGAGCCATCCTGGCCGGTGATACCTGTGATTAGTGCAGTCTTCATCAGTCTCGACAGTCCCAAGAGTTCAGCGGGCGAAAACTACTGAATTTGCGCGTAGCGGACAATTTGGCCCCCGCGCGGAGGCGGGGGTCGGGGGCGGGGGCGGGGTGGCGGCCTTGGGACTATGCGCGCTGGCGCTAGGCGTTGTGGGGCGGTTCCGGGACTTCTTTGGGCTACTCAACCATCTGTGTTGATGGTGCTGGCCCAGGTGCGGTTCTGGTTGTACCAAGCGACGAGGTTCTGGACGCCTTGCTGCAGGGTTGTCTGGGGGCGCCAGTCGAGGAGGGTTTCCGCTTTGGAGATGTCGGCCCAGGTCGCTTGCATATCGGCGGCGTGGCGAGGCTTGTATTCGATGTTGGCGGTTTTGCCGGTGGTCTGTTCGATGAGGCGGATGAATTCGCGCATCGAGACGGGCTGGTCGTAGCCGAGGTTGATGACTTCGTAGCCGAGCGGTTTGAGCGCGGCGATTGTGCCGCGGGCGATGTCGTCGACGTAGGTGAAGTCGCGTTCCTGCGAGCCGTCGCCGAAAAGCTGGAGCGGGCGTTCTTCGGTGATCCACTGGACGAAACGGAGCGGGCTCATGTCGGGGCGACCGGCGGGGCCGTACACGGTGAAGTAGCGGAGCACGCTCACGTCGATGCCGAACAGGTAGTGGTACGTGTACGCGAACGCTTCGGCAGCTTTTTTCGATGCGGCGTACGGCGAGAGCGGGCCGTCGGTGCCAAGCGTTTCGCGATACGGTCGCGGGTTGTCACCGCCGTAGAGGCTCGACGTCGATGCCAGCACGAACTTCGGAATTTTGAACTCGACACACCCGCGCAGCAGGTTGAGCGAGCCGGTGACGTTCGTGTCGATGTAGACCTGCGGGTGTTCGACGGACTGACGAACGCCGGCACGCGCGGCGAGGTTGATGATGGCGTCGAAGTGTGCGTCGGACAGCACGCGCTTCACCGCTGATGGATCCGCGACATCGGCCTGCACGAACGTGAAGCCTGCCCTGCTCTCCAGTTGCTGCAGACGCCAGTGCTTGAGCCGCACATCGTATGCGTCATTCAGGTTGTCGATTCCGACAACATTCTCCCCGCGATCGAGCAGTTGTTCTGCAACCTTCGATGCGATGAACCCGGCGACACCGGTTACGAGATACTGGGCCATGATAATTGAGGCAGCGAAGCAGGGTCGATTTGTGCGAGTGTGGGTGCGGCGTGATCGCGCGGCGAAAGGATCGGCTCGATATCGGGCCAGATGATGTCGAGCTGCGGATCGTTCCACGCGATGTTACGGTCGGCATCGCTGCGATAAAGTTCGGTGCACTTGTAGAGGAAAAGCGCGTCGTCCGATGTGACCATGAAGCCGTGCGCGAAGCCTGCGGGGATGTAGAGTTGCAGGCCGTTCTCCTCGGAAAGCACGATGCCGCGCCACTGTGCGAAGGTCGGCGAGCCGACGCGAAGGTCGACGGCGACATCGAAGACTTCGCCCTTCACGACCGACACGAGTTTGCCCTGGCCGTACGGGTGCTGGAAGTGCAGGCCGCGCAGCACACCGCGTCGCGAAAGCGAGAGGTTGTCCTGCACAAAACGCTCGCGAATGCCGGCCTGCTGGTAAACCGGCTCGCGCCAGGTCTCGCGGAACCAGCCGCGTTCGTCGCGGAAGACCTGTGGCTCGAAGACGAGCAGGCCGTTCAACCCGGCATCACGAACGTTCATCCAGCCTCGCCCGCGATCTCGAGCAGGTACTCGCCGTAGCTGCTTTTGCGCTGGTCGTGCGCGAGGCTGCGGAACTGGTCGGTCGTGATCCAGTCGTTGCGCCAGGCGATCTCTTCCGGACACGCGACCTTGAGGCCCTGCCGCTTCTCGATGGTCTCGATGAAACTCGCGGCATCGCGCAGCGCTTCGTGTGTGCCGGTGTCGAGCCAGGCCATGCCGCGGCTGAACAGCCGGAGCCGCAACGCATTCATCGCAAGGTATGCGCGATTGACGTCGGTGATCTCGTACTCACCGCGCTTCGACGGTGTGAGCGACGCGGCGATGTCGAGCACCCGGTTGTCGTAGAAGTACAGGCCGGTGACGGCGTAGCTGGAGCGCGGCTGGGCGGGTTTCTCCTCGATGTCGATGAGTTGCCCATCGTCATCGAGCACGGCGACACCGTAGCGCTGCGGGTCCTTCACATGGTAGCCGAAGATGGTCGCGCCACTCGTCGCCGTCGCGGCTTCCTGCAGCATCTCCGGCAGGCCGTGGCCGTAGAAGATGTTGTCACCGAGGACAAGCGCGACGGGATCGCTGCCGACAAACTCGCGGCCGATCACAAACGCCTGTGCGAGTCCGTTCGGCACGGGCTGTTCCGCGTAGGTGAGGTTGATGCCCCACTGCGCGCCATCGCCGAGCAGATCGCGGAAGCGCGGCAGATCGGTCGGCGTGGAGATCAGCAGGATGTCACGAATCCCGCTGAGCAGCAGGGTGCTGAGCGGGTAGTAGATCATCGGCTTGTCGTAGACCGGCAGCAACTGCTTGGAGACGACACGTGTGACAGGATACAGCCGGGTACCGGAACCGCCGGCGAGGATGATGCCCTTCACGCGGTGACTCCGAGGCCGAGCCGTTCGCCGCGGTACGCGCCGCTGCGGACACGTTCGAGCCATTCGTCATGGGCGAGGTACCACTCGACGGTGCGTCGCAGTCCGGACTCGAAGGTTTCAATCGGCTGCCAGCCGAGCTCGTCGCGGATCTTCGATGCGTCGATCGCGTAACGCAGATCGTGGCCGGGGCGATCCTCGACAAACTCGATGAGATCTTCGTAGCGCGTCGCCGACGGCCTCAGTTCCTGCAGGATGCGACAGACCGCTCGCACGACATCGATGTTGCGCAGGACCGCGCCGCCGCCGATCGCATACGTCTCGCCGACGCGGCCACGCGCGAGCACGAGCCTGAGCGCACGCACGTGATCGTCGACGTACAACCAGTCGCGCTGGTTCTCACCACGCCCGTACACCGGCAGCGATTCCCCCGCCCACGCCCGCAGAATCATCAGCGGGATCAGCTTCTCCGGGAACTGGAACGGCCCGTAGTTGTTGGAGCAGTTCGTGACGACGACCGGCAGCCCATATGTGTGATGCCACGCGCGCACGAGGTGGTCCGCCGCGGCCTTGCTCGCGCTGTACGGCGAATTCGGATGGTACGGCGACTCCTCGGTGAAGAACCCGCCGTCATCGAGCGAGCCGAACACTTCGTCGGTCGAGACGTGCAGGAACCTGAACTTCTCACGCTGAGTCGCGGACAGCGTCAGCCAGTACCGCCGTGCTTCCTCGAGCAGCACAAACGTGCCATTCACATTGGTATGGATGAAGTCGCCCGGCGCATCGATGGAACGATCGACATGCGACTCCGCCGCGAGGTGCAGCACCGCGTCCGGCCGGTACCGCTCGAACAGCGCACGCATTGCTTCCCGGTCCGCGATGTCCACGCGGTGTAAGACGTATCGCGGAGAAGACTGGACCTCGGCGAGCGAGTCGAGGTTGCCAGCGTAGGTCAGCTTGTCCACGCAGACTACGTCGGCTGCGTTATCTGCGATAAGCTGACGGACGAGGGCGGAGCCGATGAAGCCGGCGGCGCCGGTGACGAATACGCGTACGCTGAGCATGGCGTGGAAGTTATGGGTGGGGGGTGGATCGTGTCACCTTCTGTGGTTCCCTCGGCAGCTCTGTGGCTCTCTCGGCGGCTCTGTGGCTCCTCGGGAATGGGTTTGGCCTGAATGGGGCGGGTCGTCTCGGGGAACGGGTTTGGCCGGGGTGGGACGGGTCGTTCCTTTTCACACAGAGACTCAGAGACTCGGAGGCGCAGAGGCTTGGCTGGGGGTTGCGTGCGCTTCATGGGGCGTGGCGTCGCGGGGTTCATTTTTTGAACTTTTTTTTTGGGGGCTGGGTCGGGGACTCTGTGACTCTGAGACTCTGAGGCTCTGTGTGAGAAGGAGAGCGCGATGCCGCTAACGGGCCGGTGCTGCTATCGGATCGCTCCTGCTATCGGATCGATCCTGCTATCGGATCGCTCCTGCATCGGAGTCGCTGCTGCCATGGGGATCGCTCCCGGCATCGGACATGTCCCGGTTCACGACGCGCTTGATCCCGTCTTTCATCTTCGAAGATCCGAAATTGAGGAGTAACCCGGCGGGGTAGTCCAACAGGCGTACGTAGGTCAGCAGTTGTTTGGTATGTGCTTCGGCGAGCGAGACGACCGATTTCACTTCGACAACGACTTGAGACTCAATCAGGAGATCGACGCGGAACGCATTCTCGAACCACAGGCCCTGGTAGTCGAACGAGATGGTCTTCTGGCGTTCGACATGGAAGCCCTGTCGTGCGAGGTCGCGGGCGAGGATGGTTTCGTAAACGGATTCGAGCAGGCCGGGCCCAAGATTCACATGAATATTGAACGCAGCGTCCACGATAGCCCCCGTGACCGTGTTCAGCTCATTCGCCATCATCGTAGTCCTGTTTGAAATCCGCTCGCTTCCTGTTCCGGCAACGCTCGAGCCACAGCCGCCACAGAGTTATCGCTGCTCTACGTAACCGGCGACTATCCCATGCCCCGGCAACTCAGAAGCACCCGCGTCTCAGGTTATCGCTGCTCTACGCAACCGGCGACTATCCGATGCCCCGGCAACTCAGAAGCACCCGCGTCTCAGAGTTATCGCTGATCTACGCAACCGGCGACTATCCGGTGCCCCGGCAACTCAGAAGCACCCCGCGTCTCGGAGTCATCGCTGCTTTAACCAGCCGGCGACTATCCGATGCGCCCCGCAACTCAGCCGAGCCTCTGTGTCTCTCCGCCTCCGTGTCTCTGTGCGAAAATGAGCTAGCGATTCCCCAGAGGACATAGCAATCCGTGCCTCCGAGATGCGCGAAAGAGACGAACTATGGCAGGTAGAGAATTCTCTGCGTGGAGGTGATGGAGCCGGCGCGGAGGCGGGCGATGTAGACACCGCGGGCGACGGGTTGGCTGCGGTGGTCGGTGCCGTCCCAGCGAGTCAGGACGCAGGAATTGTTGCTGTTGCCGCGGCCGTACTGGCCGGGGTCGAGGGTGGTGCGACCGCAGTCGGGGGTGGCGGGGATGAGTTGTTTGACCAGGCGGCCGCGCAGGTCGTAAATAGCAAAGTCGACGTCGGCGCGCTCTGCGATATCGAACCAGAAGCGCGTGAAGATTTCGCCCGTGTTGAAATTGGGGAACGGGTTCGGGAAGCCGGGATAGAGCAGCGTGGTCGGGGGCTTCGAGCTGCTGTTGACGACGAAGGAGCCGCGGCTCTCGACGGTATCTGCGAGTCCGACGCGTGTGTTGGCGATGACCCGCCAGCGGTAGGCGAGGTTGGGGGTGAGCGGCTGCGTCGGTGTCACGGTCGATGTGTTGAGCGAGCGCATGCGCTGGACGAGTGCACCGGTCTGCGCGTTGAAGATCTCGAGGTCGTAGGTCAGTGGCCCGACCGGCCCGGGGGCGGCGAGCGGCTGCCAGCGGAACTGCGGCTGGGAGGTCGTCGCGACGGAACCGCCGGGATCATCGAACGTCAGGAGTCGCACCCACGCGGGCATGTGGAACGGGCCGACCGGGCGGGTGATGCGCTGGATCGCCGGGAACGCTTCGGCAATGATTCGCCAGTACAGGTTCCGTCCGGGCTTGAGCGGGCGGCGCAATGCGATGGCGTTCGCGTCGGTTGCGGTGTCGACCAGGACGATGTTGTTGAACTGCGAATCGCGTGCGACCTGCAGGATGAAGCGGACGGGGCGCATCGCCGGATGCGAGAGCGGTACACTCCAGTTGAACACGGGTGCGACCGTGGTCAGGTTGTTCTCGCGATCGGTGGTCGAGATGCTGGTCGGGGTGAGTCCCTCGGGGAACAGGATCGCGGCGGCGACATTGGGCAGTCCCCACCCGCGGTCGCTGTCCGGATCGAAAGACTGCCCGGCCGAGAGCATCAGCGCGTTGCGGACGGCGAGTGCGGTCAGGCTGGGCCAGGCCTGCATGAAGATCGCGGCGGCGCCGGAGACCAGGGGCGTGGCGAGGCTGGGGCCTTCGGCGCGTGTGTCGTAGCCGTTCGCGGTGTTCGCGCTGGCGACGAAGAGGTTGGTCCCGCGCGCGACGAGTTCGGGCTTGTGCCGGCCATCGGCGGTCGGGCCGCGGCCGCTGGCGGGGAGCACCTGGCCAAAGGCATTGATCGCGCCGACCGAGAGCACGCTGTCGGCGTCGGCGGGCGCCATCAGTGACTGCGGGTCGGGGCCGCCGTCGCCGACGGTGGTGACCAGCAGGATGTTGCGACGCGCGGCTTCGTCCGCGACCACGCTGGAGACCGCGATGTCGCCGTTCAGGTCGGCGATCGCGTAGTCGCGCTTGTCGAGGAAACCCTGGTACGCGAGCGACGAGCTGATGATGCGCGCACCGTTGCTGCCTGCCCACTCGACGGCCTGGACCCAGCGGTCCTCGTCGGCGGCGTAGTTCTTCATCTCGGCCTGCTCGACGTCGACCTTCGCAAGCAGGAACTCCGCTTCGAATGCGGGCCCGACGATTCTTCCCGGCATGTTGCCACCGAGCAGCGACCACACCCACGTGCCGTGGACTTCCTGGTCGCGCGGTGTGGGCGGGTCGTCGGGTTCGGTGCCCACCATCGCATCGCCATTGATAAAGTCGCGGGCGGCCCTGACCTGTCCGGTCTGGAGCGCGCGTGCGAAGACTTCGTGTTCGAGGTCGAAGCCGGTATCGAGGATTGCGATGCGCACGTTCCGGCCCGTGAAGTTCAGGATATGCGCCTGCGGGATGCCGAGGTCGCGCAGCGCACGGAAGTTCGGCCCGTAGTAGCTGCTATCCTGTGCGGCCTGCGGCCGCGAGGGCACGGAGGTGAACGGCGAGGGCACCGAGAAGAACGGTGCCGCCTTCGGCGGCGCTACCGGAGCGTTTGCGGTGGCGGTGGCAATTACGCGGCCAACGGGTTGAACGCGCAGGACTGCGGGGTTTGCGCGGACGCGGGCTGTCGCGGTAGGGGTCAGGTCGGCGCTGATGGCGTGGAGCCAATCGCTGCGCACGCGGACGTGACCGCCGGCGCGGGTGATCGCGCGTTCGAGTTGGGCGAGGGATGCGCGGGTGGTGTCGGCGAAGACCCACATGGCGCGCGGCTGACCGGTCTGCGCGGTCGCACGGATGCGCGGGGCGGCTACACTGGCTGTGAAAGCGAGTAGCGCGAGAACCAGGACAGCGGCGAGCGGGCGGCGCATGGCGATCAGGCTTCGGCTGCGACCGGCGTGTTGTCGTCGATGCGGACGCCGACGATCGAGCTGATGCCGGGCTCCTCCATCGTGACGCCGTAGAGCCAGTCGGCGGATTCCATCGTGCGCGGGTTGTGTGTGATCACGATGAACTGCGTGCTGGCCTTGAAGTCCTGCAGCATGGCGATGAAGCGACCGACGTTGGCTTCGTCGAGCGGCGCGTCGACCTCGTCGAGCACGCAAAAGGGCGACGGCTTCACGAGGTAGATCGCAAACAGCAGTGCGAGCGCGGTCAGTGCGCGCTCACCGCCGGAGAGCAGGTGAATGCGCTGCGTCTTCTTGCCGCGAGGCGATGCGCTGATGTCGATGGGCGACTCGAGCGGATCTTCGGGATCCTCGAGTCGGATATCGCACTCGCCACCCTGGAACAGCGAGAGGAACGTGGTCTGGAAGTTCTTGCGAATCGCCTCGAACGTTTCGTGGAACAGGTCCTTCGCGGTCTTGTTGATTTCGCGGATCGCGCTCTGCAGATCGTCGCGGGCCTTGACCAGGTCGTCGCGCTGCGTCGAGAGGAAGGTGAGGCGGGTGTTCTCCTCCTCGTACTCTTCGACGGCGAGCATATTGATCGGGCCGAGCCGTTCGATGTCGGCGGCGACGGCCTGGAGTTCGGCTTTGAGCTGGTCGGGTTCGCCCTCGGCGAGGGTGGCTTCTTCGAGGAGTTGCTCGAAGGGGCGGGCCCATTCAGCTTCGAGGCGTTCGCGCGTGTTGCGCAACGCGGCTTCGGACTGTGCGAGCTGCAGTTCGAGACGATGCCGGAGTTCGCTGCGCTCGTCGGTCGAGCGGCGCATCATGCGGACTTCGTTTTCGAGCTGTGCGGCAGCCTCGCCGGCGGTGGTGAGCTGCTCATCGAGCGCACGGACTTCGACGTTCAATGCATCGCGCCGCGCGAACAGCTCCTGCAGGTCGGTGCCCGCGGTCGAACGCGCATCCTCGAATGCGGTGAGCGAATCGCGATGCATGGTTTCTTCGCGATCGAGTGCCTCGAGCCGATCGTCCGTCTGATCGATCTCCTGGCGTGCAGCGGCGATGCGACGATCGAGCGCGGCGAGCGCGCCTTCCGCACGCGCGTGCGCGACGCGCAGTTCGGCTTCCTCATCGCGCACGGCTTCCCACGCCTGTTCGCGTTCGGTCAGCGCCTGCGTGCCCTGCGCCCACTCGGCACGATGTTCGCCGAGCGTCTGCTCGAGTTCGTTGCGCTGCGTGCGCGCGGCATCGGCTTCGTTCATGGCACGCTGACGCGACGTTTCCAGTTCCTCGACGCGACGCTCCAGCTCTTCGAGCGCACGGCGGGTGCGACCGTGATGACCGGCGCGGTTCGCTTCATCGGCGTTCGCACGGCGCAGATCCATCTCGACACGTTCGAGCACGGACTGCAACTCGCGAATCGCATCATCCGCATCGGCGACGCGCTGTGCAGCATCTTCGCGCTCCTGCGCGCGCTGATCGCGCAACGCGAGCGCCTCCTCGGCTTCCTGCTTCAGCCGTTCGACGCGTTCCTTCCTCCCGAGCAACACGGGTTCCGAAGGTGCCTCGCCGATGAAGCGAATCGATTCGAGCAGCGCTTCGAGCCGCGGCAGCGCTTCGCGCGGCAACAGTGCGAGGCCGCCGTGCGGGTGATCCGCGCCGGTGCTCTCACCCGACTGCAAGTCGCGCAGCCATGATTCGACGGTGCCGGTCGCTTCGATGTCGCGCACGACGATGGCCTGGAGCAGCGAACCGAGCGAACCTTCGACCGCGGCCGCACGCTGCGGCGGCAGCTTCAGGAACTCGGCGACGGGGCCGAGCAGTCCATCGAGCTGCTGGCGATTCGCGAGTGCAGCAGCAACCGCGGGCGCGAAGCCGTGGTACTCGCGTTCGAGCGCTTCGAGTGCGGCAGCACGCGATTCGAGTCGGCTCGCCGCATCTTCGGCTTCCGAGAGTGCACGACGCGCATCGGCTTCGGCGGTACGAAACTGGTCGAGCTGACGCACGGACTCCTCGCGACGCATCGCGAGTTCTTCCTTGCGCTCCTCGAGTTCGCGGGCCTGTTCGGCAAAGAGGTCGCGCTGCTCGTCGAGGCGCGCGAGTTCGGCCTCGATCTCCTCGCGCTCGATCGCGAGCTGCGCCATACGCGCGTTTGCATCGGATGCGCGCGAGTCGGCACTGACGGCATCGGCATCGAGGCGCGCGAGCAGACGGGTCAGCTCGTTCTCGCGGCCACGTGCTTCCTCATCCGCGCGACGAATCTCCATGACCTGCTGGCGCAGTGCAGCCTGCCGCTCCTGTGTTTCTTCGACGCGCTGTGCGAGCGACTCAACGATGCCGTGCTGACCGGTGCGCTCGTGTTCGAGCATCTGCAGTTCATCTGCGAGCGCAACCGCACGGGCCTGCAACTCTTCGCGTTCGAGTGCGATCTGTTCGAGGCGACGGACCGCATGTGCGCGACGTTCATCGGCAACCGCGAGTTCGCGTTCACGCTGTGCGATGCGCTGGGTGATCTCTTCGTGTTTTGCCGCTTCCGAATTGCGCTTGCGCAACGTTTCGGTCGCGACGAGGCGCAGCCGTTCGAGTTCGGTCTCGGCGGCGGTCAGCGCGGCGCGCGCGCCGGGCTCATCCTGCCCCATCGCTTCGAGCTGCGACTTCGCGTGCTCGTACAGTTCGGTCTGTCGTGAAACTTCGGCCTGTGCAATGGTGACTTCGAGCGAGAGCCTGCGCTTGCGCAGTTCGATGTAGCGCTCTGCACGCTTCCGCTGACGCGCGAGGTTACGCACCTTCGCGTCGACTTCGCTGATCACATCTTCGAGGCGGGCGAGGTCGGCTTCGGCACCTTCGAGTCGGCGCTGTGCAACCTTGCGACGATCCTTGTAGCGGCCGATCCCGGCGGCTTCCTCGAACATGTGACGACGGTCTTCGTTGCGATCGGAAAGGATCGCGTCGACCATGCCCTGTTCGATGACCGTGTAGGCGTTCGCGCCGAGACCGGTGTCGCGGCAGATGTCGAAGATGTCGCGCAGACGAACGGAGTTGCGGTTGAGCTGGTAGTCGCTGCCGCCTTCACGGAACACGATGCGGCGGATCTCGACTTCCTTCTGCGGCAGCGGCAGCCGGCCTTCCTCGTTGGAGAAGGCCATGCTGACCTCGGCACGGTTGACCGCGCGGCGTGCGGTCGTGCCCTGGAAGATCGCTTCCTCCATCTTCGAACCGCGGATGGCCGAGGCGCGTTGCTCGCCGAGCACCCAGCGGATCGCATCGCTGATGTTCGACTTGCCGCAGCCATTCGGACCAACAATCGCGGTGATGCCGTCGTGGAACCGGAGTTCGGTACGATCGGCAAACGATTTGAACCCCTGCAACGAAAGACGACGAAGCTTCATGTCTTAACGACCTGTTCGTTCAACCAGAGAATCGGGCAAACCGGCACTGCGTAACAACTGCCGCATGATGTTCGCTTCGGCAGTGCCGCTGTAGGCGCCGGCATAAAGTCGGTAAAGCGCGCCGCCATCGGGCGCGACTGATGGTACGATGTAACCGGGGATCCCAAGCGCTTCGATTTCCTGACGCCGCTTGTTCGCATCGCCTTCGCTGCGGAAATCGCCGATCAGGAAGGCCAGCGGATCGCGACGCAGATCGTTTGGCGTGGCGCCGGTCTTATGCTGCTTGTCGAGCAGATACGTCAGCAACGCCGAGCCCGCACCGCTGTCGGCGACGGGACCGGCGAGAATGCGGTACCACAACTCGTTGCCGATCAGAAACGGCGCGATGTAGAAGCCGACCTGCGGCTCCGCGCGACGCAGCGACTCGACCCGCTCCAGTGCCAGCGGCAGGTGCTGATGCGCCTCGACCGCAACCGCGTACGGCAACGGCTTCGCACTCCCCACGGGCGTCAGCACGGCCGGGGCTTCGGCTGGCGGCACTTCTGCCGCATCGAGATGCCGACGGACCATGATCCACGCTGCAACAACCACCACGGCAACGGTCAGAAAGGATAACCCGAAAACCAGGGCACGGCGACCCTTGCGCGGGGGCTGAAGGGACAGTGCGTCCACGAAGGTCGGCTCGGTAATCGGCGGCTCGAGCGCCACGCCGCGGCGACCGGGTCGGCGGGTCAGCAGCAGCTCGGGCGGGATCAGGCCGAGGTCAGGGGAAGGCGACGGGGACGGCGACGGCGATAACGACTGCGACGGCGGCCGGACCTCGACGGGGCCGAGGTCAGGGGACGGTGACGGCGACGGCGACAACGACTGCGACGGCGGCCTGACCTCGGCGGGGCCGAGGTCAGGGGACGGCGACAATGGCGTTTCGGGCGCGGGCGCGGGGTCGGGACTGGGTTCGGATGGCGGAGCCATCAGAGCGGCACGCTGGCGGGCGCGCAGCTCGGCAATCAGGGCTTCGCGCTCGGCGTCCCGCGGGATGCGGAGCTGCTCGAAGCTCTTCGCGGGGGCGCGGTCAGTCTCGTCGTCCGCTCTGCGGACTTCCGGCTCGGGCGATTCGGGATCGCGGGCCGGAGCCGGCCGGGGCGACGGGACCGAAGGCGCGGGGGCAGGCGGCATCAGGACGCTGTGGACGCGGCAGGCGTCGGAGAGCAGACCGGCAATGGCCTCGGCTTCACCCGAGGAGGTGAGCACCACAACATCGCGGATGCGTGTCGATAGCGCGGTGATCCCGGCGACTTCCGCGCCGGCGTACACGAGCAGTGTGCGACCCTGCAGCAGGATCTCCTCGAGCAGCGCGTCCCAGCCACGGTCGCGCATCAGGTCGGCGGGATCCGGGACGAATGCACCCGGTGGCACCAGGTCGAACCCGTGCCCGGGCACGCCGTGGATCACATGGCCGAGCGACGCGCCGTACAGGAAGACGTCGGACAAACCCTCGTCGTTCGGGACGGCCAGCCGGTCGGCAAGGTTCGTGTGGTCGAACGTCAGGTCGGCGACGAGGACGCGCGCACCCGCGGCGGCGAGGTTTTCCGCGAGGGCCGTAACGGTCGCGGCGCTCCAATCCTCGCGACGGGCACGGGCGCTCGCGACGACCAGTATGGCCCTGCCGGCGACCTCCTCAAACCAGGGTAAAGGAGTCAGGTCGGAGGCCCGAGGATCGAAGGATTCGGCAGGCGGCCAGGCATTCAGTCGCATCTCTGGAATTTAGGGGAGAAAAGGGAGTTCAGGATACCTTCTACCTCTTCGCTTCCTCGGTGGTCCCTGCTTTTAAGGTATGAGGAGTGGAGGGGGAAGGTCTCCGGGGACGCGTTTGTTGGGGTGGATCGCAAGGAAATCAGGGTACCGGGCGTTTGTGATCGCCTTGGGGTGGCGGCCAGGCGGGGAGGGATGAGGGTGAGGTGGGAGGGAGACTGCAGGTAAATGTTAAGTCCTGAAGGGGGAGGAGTAAGGGGAAGGGGTGAGGTGGCCAGGCGGAAATGCTGAAGGCGGGGAGGGACAAGGGAGGGACAAGGGAGGGACAAGGAGGAGGGACAAGTGGGGGGGAGGGAAGGGAGTGTGCGGAAATCTGTGTAAATGGCCCTTTCTCATCTTCCTGGCACACGCCCTGGAAATGCCAGGGCGAAATGATCCAGGGCAGCCGGCCAGTCACGAATCGGCATGGTCCAGCGCTCCTGAGCTCGTTGGAGCGCAAGATACAGCACCT
>Ga0182743_1002425_pt1 | contig 16327 bp, 14 predicted proteins | sample eDN3rd30CKraftOP_FD_128522 | JGI IMG/M metagenome (GOLD analysis project Ga0182743, IMG submission 128522) | Enriched Organic Plus compost microbial communities from Emeryville, California, USA - eDNA 3rd pass 30_C Kraft OP (version 2) (version 2) ... | reverse complement strand
CGATCTGAAGCGCGGGCGCGGCGGCATTCGCGAAGTCGAATTCTTTGCCCAGACGCACCAGTTGATCCACGGTGGGCGGCGCCCTTCGCTGCGCCAGCGCGGCACGCGGGCGACGCTGGATGCGCTGGCGGCGGAAGGGATTATCGCGGCCGAGGATGCGCGCCTGCTGGGCGAAAGCTACGATCGGCTGCGCGTGGTCGAACACCGGTTGCAGATGGTGTCTGATCATCAGGTGCACAATTTGCCCAAGGATGCGGCGGCCATCGACGGCGTGGCGCGGCTGGACGGATTGCCCGATGGCGTGGCGCTGCTGGCGGAACTGGCGGACATCACCGACACGGTCGGGCGGCGATTCGATGCCCTGCTCGAACAGACGGGGCAGAGCGCGGTGGTGGGCGGCGCCGCACCGGTTGCCGAAGGCGCGCCGCCCACGCTCGCCGGGCAGCTTGGCCATCTGGGCTTCGCCAATCCGGAAGAGGTTGCGGAACGGGTGCTGGGCTGGACCGACGGGCGCATCCGAGCCCTGCGCAGCGATGCCGCGCGGGCGGCCTTCGCCGCGATCGAACCGGCTCTGCTGGCCGCGCTGGCATCCGCCCCCGATCCCGAAGCGGCCTTGCTGCGTTGGGAAACCTTTCTGGTTAAATTGCCCACGGGTGTGAACCTGTTCCGCCTTCTGGAGGCGCGGCCGGGGCTGTTCGAACAGGTCGTCAGCATTCTCACGCTGGCTCCGCCGCTGGCCGAGGAGCTGGTCCGGCGGCCCGATCTGCTCGATGCGCTGATCGATACCACCGCGCTCGATCTGCCCGGAACGGTGGCGGAACTGGCGGAGCGGATGGCCCGCTGCGACGATGGCGGCGATTATCAGGCGCGGCTGGATCGGGTGCGCCGGGTGGTCGGCGAAGTGCGCTTTGCGCTGGGCGTGCAACTGATCGAAGCGGCGCACGATCCGCTGGAAATCGCCGAGGCGCTGGCACGCACGGCGGAGGCGGCGCTGCAGGTCTGCGCCGATGCCGCGTGCGAGGAATTCGCCGCGACGCACGGGCAGGTGTCCGGCTCCAGCCTGCTGGTGATGGGGCTGGGCCGGTTCGGCGGGGGGGCGCTGACGCATGCTTCCGATCTGGATATCGTTTATCTGTTCACCGACGGAGCCGGCGGCGAATCCGATGGCCGCCGCCCGCTGGGGGCGACTCTCTATTTCAACCGGCTGGCCCAGCGCGTCAGCGCCGCGCTCAGCGTGCCGACGGCGGAAGGGGCACTGTACGAAGTCGACACGCGCCTGCGGCCGCAGGGGGCGCAGGGGCCACTGGCCGTCAGTCTCGAAAGCTTCGCCCGCTATCAGCGGGAAGACGCCTGGACCTGGGAACACATGGCGCTGGCCCGCGCCCGCCCGCTCTATGGTTCCGATGCTGGCAAGGCGCAGCTTTCGGAAATCGTCCGCAGCGTGCTGGCCCGGGATCGCGACCCGGCCAAGCTGAAACACGATGTGCTGACCATGCGCAGCGAAATGGCAGCGCACAAGCAGCCGAAAGGCGCGCTTGACGCCAAGCTGGCGCGCGGTGGACTGGTCGATGTGGAATTTCTGATCCACTATCTGCAACTGCGCGATCATCTGGGTTTTTCGCCCGATCTGTTCGGCGCGCGCGATGCCCTGATCGCGGCGGGGCTGCTTCCGCCCGAACTGGCGGAGGCGCACCGATTCATGACCCGGCTGCTGATCAGTTCGCGGCTGCTGGCGCCGGACGCCGTGATGCCCCCGCCCGCCGCCGCTGCGGCGCTTGCGCGCAATTGCGGCTGCGGCGATGAAGCGGAATTGCTGGCCCGATTGACGGAGGCGCGCCGCTGTGTGGCGGGCGCCTGGCACGATACTTTTGGCGAGACACTGGAGATTGACGATGCATAACTGCCCCGATGTTGGCGATGGGATGCCCGACGTGGCGCTGGAAAAACCCGCAGGCGGCACGGTGAAACCGTCCGATTTTCGGGGGCAGCCGCTGGTGGTGTTCTTCTATCCCAAGGACGATACGCCCGGCTGCACCACCGAAAACAAGGATTTCAGCGAACTGGCGGGCGATTTCGCCAAGGCCGGTGTGGCGCTGCTGGGGGTGAGCAAGGACCTGCCCGCCAAGCATCAGAAATTCATCGCCAAGCACGGTCTGGCGGCCCCGCTGGCATCCGATCCGGTGGAAAATGGCCTGGCCGATGCGCTGGGCATCTGGGTCGAAAAGAACATGTACGGGCGCACTTACATGGGGATGGAACGGACAACCTATCTGCTCGATGGCGAAGGCCGGATCGCGCGCGTCTGGCGCAAAGTGAAAGTCAAAGGCCACGCCGCCGAAGTGCTGGAAGCGGCCAAGGCGTTGTAATCCGCATTCAGGCCCGTTGCATGCCCCGTTCCGTTGCCGCCGCGATCCGTTCGGCGCTGCTCACCGCCGATCCCTGTCGCAAGATCATGGCCGCGCGGGCTGTGGCGCGCGACTGGCGGCTGGGGCGGCTGGAATGGGCGTTCGACGCGGCCATGCCCGATGTCCCGGCCCGGCCCGAACGGCCCGAATTGCTCTCGCCGGGCCGCATGCCCAAACGCCGCAAGGGCGGATCGGAACGGGGGCGGATCGCCCTGTGGCACGCGCTCGCCCATATCGAATTCGTCGCCATCGATCTCGCGCTCGACATGGCGGGGCGGTTCGGCGGGGAAATGGGGCAGGCGTTCGTCGGCGATTTTCTCGCGGTCGTAGCGGACGAAGCGATGCATTTCGCCATTCTGCAACGCCATTTGCGCAGGTTCGGCAGCACATATGGCGCGCTGCCCGCGCACGATGGCCTGTGGGAAGCCGCGTACGAAACGCGGCACGATGTCGCCGCGCGCCTTGCCGTGGTGCCGATGGTGCTCGAAGCGCGGGGGCTGGATGTCACCCCAGCCACGCTGGCACGGGTTCAGGCGGCGGGCGATCTGGCGGGTACGCGGATCCTGCAACGAATCCTTGACGATGAAATTCGTCACGTCCGGATCGGAACAACTCATTTCGTCGCGCATTGTCAGAACGAGGGCAAAACAGCGGAAATCCGCTGGAAAGAACTCGTGAATCAGTACTTTCGGGGCCGCGTTAAGCCACCGTTCAACGACTCGGCGCGCCTCGCAGCCGGTTTGTCGCGGGAATTCTACGGCGCCATTGCCTGTCCTTAATCTTTACCCTTAGAACCGCTGGAAGAGACGGCGGGAGGGATACCGAACGTTCTCTGAAATGGCATGAGGGCCCGTGTTCGGGTTCGAATACGGGATAATTGCGGCATCGTACCGGTGCCGGAAAAAGAGGACGTTGCGTCAAATATGGTTCGCCAGGTCGCAAAGAAGCTCGCTTCCGCCCTTACGATTCTTGGCGGTGGATTGATGATGATGGCCGCGATGCCGGCCCATGCATCGGATGAAGCCGCCGTCAACGATGGCGACACCCAGTTCCGCCAGCTTTTCGCAAGCTGGAAAGATCTGGACTCCGCCGCTCCCGGCAACCGTCAGCCCGCCGTTGCCGTCCCCTCGCGCATGCCGGTCGATGGCGTGCGGCTGAGCAGCGAATACGGCATGCGCACGCACCCCGTGCTGGGCGGCCGCCGCGCGCACAAGGGTGTCGATCTTGCAGGCCCCACCGGTACGCCGGTCTATGCTACCGCCGATGGCACCGTTTCCATGGCGCAGTGGTTCAGCAGCTACGGCAACTATATCCAGCTCGAACATGGCGCTGGCCTGGAAACCCGCTACGGCCACCTTTCGGGCTACACCGTGAAAGCGGGCCAGAAAGTCCGCAAGGGCGACCTGATCGGTTATATCGGTTCGACCGGCCGTTCCACCGGCCCGCATCTGCACTACGAAGTCCGCGTGGCGGGCGTTGCGGTCAACCCGATCCCCTACATGGTCGAAACCACCGCCCAGCAGGCTTTTGCTCTCGCTCGCGGCGAAGGTGGCAAGGGCGGCCCCGAATAAGCCTTTCCAGCAATTTGCACCACACGCGGCCCGGGTTGATCCCGGGCCTTGTCGTTTGTGGGTGGCGTTGTTTTGCCTATGCGGGCGGATAGGAACAGGGGGGCTGGAGGTGGGCCGGACCCAGTCCCCGTTCGGCCTGAGTCCATCAACGGTCACAGGCAACGGCAGCCTATTGCTTTAGTCGCACTTTCACTGCGCAGCCTTCGACAGGCTCAGGCTGAGCGGGCGGTTTCTGCACGGGGGCTCGGTTTGCCCCGTGATCGGGCGGCGGTGTCAGTCGCGCAGCAGCCGCTGCGCCATGGTGCGCACGTCCGCGCCCATATCCTCCCGTTCCAGCGCCAGCGCCAGAGTCGCTTCGACGAAGCCGAGCTTGCTGCCGCAATCGAAGCGCCGCCCGGCAAAAGTTACCGCGTGGAACGGCTGGGTGCCGATCATCCGGGCCATGGCATCGGTCAGCTGGATTTCGCCGCCCGCGCCCTTTTCCTGATTTTCCAGCGTGCGCATCACTTCGGGTTGCAGGATATAACGGCCCGAGATGATCTTGTTCGAAGGGGCCTGCTCGACCGGGGGTTTCTCCACCAGCCCTTTGACTTCGGTCAGCCGCCCGTCGAACCCCGGCAGGGCCGCGCCCGGGTCGATCACACCATAGGACGACACGTCCTCGCGCGGGACTTCGAGCACGCTGATCAGATTGCCGCCGACATCGTCATAGGCATCGACCATCTGCTTCATGCAGCCGGGCGATCCGATCATCAGTTCGTCGGGCAGGAAAATGGCGAACGGTTCGTCGCCCACGATGGCGCGGGCGCACCAGATCGCATGCCCCAGGCCCAGCGGCACCTGCTGGCGCACGGCGATGATATGGCCCGGCACGGCGTGCGTCGGCTCCAGAATGGCCAGCGCCTTTTCCCGCTCGCGCAGAGTGGCTTCGAGTTCGAAAGCGATATCGAAATGATCGATGATCGCCGTCTTGCCGCGCCCGGTGACGAAGATCATCTGTTCGATCCCCGCTTCGCGCGCTTCGTCCACCGCGTACTGGATCAGCGGCCGGTCCACGATCGGCAACATTTCCTTGGGGACGACCTTAGTCGCCGGGAGGAAGCGGGTGCCGAGGCCCGCGACCGGGAAAACGGCTTTTTTGATGGGTTTGCGTTTCGTCATGCCGTGTCCGGTTATGGAGAGACAATGGCGCAGGTCAACTGCGCACTGCCTTGCTCCGACGCGAAATCGCGCTAAACGCCATACATGGACAAGATCATCATCGAAGGCGGCAAGCGCCTGTCGGGCACGATCCCGGTTTCCGGGGCCAAGAATGCCGCTCTCACTCTGCTGCCCTGTGCGCTGCTCACCGAAGAGCCGCTGACGCTGCGCAATCTGCCGCGGCTTGCCGATATCGACGGATTCCAGCATCTGATGACGCAGTTCGGCGTGTCCACCGCCATCGCGGGCGGGCGGCCGGAGGATTTCGGCCGGGTGATGACTTTGCAGGCCACGCGGCTGACTTCCACCACCGCGCCTTACGATCTCGTGCGCAAGATGCGTGCTTCGATCCTCGTGCTCGGTCCGTTGCTGGCGCGCGGGGGCGAAGCCACGGTTTCGCTGCCGGGCGGCTGCGCCATCGGCAACCGCCCGATCGATCTGCATCTCAAGGCGCTGGAAGCGCTGGGCGCGCAGATCGAACTGGCGGCGGGCTATGTCCGGGCGATCGCGCCCGATGGTGGGTTGCCGGGCGGGCATTACAGTTTCCCGGTGGTTTCGGTCGGGGCGACGGAGAACGCGCTGATGGCCGCTGCCCTGGCGCGGGGCAAAAGCACATTCCACAATGCCGCGCGCGAGCCGGAAATCGTCGACTTGTGCCGCCTGCTGGTGGCGATGGGGGCCGAGATCGAAGGGATCGGCACATCGGAACTGACCGTGCACGGCGTCACCCGCCTGCACGGGGCGACCTATCGCGTGATGTCCGACCGGATCGAAGCAGGCAGCTATGCCTGCGCGGCGGCGATCACGGGCGGCGATATCACGCTGACCGGGGCCAATTTCGAGGAAATGGACGCGACGGTGCAGGCGCTGCGCAGCGCGGGGGTGACAGTGGAGGAAAGCGCGGGCGGCATGCGCGTCTATGCCGATGGCCCGTTGCGCCCGGTCACGTTGTCCACCGCGCCCTATCCCGGCTTCGCCACCGATATGCAGGCGCAGCTCATGGCGCTGCTCTGCCGGGCCGAAGGCACCAGCGTGCTGACCGAAACGATTTTCGAAAACCGCTATATGCACGTGCCCGAACTGAACCGCATGGGCGCGCATATCGAAACATCGGGGCGCACGGCGATCGTCCACGGGGTTGAGCGGTTGACCGGCGCCGAAGTCATGGCGACCGATCTGCGAGCCTCGATGAGCCTGGTGATCGCGGGGCTTGCGGCCGAAGGGCAGACGCAGGTGCACCGCCTCTATCACCTTGATCGCGGGTATGAGCGGCTGGAGGAAAAGCTTTCGCTGCTGGGCGCCAATGTGGAGCGTGTCGGCGGCGATTGAGCCGGACCTTCCTGCGCTCTCGTTCGTTGGAACACCAGGCAAAGGAGGTTGGCCATGGGTTTGTTCAAGCTGATTGCCGCGGCGGCCGCGGGAATCGCCGGCTATCGTGTGGTCACGGGCAACAAGGGCAAGGGGCGCCCGGGGCAGGCCGCGTTCGCACCGGGCCAGACCGACAGTGAGAATTTCGCCCAGGTGCGCGACGCGGGACCCGAAGCGATGCGCGACCCGGCGCGCCGTCCGTGGAGCCGGACCGACGAGCGTTCGGACGAAAGTTTCCCCGCCAGCGACCCGCCGGGCAGCTACTGATCCCCACCCGTTGGCGGCAGGAGCATCTGCCGGAACAGCCAGATTCGCACCGCTCCGGCCAGGCCGGGAGGGGTCTCGGCCTGAATCCGTTCGGCATCGATCCGCGCCACCAATGCGTTCAGCGGCAGATCCAGCTGCGCCGCGGCCTGCCGGAGCAGGTCCCAGAACAGCGGTTCGAGGCTGATCGAGGTCTTGTGCCCGGCGATTTCGACCGAGCGCTTGACCGGCGGATGATAGGATATGTCCATGGGGCGGTTGCGATAAACGGCAGGGCCGCAAGTGCCGGGATCGTGCCCGGCACTCGGGGCCTGTCATTCAGTACATGTGCTGCCCGCCGTTGATCGACATCGTCGACCCGGTGACGAACGTGGCGTCGTCGCAGGTGAAGAATGTCACCCCGCGGGCGATTTCATGCGCATTGCCGAGACGCCCGACCGGGATCTTGGCGACGATCTTTTCCAGCACCGTTTCGGGCACCGCGGCGACCATGTCGGTGTCGATATAGCCCGGCGCGATGGCGTTGACGGTTATGCCGAATTTCGCCCCTTCCTGCGCCAGCGCCTTGGTGAAGCCGTGGATGCCCGATTTGGCGGCGGCATAGTTGACCTGCCCGTATTGCCCGGCCTGGCCGTTGACGGAGCCGATGTTGACCACGCGGCCCCATCCGCGCTCGCGCATGCCGGGGAATGTCGCCTTGGCCATGTTGAAGCAGCCGCCCAGATTGATCCGGATCACTTCGTTCCAGTCTTCCCAGGTCATCTTGTGGAGCACGCCGTCCCGCGTGACCCCGGCGTTGTTCACCACGATGTCGATCGGGCCGATTTCTTCCGCCACTCTCTGGCATCCGGCCATCGTGGCTTCATGATCGCCCACATCCCATTTGTAGGCTGGAATACCGGTTCGCTCGGTAAACGCGCGGGCCTTTTCCTCGTTGCCCGCGTAGTTGGCCACTACGCTGCGTCCCTGCGCCTGAAGCGCGAGACAAATGCCTTCGCCGATGCCGCGTGTGCCGCCTGTAACGATAGCTACCTTAGTCATTTTAGGCACTCCCCTCTTCGTTTTGCGAACAGAGGGAGAGTAGCAAAGCCTTATGGCGCAGCAAGCGCGCAATGGCCGAACGGGATAGCTTTTTTGCGCAAGTTGGCCTGATCGGTAATCAGGCGGGGATCAGAAGCGGAACTGCGTGCCGAGATAGACGGCCTGGCTGTCCTGCGTGCCATCGGTCAGCGGGCCGAGGCGATCGCGTTCCTGCGAATAGCGCACGCCCGCGGTCACATCGAGATTGCGGGTCAGGCGGTAGCTGCCGCCCACATCGAGTCGCTGCCCGGTGACGGCATCCAGCGTGCGCGGTGCGCGCCCGGCGTTGCCCTTTTCTTCCATTTCGATGTGCGCGCTGAACCGGCTCGGCTTCCCGGCCGCTTCCGATTTGCCCGGCTTGAACGTGGACAGATCGGGCATATCGAGCTTGCGCAGTTCGACCGGCGGCAGAAGCGGCTGGGCGAAGCTGCGATAATCGCGTGCCATGCCGAGATCGTAGCGGGCCGGAGTGATCAGCATCATGCTGCCGAGGCCGGGCTTGCCCTGAACCGCGTTGATCGCCGAACGGACGGAAATGGCGCGGGCCACCCTGTCATCGATGCGGACGGCGACGGTGACCGAACGGCCCGGCCGGTTGGCCGCACCTGCCGGCGTGAAACGCATCATCCGCGCGGCGGCGGCATCGTTGCCGCGTTCGGCAATCAGCTTGGCAAGGCGGGGATCGACCGAAGCGGGAGTGAACGAGGCGAAGCTGCCGCTGGCGATCACGCTGACGGCCGAACCCGCCTTGGGGGCGCCGCCGAGAGCGAGACCGGTGTTCGGAGCCGCCAGGGCGATGCCGAGAGCCGCACACACCACGGCTGCGGAAATTCCGCCCCGTAGTCTGATTTTGCGTGCCCTGTTCATAATCCGTTGACGTCTTTCTCTTGCGCCTCTTCCAAAGGGCGCACTCCCCGGTGAACCGTTGCGCAGGCCGCCGACTCGGCAAATCCCATGCGTGGAAACGGTTCCTGAAGTTTCACAATAGAGCATTTTGCACGCAATTCCACCCTCGCGACGCCCTGATGCGTGCCTTTTTGCGAACTGTTGCAAGCGGCACACAGAATGGCGGGGCGCGCATCGGGCCGGTTGCGGTGGCCGGGCCGGTTTGCGGCCCGCCGATCCTGCAGCCCGCCGATTTTGCAGGCCGGACGCGCGGTGGGGCCTTGCCGCCGCACGCCTGTGGTTTATAGAGGCAACCCATGACAGGCTGAAGCCCTTTCGCGGCTCCAGCCTCACCCTATTCGGAACGGGAACACGGTCTTGAATATTGCCAGCAGCACCTCCAGCACCCATTTCGCCCGCCGCGCGGGCCAGGCCCTGCTCGTTGCGGCCGCGCTCGCCAGCCTCGCGGCGTGCGGCAAGAAGGAACGCCCCCGGGCCGATATCGCTGCGGCGCAGGTCAACACGATCGGCGTCAACGCCTATCTGTGGAAGGCCAGCCTGGAAACGCTGTCCTTCATGCCTCTGCTCCAGACCGACAGCAATGGCGGTGTGATCGTGACCGACTGGTACGCCAACCCGCGCAACCCGGCGGAGCGGATGAAGATTTCCGTCACCATTCTCGACCAGCAACTGCGTGCCGATGCGCTGCGCGTGGCGGCCAGCCGCCAGGTGGCCGTGGGCGGCGGAACGTGGGTGGAAGCCCCGGTGGAAGCCGCCACGATCCAGAAACTGGAAGACATCATCCTGACCAAGGCGCGCGAACTGCGGCGGTCGGCCATCGCGGGCTGACCGCGCGGACATAAGGATCCATGAGCGAAAACCGTTTTGACCCGTCGCAGGCCGACGGGCGTTGGCAGCATGCCTGGGAAGCAGCGCAAAGCTTCAAGGCCGACAGCAACAGCCCCAAGCCGAAGAGCTACGTGCTCGAGATGTTCCCCTATCCTTCGGGGCGCATCCATATCGGCCACGTGCGCAATTACACCATGGGCGACGTGCTGGCCCGCTACAAGCGGATGCGCGGCTACGAAGTGCTGCACCCGATGGGCTGGGACGCGTTCGGCATGCCGGCGGAAAACGCCGCCATGGAAAAGGGCGTGCATCCCGGCGGCTGGACGCGCGAAAACATCGCCAACATGAAAGCGCAGTTGAAGCGACTCGGCTTCGCGCTCGACTGGAGCCGCGAAATCGCGACGTGCGAGCCCGACTATTACGGGCAGGAACAGGCGCTGTTCCTCGATCTCTATGCCGCCGGGCTGGTCTATCGCAAGGAAAGCGCGGTCAACTGGGACCCGGTCGACCAGACGGTGCTGGCCAACGAACAGGTGATCGACGGGCGCGGCTGGCGTTCGGGCGCGCTGGTCGAAAAGCGCAAGCTCAGCCAGTGGTTCCTCAAGATCACAGATTTCGCGCAGGACCTGCTCGACGGGCTGGGCAACCTCGAAAACTGGCCGGACAAGGTCAAGCTGATGCAGGAAAACTGGATCGGCAAGAGCCAGGGGCTGCAATTCCGTTTCACGCTGTCGAATGGCGAGCCGCTGGAAGTCTATACCACGCGGCCCGACACGATTTTCGGCGCGAGTTTCGTGGCGGTCGCTGCCGATCACCCGATCGCGCAGGGCGTGGCGGCCGGCAATCCGGCGGCGGCGGACTTCATCGCGCTGTGCAAACAGGGCGGGACCACCGCGGCGGAACTGGAAACGGCGGACAAGCTGGGCTTCGACACCGGGATCACCGCGAAACACCCGTTCACCGGGGCCGATCTGCCGCTCTACATCGCCAATTTCGTGCTGATGGATTACGGCACCGGCGCGATCATGGCCGTGCCCGGGCATGACCAGCGCGATTTCGATTTCGCCACCAAATACGGCCTGCCGATCCTGCGGGTGGTGGCCGAAAGCGCCGCCGAAGCGGACAAGCCTTTCGCGGGCGAAGCCGAAGCGGGCGACGGGGTGATCGTCAATTCCGGCTTCATCGACGGGATGAGCGTGGCCCAGGCCAAGGCCGCGATCATCGGCCGCGCCGAAAGCGAAGGCTGGGGCCAGGGCAAGACGGTGTGGCGCCTGCGCGACTGGGGCGTTTCGCGCCAGCGCTATTGGGGTACGCCGATCCCGTTCATCCATTGCGGCGCCTGCGGCATCGTGCCGGTGCCCAAGGAGCAGCTGCCGGTCGTCCTGCCCGAGGATGTCGATTTCGCGACTCCGGGCAACCCGCTGCTGCGCCATCCCACGTGGAAGCATGTCGATTGCCCGACCTGCGGCGGCAAGGCGGAACGGGAGACCGACACGCTCGACACGTTCGTCGACAGTTCGTGGTATTTCCTGCGCTTCGCCAGCCAACCGGCGGACCGTCCGTTCGATCCGGAAGAACTGGCCAAGTGGCTGCCGGTGGAACAGTATATCGGCGGGATCGAACACGCGATCCTGCACTTGCTGTACGCCCGGTTCTGGACCCGCGCGTTGCAGCATATCGGCAAGATCGGCTTTGCCGAGCCGTTCGCCAGCCTGTTCACGCAAGGGATGGTCACGCACGAAACCTATTCGCGGGTCGATGCGCAGAACGGCCAGCCGGTCTATTTCAGCCCGGCGGAGGTCGATCGCGGTGGCGATGGCGCGGTGCTGGTGGCCGATGGCGCGCCGGTGGAAATCGGCCGCGTGATCAAGATGTCCAAGTCGAAGAAGAACGTCGTCGACCCGGATGAGATCGTGGCCCGCTACGGCGCCGATGCGGTGCGCTGGTTCATGCTGTCGGACAGCCCGCCGGAGCGCGACCTGCCGTGGTCCGAAGCCGGTATCGAAGGCTGCGCCCGGTTCGTCCAGCGCCTGTGGCGGCTGTTCGGCCTCTATGACACGGCCACCAGCGGCGAGGACAAGGCGCTCGACCGCAAGACGCACCAGACAGTGGCGGCGGTGGCTGAGGATATCGAGGCGCTGTCGTTCAACAAGGCGGTGGCGCGGATTTACGAACTGGCTTCGGCCATCGACAAGGCCGCCCCTTCGGCCAGCCGTTCGGCGGCGATCCGCACGATCCTGCTGCTCGCTTCGCCGATGATGCCGCACCTGGCGGAAGAAGCCTGGGCGCAGGCCGGGCACGCGGGGCTGGTGGCCGATGCCGCATGGCCCGAAGTCGATCCCGCGCTGTTGGTGGAAGACGAAGTGACCATCGCGGTGCAGGTCAAAGGCAAGCTGCGCGATACGCTGACCGTGGCCAAGGGCCTGCCGCAGCCGGAGCTGGAGGCGCTTGCGCTCGCATCCGAGAAAGTGCAGCGTAGCCTCGATGGAGCCCAAGTGCGCAAGGTGATCGTGGTGCCTGATCGACTGGTCAATATCGTCGCATGACGCGGGGCGCCGCCTTGCTCATGGTTCTGGGCTGTGCCGCGCTGTCGGCCTGCGGCCTGCAACCGATGTATGCAGGCGGCGGCCAAGGCGCGATTGCGCGCGGTCTGGCGAGTATCGAAGTCGCCCCGATCGAAGGCCGCGCGGGCTGGCTGATGCGCAATGCTCTGCGCGACAAGCTGGCCCCCGGCGGCGCCGATGCGGGCGGTGCGCGCTATGTCCTCAATGTCAGGCTGGATGAACAGCTGACCGGCCTCGGCCTGCTGCGCGACGATACGATCAGCCGTGAAAGCTTCGTCCTGCGCGCGCGCTATCAACTTGTCGATACGGCGACAGGGCAGACCGTGCTCGACAGCACTTCGGGCTCCGACGCGGGAATCGATGTGGTCAGTTCCGAATACGCGGTGATCGCGGCGGAGCAGACGGCGCGCGAAAACCTCGTCGGCGAAGTGGCCGACCGGATCGTGACCAATGTCGCCCTGCGGATGAAAGCGCTCGAACAGGCCGCCCCGTGAAGACGACTCAGCGCGATTTTGCCGCCACCGCGCCCAAGGCGGTGCGGCAATGCGGCGTGTTCTTCTTCTGCGGGCAGGATGAAGCCGGGGCATCGGCGGCGGCCAGCAAGATCGCGGCGATGCTCGACGATCCGGGCGAACGGGTCGAACTGCCGGGCGCGGAACTGCGCCGCGATCCGGTGCGGCTGGGGGATGAGGCGCGCTCCACCTCGCTGTTCGGCGGCAACCGCCATATCCTGATTCGCGCGGCGGGCGACGAAGCGCATGATGCGCTGAAAATCCTGCTCGAAACCAAGGATGCGGGCGATGGCGCGGCCTGCCCGGTGCTGGTGGTGGCCAGTTCGGCCACGGACAAATCGCGCACGGCCAAGCTGCTGGAAGGGCGCGATGATTGCTTGGTGGCGATGTTCTACCCCCCGGATCTTGCCTCCGTCACCGCTTCGGTGCGGCAGATGGCCGATGCGGCGGGGGTGCGGCTGGGCGGCGATCTGGCCGAACGCATCGCCCGCGCCGCCGGGCTGGATGTGCGGCTGGCGCAATCGGAAGTGACCAAGCTGGCGCTCTATCTCGATGCCAGCGCGCAGGCGCCGCGCACCGCCGATGCCGAAGCGCTTGACGCCATCGGCGCGAAGACCGAGGAAGACGGCTTCACGCCGCTGGTCAACGCGGTGCTTTCGGGCGAGACCGGGCGACTGCCGGGCGAATTGAAGCGGATGCGCGATCTTTCGCTCAATCCGGTGGGGCTGCTGCTGGCGTTCGAACGGCGCACGGCCCAGCTGGCCGCGTTGGCGGCGAAGCTGGGGCCGGGCGGCGATGTGGCCGCGCTGCTGGAAAGCGAAACCCGCGCCCGGCGGATTTTCTTCCGCGACAAGCGCGATCTGGCGGTGCAGCTGCGCCGCTGGCAGGGGCGGCGGCTGGAACGGCTGGTGCAGCGGCTGATGGCGCTGCATCGCGCGCTCCTGTCCAACAACCAGGCGGCCGAAGTGCTGCTGGCGCAGGAACTGGCCGAAATTGCCCGCGCCGCCGCCGACAAACGCTGAAGCGGGCCTGGCGGGGTGAGGCGGGGGCCGGGCAGGCCCCGCCCCCGTTCACCGGGCGAACAGGCGGACGGTGCCCGCATCGAAAGACCCCGCGCCCACGGCAATCCGGATCGCGGCAATTCCGCCGGAAACACGCCATGCGGCATTGGCGTTGGTGATCGCCTGCCCCGGCGCGGACAGGATATTGCCGACCGAAACCAGAATCATGCCGCTTTCGCCGGTGAACAGCGGCACCTGCACCGCCCCGTGCCATGACGCGGTGGAGGGAGCGGAGGTGCCCAGCGCGGTGGGCGCGGCGAAAGTGCTGCCATCCGCCGACAGCGCGATCGACAGATTGGTGTTGGCGGTGTGGTCGTGGCTGAGCCCTTCGATGGCCAGCAGCAGATCGCTGTAGCCCGCCGCAGGGGCGGTGAGATCGATAGCGGATACACCGCCGGGGCTGACGGTATCCACCAGCGTCCACCCCGCCGAACCGCCGCCCCCGCCGCCCGTGGCGGAGAGGGCGCCGCCCGCAAGGCTGAGCCCGCCGCCCAGCGCCAGCCAGTCCACCGCGTTTGCGCCGGTGTTCCAGAACGGAATGCGCGCGCCATCGGGCACGGGCAGGTCCGCCCCGGCGAGCAGGCCGAACGGGGGCTTCCCGGTGATCGCGTCCCATTCGGGCGGCGGCAGGCGCGCCGGATCGATCGTGCCGCTGGCAATGCGCGAGGCGGGCAGCGCGGGGATGCGGGCGGGCGCGATTTCCCCCGCTTCGCTGCCGCTGGATGTGGCCGGACGCCACAACCCATCGGCCGCGTCATAACGCAGGGCGAGTTCGTCCCCCGCGTGGCGCAGTTCGATGGGGCCGCTCAGTGCGAGCCCCGCATCGCCGGGGGACAGGCGCAGGATTGCCTCGCCCTCGCCCGTGCCACCGCCATGCCGCAGGCGCACGATCTGCCCTTCGGCATGCCCATGCGCCTGTCCGAAAGCGAGAGCGACCGTGCCCGCCCCGTTGGGCGTGATCGTCTGGACGGGATTGACCGGCTCCAGCGTCAGCGCGGCGCCGGGCATGGCGCTGTGTTCGTCCCCGCCCTGCGCCGTTCCGCCCGGCAGAGGCGTGAACCGGGCGGCGGGCGCAATGAACGGCGCATCGGCCAGCGCCGTGGCACGGACATAGCGCATGGCGGTACAGGCCCCCGCCGAAAGACGGACCGTGGCCGGATCGATCCGCCCGCCGAGTGCGAAGATCGCATGCCAATCCGCATTTCCCGCTGCGCCGGGCCAGCGCTGCGCGGACACGACGTGGACGGCGATCTGCGCCGGGGTGGGGGCATCGTCGTTCTCCGCGCCGCTGGCCGGGCCGGTTAGCGTCACCACGTCGGCGCCGTCCGCTTCTGCCAGCCACGCGGTCAGCGTGAGCGCGATCTGCCGTGGCCCCGCCTCCCCTGCAAGGCCGAGGATAAGCGGCGCATCGATCGTGGTCAGATCGCCCTCCACCCATGATCCGATGCGGCATTGGCCAATGCGCTCGGCGGTGCAGCGTTCCAGCCGGGTGAACGCGCCCATGCCGGCAACGGACAGCCGCGCGGCATCGGCGAACAGGCAGTGGGCGAATGTGTGGCCTGCCCCTGCGGTGATCGCCACCGCATCCGCCGCCGGGCCGAAGCGGCAATGGCCGGCGTGCAACTGGCCATGGGCGCTTTCGTGGCGCAGCGCCGCCCCACCGGCGATGTGGAAATGGCAGTGTTCCAGCCGCTGGGTGAGCGGCCCGGCGGGATCGGTGCGGTAGAGATCGCCGCGAAACCCGGCGATTTCCACCCCGATCAGTGTGACCTGCGCCTGCGCCGCGCCGTCCAGCCACAGGCCGTGATCGGTGGGATCGTAAGCGTCTTCTTCCGGTTCGGCCGGGGTGATTTCGCGCCCACCCAGCAGGTGGACGTGCTCGATCACCAGTGTGCCTGGCGCCGCGCCGCGCACCCGGATGCCGCCGCCCCGCCACAGCGCATCGGGGCCGGTCGATTGCGCCGTCGCTTTCACCGGCTGGCCGCCCGCGCCCATCGGGCTGCCATCATGGGCGCGGAAATGAAGATGGCTGTCGCCGCAGGCGGAGCGCAGGACCAGCGATGCGGCGATCACCAGCGGATGCCCGTCCAGCGCGGCACTGGCGTCGGCCGGGCTGGTCCGCTGGGGTGCGCGGATGCTGTAATGGCGTTGTTCCAGCCGCACTTCGCCGATGGCCATCGCGGCGGCATAGTCCAGCGCGGCCTGCAAGGCGGGCCGGTCATCCCACGTATGATCCAGAGCGGGGTCGCCGCGCGCGCCGCATTGTTCGGCGCTGATCGCGCCGCCTTGTGGCAGCAGGCGGAAAATGCGCCCATCCGCCGCCGCGAAAGCGCAGGTCGGATGCACGGCGAGCAAGGCCGCGTCGCACGCCGCATCGTGGGCATAGAGCGCCGCGCCCGTGCCGGCCGTGTGATGGCCGCTGGTGTGGAGATGCAGCACGCCGGGTGGGATCGCAGCGCCTGCCAGCGCGGCGAACGGGCCGGTGCGCCACGGGGCGAGCGCCTGCACGGCAAGGCCGCGCGCGGTGAGATCGAGCGCGCTCATTGCGCGATCCTGTAGTGCAGGGTG
>Ga0182743_1002422_pt1 | contig 16345 bp, 14 predicted proteins | sample eDN3rd30CKraftOP_FD_128522 | JGI IMG/M metagenome (GOLD analysis project Ga0182743, IMG submission 128522) | Enriched Organic Plus compost microbial communities from Emeryville, California, USA - eDNA 3rd pass 30_C Kraft OP (version 2) (version 2) ... | reverse complement strand
CGCAGGTCGAGCGGCGCCACGAAAGACTGCGTCCGAACCGCTCATCGTCCGTCTAGGAAACGATTTACATCATCAAAGGCGGAACCAAGAAAACTTCGGCTGGGCCATTGAACTCGATGGACGCATCGTAAAATCTTGCGGTGGCAATAAGAAAGCCCTTCGACGTACACGTCGAAGGGCTTGTTTTGAAGATCAGTCGGGGCGACTGCCGCACGTTGGAACCATTGGCGGAACTGGTCGAAGCGTTCGTCGCGGCCGTGCTCGAACTTCCGCCCGCCCACGCCGATTCGCTAGCCGAGATTCTAATAGCCAGCGATGGGCCAGGAAACACAGGCGCGGGCAACCTTGCGGCTGGATAGCCGCCTCTTCAACAGCGAGTCGCTGGCATCTGACCTCTTTGGTACGTGAACCGCAAACTTTGTGGGTCATGGAGGGCATCCGATGCGGATGTTTTCAAATAGGGGGAGATGCGATTGCCATTTGAACCCCAGACATGTCGCCCAGGTGAGCGTTTTGGATACGGAATTTTTCGTCAGTTACGCTGCCAACCGGGTAGGTCTACTAATAGAGGCGTCGCGTCTCTGAAAAATCCGGATATTTCGCGGGGCATGCCGCGCGCGGATTGCGGATGTTTTCAAGTAGGGGAATTGTTGCACGGTATTTGAACCGGCGGTGGTGACCGGCATGCGGCAACGCCTTTGCGACAGATCGCCGCGCCGTCCGGTAGGTAATGGGTATCGAAAGCGATTGAGGCGGACAGCCGGCTTCTCAATCGCATAGGTAACCTACCAGCCAGCAATCGCAATCGAGGAAAGCTACTGCGGTCGCGGTGCGCGCCGGCGGAAAGAGAGAAGGAATGGTGGCACCTGTGCTACGCAATCCTGACGAGCAGAAACTGCCCGAGGACATGGTTTCGGCTTGGGCCACTGTCCTCCTCGACATTCACGAACGGGATCGGCGCGACGCAACGCTCGTTGCGGCGCAGAAGATAGCACCTCCATCGGAGAGTTCCTCGTGTCCAAGTTGTTGACCTGTGAAGCAGATCTGGATTTCCCAGTGCCCAATGCGGCGCGCGTTACGGCGCAGGTAAAGGCCATGTACGACGAGCAAAAGCCGGTCACCGCTCGGGCGGTGGCGCAGGCGTTCGGCCTGAGCGAAGGAGCCATTGCAGCGGTGCTGCGCCGCGCCGAGCGCTGCGGCATGGTGAAAAACATCGAATGCCGCGGGTGGATTCCCTTGCAAACGTGATCGACGGTCGTTTTGGTCTTCGCCGTCATTTCGCACCAGGGAACAGGCATGTCCGATCCGAAACCGCCCATCGAAAACGTACCGCAGTGCCTTCGCGACCTGCCGCAATGGGTTTGCTGGCGTTACGTCGAACGCGACGGCAAGCGGACCAAGGTGCCGATGGATGCTCGCACTGGCAGAAACGCCAGCGCCACTGATCCGGTGACCTGGGCGACGTTCGAGGCGGCGCACGATGCGTACCTGCGTTCGGAAACATTGGCCGGCGTCGGATTCGTGTTCACGAAGGATGATCCGTTCGCCGGCATCGACCTCGACCGCTGCCTCGATGAGCAAGGAGAGTTCATCTGGGGAAAGGACATCGTTGACGAGTTCGCGACCTACAGCGAAGTGTCGCCCTCAACCCGCGGAGTGAAGCTCTTTCTGCAAGGAACGAAGCCGGCGTTTGCGCGCTGCCGGCGCGACGGGTTTGGGCCAAACGGCGACGGCGAAATTGAGGTCTACGACCAGGACAGGTTCTTCGTCGTCACCGGCCGCAGCGTGATTCAATGCGAAATGGACGTCGCCAGGCGGCAGGCGGAACTCGATGCGATCTGCGCCCGCCTCTGGCCCCAGCCCAGTCCTCAACTCATCTCCTCAGTTCCGAGCCCGGATCGGCAGGCCGAGTCTCTTCGCGCCATGCTGGCCATGAAGGTGATCGACCACAACGATGGGTCGCACCGCTTGTACTCGGCCTGCTGCCGGGCGGTGGAACACAACCTCTCCGACGCCGAGGCCATCGCCTGCATCCGCGCCTACGAACGCGTGCAGCCGTTTCCGGCATCGTGGTCAGATGCAGACATTCTGAAGCGGCTTCGTGACGCCGAGCGCCAATGCCTGCGGGGTCAGTTGAACGAAGTTGGCATCACTACGCCGGCATGCAAAAGCGTTGGCCAATTGCTAACCGATCATCCCGAGCTACGACGCCCCATTATTCACAACCTTCTGCGGCAAGGCGAAACGGCGAACCTCATCGCGCCCAGTAAGGTCGGCAAGTCGTGGTTGGTCACCGACCTGGCATTGTCGCTCGCGACCGGCACCCCCTGGCTCGATACCTTTCCAACGCAGCGCGGCAACGTGCTCCTGATCGACAACGAACTCCACGCTGAAACTTCCGCCAATCGCATCCCCAAAGTTGCCAAGGCGCGAGGCATTCCTCTCGCTGACATAGCGAACACCGTGTTCGTCGATAACCTACGGGGCCGGCTGAAAGACATTCACGCGCTCGCCCCCTATTTCCAGCAATTACAACCGGGATTCTTCAAGCTCGTTGTGTTGGACGCTTTGTATCGACTGATGCCGGCCGATAGCGACGAGAACAGCAACGGCACGATGGCGAGCATCTACAACCAGATCGACTGCTACGCCGGTATGCTCGGTTGCGCGTTCGTGCTGGTGCATCACGTTTCCAAGGGCAACCAGGCCGGCAAGAGCGTCACGGACGTAGGTGCCGGCGCAGGCAGCCAAAGTCGGGCTTGCGATACACACCTCATTTTGCGTCCGCATGAAATCGATGATGCGGTCGTTTTGGATGCGGCCGTGAGATCCTGGCCACCGATCGAGCCGGTCTGCTTGCGCTGGACGTTTCCGGTGTGGACGCCCGACCCGTCGCTCGACCCAACTGCGCTCAAGCCAGAGCGCCCGCGACGCCGGCTGAAGGCTGAGGCGACAGTCGCCAAGCCAGCGGAACCCAAATGGGACGCTGAGCGGTTTGCGGACGAATTCGTCAGCGAGACGCCGGCAACTATCCTCGCCGTCATTCAGTCGGCAACGGGTGCCGGCTTGTCCGAACGCAAAGCGAACAAGCTGCTGAAACTGGCCGAGGCGCAGGGGCTGATCCACCGCTGGCGCTTTGGCGCAACCCAACCAGTGCAATTGGCGACGACCCCCCCAACCCGAGGTAGTCGCATGAGGTCTGTGTTCTGCGCACGCGCCCCCCTAGTACCCCCCAGGTGCGTGCGCAGACGCACGCCCTGGGGCTTGGTTGTGTGCGGCGTGCGCAAGACGCCCGCAGGCGACGGCCAATAGGTACTTCCCCGCGAACGCTCTCACGTGAGGCGTGCGGGAACAGCCGCCATATCGAGCAGAGTTTGTTTTCGTGTTCCGAACAACGGAAAGGCGTGTGATGAGACAAGTTGCGCAACGGAACGCCACAGCGGGCCACACAGGCGACGACATGGCGAAGATTCTGGCGGACGCCGAAGGACTATGCCGCGCCGTCGCCGGCCGCGACCTGGCGGGCCTGCCGATTTACCTCATTTCCCAATCGACTCTGCCGGCGGAATGCGGATCGGGCGACGGCGCTTATGCCTATACGTTGGGATCGTTGGACTTGTACCTGGCCCCTCACATCCCCAACTATCGCGGCCGTGGGCCGTGCATCGTCGTCAACGACCTGGCTCTGGCGGAAGATTTCATCGGCGAAGACCTGGCCTACCGCACCCAAGCGATAGTGCTTCATGAGCTTGGTCATGTTCTCGACCGGCCAGCGGTCTATGAGGACCGCACCGGCGTCGATCCGAACAAGCTGAAGTTCGAGGCGCTGGTCGTCGCCCACGTCACATCCAATGCCCCGCGCGAGGACATTCCGCCCTATCACGGGCACGAGGCCAGCTTCATCCGGGTCTGCCTGCACCTCTGCCATCGCGCTCGGCAGGTTGGCTTCGATGTTCACCCCGGTGCGCTGTGCGCCGGATACGTCTACGGCTTGTCGGTGGCGCAGCGATACGAGGCGGCGTTGGGCGACGAACCGGCCCGCTGCATGGGCATGTTGTTCCGCGACATACTGGCGACCAAGCCGCCGGCGGCGTTCACGGAATTGTGGACGAACGATTTTTTCCAGTACCAGCAGTTGTCCCAACCCAGGAAAGGAAAGTGAGCATGTGCGTAACGGCATTCTTCGAGAAGCTGGTCGGCTTGCAGCAGCAGAAAACGCAGACCGCGACCGCCAGCTACCGCGAATTGGTCGCGGGCATTGCGACGGGCGAGGAGCCCAACCCCGCCGAGGTCGAGCGCTTGCTGAGTGAAACCGGCAAGTCGGTTGATGACCTCCGCAAGGATGTGGAGACCTATCAGCAACGCATGGAACTGAAGGCGGCCGTTGCAGCGGCGCCGGATTTGCAAACCGAACGGCAGACGCTCGATGAGCAGATTGCGGCAGCCGACCGCGCGTTGAAAGCCGCGGAAGACCTGCACGACGAGACGACCCAGCCACTTTATTTCCGTCGCCAGCAGGTAATTGCCGCGATCAACGAAGCCGAGCGGGCTCGCCACAAGCTGGTGGCGACGTGCGACGACCCCGACCTGCTTGGCGAGAAGGAGGAACTCGAAGCCGAGATTCTCAAGGTTCACCAGCGCCGCCTCGAGCAGCGGGAGCGCGAGAACTTCATGGATACCAACGCCAGCCGTGAGCGCCAAAACGCCCAATGCGAAAGCTGGCCCGTCGAAGCAGACCGGCGTCTCGAAGTGGCTCAGCAATATCAGGCCAACGGCGACGCCACGCGCCGCACCATCAAAGACCTCGACAAGGAATTGCGGAAGCTCGAAAAGCGGCGCGAGGAAGTGGAAGAGCGGATGCGGAAGTTCTGATCCATGCTGCTCGTTGTGCATTCGGCTTTGCCCGGCGTCCATCGCCGCGCTGGCCGACCGGACGAGGATGTGCGTCCGCGACTTGGTCTTTGACAATTTGGTTGAACCATAGGTGAGCCGCCGGGCTGGCAACCCGGCGGCTCGGGGAGTGACGCTTGGCCACAACCTTAACCTGTCACGGAACGAAACAATCCGAGACCGTAGTGAGAAGCATAGCCCAACAGCAATGGTCCGGTAATCGGCTCAGAAAAAATCAATCGTAACCCAAATCCCGCGTCCATAGGTAATTGAGTGCCGCCACGACTTCGGCGACGAATGTAGTGTCGTAAGGCATGCGTCAAATCTGCCTTAACCTCAATAACTTCGGCCGGTCGAAGCTGGCGCGAGACAAGCTCCGCGTTAATCTGGCCTTCTATCGAGTTTTTTCCGCGGGGCTTCAGAAAACGAGGTGGCACAAAGGGAGTTACGCTTTCCCAAATCCGAGCACCACCCGGCGGACCCAAGATGGATTCGAGATTTGTCCTCAGTCTTGCATCCTGCAACTGCCGAAGAAGATCGCGTTTCGTTTCTTCGTCGTCGCGCCAGTAGCCTACCACGGCCACTTGGATGTCATCAGCTACTCCCTTAGCCCAGGTGCGCTTCACTCGATGAATTGCACGCTGTGCCATATCTCCTAGTCCTCGTTTGGCAAATATGATCAGGTGATCAAGACGCCCATCGTCATCGAGATCTACGGGAATTGTATGGGCATGATCGTGATGTGAATGAAGCGGCCTTCCACATCCGTCTTTGCCTGTAATTTCAGGACAGTCGATTTTCACGCCATTGCCGGCCTTTCCAACGACCTGCTTGTGAAATCGTTCTGCTTGCGGTAGCGTGCGAGTGCAGGGTGGGAGCGAAGCTCGATTGCCGCTGGGAGTCGTAAGTGACAGCAGCATTGTCGTGACCGGCTTACGATGCGGCGTCGTTGGGCTCACAGGGGTACCGCCCTGCAACGAGTCACTAAGCCGCCAATACAACACTCGGCGTGATCCTGGCGGCTGCGACCATCCGTGACCTTTCCACCATGTCGTGTCTTTGGTCAGGCAGGACAGCAGATCATCCGGGTAGGGCTCGATGGCTTGTGCCTGTTTCTTTTTCACCGGTGCAGACTGTTTTTGATCCTGAAAGGGTCGCAACGCTTCTTGGACTTGAGCCACACGCCATTGTTCGTAGTCAGTCGGTGAAATGGTGGCCATGAGAGAGACTTGTTCCCATCCGGGGCCACGATGCTCATTCTCGACGCAGGGCACTGCGTTCCACTCGGCAACAGCTTCGTCCGTAAGCTGTGCCTCCACCCAACTCTCGCTGCGCCCCAGATAGCCCAGCGAGGAGATCAGTTTGCCAAGGAGTTCCGCTTCCTCGGAATTGAGTTCGCACGGCCAGTGGATGAAGAGTTCGCCACTGCCAACATTAGCCCAGGTATCGAAGACAAGCGTTGTTTGTTCCCGCCCCTTGGCGAGGACACCGATTGGCATGAAGTGCCGACTGTGGGCCGCGCTGGCGGCCGGCAAACGATAAAGCGGCAGCACTGCTGCCAGCTTGTTAATTAATCGCTGGGCAATGGGTGGTACTTCGCTCCAACGCTGGCTGCTGAATCCACAGGCGATTAGCGCACGCAGCAGTCGCCACGGACTAGGCGGCCACTCGATGAGCCCTTCGTTGACGTGGTGTCCCCAAGGCGTAGCATGGTAACGCCCACCCGGGAACCGGAGTTTCACGGTCGGCATGGCGGGCACCTCAGTTGTCATCGTTCTCGGTGTCGTTGTCCTCGTCATCGCCGGAATCGTCGGCGTCATCTGCTTTGGGCTTCTTCTCGTCCTTTGCCTTCTTCAGTTCGTCCTCGAAGGTGACCGTGGTATTCACCATGAGGTCTTTGCATTCGGTGATGGAAGCCTGAACCGCCGATTCAAGGTCGGTAAGGGAGGGCAGCTTGAAACCTGCGGGGCGGCTTGCGACCAGATTGTCCCGATCCACCGGCTCCAGATCGCACGCCGTTCGCAGTCGCAGGTCGCCGTCGAGGAGCTTCCGCACCCGATAGAGAGCGAGAAGGATCAGCAGTTTCTGCACCTTCAGTTCCAGGCCGTACCCGCGGATCTGGGCCAAGTCGAGGTTGATCTGGCAGTCGATCCGATCCGCGACGTACTCATCACGAGCGAAGGGCACGTTGCCGAAACCCAGCGAGGTATCACCAGACGGGTTGACAGTATCGTTTTTGACACCACCCGAGGCCGCAACAGCCGCCCCAGAAGCCTCGATGAAGGCCGACAAGGCGCGGGCAACACGCAGTCGCCCGCCAGCGATCGAGTCCGGCTTTCCATCCGTTGACTTTAGCTTGACCTTGTTCGACAGGAAGACCCCGTGAATGAGCGAGCCGATGTCGAACTTGACCAACGCCAGCGCCAACCCGTTGCGGTTGATAAGCCCGTTGTTGCTGTTCACCACTTCTTCACCAAGCCTTGCTCGCAACTCGTCGAGAAACCGATCAAGGAACGACCGATCGGATGAGTTGAGCATGTAGGGGCTGTTGAGGCGGTGAGCTTCCAGCATCGAGTCCGTGAGAAACCGGGGCTTGTTGTCCTTGTCCTTTCCACGCATGACGGTTACGTGGCTGATCCCAACCAGTGCAGTAACCGGCTTGTTTTCAGCCGTGTCCCAGCAGGTCGCCTCCAGCCGGTTGGCCATGCTTTGTGCACTCTCGACCAGAAGCTTCGGCCCATCTTTGGTCTGGTAAGTTGCTGCTCCGAGGCTGGGGAATCCGGTCGGTTGGAAGCGATCACCCTGAACGGGCTTCAATTCCACCGTCAGTAGGAGTCGACTGACTTTGTCAAGTGGGCTGAGGTCAAGCATGGAGTAGTCCTTTCTTTGAAGGGTCAAGTAGTTTCATGGCATTCCGGACTGCACTGCGGTGAATCGGGAACGCCAGGGCCGCGGCCCAGCGGCGGGCAGTTTCGGGGGCTGTCGTGCCAGCGTACATCGGCGGGCGGATGCCGACGGACCGCAACCGCTGGCGGGCGATTTCGATCGCTCGTGCGGCATCGCCGGAGACCAACAATCGCACCATGCGTTCGTCGGCGGGAATGTCGTGCATTTCGTCGACGGCAAACGGCAAGCAGCACAGCCGCACCGCTAGCCAGCATTCCTCGGGCACATCTGTAGAGATGGGGGTTGGTGGCAGATGCTCACGCGACCACTGGTCCCATTTAATGGCCATAAAGGCACGAGCAAGGCAAAAAAGTCGGTCGAGGTCGACATCCCCGCTCAGGAAGCGGACGAGATCGCCAAAGCGAGCACCACACCCTGGCGCCGCAATCAGCCGGGAGCGCCGCTGACCTTTCTGCGTGGCTTCGATCAGACGGCGCTCTACGATTGCAGTCAAATCTCGAAGCGGATCGCGACCAGAAACAACGACGCGAGGGTCGTTGACCAGTTTCTTGTCCGCTGTCTTGAATCGTCGCGCATCTGGCTCCAGGGGCAGAACGTGATGGCGAACTGTGTCAGTCGGTCTATTCTTGAGGTAACTCGCAGCAGCACTGCCCAACGCCAGAGCCAGTCGGAATACCGCCGAGTCTTCCGCTAGGGCTGAAACCCAGTCGGGGCGGAGGGCGGGGATCGGGCCAACCTCGATGCCGGTGCCGGCAGCCTGGATGATTTCGATTTCGGCCGCGGCCAGCAGAATGGCCTGCCAGCGAGCGGATGTGTGATCGTGCGTCAACGCAGCGAAGACAGCATCCGCCAGGCGGCGTTCGGCATGGACGAGGCGGGCCGGGGCATTATTGCTCCGAGCAACACGATGGAGACGATCGAGCCAACCAGATATGTCATCCACCAACCGAGCCGTCGAGTTCTCGCGGACTCTGATTCGCCCCAAGGGCACAGCGAAGTGCGTCGCTAAATTGTCGCGTTGTAAATAGCCGTAGCGAAGAAAGGTAGTTATTCCGCGAGCTGCACCTAGCCCGCAGATTGCACGCGCGGCGTCGAGCGGATTCTTCGCGGCTCGGCGTCCGCTTGAGCAGCGGCCCTCGCGGAACAGCAGTTGAATCTCTGCGAAAGTGCTCGGCGTTCCCCACAGCGGGAACCACTGCTCGCCACGACCAGGGTTCTTCCGCCCTTTGTTGAGGACGAACTCGTCCATATCCGAACTTGAACCTGCTCCCATCCCCAGCGGTGCGAAGTAGAACGGAGAGGTCAAAAAGCGGTGTTGATCACTGTTTGATCGCCTTGATACGCCAGACTGGACAACGATCACGCCCTCGAACGCAAGCAGTAAATCCCAAGGTGACCCTTGACCGCTCGGCAGGTACTGTCGGAACGGGCCAGCAACCATCTCCTTCTTTGGCCTTTTAATCGCCTCTGTGGGCGGTGGCTGAAAACCTCCGTCCCACGAATCTCGATTTGAACCATCACTCCACAAACACGCGGCGATGTCACCCTTCCGGTCGGCCCGGAGAATGCACTCCACCACAGCCGCGAAGAACGCTGCCGTATAACTTCCACTCCCTTCGTTACCGCCAGTCCCAAGGATGGCAGGGCCACGGAATGAGCCGCCAAGGTCGGCAAGCACCGTATCCAACCAATTCAAGCCAGCACCACGAAGTCTCAGTCGAATTCTTCTGATCATCAACGTTTTGGAGTCCTCGTCATTCGGTTTCGCTCCGCCGCATTCGTCGATGATTTGGCGAATTTGGCGTATCGCGTTACGGAACTTGGCGAGTCGATCTGATGTCGTGGATTCGACTGCCGTAAGGGCATTTCTCGCCGTTTTCTCGGATGACCCGCTGTAGAAGCCTGACCGACCACCCCAGGGGTTGAAGATCGGCGTCGGCTCATACTTTTCCAGGAAGAACGATTCAAGCTCCTCCTTTGAGAGCTTACTCAGCAGGCAGAAGCATTCGCCGTCCCACCAACCGCGGGCCTGGGCGTCGGCCTGTTCGCCGACCAGCCGCAAGATGCCCAAGGCCTTCAGGTAATTGGCTAATGGTGCTGGAGAGCAGCCCTTTAAGATATGTAAATGCATGCTCATGCGTCGCCCTCCGCATCTAAGGCCGGGTCATTCGTGGTAAGACGTGACGCTCGCACGTCGGCCGCCCGCAGGATCGCTTCAAGGAATGCCAGTGCGGCCGGACCGTGTCGCTCGAGCAGCCCATGACATCGCTCCCGCCAGCTGATGCCAGTTCGATAAGAAAGCCCCACAGCAGCAGGAGTCAGAGTCAGCGAGACTTCCGGGATCGGCGGTTCGCCCGGGACCAATGCTATACTCGGCAAGCGGTCCCCCTCCCGAATCCCCCGGATCGGCAGTCCACGGCCGTCGCAGTCCCGGTAGTCCTGATCCTTTGGAGCCGCGTGAAGACTGATTCGCACTTTGCCATGATGACTGGCGACAAGATATGCCACGAGGTCAAATTCTTCCGCAGTGCAGTTCAGGAGTCGTTCGATAAGTGAAGTTGGTGGCGGTGGCGACTCCGAAGGAGGCAAGGGGTAGTTGATTTGCTCCAGCACGGCAACCCAGGGGCCGAGCAGGGCATCATGTTGTGGTGAATAAACTTGGAGCAGAGCGAACAATCCGAGAGCACTGGCCAGTTCATGACGAAACGCCGGTCTGGAATCGCTGTTGTCGAGATAACGATACATGTCCGACGGTCCCCGCCACGCACTTTGGGGGGCTTTCGCCAGATCGGAACGTACCGGCCGATTTACGGCTCGCATCGCGCCCTGGAAAGCCGGATGCGATTTGCCCCAGTCGTGCCAGAGGGCAGCCAGTTCGAGAAGATTCTGAAGCGACTCGGAAAGTCCCAGTGCCTGGGCAATCTCCTTGGCGCTCGCTGCAACTTCCTTGGCATGGCAGGCGATCGTCTTCCAAGAGTTAGAGTTGAAGCTCAGTTGTTCGCCATCTTGGTGATCGTCGGCTTCTTCCAACACTTGGACAGCTTGAGGGACCATCGGCTCTACAACTGGTGGAACCGTTGCGCTCGATTCGGCATCGAAGCCGCGATCCGTGCGATATCCGCCACAGTTGCTGGCAACACAAACCACTCTGCCTGGGAGCAGACTTGCGCGGGTGGCCTCAACCCACGTACCCTCGAGCCAGTCCCATACCCACGCTCGCATTCCGCCCCGGAGTTTCGGCTTCTTGTTCGTCTTTGTCTCTCCGCCGCAAAGCCATTCACGGGCCATAAGAAAGGGGATCGCACACAGTTCCCGTCGGTGCGGACGACGCTTGGGCGGCGGAATCTCGCCCTTACCTAACTCAATCCAGAAGACTTGTAGATCGCGCTCATCGCCGGAGCGAATGAATCGGCTGATGTCTAGATCCGCGCCCGTCAAGTCAGGTGTGGTATCGAAGAGTTCGTCGAATTCCCTACGGAGCAACAGTTGCGATGGGGAATATGGGTAGAGCCGCTGTTTCGTTTCCTCACTCAGCGACCTTTCATGGGCTTCCAGAGATCCAATTCCCACATCGTGAAGCTGCTGGAGAGTTTCCCAAGCACTCTCGAGTTGTTCTGATTGATAAGGAGCCGCCAGCTTCTCGTCTAGGCCACGGTTTACGACCAGTACGCTTCCACTGCCTCCATACCTGGCGCATCGACCGAATCGCTGGACCAGACTTGGCCAAGGTGCTAGTTCAGTGATAAGGCATCCGGCGGAAATATCGACTCCAGCTTCGACGACCTGCGTCGCGACAATGATCCGGTCCACGCCTGGCCTACAAGCTGAGCGGGACAGGAATCGGTCGCGCCATTCCTCGCGTTCAGCGGGGCGGAAGCGGCTATGCACCAGCTCGATCCCATCCGTTCGGCCTGCTGTTCGCAAGGCGTCGAACGTGCTACAGGCCCGCTCCACCGTGTTGCACACGACCAGGGTGATCTTGCCGAACTCTCCATCGCTCAGTTTGGCGTGTTCTTCGAGGATTCGTGTTGCGAAACCACCTTGGTCGTTCGGAGAGACGTTGGTTGTCGTCGTCAGCTTGGAAATGTCCCATAAACCGCCCTCGCGAAGTTCCGCCTGAACTTCGCACGGGTTCTGCACCCAGGAGTGGTGATACTCAGCTGTGTCCACGCTTCGCAACCAGCTGGGCTGCAGAGTCGCGCTCATCCACCAGGTGAAGCAAGGACGAAGATCTTTCGAGCGATCATGGTCGCGGAACGCCTGGAGTTGTGCCGACGTCGCCAGTCCGACATCCATCAACTGGACCTCGTCCATCACCCACAAGGCGTCCTGATTCAGCAGGCCGAACTCCATCGGCCAACGTGCTCGCGCACTCGCATAGCCACGATTCAAGGTCCTAGACAGCAACATATCCTGGGTGCCAATGATCACGGCGGGGCGTTCGGGAGAAAGGACCCATTCGCCGCTGTCTTCGCCGCCCATCGCTATGTGGATCGTGGGTCGATGTGGCTCGGGAATTCGTGCTGCGAGTTGCTGAGCGACCTGTTCCGTCTGTTCCACGAGCACACGCATCGGGAGACACCAGACTAAGCGGCGAGGCCAGCCCAAGTCCCCGCCATGCAAGCGATAATAGCTCCAGGCAGCCAGTACCCCTTCCGTCTTACCCATGCCCGTCGGTATTCGAATTAGCCGATTGCGACAGTGCTGCTCGGCTGCCAGTAGTACCTGCCAGTCGCGAGGCGATTCGTGGCCCGTGAGCCTCGTGAACCATTGTCCAAATGAGATTTGTTGCATAATGTCCTGCGTCGCTCGTCAATTGTCGGTGTAACCAGATTACCGCAGCAAATTCCTGCTGGCGAATCAACCGCCTGCTCACTACTGCCGTCTATAAACGACAACATAGACACCAAGCTGGACACCTTTGGTCCAAACCTGGCAAAAAAAACGCGAAGATTATCTGAGTTGCGCGGGCACGACCTTTCGCTTGCGAAGGGACACCAACCGCCAGAGAATTGTTTGTTCGTCGTAACTGCAATCGCGAGTCAACCTCACCGCCGACAGGAACGCCTGCCGCAGTTCGGGGTCGCAAAGCATTCGGTCAATCGAACACTTGTGATTGCGTTGAAAGGAGAGCCATAGGTCGCGCAGAACGTTGTCATTCATGATTTGGGTTCCTTGACGAGGGCAAGCAGGCGCGGGTCGTGTCGTAGGCGGTTATGGGCACGGCAGCGCCAACTCTTCGCTGTGCTGCGGCAGACGCCGAGTTCCCGAGCGGCATCGGCAACCGTCAGTCGCTGAAGATCGCAGAGCTCAATGATGAGTCGGTGCTGATCCGGAAGTTCGCTCAGCACCTCTTGAACCGCGTCGAGGGCGGTACGATTGCCGGGTGGCAGTTTTTCCTGGGAAGTAATGGCTGACGGCTCATCTGCGGCTTGCAACTGAAGGTATCGCCGCCTGTTGTTTCGCGCGTAGAGTTGCGCCGCACACAACAACCAAGCCTGTGGGGCTTGTATTGCTTCCTTTCTGGCTCGCTGGGCAAATGCATAAAGTGCATCGGACAAGATGTCGTCGGCCTCGTGGGGACGAAGCGACCGCCAGCAGGAGATCTTGTCGCGTACGGCGTCGACGTCTGCCGGACAAAGTTCTGCTCTTGGGGGTCGGTCGGTCATTCTGGATTCCTTTTGGCAATTTGCGGTGAAACACCAGATAGTGGCGAGTGCGGCGCAGTTGGATTCAATTAGCGGTTCAGATTGACATGCGTCAGGCCATGTTGTAGCGTAGCCTTCAGCAATCACAACCTCCGGAGCGTTCCGCCATTTCAACAATGGCGGCCCAATTGAGGAGATTCCATTAGTGGTTGCAGAGTTGGGACTTACGTCTCCATCCGCGGTCGTCTGACCGCGGCCCCATTCGGCACCTATCGCAGGCATGGCAACGTTCGCGACAGGTGCCAACTTCTTTAGCCCCAACGCCTTGCAATCGTTCCGAACCGCTGGCTCAGTGTTACTCCCGCATGCGGATGGTCCGCCGCGGGAACCACGCAACGAGGAGCCAGAACGATGAACGAGCAGAAGATGTTGGATGGCCTGGTGCGGGAAAATGGGAGACCGCGGGGCAATCGGTGGATCGCGGGCGCTGGACGCGGGCCAAGAACGGAACGCTCGAATACCTGCCGACGAAGCGGGAGATCGCCGCCAAGTGCAAATTGTTCCGCGCCATCGGCGGGTGGCGCGGCCAAGCGGGCACCGCGCGGCGGCGAGTTCTCCGTGGCGAATACGGCCGGCATCTGAAAATCGCCGGCGGCCACGATTGGCCATCCTGCCTGCCCACGAGGCCGCGCACCGCTGCCTCTTCTTACGGTTGCACCGTTCGTTCGACCGCACCCGCGAACGCCCTGTTGGCCACCCGTTGGCCCACAGACGCCGCGCTGGAGGCCTGCGGTGGATGTGAGGTAACTTGGCGTTTCGCGCGGCACGTCGCCGCGAGAAAAAGCGAACCGCCGGGACGCAGCAACGTCCAGGCGGCTCTCACCACAACCACCCTTTGATTTGGAAAGGGCTGTCATGGCTAACCGCCATTCTAGCGGCGTCGCGGCGCGCGGACACGCCGCAATCATCCCACCCATCGAACCACCGACTGATCGATTGATCGACCGAACCCCGTTGTTCCCATTTCTGTGGCGCAAGGGAGGTGGTCGTGTTCGACGAGCAATCGCAATCGGCAATTCGGAATTCTGTAACTGAGGCTTCACACCAACTGCTGGCAACGTCGAGCGACGCGCTGCGATTCCACCCGTGGATCACGCAGGAGTTGTTCGACGAAACGCGGCAGGTCTGGTCGAAGGCGTATGGACGCGTAATCACCGAGGATGAAGCGATTGAGATTCTGGTGAACGTCCGCCGCCTAGCCGAAGCCCTGCTGCATGCCAGCCAATCGAGGAGGGACGCATGAACGTGGTGATTTGGGCGCGGGTCTCGTCGCGCGAACAACGAGAAGGATATTCCATCGACGCTCAATCGCGGGCCAACCGCGAACGGGCGGAACGCGCCGGCTGGAAAGTGGTTCGCGAGTTTGTCGTCGCCGAGTCAGCCAAGCGCGGTGCAGAGCGGACGGCGTTCAATGAGATGTTCGCCTGGGTCAAGGCGAACGCGAAGCGCGAGAAGATTAAGGCAATCCTGAGCCACAAGCTCGATCGCGTCTGCCGAAATATGCGGGACGCCGTGCGTTTGCAGGAACTCGAAGACGTCTGCGGCGTACAACTGGCGTTCGTTGAAAACCAGTTTGGTCCCGGCGCTGCCGGCGCGCTGTCGTTCAATGTGATGGCAGCGGTCGCACAATACTACAGCGACAATCTGCGGTCGGAAGTGCTGAAAGGCATGGACGAGAAGGTTCGCCAGGGATGGCCAACGGGATTGGCACCGTTCGGCTACATCAACACCAGCGAACGCGACGCGCCGGTGCAGCCACATGCGGAGAAAGCGAATACGGTACGACGCATTTTCAACTTGTACTCGGCAGGCAGCCATACATTCGAAAGTCTGGCCGACCAACTCGAGCAGGAGGGGCATACGTTCCGCAAGAGCCAGCCGCGATTCAATCGGACGGCATTGTCGTACATCCTGAAGAACCGGTTCTATATCGGCGAACTGCACCGTAATGGGCAAGTCTTTGAGGGGCGCTACGAGCGCCTGATCGACCGCGCGACGTTCGACGCTTGCCAGGACGTGCTACACGGCCGAAATCGCCGAACGGGCAAGCCAACCCTTGCCTTGGCCGGCAGCTTGTTCACTTGCGCCTTTTGCGGCCAGTCGATCACAGGCGAGAGGATTCGCCGGAAACTTCGCGGCGGCGGAGTGCGTGAGCATATCTATTACCGCTGCGCCAACAACCATCCCGGCCCTGACCACCCGACCGTGCGTTGGAAGGCGGATAAACTCGAGCAGGCGATCATCGACGACTTGCTTGGGTTACGCATGCCGTCGCCGGAATCTACGATGTGGTTTCGGAACGCGCTGTCCGCATCTGTCGATGACCTGACCTCGCACCAGCGTCGCCAATCAATAGCGCTTAACAAACGCAAGTCGGAACTCACCGGCATGCAGGATCGCCTGCTAAACGCCTATCTGGCGGGCACGGTGGAAGAGGTAATCTACAAGGCGAAACAGAATGAACTAAAAAGCGAAGCCGCGCGAACCGACGAGGCACTCGCCAAGCTGGGCGATGTCGCCCCGTCCCATCGCGACCTAGCCGTCGCAGTCGTCGATTGGTCGCAACGTGCCACGAGCGCGTGGCAGGGTTCAAACACCGCCGTCCGGCGGCAAATCCTCAACGCGGTCTATTTGAACCGCACGCTGAGCGACGTAACTCTAGTCACCACAAAGAGAAAGCCGTTCGACCAACTGGCCGAACGGCTCAAAATCGAGAAAAGTCGGGGTGACAGGATTTGAACCTGCAACCTTCTGCACCCCATGCAGACGCGCTAGCCAAGTTACGCTACACCCCGGGGGGCCCGCTGCCCAAAGGATGAGGCGGCAGGACTTTGGGTAGT
>Ga0182743_1002421_pt1 | contig 16346 bp, 12 predicted proteins | sample eDN3rd30CKraftOP_FD_128522 | JGI IMG/M metagenome (GOLD analysis project Ga0182743, IMG submission 128522) | Enriched Organic Plus compost microbial communities from Emeryville, California, USA - eDNA 3rd pass 30_C Kraft OP (version 2) (version 2) ... | reverse complement strand
GGTCTGCGTCTCGACGGCGTCATGACCGTCGCGCCCCTGGGGGCCGACCCGGCGGGCGTGTTCGGCGAGCTCGTCGAGATATCGCATCGGCTCCGTACGCAGCACCCTGCTGCGGCGACGATCTCCGCGGGCATGAGTGCAGACCTCGAAGCGGCCGTGATCGCGGGCGCGACACACGTGCGTGTCGGGCGTTCGATACTCGGTGAACGGGCCCCGGCACGGTAATCTCACTGGTGTCATTCAGTCACATCGAGCACACAGATCCGCTGAGAACCGCGATCTGAACGGCCCTCATCGAGGCCACGACCGGAATGGAGTTCCCATGGCTGGCGCAATGCGTAAGGTCGGCGAGTACCTGGGCCTGGTCGAGCAGGCCGACTTCGACGAGCTCGACGACACCTACGACGACGCCCCGTTCGACGGCCCTGCCGCTGAGCCGGAGCAGCCGCGACGCCAGCCGGTCGTCCGCCCGGCACCGGTCGCGAGTATCGAGGACCGCCGCACCGAGCAGCGCCGCACCGAACGCCGGTCCACGGGGCAGGCCGCGAACATGTCCGATCTGGCCCGCATCGAGACCGTCACGCCGCGCACGTACAACGACGCGCGTACGGTCGGCGAGCACTTCCGCAGCGGCGTCCCGGTCATCATGAACCTGTCCGAGATCGCCGACGATGACGCCAAGCGTCTGGTCGACTTCGCCGCCGGCCTGGTGTTCTCGGTGCACGGCAGCATCAACCGCATCACCGCCAAGGTCTTCCTGCTGTCCCCGTCGAGCGTGACCGTGACCGACGAGGACAAGCAGCGCCTTGCTGCGGGCGGTTTCTACAACCAGAGCTGAGCGAATGGACTCGAGCGATATCGGCGGTTTCCTGGCGCTGATCATCTGGATCGCGATCGTTCTGCTGCTGGCCCGCTTCGTGCTCGAGTGGGTGCAGCTGCTCGCCCGGCAGTGGCGGCCCCGTGGCGCCGTGGCGGTGCTGTGCGAGGGCATCTACTCGGCCACCGACCCGCCGCTGAGGGCGATCCGGCGTCTGGTACCCCCGTTGCGGCTCGGGCATGTGGCCCTCGACCTTTCGCCGATGATCCTGCTGTTCGCGTTGTGGATCCTGCTGAGCATCGTCGAACGGGCGTTCTGACCGCCCGGTGATCGTCGCCCACGGAGTTTGCCTGAGATTCCGATCAGAATCCGTGCTCGGAGGGTGCCTGGGCGAAACGCATGTGGCAGGTGTTGCATCGGGCAGAGTACGGTAGGTCTCCGGAACATCTACGGACCACCATCTACCCGAGGTAGCACCAATGCCATTGACGCCTGAGGACGTGCGCAACAAGCGCTTCACCCCCGTCCGTCTCCGCGAGGGCTATGACATGGGCGAGGTCGACCAGTTCCTCGACGAGGTCGAGGCCGAGCTTGAGCGTCTCGTCGTCGAGAACGACGAGCTGCGCGCCAAGGTCGCCGCCGTGTCGGCGGGCGAGCCGACCGGCTTGATCCCGGCCGCTGTCGAGAACACCGCCCCCGCGCCCGCTGTCCAGCCCGTCGAGCCCGAGCCGGCCCCCGAACCGATCGAGACCCTGGAGCCCGAGCCCCAGCCGGTCGTGACCGCTGCTCCGGTGGCCGCCGCGCCGACGACGTCGATGGGCGATGCCTCGTCGGCGGCCGCGCGTCTGCTCGAGATCGCGTCGTCGAATGCCGATCAGCTGATGGACGCCGCCAAGGAAGAGGCCGACCGCATCGTCGGCGAGGCGCGGGCCAAGGCCGAGCGCGTCACGAACGAGGCGCGTGGCAAGGCCGACCGTCTCGAGACCGACGCCCGCATCCGTGCGCAGAAGCTCGACGACGAGACCAACGAGCGTCGTCAGCAGGCCGTCGCCACGATCGAGCGTGAACGCTACGAGATCCAGCGCGAGGTCGAGCACCTGCGTTCCTACGAGCGTGAGTACCGGGCCCGCCTGAAGAACTACTTCCAGAGCCAGCTCGATCAGCTCGCCGCCAACGAGAACAACACGGCTCCGAGCCAGCAGCCGGTCGAGGCCGGACCGCGTCGGGTCCGCTCGCTCCTGGGCGACGAGGACGCCGGCTTCTGATCTGAACGACGCCACTTCGCAACGACCCACCGTCAGCCGCTCGTGCGGCACGGTGGGTTGTTGTTTGTATTCGTCCCTGCGGCGGTCTACTCTCCCCGCATGCCGAACACCAAGCTGGCGGTCAGGGCCGACGAGAAGCCGTGGACCGCAGCCGAGACCAAAGCCGTGCGCGCCGAGCTCGAGGCCGATCTGATGCGCCTGCGCGAAGAGCTGCAGCAATCGGCCCGAGAACTGCAGGATCTGCTGCGCGACGGGGTCGACGGCGCAGGCAACGATCAGGCCGATGTCGGGTCCAAGGGCCTCGAGCGCGACGCCGAGATGTCGTTGGCCGCCAATCAGCGCGAACTGCTGCTGCAGACCGAGAAGGCGCTCGAGCGCCTGGGTGACGGCACGTACGGCCAGTGCGAGTCCTGTGGCGAGCCGATCGGCAAGATGCGGCTCATGGCGTTCCCTCGTGCGACACTGTGCATGACATGCAAGCAGCGCGAGGAGCGTCGCTGACCTCGGGTCGCGACCCTGAAGATCTTCCCCCATCGGCGGTTCGGCTGTTCGCCGTCGTCGTCATCGTGGCGGTGGCCGTCGACCAGGTCACCAAGGTGCTGGCGGTACGGCATCTGCAGGGCCGTGAGCCTGTCGAGGTGATCCCGGGCCTGATCGACCTGCGGTTCCTGCGCAACGGAGGTGCCGCACTCGGCACCGGCTCATCCATGACCATCGTGCTGACCGTGGTCGCCACGATCGTGGCGATCGTGGTGATCCGGATGTCGGCGAAGCTGCGCGACCGGGGCTGGGCCGTTGGGCTCGGGCTCCTGCTCGGCGGTGCGGTCGGCAATCTGATCGATCGGGTGTTCCGTGAACCGTCGACGTTCCGCGGCCACGTGGTCGACTTCATCGACTACGGGCCGTTCGTCGGCAATGTCGCCGATATCGCCCTGACCATCGCGGCCGTCGTCATCGTGTGGCGCTCCTGGCGCGGAGTCGGTATCGACGGCACCCACGAGGTCCGGTCATGACCGAGGGCGAAGCGCACGACCACAAGGTCGTGCACGTTCCGGAGGGGCTGGCGGGGGAGCGGGTCGACAGCGCCCTGGCGCGCCTGCTCGGCCTGTCACGCACCCGAGCCAGCGATCTGGTGTCCGATGGGCTGGTGCTGCTCGATGGCCGGGTTCCTGCGAAGTCCGAACGGGTCGAGCCGGGCGCACTGCTCGAGGCGTCGATCCCGGCCCCGCGGGTCGCGGTGGTGCGTGCCCAGGAGGTCGCTGGCATGCGCCTGGTCTTCGAGGACGACGATCTGGTGGTCGTCGACAAGCCGGTCGGCGTCGCGGCCCATCCGAGCGTCGGCTGGGACGGTCCGACCGTGCTCGACCACCTGTCGGGTGTGGGCGTCCGAGTCTCGACGTCGGGTGCCGCCGAACGGCAGGGCATCGTGCAGCGGCTCGACGTCGGCACCAGCGGCCTGATGGTGGTCGCGAAGAGCGAACACGCCTACACGGTGCTCAAGCAGGCCTTCCGCGATCGCACGGTCGACAAGACCTACCACGCACTGGTGCAGGGTCACCCCGATCCGCACACCGGCACCATCGACGCGCCCATCGCGCGGCATCCGCGGCACGACTTCAAGTTCACGGTCGCGGCCGGTGGCCGGGCCAGCGTCACGCACTACGACACACTCGAGGCGCATCGCTTCGCGAGCCTGCTGCAGATCAAGCTCGAGACCGGGCGCACGCATCAGATCCGGGTGCACATGAGCGCGCTGCACCACCCGTGTGTCGGCGATCCGCTGTACGGCGCCGACCCGACGCTGTCGGCCCGGGTCGGCCTCGACCGTCAATGGCTGCACGCCGTTCGGCTCGGATTCACCCATCCCCGCACGGGTGAGTGGACCGAGGTCGAATCGCCGTACCCCGACGATCTCGCGCGCGCCCTCGACATCATCCGCGACGCCCACTGACCACGCCGGGGCGAGCCGCGGAACGGCGTGTAGAGGCGGGTGGGAGAATGTCGGCATGGTCAACGTGGTGCGTCAGTCCGAGAAGCTGAGGGATGTCCTGTACGACATCCGTGGCCCGGTCGCGTCACGAGCCGCCCAGCTGGAGGCCGAAGGGCACCGCATCCTCAAGCTCAACATCGGCAATCCGCAGCCGTTCGGATTCGATGCGCCCGCCGAGATCCTGCAGGACATGATCGCCGGCCTGCCGGCCTCCGCGGGGTACTCGGACTCACGCGGCATCCAGCCTGCCCGCCGGGCCGTGGTGCACCACTATCAGCTCCAGGACGAGTTCCCGACCATCGACATCGACGACGTCTGGATCGGCAACGGAGTCTCCGAGCTGATCCAGATCGCCCTGCAGGCGCTGCTCGACAACGGCGACGAGGTCCTGATCCCGGTGCCGGACTACCCGCTGTGGACCGCGGTCACGAATCTGGCCGGCGGCGTACCCGTGCACTACCGCTGCGACGAGCAGAACGAATGGAATCCCGATCTGGCCGACCTGGAGGCCAAGATCACCGACCGGACCCGGGTCATCGTGGTGATCAACCCGAACAACCCCACCGGCGCGGTGTACTCGCGCGAGACCCTCAACGCCATCGCCGAACTCGCGCGTAAGCACGACCTGATCCTGATGGCCGACGAGATCTACGACAAGATCCTGTACGACGACGCCGAGCACATCTCGATGGCCAGCGTGGCACCCGACGTGCTGACTCTGACGTTCAACGGGTTGTCGAAGGCCTATCGCGTCTGCGGTTACCGTGCCGCCTGGCTCGTGGTGACCGGGCCGCTGGAACGCGCCGGCGACTATCTCGAGGGCATCACGCTGCTGTGCTCGATGCGACTGTGCCCGAACGTCCCGGCCCAGAACGCCATCCAGGTCGCGCTCGGCGGGTACCAGTCCATCAAGGAACTCGTCCTACCCGGCGGGCGATTGCTGGAGCAGCGCGACACCGCGGTCAACGAACTGCGCAAGATCCCCGGGGTGTCCGTGGTCGTGCCCCGTGGCGCGCTCTACACGTTCCCTCGGCTCGATCCCGAGGTCTACCCGATCAAGGACGACCAACGACTGGCACTCGATCTGCTGGAGTCGGAGAAGATCCTGATCACGCAGGGCACAGGGTTCAACTGGCCCGACCACGATCACCTGCGCATCGTGACGCTGCCGTGGGCCCGTGATCTGGCCGAGGCCATCCAGAGGCTCGGTCACTTCCTGAGCAGCTACCAACAGCACTAGTCGCGGCCTGCAACCGAAATCGGAAATTGTCGGTTTCGTCCGCCAGGATCGACCCATGGTGGACATGATCAGGGTCGAAGGACTCGTCAAGCGCTATGGCGAGGTCGAGGCACTCAAAGGCCTCGACCTGGCCGTGCCCGAAGGCACCGTGCTGGGGTTGCTCGGCCCGAACGGAGCCGGCAAAACCACGGCGGTGCGGGTCATCACGACGCTGCTGGTCCCCGATGCCGGACGTGCCGAGGTCGCGGGCATCGACGTGGTGGCCGATCCCGACGGGGTGCGCCGGCGCATCGGTCTGTCCGGCCAGTACGCCGCGGTCGACGAACACCTGACCGGGTTCGAGAACCTCGACATGGTCGGCCGGCTCTACGGGCTCGGCCGCAAGCAGTCCGCGTCACGCGCACGCGAGTTGCTGGAGCGGTTCGATCTCGCCGACGCGGGCGACCGGCCGTCCAAGACGTATTCCGGCGGCATGCGGCGCCGGCTCGACCTCGCCGGCGCGCTGGTCGCCGCTCCGCCCGTCCTGGTGCTCGACGAGCCCACCACGGGCCTGGATCCCCGCAGCCGGCAGGAGATGTGGGGCGTGATCCGCGAACTGGTCGACACCGGCTCCACCTTGCTGCTCACGACGCAGTACCTGGAGGAAGCCGATCTGCTGGCCGACGAGATCGTCGTGATCGACCACGGCCGGGCCATCGCTCGCGGTACCGCCGACTCCCTCAAGGCGCAGACCGGCGGCGAGCGCGTCGAGATCGTGCTGGCCGATGCCGCAGATCGTGAGGCCGCGAGCAGGGCACTGGCCGCGGTCGCGATCGGTGAGGTCCAGACGGGCGCGAACCAGCGCGAACTGGTCGCTGCGGTCGACCACGGTGCGCGTAGCCTCCGGCAGGTACTCGACGGCCTCGAACAGGCCGGCGTGCGGGTCCTCGACATCGGCCTGCGCCGCCCGACACTCGACGACGTGTTCCTCACGCTCACCGGCCGTCCGGCCGAGTCCGAGTCCACCATCGCCGACGAGGAGGAGGTGGCATGAGCACCATGACCAAGGCGGCCGTCGACGGCTGGGTCGTCGCCAAGCGCAATGTCATCAAGATCATCCGCGTGCCCGAGATCTTGGTGTTCGTCCTGATCTCGCCCATCATGTTCGTCCTGCTGTTCGCCTACGTGTTCGGCGGCGCCATCGATCCGGGCGGGGGAGTCGACTACAAGGAGTTCCTGGTCGCGGGCATCTTCGCGCAGACCGTGGTCTTCGGTGCCACGTTCACCGGAGCGGGCCTGGCCGAGGACATGCAGAAGGGCATCATCGACCGCTTCAAGTCGTTGCCGATGTCGCGCTCGGCCGTGTTGGTCGGACGCACCACGTCCGACATCATCTACAACGTCCTGTCGCTGGTCATCATGGCGTTGACCGGTCTGCTGGTCGGATGGCGCATCCGTGAGGGCTTCGGCAAGGCCGTCATCGCGTTCGCTCTGCTCCTGCTGTTCGCGTACGCGATCAGTTGGGTCATGGGGTACGTCGGACTGCTGGTCCCCAGCGTCGACGTCATCAACAACGCCTCGTTCATCGTGATCATGCCGTTGACGTTCGTCTCCAATGCGTTCGTGCCGACCGAGTCGTTCCCGTCGGTGCTGCAGAGATTCGTCGAATGGAATCCGGTGTCCACGTTGACCCAGGCATGCAGAGAACTGTTCGGCAACACCAACGAACGCATGGCGGTTCCGGATGCCTGGTCCCTGCAGAACCCTGTGCTCTACACGGTGATCTGCAGCGCGGTCATCGTCGCGATCTTCGCGCCACTGGCTGTGCGTCAGTACAAGCTGTCGTCGGCGCGCTGACCGAACCGCCCGCAGCAGGTCGGCTGCGGGCGATTCGCTAGTCTCTGGTGACGATCACGGGGATCTTCAGGGGGACGCATGAGCACGATCGATCGACGCACGCTCCTAGCGGGTACGGCCGGGCTGTTGGTCTCGGCCTGCAGCGGTGGTTCGAGCGGCCCGAAACAGACCAAGGGCCCCAACATCGTCAAGCCCAACACGGGCACCGTCGTGACGGCCGCCGACACCGCGGTGATCCGCGATCAGTTGAACGCGGCCGTCAAGGCGCGCGACGTCGAGCAGCTGATCGGCATCATCGATCCCGAAGACTTCGCGCTCGATGACGTGCGGGCGTGGTGGACGCGGCGATTCGACAACTTCAAGCGGCTCGACTTCATCACCAGCGAGTGGTACGTCGGGGTACCGGCAGGCCGGACCCGCAATGCCGCCGGGGGCCAGGTCGAGTACGACGGCGACCTGGTGTTCGCCCATCAGGTCGACGGCTGCGACGGCCAGCAGGTCGTCGAGACGTATCAGGCCAGCTTCCGCAAGAAGTCCGAGGACGCCCCGCTCGAACTGATGCACCTGGGCAAGCCCTCCGAGCGGTATCTCCCGGCATTCTGGGACGTCGGGAAGATCGATGCGATCGAGACCAAGCACGCCTACATCGCATTCCGCACCAAGGACGCCGCGCGCGCCAAAGCCTTCCGCGACCGCATCGAACAGGGTGCGACCAGGGCCTTCTCCGCGATGCCGCGGCCGAAGGGCGTCGACAAGATCTTCTACGCGCTGACCTGGCCCGAGATCGACGGCCGCCTGTACGGCGGCGTCGCGGTCGGTGACGCCGACGCGCACGAGTACGTCCACCGGTTCGTCGATCCCAAGCAGCTGGCAGCCGGTCAGGAGAAAGCGACCGCCAAGGCCGGACTGCCGAAGGCGACCGGCCGAGTCGGACTGCATGAGGCATCGTTCCGGCGATCGGACTTCACCGAGGTCGCCGCTCATGAGGGCATTCACGTGCTGGCCGATCAGTGGAACGACCGCGGTGACATCCCGACGTGGGCGGTCGAGGGCCTCGCCGAGTGGGGCGAGGCGGGATCGTCGGCCCTGATGTCGCGCGACGGCGGCCGCATCCGCTCCTTCTTCAGGACGTTCGAGAAGCGCGCGCTCAAGGGGTGGAAGGAGTTCCACCAGGGCGGTCACGAGTATGAGATGTACGTCTGCGCGGCAGCCGTCTATGCCTATCTGGAGCGCCAGGGCGGCAAGGACGCCGTGCACGAGGCGGCCGAGGCGTTCTACGGCTCGTCGCTGCGCCAGGAGGCGGAGGAGAAGCTGGGCCGCTCGGAGAAGGAACTGTTCGCCGCGACACGGAAGTGGCTGGGCGCGTGAAGGCGGTGTCGCTGGCGCTGCTGTTCGCGGTGTCGTTGGCGCTGGCCGGTTGCTCCAGCGACAGTGACGAGCAGCCGTCGTTGCCGGTGCCGGCCAAGCCGCCGTCGGCCTCAGGTGTCACCCGAGGGCCTGCGATGGAACCCACGGTCCTGCTCGCGTCGGCCGATGACCTCGAGGTGCAGGGCGGCGCGGACCAGTACGCCCTGGCGGCCCGACGCGCTGGTGCGTTCGTGAGCGGTGGCACCGTGGTCGGCTACTCGGTCGACGACGTCTCGGGCTACGACCTCGAATCGGGCGAGAAGACCTGGACCGCCAAGATCGACATGCAGGGCGGCACGGTGTGCTTCGTGTCGCAGCCCGATCGTGACGTCAAGCGTTTCACGGTCGTCTACGGCAAGGAGGACTTCTGCCGGTATGCCACGACCGTCACCGTCGCGAGCGGCAAGGTCGGTACGACCACCGATCTGTTCGACTACGTGACGGTGGACGGCGTCGAGGGCGGTGGCGACACGGCGGCGACGCTGGTGACGTATCGAGGCATCGACTACATCCTCGACGGCAAGAACGTCGTGTGGCGCGTCGGCAAGGACGGCGTTGCGCGGCCCCTGCTCGATCTGGAGCGCGATCAGATCTACACCGAGATGCACGTGAGCCCTCAGGCGCCGGTGCTGATCGCGGAGCGCTATGGCAGCGATGCCTGCGGCGTCGATGCCTATCGACTGCCGTCGTTCGAGCTCGCCTGGAGTGCCGACGAGGCCACGATGTTCCCGGAGCTGGGCGGCGACACGTCGCACTGCCGGGCGCGGCCGCTGCACAGCAACCCGCTCTGGCTGCGCGCGTCCACGCCCGATCCCGAGCACGTGTACCTGGTGCAACTGGATCCGAAGACCGGCAAGGTCGTGGGGCGGGCCGATGCGCAAGGCGGCACGGGCAGTGCGCGGTCGGAGGACGACACGTTCAACGTGGTCGCCGCAGCCAACTACGGCGATGACGGCGTGGGTCTTCCCGATGGTGACGTGGTGCTCCCGCAGGTCGACGGCGCGGCCCGCCATTCGCTCGTCGAGCCCGACTCCGGCTGGTGGAAGCGCATCGAGCTGCTGTTGTACGACGATGCCAATCCGTTCGGCCAGGAGACGGTCTGGTCAGCCGTCACCGATGACGGCAGCTATGTCGTCGGAACGGTCAGCGACGAGACCGATACCGAGATCGTGGCGTTGAAGACATCCGATGGATCCATCGCGGGCCGCTGGCCGCTGCCCGACGAGTACAAGAACGGTTTCCAGGTGCAGCCGCGCCTGACGTTGTTCGACGGGGGAGTCGTGCTGAGCCGCAACTTCGAACGCTGGGACTACACGTTCGGCGTGGGTGCCGAGGAACAGCCGGCCGGTGACCTCTACGACATCGGGGTCTTCAGATTCCCTGAGCGGGGAGAGGACGACTGATGCGCCGGCTCGTCGCGGCGGTGCTCGCCGGTGCCATGGTGCTGTCGGCCTGCTCAGGCGGCGACGACGACACGAAGTCGTCACTCCCGCTGCCGGACCAGGCGCCCTCCGCGCGGGGACCCGCCAGCGGTCCTGCGCTCGAGGCGAAGGTGCTGTTGGCAGCTGCCGATGATCTCGAATCGGGGCTGGGCGATCTCAGCAACGCGCACGTGGAGCGACGCACCGGCGCTTTCATCAGCGGGAAGACGGCGGTCGGGTACTCCGTCGACGACATCTCCGGATATGACCTGTCCTCGGGTGAGAAGCGGTGGACCGCGAAGCTGGATCTGGGCGGCGGTACCGTCTGTTTCGTGTCGCAGCCGACCGGCGCGGTCAAGCAGTTCACCGTCGTCCACGGCGAGGGCGGGTTCTGCTCGGACACGGCGACGATCCGCGTCGCCGACGGCAAGGTCGTGGCACGCACCGCGATGACGGACGCGACCGCGACGCTCGACGGCAAGGACGTCGTCGGCTCGTCGGTCTCGCAGCTGTTCACGGTCAAGAAGCGCGACTACCTGGTCGACAGCCACGGTGTCGTGTGGACGCCGGCGAAGAAGGCGGGCGGGTTCGAGGCCGTCCGGCGGCTCGAAGACTCCAGCTACTTCTATCTGCTGCCGACACCGGACGGCAAGCGACTGATCGGATCGCGCCTCGGCAGCAGTCCCAGCTGCTATGTCGACGCCTACGCGCTGCCGTCGTTCGAACACCTGTGGACCAAGGACAACGCCGAGCTGTTCCCCGCCACCGATGCGGACTGCACCATCTCGATGGCTCAGGGCAGTCCGACGTGGCTGTCCCAGCAGGACGGAACGCGCCAGTACATCGTCCAGATCGACCCGAAGACCGGTGACGTGCTCGGTCGGGCGGAGGGTGACAGGACGTCGGACCAGCGTGCGCCGGACGACCGGTTCGACCCGGTGTCGGCGGCGCTGTACTTCGATACGACACTCGGTTTGTCCGACGGCGACATCATCGTCGCCCAGCCGGCCGGCATCAGCCGGTACTCGCTGGCCGACGACAAGATGGCCTGGCGGCTCGATCTCTCGCAGCTCGAACTCGACTCCGATCAGGACTATCCGACGACCACGGTGCTCCCGCAGGGGTTGACGAAGGACGGCTATCTGGTCGCGACGGTCAGCAACGACACCGCGGTCGACCTCGTGGCGGTCCAGGTCAACACGGGCAAACTGGTCGGTCGCTGGCCCGTGCCGGCCGAATACCGGAACGGCTTCCAGGTGCAGCCGCGCCTCACACTGTTCGACGACGGGGTGGTGCTGTCCCGCAACTTCCAGGCGTGGAACTACGCGTTCGAGGGCTCATCGGACACGCAGGCGCCCGACGGCGACCGGTTCGACCTCGGTGTCTTCACGTTCCCCGATCCCAACGTCAAGCGCTCGGGCGTCCCGACGGCGGGCCCGGTCGACACCGAGGCCTCCTGGCGAGGCGGACTTGCGTCGTCTGACACCGACGCAGGAGAGTCCCTCGACGGCACCCGGGTCGGCAACCAGCTGATCGTCTCGCGCGGCACGACATTCCTCGGGCTCGACACCCGGTCGGGCAAGAAGCGCTGGACGGCCCAGCTGCCCGACGGCGCGCAGACCTGCTCACGCTCCGAACTCGACGGCAAGTCGACGGTCCTGACGGTGGTGTACAAGACCGGCGGCGACGCCGCGAAGTGCCGCTCACTGGTCCGGATCGGCTTGAAGCGGGGCACGATGGGCGAGGTCGTCGAGGCCCCCGACGGATCCGCGCCGTTCGTCCGGGTCACGACGTATCGCGGCCGCGACTATGTCGTCAGCGACGACGGCCGCGTCGACCGTGTCGGTCCGGACGGTCTGCAGCGGGTGGGCCACGTCGAGGGCTCCTACGAGCGCTGGGCGCGCACCCCGGAGGATCCGGCCGTGGTGATCGGCGCGGCCGAGCTGAAGGACGGCCGGGACTGGCGGATCGACGCCTACCGGTTGCCCGGATTCGAGAAGATCTGGTCGACCACGGCGTCGAAGGTCATCAGCGGTGCCGATGCCCGCAACCCGTTGGACCTGTGGAGCGTCAATGGCTTGTGGTTGTCGACGAGCTTCGGCGACACCACGGATCCGGACGCCGAGGTGGACGAAGTCATGGTCCACCTCGATACGGACACCGGTGCGGTCAGGTCGACCACCGGCCGGGTCCGGCGCGACTACCTGGTCGACGATGTCGACACGCTGTCGATCACGTTCGCGACCACGTCGGCCTGGTTCGGCGCCGGTCTGAGCGACGGCAGTGTCATCGTGTCCCAGCCGAAGACGATCATGCGGTACGGGCCCGACGACGACACCATCGTGTGGTCCACCGACGTCTCGTCGATCCGCAACTCGATGGAGCGCGAGCGTGCCGACCAGAACGTCCTGGAGGAGTACGAACTCATCGACGGCGGCAAGACGGTGCTGGTGACGTTCAGCAACGGCACGAGCGTGGAGTTCCTGACGCTCAGCGCTGCCAAGGGCACCATCACCGGCCGCTGGAAGGTGCCGGTCAAGCACCGCAACGGTCTTCAGGCGTCGCCCGGGTCGGTCGCGCTCAAGGGCGGCGTCGCGCTGCTGCACTCGAACTACGGGTGGGAGTCCGAGTTCGGTGCCGACACCGGTCGCGAACCGCCGTCGACCCAGCGCTACGACGTCGGTCTGTTCACGCTCGAGCCGGTGAAGGGCAAGGACTGACGAGCGCGCCTGCGCGAGGGTGTCGGCCCTCTCGCGTAGGCTGAGGTCCTTCCCCGCGACCGGCCCAGAAGGGCACCGAAGTCTGCTGCCAGAGGAGCGCGCACCCCCGATGTCGAGCGACTCGAGCTTCGTGCATCTGCACGTCCACACCGAGTACTCGATGCTCGACGGCGCCTCGTTGCTCGACGGTCTGTTCGAGCGCACCGCGAGTCTGGGCATGTCGGCGATCGCGATGACCGACCACGGCAACCTGCACGGCGCGTACGACTTCTACAACAAGGCCCGCAAGCACGGCATCCGGCCCATCATCGGCATGGAGGGTTACCTCACGCCGGGCACCCAGCGCGGCGAGCGCAAGCGGGTGCGCTGGGGCCAGGGCGATATCGCCGAGGAGGGCGGCAACGACGTCGCCGGCGGCGGGGCGTACACGCACATGACGATGCTGGCCTCCAGCACCGAAGGCATGCACAACCTGTTCCGGCTGGCGTCGATGTCGAGCCTCGAGGGCTACTACTACAAGCCGCGCGCCGACGACGAGCTGCTCGAGCGCTACGCCAAGGGCATGATCGTCACCACGGGCTGCCCCTCGGGCGCGGTCCAGACCCGTCTACGCCTCGGGCAGTACGACGAGGCTCGCGCCACCGCAGCGCGGCTGCAGGACATCTACGGTCGCGACAACGTGTTCCTCGAACTGATGGACCACGGCATCGACATCGAGAAGCGAGTCCGCGACGACCTGCTGCGTCTCGGCAAGGACCTCGGCATCCCGCCGGTCGCCACCAACGACTCGCACTACAACAACCCCGAGGACGCCGACGCACACGACGCCCTGATCTGCGTGGCTTCCGGTAAGCGCATCAACGATCCCAACCGGCTCAAGTTCGACGGCGGCGGCTACTACATCAAGTCGGCCGCCGAGATGCGCGATCTGTGGGAGCACAAGTTCGGCATGAAGGAGGCGTGCGACAACACGCTGCTCATCGCCGAACGCTGCGAGGTCGAGTTCGTCGAGTCCACCGGCGGGTACATGGCCCGCGCCGACATCCCCGCGGGCGAGACCGAGGAGAGCTGGTTCGTCCAAGAGGTCTGGCGCGGTATCGAGTCGCGTTATCCCGGCGAGGCCCTGACCCAGGAGGTGCGCGATCGCGTCGAGATGGAGCTCGACGTCATCCGCACCAAGGGCTACTGCGGCTACTACCTCGTGGTCGCCGATTTCATCAACTGGGCCAAGGACAACGGCATCCGGGTCGGCCCGGGTCGTGGCTCGGGCGCCGGCTCGATCGCCGCGTACGCCCTGCGCATCACCGATCTGTGCCCGCTCACCAACGGCCTGATCTTCGAGCGGTTCCTCAACCCCGAGCGTCCGTCGATGCCCGACTTCGACATCGACTTCGACGATCGCCGGCGCGCCGAGGTCATCCGCTACGTCTCGCAGAAGTACGGCGAGGACCGCGTCGCGATGATCGCGACGTTCGGCCGGCTCAAATCCAAGGCCGCCATCAAGGACGCCACGCGCGTACTCGACTACCCGTTCGCCGTCGGCGAGAAGATGACCAAGGCGCTGCCGCCCGATGTCATGGGCAAGGGTGTCGGCCTGACCGAACTGTTCGACGAGAAGAGCGAGCGCTACGGCGAGGGCCGCGACTTCCGCGAACTGCACGAGTCCGACCCCGATGTGCGCAAGGTTTACGAGACCGCGCTCGGTCTCGAGGGCCAGATCCGGCAGTGGGGCGTCCATGCGGCCGGCGTCATCATGAGCAGCGAGCCGCTCATCGACATCGTGCCGATCATGAAGCGCGAGCAGGACGGCGCCATCATCACCCAGTTCGACTACCCGATGTGCGAGTCGCTCGGGCTGGTCAAGATGGACTTCCTGGGCCTGCGCAACCTGACGGTCCTCGACGACGCCATCGTCAACATCAAGGCCAACCGCGGCATCGACCTGGTGCTGGAGGATCTGACGTTCGACGACCCCGAGGCCTACGCCCTGCTCGGCCGGGGCGACACGCTGGGTGTGTTCCAGCTCGACGGCGGCCCCATGCGGCAGCTCCTGCGTCAGATGCAACCTGACAACTTCGAGGACATCTCGGCCGTCATCGCGTTGTACCGGCCCGGTCCCATGGGCGCGAACAGCCATACGAACTACGCGCTGCGCAAGACCGGCAAGCAGCAGATCGACTACATCCATCCGGAACTGACCGAGGCGCTCAAGCCGATCCTCGGTACGACCTACGGCCTGATCGTGTACCAGGAGCAGGTCATGTCGATCGCCCAGGAGCTGGCCGGGTACACGCTCGGGCAGGCCGACAATCTGCGTCGCGCCATGGGCAAGAAGAAGCGGTCGGTGCTGGAGCAGGAGTTCGTCGGCTTCGAGACCGGCATGACCGAGCGCGGCTTCTCCAAGGGCGCCATCAAGACGCTGTGGGACATCCTGGTGCCGTTCGCCGACTACGCCTTCAACAAGGCGCACTCGGCCGCCTACGGTGTCATCTCGTACTGGACCGCCTACCTCAAGGCGCATTACCCGGCCGAGTACATGGCGGCCTTGCTCACCAGCACCCGCGGCGACAAGGACAAGTCGGCCGTGTATCTCAACGAGTGCCGCCGGATGGGCATCAAGGTCCTACCGCCCGATGTCAACGAGTCGGTCAACAACTTCGCCTCGGTCGGCACCGACATCCGCTTCGGGCTCGGCGCGGTGCGCAATGTCGGCGACAACGTCGTGGCCGGCATCGTGCAGGCGCGCCAGGACGACGGCCTCTTCACCGATTTCACCGACTTCATGTCCAAGGTGCCGGTGCACGTGTGCAACAAGCGGGTCGTCGACTCGCTCATCAAGGCCGGTGCCTTCGACTCGATGGGCCACAAGCGCCGCTCGCTCACGACCGTGGCCGAGGACGCCGTCGACCAGTTCATCGATCTCAAGCGCAATGCGGCCATCGGCCAGGATTCGTTGTTCGGCGGTATCGACGACGGGTTCACCGGCGTCACGATCCAGATCCCCGAGCTGCCCGAGTGGGACAAGACCCAACTGCTGGCGCTCGAGCGCGACATGCTCGGCCTGTACGTGTCCGATCACCCCCTCCTGGGCTTGGAGCACGTGCTGCGGGCCAGCAGCGACACCACGATCGGAGATCTGGTGTCGGGCGAACAGCCCGACGACGGCTCCGTCGTCAAGGTCTGCGGCCTGATCACCGGCGTGCAGCGCCGCACCACGCGCAAGGGCGACCCTTGGGCGTCCATCACGCTCGAGGACCTCGAGGGCAGTGTCCAGATCATGGTCTTCCCGCAGGCGTACAACCTCGCCGCCACCACGCTGGTCCAGGATTCTGTGGTCGTGGTCAAGGCCCGCCTCAAGGTCAACGACGAAGGCATCGACCTGCACGCGCAGGAGATCACGGTGCCCGCGATCGACAGCTCACGCGCCGATGCTCCGCTCGTGGTCAGCATCCCGGTCGCGCGGTGCACCACCGACATCGTCTCCTCGTTCAAGCAGATCCTGGCGACTCACCCGGGCACAGCCGAGGTGCATCTGAAGCTGGTCAGCGGCACGGGTACCAAGACGCTGCGGCTCGATCAGAACCTGCGAGTCAGCCACAGCGCCGCACTCGTCGCCGATCTCAAAGAGCTCCTGGGGCCCCATTGTCTGG
>Ga0182743_1002410_pt1 | contig 16379 bp, 16 predicted proteins | sample eDN3rd30CKraftOP_FD_128522 | JGI IMG/M metagenome (GOLD analysis project Ga0182743, IMG submission 128522) | Enriched Organic Plus compost microbial communities from Emeryville, California, USA - eDNA 3rd pass 30_C Kraft OP (version 2) (version 2) ... | reverse complement strand
GCGGTCGAGTGGTTCTGTGTGCCGCGTTTCGACTCCCCCAGCGCCTTCGGCGCGATCCTCGACCGGACCGCCGGGCATTTCAGGCTGTCTCCGCGGGGCGAGACGGCTCCGCTGAGCCGACGGTACGAGCCCGGCACGCTCGTCCTCGAGACGACCTGGTCGACCGATACCGGATGGGTGGTGGTCCGCGACGCACTGACGATCTCATCCTGGGCCGAGCAGGGCGGGCCCGGGTCCCTGATGACCGGCCACGAGACGGATCGCTGCCTCGTCCGCCTGATCCGCTGCATCGACGGCGAGGTGGACATCGCCATGGAATGCATGCCGCGCTTCGAATATGGCCGGGAACCTGCGCTCTGGAGCAACTTCGGAAACGGCGAGGCGATGGCCGAGGGCGGCGGCGAGAAGATGGCGCTCTCCACCGACCTGAACCTGCGGCTCGAGCAGGGCCAGGCGACCGGTGAACTCCACATGAAGGAAGGCGACACGGCCTTCGTCGCGCTGAGCTGGGGCGACGGAATCGGACCCCATCCACGGAGCTCCCCCGAGGCGGCGGAGCGGATCGACACGTCACGCCAGCTGTGGCGCGACTGGCTCGCGCAGGGGAACTTCCCCGACCACCCGTGGCGCCGGCACCTCCAGCGTTCAGCCCTGGTCCTGAAGGGGCTCACCTACACACCGAGCGGGGCCGTGCTCGCCGCCGCGACCACCTCGCTTCCCGAGACCCCGGGGGGCGAACGGAACTGGGACTACCGCTACTCGTGGATCCGCGACTCGACGTTCGCCCTGTGGTCGATGCACTCGCTCGGCTTCGACCACGAGGCCCGAGACTTCATGCGCTTCGTCCGCGAGCGCGCCCTTGAATGTGATGCCGACCTCCAGATCATGTACGGGATCGGCGGCGAGCATGACCTGACCGAGAGCACCCTCGACCACCTCTCCGGCTACGGCGGGGCGAAACCGGTGCGGATCGGCAACGGCGCCTACGACCAGAGGCAGAACGACGTCTGGGGTGCGCTCCTGGACTCGCTCTACGTGCATCGCCGGGCGCTCGGCCCGGATGCCATCAACGACGAGTCACGAAGGCTGATCCGGAAGATCGTGGAGAACGCGCTCGAGGCCTGGCCCAAGCCCGACCAGGGCATCTGGGAGGCCCGCGGGGAACCCAAGCACTACGTTTCGTCGAAGCTCATGATCTGGGTCGCGGTCGACCGGGCGGCCCGGCTCGCCAAGGAGTTCGGGCGCGCCGAGTACGCGGAGATGCTGGAGTCCAAGGCGGCCGAGATCAAGGCCGAGATCATCGAGAAGGGACTCAAGGACGGCATCTTCCGCCAGCACTACGACACGGATGCCTTGGACGCCTCCCTCCTCCTCATGCCGCTCGTCCGGTTCCTGCCCCCGGACGATCCCCGGATCCGCGACACCGTGCTCGCGATCCGTGAGGGCCTCGACGACAAGGGGCTCATCCTGCGCTACATCACCGAGGAGACCGACGACGGCCTCCACGGCGAAGAGGGCACCTTCCTGATCTGCTCGTTCTGGATGGTCTCGGCGCTGTCCGAGATCGGCGAGGCGGCCGAGGCACGGAAGCTCTGCGAGCGCCTGCTGGGAGCCTCCGGTGAACTCGACCTCTTCGCGGAGGAACTCGAGGCGTCGAGCAACCGCCACCTCGGCAACTTCCCGCAGGCCTTCACCCACCTGAGCCTGATCAACGCGGTCTCGCACGTGATCGCCGACGAACAACGCGGCGCCACCGAGCCCGGAACGATGACCGCCGTCTTCTCCGAGATGAGGGGCTGATGAACACCGACGCAGAAGAGATCCGCTCGAACATCGCCCGGGTGCGGGCCAGGATGGAAGCGGCCTGCGAGCGCGCGGGCCGCGATCCGGGGTCGGTCCGGCTCCTCCTCGCCACGAAGACGGTCCCGCCGGAGCGGATCCGGGTCGCGATCGAGGCCGGCGAGACCCTGGTCGCGGAGAACCGGGTCCAGGAGGTCCGGCCCAAGTTCGAGGCCCTCGCCGACCTCGAGTACGAGCGCCACTTCATCGGGCACCTGCAATCGAACAAGATCAACGCCCTCGTCCCCTACGTGAGCTGCATCCAGACGGTGGACCGGCCCTCGCTGGCGAAGAAGCTCCAGAAGCGGCTCGAGCGGGAGGGCGAGACGCGGGACGTCCTGATCCAGGTGAACACGTCCGGCGAGGAGACGAAGGCGGGGGTCGAGCCGGGAGAGCTGGTTTCGTTCGTTCGCGAGGTCGCGGCGATGGACGCGCTTCACATCAAGGGCCTCATGACCATCGGACTGAACGTCCCCGACCCGGAGGACGCCCGCGATTCACTGGCCGCGCTGCGACTGCTCGCGGAGGAGGTACGGCAGCTCAACCTCGACGGGGTCGAGATGAGGGAGCTTTCCATGGGAATGACCGCTGACCTCGAGGTCGCGATCGAGGAAGGTTCGACGATCGTGCGGGTCGGGAGCGCGATATTCGGCTCCCGACCCGGCACGACCTGAGTTCACGCCCTTCTGGTGCCTGAAGACCGGCCCGAAATCGCCGGCCAGATCAGCAGCACCAAACCAATCAGAATGCATGCGATGCCCAGGCCCCAGTGAACGAGGATGGCCAGGACGATCCCGATGACTATGAGTAGCAGTGCTAGTGGCATCATGTCCCGGGAGTACCCCCGGGGCCGCCGGTCAATCATTTATTCGAACGGTCATCGGATCGCCCGGGCCAGGTAGAACCCGGCCGCAGCGGCCGCGATGCCGGCCAGGACCGAGACGCCCACGTAGAGCAGGGCCCGTCCCGGCTCTCCCGCCTCGATGTCCGCCCAGGCCTGGGCGGAGAAGGTCGAGAACGTGGTGAACCCGCCGAGGAAGCCGACCCCGAGGGTGGTCCGGACCTGCGGGCTCATCCAGTCGGCGGGAAGGGCCAGCAGCAGCCCCAGGGCGAAGGACCCCACGACATTGATCCCCACGACCGACCAGACCAGCGAATCCCCGTGGTACTGGTTCGAGATCCCGTACCGGGCGAGGGCCCCGGCGCCACCCGCGAGGAATACGTAGAGGGCGATCACAGCGTCAATTCATACAGGACGTGCGGGAGACCGACGTGTTCCATCTCGCGGATGAAGCGGAGGCCGCACTTCTCCATGACCCGGCGGGAAGCCGCGTTGGCCGGGAGGGTCAGAGAGACGATGCGGTCGAGGCCCTGGGCCCGCGCCGCCTCGATCGCGGCCCTCGCCATCTCGGTCGCGTAGCCCCTGCCCTGGAGCGACGGCATCACGGCCCACGGGAGCTCGACCGCGGTCTCGCCGGCGACGACGGTCCGGTTGAGTCCGCCCCTCCCCACGAAAGCTCCACCCTCCCGCTCGCGGACCTCCCACGGCCCGAAGCCGTGCTCGTTCCAGTGGGCGATGTCCCGACGCGCCATGCGGTCGAGATCCGCCCGGGAGAACGCCCGCATCGGCGAGGGACGAAGCCAGGCCTCGACCGAGGGCTGGGTAAAGAGCCGCTCGTACTCGTCGGCTACCGAGGCGCAGGGGCGCCGGCAGGACAGCCGCTCGGTGACCGCCTCGCCCGGGCCTACCACTGATCCTCAGGCGCGCGCCAGCAGCTCGGCGGACTGGCGCCGGATCCTGCCCTTGACGATCGGGCTCCAGCCCAGGAGCAGCCCGGGCGCCCCGAGGGCCATCCGCGACCAGCGCCACAGGTCGAAGCTGTCCCGGTGGTCCACGATCAGGCCGTCCTCGAAGCGGAACGCGGCGTCGACCTCGTTGTGGACCACCCGGCCGGTCTGGCTGAACGTGTAGACGGCGGACCAGTGGGCGTGGCCGGTGTCACCCTCCGCCCCGTGGTCACCGAGGGTGATCTCGAGGTCCTCCGAGCGGCCGAGCAGCGTACGCCACATCTTCATGACGTCCGGGCCCTCGAGGTCCTGGAAGACCGGGTCGTGGAAGTGGATCCGCTCGTGACAACAGGAGGCCATGCGATCGGCGTCCTTCGCGGCGAACCCCTCGTAGAAGCGGACGATCACCTCGTCGTTCTGGCTCATGGAGTGATCCTAATCCGCTGGGTGGCGTCCCTCACCTCGCCGATCAGCTCCTCGAGCACGTCCTCCAGGGCGACCACGCCGACGGTCTCGCCCCTGCCCCGGGGGCCGCGGACGACCACCCGGGCCAGGTGGGCGCCGGAGGCCTGCATCACCTTGAGGATCTCACGCAACCGGTCGTCGAGCCTCACGGTCGGGAGCGGCCGGACCCAGGACTCGGCGATGGGCCGGTTCCGGTGTTTGTCCTTGACCTCAAGCGCGTCCTTCAGGTGGAGATAGCCGATCAGTTCGTCGTCCCTGGTGACCGGGAAGCGAGAGAACCCGGTCCGGCCGGCGATCTCCTCGACCTCGGCCGGGGTCACGGTGATCGGCACCGTGACGATGGTGTCGATCGGCAACAGGACCGCGCTTGCGTCCCGCTCCTCGAAACCGAGCGCCCCGGCCAGGAGCCGGCTCTCGTCGGCGTCGAGCATCCCCTCGCGCCGGGACTCCTCGACCAGGCCGGCGACCTCGTCACGGGTGAAGGCGCTGGTCACCTCGTTGGTCGGGGTCACGCCGATCAACCGCAGCACGGCGTTCGCGGTGAGGTTCAGCAGGGCTATGGCGGGATAGAGGACGCGGACGACCATCGTCATCGGCGGCGCCAGCACCAGCGCCGACCGTTCGGGACCCGCGAGGGCGATGTTCTTCGGGACCATCTCGCCCAGGATCACGTGGAGGCCGCCCACGAACAGTAGTGCGATCAGGAGCGCGACCGGATGGACCAGGGAGCCGGGGATGCCCGCGTCGTGGAAGAGCGATTCCAGCGCGTGCGCGATCGCGGGCTCGGCGAGGGCGCCGAGGCCGAGGGTGCAGAGGGTGATTCCGAGCTGGGCCCCGGCCATCATGAGCGACACGTTCTCCATCGCGGAGAGGGTGATGCGGGCCATCCTCCGGCCTTCCTCTGCCCGAGGCTCGATCACTGACCGGCGGGCCGAGATCAGGGCGAACTCCGCCCCGACGAAGAAGGCGTTGCCGAGCAGCAGGAACAGCGAGATCGTGAGGGCGAGGCCGGTGCTCACGACTCCTCCTCTTCCTCCGCCACCGGGGTCACCTCGAGGCGCACCCGGTCGACCCTCAGGCCGTCCATCCGCAGCACGGTCAGCTCGGCGTCGACGGGTTCCCTGTCGGGCCCCGTGGCCCGGACCCGCACCGAGTCGCCCCGGCCCGGGACCCGGCCGAGCTCGAACCCGATCAGCCCGGCGACGGTTTCGTAGTCCTCGTCCTCTGGCAGCATCACGCCGATGTGGTCCTCGAGCTCGTCGGGCCGGAGCAGACCGGAGATCCCCCAGATCCCGCGACCGATCTCGCGGATCGGGTCTTCCTGGCGGTCGTGTTCGTCGCGCACCTCGCCGACGATCTCCTCGACCAGGTCCTCGAGGGTGACGATCCCGTCGAAGCTGCCGAACTCGTCGACGACGACGGCGATCTGGAGGCCCACCTTGCGCAACTGGGCGAGCAGGGGATCGAGCTCCATGGTCGAGGGAACCAGGACCGGGTCGGCCATGATATCCCGAATCGGGACCTCCGCCCGCTGCTCGTAGGGAACGGCGACGGCCCGCTTGAGGTGGACTATTCCCTCCACCATCTCCGATCCCTCGCCGATCACCGGGAAGCGCGACCGGCCGCCGGACCGGGCCGCCTCGATCACGTCGATGACGGGCTGGTCCGGGGACAGGGTCTGGACCTTGACCCGCGGTGTCATCACGTCATCGGCCCTGAGTGCGCCGAACTCGAGCGACTTCTCGAGCAGCTCCGCGGTCGGCTCCTCGAGGGTCCCCTGCTGGGCGGAGCGGCGGACGAGCGAGGTCAGCTCCTCCGGCGAGCGCGCCGAAGCGAGCTCCTCCTGGGGCTCGATCCCGAACCTGCGCAGGATCCAGTTCGCGGTGCCGTTGGTGACCCTCACGAGGGGCCCCACCACCTTGGCGAACGCGCGCTGGAAGGCCTGAACGTTCTTGGCCGTCGCCAGCGGCTTGGCGATCGCGAGATTCTTCGGGACGAGTTCGCCGAAGATCATCGTCACGCCGTTGGCGAGCACGAAGGCGATTGCCAGGGCGACACCGGACACGGCCCCCTCCGACACACCGACCGACTCGAGGGGACCCTCGATCAGGGTCGCGACCGACGGTTGGGCCAGGAAACCGATGATCAGGTTGGTGACGGTGATCCCGACCTGGGCGGCCGAGAGCTGCGTCGAAAGCGACTTCAGGGCGGCCTTCACGCCGCGCGCCCGCCTGCTCCCCTCGGCGTCACGGTCCACGCTGGCGCGGTCGACCGTCACGAAGGAGAACTCGGCAGCGACGAACAGTCCGCAGGCCACCACGAGACCCACGGAGACGAGCACCAGGAGGAGCTCGATCATCGGAGCAGCGCCCCCTTCCTCAGCGTCAGGGTGCGCCTGGTACTAGAGCCGGGGTCGTCGTCCATCCGGGTTCCCGCGAACTTTCATTCGAAAAGGAAGGATACCCGGGACTGGCAGACGCACCCCGCCCCCGGGGTAACCTCCTGGAGTGGGAGCCGTCCGAAAATGCCTGCTCGTGAGCGCACTCCTCGCCGTCTCGATCCTGCCCGGGACGGCGTCCGCCGCAGCCCCACGGCCCGTCGTGGACGGCAACCGGATCATCGACGCGGCCACGTCGAGGGAGTTCGTCCCCCGTGGGGTGAACTTCCCGGGGTTCGAGTACGCCTGCCAGCAGGGTTGGGGATACGGGGCCGACGGCACCCGGCCCGACCAGGTGGCCGCCACGGTCGCGGCCATGGCCTCGTGGCGGATCAACACGGTGCGCCTGCCCCTGAACCAGGACTGCTGGCTGGGGGAGGACGGCCTGCCGGGCGGGGACCTGACCGTGGCCGGGTACCGGAACGCGGTTGAGTCGTTCACCGACGCACTGGGTACAGCCGGCATCGTGACCATCCTCGACCTGCACTGGAGCGGCCGCGACGGTCACGTCGCCGACGGCCTCCGGCCGATGCCGGACGACCGCACCCCTGCGTTCTGGCAGTCGGTCGCACAGCGCTTCAAGAGCCACCGCTCGGTCATGTTCGACCTGTTCAACGAGCCCCACTCGCGCTGGAACCCCGACGGCTCGAAGGTGTTCACCCTCGACTGGGAGTGCTGGGCCAAGGGTGGCTGCCAGGCCCCGGCCGAGATCGACACCGCCCCGTCCAGTGGCGCCGCCTGGTACCAGGCGACCGGCCTCTCGACGCTCGTCTCCACGGTGCGCGCGGCGGGAGCGACCCAGCCGGTCCTGCTCTCCGGCATCGACTATGCCAACGACCTGCGCGGCTGGCGCGCCAACGCCCCGCGTGACGACCAGCTGGTCGCGTCCTTCCACAACTACCCCGTCCAGCGCTGCCGGACGGTCTCCTGCTGGGACCGCGAGATCGCCGAGGTGGCCAGACATGTCCCGGTCCTGACGGCCGAGATCGGCCAGAACGACTGCGGGGCGCCGGATCACGTCGACCGGTACCTGGATTGGGCCGACGAACACGCGATCGGATATCTGGCCTGGGCCTGGTGGGCATTGCCCGATCTCGGCTGCACGAACTTCGCCCTGATCTCGGACCTCGACGGCACCCCGCTCCCGCCGGTCGGGACCCTGTTCTACAGGCACCTCGCGGACCTCGCCCGGGGACCGGCACAGCCCGGGCCCGGACCTCCCCCGGTCCCGGACGCAGACGCCGGCCGACCCTCGTCGAGCGGCCCCCGAGACATCGTGGCGGTAAAACGTCGTCCCAGCGGACTGAAGGTCAGGCGGGCCCGGTGGCGCAAGCCGCGGCTCGACCTGAGGGTTGCGATCAGCCCCCGCGCCTCGTTCGGTGTCGACGTGGAGGTGAAGCTGACCGGTGGCAGGCAGATCTCCCGCCGGCTGCGGATCGATTCGGGGATCGGCAGGGCCTCCATCCGGGTCCCGTCCGGCCGGATCCCGCGATCGGTGGTCGTGAGCTATCCGGGCGACCAGCGACTCCGGCCCGCCGTCCGGCGGGTTCTTCCCTCCGTGTCCGGTGTCACCCGGTCGACCGGCCGGGACTGAGACCCTGAACCATGGCCGTTCGCCAGACGATCGAGATCCACGGGCAGCCGGTCACCTACCACCGGATGGGAAGCGGACCGCCGATCCTCCTCGTCCACGGGATCACGTCGAGCTCCCGCACCTGGAAGGCGGTGATGCCGCGTCTCGCCGGGAAGCACACGGTGATCGCGCCGGACCTGCTCGGGCACGGCCGCTCCTCGAAACCCCAGGGCGACTACTCCCTGGGCGCGTACGCAAGCGGGATGCGTGATCTCCTCGTCGCCCTGGACGTGCACAAGGTCACCGTCGTCGGGCACTCCCTGGGTGGTGGCATCGCGATGCAGTTCGCCTACCAGTTCCCGGACCGCGTCTCACGCCTGGTCCTGGTCGACACCGGAGGGATCGGCCGCGAGGTGAACCTGGCACTCCGGGCGGCGACCCTGCCCGGATCGGAATTCGTGCTGCCGTTCCTGTTCGCCCCCACCATCCACGATGCCGGCCTGAAGTTCCGCAACTTCCTGTCGAGCCTTGGCATCCGCGGCAGCGCCGACGTGGAGGGCGTGGCCGAGGGCTTCGCCTCGCTCACCGAGGCCGATGCCCGCCGGGCCTTCGTCCACACGGTGCGCTCGGTGATCGACCCGAACGGCCAGCGGGTTTCCGCCGCGGACCGGCTCTACCTGACCCGTGACATTCCGTCCCTGATCGTCTGGGGAGACCGTGACCGGATCATCCCCGTATCCCACGCCGACATGGCCCACGAGCTGATGCCGGGCAGCCGGCTCGAGATCTTCCCCGGTGCCGGCCACTTCCCGTTCAACGACGATCCCGTGCGGTTCGTCGATGTGCTGGAGGACTTCATCGCGACCACGCCGGAGGCGAACCTCGACGAGGACCACATCCGTCGGCTCCTGGTCGAGCGTGGTGACAAACCGGCCTGAGGAATACGGCGGGTGATGCCGGGACCGAAAGGCCCCGGCACCACCGGACGAGACGCCGCCGTCAGCCGTTCGCGATAGCCGTGCCCTGGACGGCGCAACCCGTCCCGAACAGGTTGATCGCGGCCGAGGTCGTGCCCTCGGCGGAACCGATTCCCTTGCCTTCGGGCGCCATCGCAGCAAACGAGCCGCCGGACTTGAAATTGGCATTCCCGGTCTCGACGTGGATCTCGTCCACCACGCGGTCGGTTTCGGGAGTGTCGGGGCCGAGGAACTGGTCTGCCGCGCTCCCCGTGAGGGAGTCCACCCCGCTGGTGAAGACTGCACCCGGCTCAGTGCTCGAGATGAGCAGCCGGACGAAGTCCCTCCCCTCGGTCCCATCGGAGGTGGTGCCGTTCTGGACGCACTGCGCGGTCAGCTTGAACGGACCGGACTCGGCCAGCTCGGCGGATTCACCGAAGGCCAGCCGCGCACTGAACGACCCGGCGAGCCGGTCGGCGCTCGGGACGGTGCCGAGCCTGGACTCGTCGATCTGTCGCGAACCGAGCGAATCCGGCACGATCTTGCCGGCCGGCACGGACTCGGGCTTGATCAGGCCTCCGGTGAACTGCTTCAGCTTGGAACCGTGGATGGTCTTGGGCTTGATCAGGCCTCCGGTGAACGGCTTGAGCTTGCCGCCGCCCACGCTCTTCGGCGCGAGCTGGCTGCCGTGGATCTGGGCCGCAACCGCGGTTCCCGAGACCGCGGCCACCAGAGCCACGATCGAGATCACCAGCGAGGGAGTGATCCTTCTGCGTCGTTCTCTGTGTTTCATGAGTACCTCCTGTTCGTTTCGAGGCCCGATCTCCGGCGATTGGGTTGGTCCGGGTCGGCGCCCTCACGCGTTGGAACAGGAGGACGAAGCAATGTTGCGGTTTCGTGAGCAAAAAGTTTACATTTGCTCATATCTCTGGGTCACATCCCGCCCATCGTGGAACCGACGAGGCGGCCAGAGGCTCAGGCGGAGTCACGAGCCTTTTTCCAGCCCGGCCACGATCTCGTCGACCTTGGCCCGGTTCCCCGCGGCGGTGACGAAGCCCGCCAACGGCCCGCCCTCGAACCAATCCCCATCCAGAACTATCGACTCGTTTGATTCCCCGTTGACCTGAATCACGGGCGGGATCTACATCCGGGTTACGACATACTCGTGGGCCATGAGCGAGGAACTACCGGTCGAAGAAGTCATCTCGGCGCTGGAGGACTACCAGCGTCGGACAATCGATCTCTACCGCGAGAACCCGGGCGATCCCGAATCGTGCGTGAAGGCCCTGGTGCGGCTTCACCTGAGCTGGACCGAGGAGGACCCGGAGCGGGCCAGGATGGTGGCGCGGCACCGCAATGCCGTCATCGCCGGACCGGGCCGGGACCGGCTGAACGAATCCAATCGGGCCTACTTCGCGGAGACCAAGCGGTGGATCGACGAGTCGGTCGAAGCCGGCGAGATGCCGCCCGTTTCCTTCAACGTGATGCACGCGCTCGTGTTCGCCCCGACCCAGGAGCTCGCGAAGCACTGGCTCGGCGGTCGTCTGGGCAAGGAGCCGACGGCGTACGCGGCGCAGATGGGCGAGGCCGCCTGGGCGGGGTTGCTCGCCGCGGGCAACGCCTCCCGGAACGCGGAAGGAGCGGGCCGGTGATCGTCGACGCCTGGATGCAGCACCCGACCCCCGGCTTCCTCTCGCACCGCGCATTCGAGTCCCTGATGCGGTGGACGGGCCAGGAGCCACCGAAGGAGGAGATCCCGATCGCGGCTTCGATCGAGTCCATGGACGCGGCCGGGGTCCGTACCGGGATCCTGAGTGCCTGGCACGCGCCGTCGGGCCCGATGATCGGCAACGACGAGGTGGCCGCGTGGTGCGAGGCCAACCCGGGCCGCTTCGCGGGTCTCGCCTCGGTCGACCTCTCCCGTCCGATGGAGGCTGTGCGGGAGCTGCGGCGACGGGTCGAAGAGGACGGCTTCGTGGGACTCCGAGTGTTGCCGTGGCTCTGGGAGACGCCCCCTACCGACCGGCGCTTCTACCCCCTCTTCGCCGCGTGCGTGGAGCTCGGTGTTCCGTTCTGCTGCCAGGTGGGCCACACCGGGCCGTTGATGCCCTCGGATCCGGGCCGACCCATCCCCTACATCGACCAGGTCGCGATCGACTTCCCGGAACTGGTGATCGTCGGAGGCCACATCGGCTACCCGTGGACGGAGGAGATGGTCGCCGTCTGCCGCAAGCACGAGAACGTCTACATCGACACCTCGGCCTACGTGCCGAAGCGCTACCCCCCGGAGCTGCTCGCCTACATGAAGTCCCGGTCGGGTCGGCGAAAAATCCTCTGGGGTACGAACTACCCGATGATCGGCCACGCCGCGGCGCTGGAGGGCGTGGACGATCTCGGCCTCGACGAGGAGACGAAGGAGCTCTTCCTCGGCGGCAACGCCCGTCGCGTCTTCGGCCTGGACGACTGAAGGCCACGCGCCGGCGGCTGCGGCGGTGGCCGCCGGCGCCCTTTCGGCATGATTCTTTATGAAGTTGATCAACTTTATATGGTATGTTCAGATCTCTCCCATCCCCCAAGAAAAACGGAGTTCCAGACATGTCGATTCAAGAAGAGATCCTCTCGGCCAACGAGCGCTATGCCTCCGATTTCGGCGACAAGGGCGAGCTCGCGCTCCCGCCCGCCCGCCGCTTCGCGATCCTGACCTGCATGGACGCCCGGCTCGACCCGGCCAAGTACGCCGGCCTGAGCGAGGGTGACGCACACGTGATCCGCAACGCCGGCGGCCGCGCCTCGGACGACGCGATCCGTTCGCTGGTCATCTCCTACAAGCTCCTCGGCACCCGCGAGTGGTTCGTCATCCACCACACCGACTGCGGCATGGAGTTCTTCACCAACGAGGTGATGGGCGACCTGCTCGAGAGCAGCCTGGAGACCGCCGAACTCGGCCCCGACGGCTTCCGCGACGTCGGCGAGGGACCGGGCTCGAGCGCCGGACGCGAGATCGACTGGCTCACCATCTCCGACCAGAAGGGCGCGATCGTCGAAGACGTGCAGACGATCCGCAACCACCCGCTCGTCCCGGGCGACATCCCGATCTTCGGGTACGTCTACGACGTGAAGACCGGCAAGCTCATCGAGGTTCCCGAGGCCACCGAGGCGGGCAAGGCGCGCGACACCGCCGCCGCCTGACGGGCGGTCTTCCCCTCCCGGAGAGGCCCCGTCGGGTGACCCGCGGGGCCTCTTTCGTGGAACGGGACCTCAGATCTCGACGGGAGTCAGCTCGGGCCGCTTCGCGAAGCGCCCGTCGCCGGAGGACTTGCCGGTCAGCCGGCGGTAGACCCACGGGGCCAGGAAGGCTCCCGCCCAGCGGATCTCGTCCATGGCCCTCTCCCCCAGGCGCCGGACCCGCGGTGCCGGGGCGTCCCCGAGCCAGGAGACCCCGTCCGGCAAGGGCTCGATCAGCGAGTGCATGCCGTCGGCGAGAACCTGGTGGCCGGCCGGGTTGAGGTGGAGACGGTCGGGGCACCAGTGGTCCGGATCGGCAACCTCGGCCGAATCCGCCACGTCGAGGAGCAGAGAACCGTGCCGCTCGGCGATACGCCGGAGGCCGCGGTTGAACTCGGCGACGGTCTCCGACAACAGTCTCCCCACCGGCATCATCAGGGCCGGGTCGGGATAGGTGATCGTGATCACCGTCGCCCCGGTCTCGGCCAGGCGGGCCTGCATGTGATCCATCCGGGCGAGCACGAGGTCTACGTTGCACTTCGGCCGGATCACGTCGTTGAGTCCGCCGATCAGGCTGACCAGGTCCGGCTCCATCGCCAGCGCCGGCTCCATCTGGTCCTCGTCGATCTGTGCAAGGAGTTTTCCGCGCACCGCCAGGTTCGCGTAGAGCAGACCTCCCTGCGCGCGAGCCAGGCGCTCGGCGAACCGGTCCGCCCATCCGCGTTCGGTACCGCCGGGGCCCGTCGGGTCACCGACCCCCTCGGTCTGGCTGTCCCCGATCGCCACGAACCGTTCGAAGCGTTTGCGACTCTGCGTCATCGTCCCCCGGGGAGGCTAGCCGGACTTCGATCCCTTCGGCGGACACTGGACGGCGATGTCGGTGACCCGGTTCCGTTCCGGATCGATCACGCGAAGCCGGCCGTACCGGTACGTGTAGACCCCGTACTCCTTGCACTTCACCTTCTTCCAGAGGACGAGCCTGGCCGGTTTGTTCTCCTTCGGCCCGCAGGAGGCGCAGTCACTGATGAAACGGCCCCGTCCCACGGTCTTGTTGGTCCCCCAGCGCTTCCACCTGATCTTCTTCACGTAGGGACCCGAGTTGGCCGTCAGGAAATACTTCTGGGGCTTCACCTGCGGCACGTAGGTCAGGTTGAACAGCGCGGTCTTCATGGGCGCCCTGGCCGTAGCCGGCACCGAGAAGACACCCACGAGGGCGAGCACGAGCGAGAGCAGAAGGGCGCCGCGACGGAGTTTCATGCGGGCATTCTGTCAATCGAGGCGGGCAGGGCGGGCACGCGGCACCTGCGCATCTCCGCCCTGAGTCCTTCGCGCATCCGGACCAGCAGATCCCGGTCCCTCGGGTTCAGGGCCCGGCCGGTGTCGCGGTCGACGAGGTTGTGCACCTGGTTCGGATCCCGCTTGCGATCGTAGAGCTCGAACTCGGGCGGCCCGCCGTGCGGGTGCAGGTAGACCGCGTAGGTCGCCTCGGCCGTGCGGTAGGCGCGGATGCGGTTGGCACCCGGGGTCACGTCGCGGTACGCGGTGCCGGACTGGTGGTCGTCGTAGGTGAACAGCGTCCCGTCCTGGACCGATTCGGCTTCGCCCCTGACGATCGGCATGAGGCTTCGGCCCCGCAATTCCAGTCCGTCCGTGTCGACTCCGGCGAGCTCGGCCATGGTCGGCAGCACGTCGCACAGCGAGGCCGGCGCCGAGGTGCGTCGCGGCTCCGGGAACAGCTTGGGGTTGGAGACGATCAGCGGAACGTTCACCGTCTCCTCGTACGCGTTGAACATCTTCTGCCGGAGTCCGCCGTGGGACATGCCGAGGTCCCCGTGGTCCGAGGTGCGGAAGATGACCGTGTTCGAACGGAGGGAGTCCGGGTCCGCCGGGTCCCCCAGCGCGTCCAGCACGCGCCCGATCTTCGCGTCCGCGAGACGGTGGAGATGAGCGTAGAACCGGCAGTACTCGAGCTTCTCCTCACCCTCGATCGGTCCGAGGAAGCCGAGTTGCCCCATCTTCAGGAGCGAGTGGACGCGGGGCTTGTTGACCAGCGTCTCGTCCACCGTGGGTGGCAGCTGGATCGCGTCGAGGTCGGCCCACTCGTCGGCCGAATAGCCACCCTCCTCGAAGGATGCCGGGTAACCGAGCACGTCGTGAGGGTTGACCAGCGAGAAGACCAGCGCCCAGGGTTCCGGCGGGGGATCGGCGAGGAACTCCTCCACCTGGCGGGTGAAGTCCTCGTCGTAGCCTTCCTTGCTCCTGCCCGAGCCCTTGCCGCCACCGAAATGGGTCGGGTCGATGTTCTCGCCCGCGTCGGGCGGGACCCAGCCCTCGAACCCGTACTCGTCCGCGAGGCGGTCGGCGTCCGCCTGCGACCACTCGTCGCCCAGCGGCTGGGTGAGGTGCCACTTGCCCTTCAGGACGGTCTTGTACCCGGCCCGCTTGAGGACGCTGGGCAGGTTCTCCATGGCCGGGTCGAGCTCGCGCTCGTCGGTGCCGCCGTTGGGCCGCCGCAGCGCGCCCTTGATCGTGTTCGACAGCATCTCGACGGCGGACATCTCCCCCGCCTTGACTGCTTCGATGCCCTTCTTCAGCGCGTGCTTGCTGTGGGAGCGGTCGAGCTCCGCCCCGCCCCGGGTGAGGGTCAGGTCAACCCCGTGCTCCGCCGGCCAGCGACCGGTGAAGAGCGAGGCGCGGCTCGGCGAGCACATGCAGGAGGCGATGCAGGTCTCCTCGAAGGTGAGCCCGGTCCGGGCCAGTTCGGCGTCGGCCGGCATCAGCTGGTCGAGCCACTCCCGGTCCTCGGGCCAGTGCATCGGGTACCGCTGCTGGTCCGTGATGATCAGCAGGAGGTTGGGCGGGTTCCCGTCGGACCCGCCCGCGGCCTTCCCGGCGGCGCTCACTTGCCGGCCCCCGGGCAACCCAGCTTCTGGAACTGCGCCTTGCTCATGTACGTGCCGCGGGGGTAGTAGCGGCCCATGATCGCGGCGGCGTTGAAGGGGGAGGTGACCCTCTGGATCGAGTGCTTGAAGCCGGGACTCGGGATCACGTTCCGGGTCAGGAGCAGCGCGGCGTCCTCCCGCCCCGCTCCGTCGCCGTCCGGGTCTGCGGGCAGCCAGCCGAAGCCGCACTTGCGGGTTGCGTTCTTCGGCCTGTTCTCGGCCTTGGCGACCACGATCGTGTACCGGCGCTGCTTGCCCTTGACCGGTACCTGCTCATCGAACAGGCAGCGGTGGGTCCTGGTGGTGACCAGGGATTCCAGCGTGCACATGTCCCACTCGACCATCTGGCCGCGCTTCACCTTCCTGCGCCCGTCGAGCGTCTTCGGGGTGGTCGGCATGCTGCCCCGGATCACGAGCACGTCCCCGTAGCGGAAGCTCACCGCGCCGGTCATGTACCGCGCGTCGTTGTTGGCGTAAAGGGTGCCCTGCTCGACCGGGTTGTCGGCCCACGCGGCAGCAAATTCCTCATCCGACTTGTAGCGGGCCAGCGACAGGCCGAGGTTGAAGAACTTGACGAACTCGAACTCGGGCTTGGCCGGGTTGGTCAGCGGATCCTGGCCCGGCCAGTTGACCAGGGCGTCGTAGATGCCCTTGCCCAGGTTCGTGGGCGAGTAGTCGTGGTTCGAGTTGACGGCGGCGCAGAGGGCCTTGCCCTTCAGGACCGTGCCGTCCGAGAGGACGAGCTCCGGCTTGGGGATCCCGGTGCCGCCGGACAGGTTCCTGCCCTTGTCTGGCACGTAGACGCGGTAGAGGATGTCCTGGTAAGCATCGTCCGAGGGGGCCGCGTACAGCGTGTTGCGGGCGGGCTTGGCCGGCCAGGGCTTCCCGAGCACACGCACGGTCCAGGAACGCTTCCTGGCCTTGCGGTTCTTGCCCGGGATGCTCGGGTTGACCGAGCCCTTGTCCGGCCGGATCTGCCGGTCGGAGATGGATCCGGTCGGCACGCCGCCGCTCGACTCGTAGGCGTTCAACGACGAGTACCGGGCGTGCGGGTACTTGCCGCGGAGCCGGATGTAGGAGCCGGGCGGGGTGCGGAACTTGGCACCCCAGTACGTGATCTCGGTCCCGGGGTAGGCGAAGTTGGTCTTGTCGTT
>Ga0182743_1002408_pt1 | contig 16399 bp, 15 predicted proteins | sample eDN3rd30CKraftOP_FD_128522 | JGI IMG/M metagenome (GOLD analysis project Ga0182743, IMG submission 128522) | Enriched Organic Plus compost microbial communities from Emeryville, California, USA - eDNA 3rd pass 30_C Kraft OP (version 2) (version 2) ... | reverse complement strand
GCCCCGGTCCTGCCGGCGCCGCCCGCGACCGCGGTCGTGATGGCCCCGACCGGCGACGATGACGAGCGTCGTGGCCGCGGCCGTTTCCGCGAGGACTGATTTCCCCGGAAATTGCGATTCCGAAGGGGCGAGTTTCGCCCCTTTTCGCATTAAGCGTCCACAGGCATCGGTAGGTTCCTGATTCGACCCGCGGGGTCCGAACGGGTTCCCGCGATGTACACGCAAGCACGATAGGAGCGAACACGCAATGGCCGAGAACATCAACAGGGTCACGATCACGGGCAACCTCACCGCGGATCCGGATCTGCGGAGCACGACCGGAGGGACCCCCGTTTGTTCGCTCCGCGTCGCCGTGAACGGACGCCGCAAGGACCAGTCCGGCAACTGGGTCGACAAGCCCAACTACTTCAACGTGGTCGTCTGGGGCGCCCAGGGCCAGAACTGCGCCAACTACCTCTCCAAGGGACGGCCGGTGGCGGTCGACGGCCGCCTCGACTGGCGCGAGTGGCAGGACAAGGAAGGGAACAAGCGGCAGACGATCGAGATCGTCGCCGACACCGTCCAGTTCCTGGGCTCGCGTGACGGTTCCGCCCCGGGGGGCAACGGCGGCAACCAGGGCGGCGGCTTCGCCCCCACCTCGGACGTCCCGGCGGACACGAGCGACTTCGGCGCCCCCGCGGGGGGCGGCAACGTCCCGGACGACGACATTCCGTTCTAGCTCCGTGGCCGCCCCTCCTCTCGCGTTCACCGACGGCGGGAGGGGCTCCGCCCGGGGCGGCACCGGCGGGCCGGCCGCCAATCGGACGCAAGTTGCGGGAATCGCGGTAGCAGGTCCCGCGGAAAACCGGTACGATCTCTCGTCCTGAATGCCCGGGTCCCTTCCGGGCTACAACCACGTAAGGCACCGGAAAGCAAGTGGCAAAGACACGAGAAGCATCATCGCGACGCGGGCGCCGCTTCAATGAGCGCGTACGCCCCCGCAAGTACACGAAGATTTCAGCCGAGAACATCGATTACAAGGACCTGACGCTGCTGCGCCGGTTCATCTCGGACAAGGGCAAGACCAGGTCCCGTCGCGTCACCGGTCTCTCCCGTAAGCACCAGGCCCAGCTCGCGATCGCGGTCAAGCGCGCCCGCGAGATTGCGCTGCTCCCGTACGTGGGTGAGAAGTAATGGCCCAGGCCATCCTGCTCGCCGACGTCGAGGGACTGGGGGAGAACGGCACCGCCGTCGAGGTCTCGCCCGGCTACCTGCGTAACTATCTCCAGCCCCGCGGCCTGGCCCAGCCGGCCACCCCGGGTGCCCTGGAGGAGGCGATCCGCCGCAAGGAAGCCGCCGAGAGGGCCGAGCGCGAGGCGATCGCCCGCGCGAAGGAGAACGCATCGCTGCTCTCCAAGACCGTCCTTACGATCAACCATCGCGCCGGCGACGACGGCAAGCTCTACGGCTCGGTCACGACGAAGGAGATCGCGGAAGCGATCCGCGACGCGCGTGGCATCAAGGTCGACAGGAAGAAGATCCGCCTGGACGTCCCGATCCACCAGGTCGGCACCTACATGATCGACGTCGAGGTGGCCAACGGAGCCGTCGCCTCGGTCAAGACCATCGTCGCGGAAGAGAAATAGCCCAGGTACCACCCAACAACATCGAGGCCGAGGAGTCAGTCCTCGGCGCGATGCTGGTCAGCGAACCGGCGGTCAGCCGGGTCGTAGACGATGTAAAGCTCAAGGCGGGGGACTTCTACCTGGATCGCCACAAGGCGATCTTCGGGGTGATGGTCGACCTGTATTCGGCCAACAAGCCCTGCGACGAGCTCACGGTCGCGGAGGCTCTCTCCACCGGCGGCCAGATCGAGGAGGTCGGCGGCCGTAACTACATCTCGGAGCTGGCCGCCAAGGTTCCCGCCCCGGGCAACGCCAGCTCGTACGCGGAGATCGTCCGCGAGACGGCGCACCTGCGGCGCCTGCTGGAGGCCGGCCAGCAGATCGAGACCTGGGTCGCCGAGCGCGATGCCCCGGCGAAGGAACTCGCCGACCGCGCGGAGGGCCTGCTCTTCAACGTCGCCCACAAGGAGCAGCACGGCGACTTCCGTTCCATGGAGGACGTCCTCTTCGAGGAGGGCGACCGGCTCGCGAAGCGGATCAGCGGCGAGCTGAAGGCCTCCGGGATCGAGACCGGGTTCCGCGACCTTGACGAGAAGACGGGGGGCTTCCAGCCCTCGAACCTGATCATCCTCGCCGCCCGCCCCTCGGTCGGCAAGAGTGCCTTCGTTGCGAACATCGCCGAGAACATCGCGGTGAAGCAGGACCGGTCGGTCGCCTTCTTCTCGCTCGAAATGTCGGAGAGCGAACTCGCGCAGCGTTTCATCGCGTCGCACTCCGGGGTCAGCGGCGACCTTCTCCGCAAGGGCAAGCTGAGCACCGAGAAGGGCCGCGACCGTGACTGGAAGAAGGTCAACAAGGCCCTGAACGAGCTCTCGAACGTCCCGCTCTACATCGACGTGACCTCCGACCTCGGCCTGCTCGACCTGCGGGCGAAGGCACGGCGTCTCCACGCCCAGGAACTGAACCGCCGGGCCGGCACCGACCGCGAGGGCGAGGGCCTGTCGCTGATCATCGTCGACTACCTCCAGCTGATGAGGATGGACGAGCGGATCTCGAATCGCGCCGAACAGGTCGGCCAGGTGAGCCGTGGGCTCAAGCTGCTCGCCGGCGAACTTCAGGTCCCGGTCGTCGCGCTCTCGCAGTTGAACCGCGCGAACGAGAACCGCCCGGACAAGCGGCCGATGCTCTCCGATCTCCGCGAGTCCGGCAACATCGAGCAGGACGCCGACCTGGTGATCTTCCTCTATCGCGAGGACGTGTACCGCAAGAACCCGGACGAGCGGGACGGCACGGCCGAGGTGCTCATCTCCAAGAACCGAAACGGCCCGATCGGGATGAGCCCGATGGCGTTCATGGCCCGCATCCCCAAATTCGTCGAACAGGCGCCGGAACACGTGGCCGGTGAGGGCTCCCGCACCGCCGTCCAGGCCGAGGCGGAGGCCTATTGATGGCCGAGGATGCCGCCTCGGCGAACGGTTACCCGCCGTGCCCGTTCGGGCGCTGCGACGGCGGTGGATGGATCCTGAACGACGACGGGGTCACCGCCACCAAGTGCGAGTGCCTGGAACCCCGGCTCGCCCGGGCCCGCGCCTCCGGCGTCAACTCCAGCATCCCGAAGAAGTTCCGCGGCGTGTCGTTCGACCGGCCGCCCGTCACCGAGATCGAACCCGCCGCGGTCGAGGTCGTGAGGCAGTGGGTCGACGGCCTCGACGAGAACCTCGAGGAGGGCCGGGGGCTGTGGCTCTCCGGCGACGTCGGGACGGGCAAGACCACGCTGGCGATGCTGGTCTCGAAGGAGGCCCTGAAGCGCGGCTACTCGGTCGCGATCTACGCGCTCCCCAAGCTTCTCGCCCGGATCCGCGCGACCTTCGACGCCGGCGACGGCGAGGAGTCCTACACGGACCTGATCGAGCATCTCAGTTCGGTCGACCTCCTCCACATCGACGACCTCGGGGCGGAGCGCCAGACCGAGTGGGTGCTCGAACAGCTCTACGTCCTGATCAACGAGAGGTACGAGCGGCAGGGTTCGATCGTGGTCACCACCAACCTGACCCAGGTCGACCTGGAGGAGCAGATCGGGGTCCGCACCGTGTCCCGGCTGATCGAGATCTGCGGCGAGAACCAGGTGCCGCTGTTCGGTGAAGACGCGCGCCAGAAGCCTCAGCTTCGATCCGATATCTAGACTGGGTTTCTCTCATGCCAGGACTCGTAATCGTCGGAACCCAGTGGGGGGATGAAGGCAAGGGCAAGATCACCGATCTCCTCGCCAAGGATGCCTCCGCCATCGTGCGCTTCCAGGGCGGCAACAACGCCGGCCACACCATCGTGCACGACGGCGTCGAGTACAAGTTCCACCTGATCCCGTCGGGAATCCTCCACGAGGACAAGTACTGCGTGATCGGCAACGGCGTGGTCGTGGACCCGGCCGTGCTGCTGGAGGAGATTGACGGGCTCCACCGGGCCGGGGTGTCGGCCTCCAACCTGCGGGTCTCCTCGAACGCGCACCTGATCATGCCGTACCACGTGCTGGTCGACGCGGCCGAGGAGATCAAGCTGGGCAAGCTCTCGATCGGCACGACCCGCCGCGGCATCGGGCCGGCCTACGCGGACAAGGTCTCCCGGATCGGGATCAGGGTCCAGGACCTGCTGGACGAGAAGATCCTCCGCAAGAAGATCATGGCGGCCCTCGAGCACAAGAAGAAGGCACTCCAGGAGCTGGCGGTCCGCCGGCGAAAGCTCCACAAGGAGGCGGAGCAGGACGAGGAGATCCAGCTCGACGACCGGCTCGACCTCCACACGATCACCGAGCAGTACCTGAGCTATGGCCATCGCCTCGAGCCGTTCATCGCCGACACGGCGAAGCTGTGCTGGGCCGAGCTCGACGCCGGCAGAAAGGTGATCTTCGAAGGCGCCCAGGCCGCGCTGCTCGACCTGGACCACGGCACCTATCCGTTCGTGACCTCGTCGAATCCGATCGCGGGCGCCGCCTGCGTCGGCGCCGGCATCGGGCCGACCGACATCGACGAGGTGTGGGGCATAGTCAAGGCCTACTCGACCCGGGTCGGGGCCGGGCCTTTCCCGACCGAGCTCTTCGACGAGCACGGCGAGCACATGGCCAAGCAGGGACACGAATTCGGGACGACCACGGGCCGTCCGCGCCGGACGGGCTGGCTGGATCTGGTGGCGCTGAAGTACGCGGTCCGCCTGAACAGGCTCACGTACCTCTCGATGACGAAGCTCGACGTCCTGGCGGGCCTCGACACGATCAAGGTCGCGGTCCGCTACCGCTCGAAGGAGGGCGCCGTGCTCGAGGACTTCCCGTACCACCAGTCGATCCTCCACAACGTCACGCCGGAGTACGTCGACCTGCCGGGATTCTCAGAGGACATAACCGGTTGCCGCACCGTGGCGGACCTGCCCCGGGCGGTGCGCGACTACGTCGCGTTCGTGAGCGAATTCGTCGGAGTTCCGATCAGGCTGGTCGGGGTCGGGCCGGGCCGGGACGAGGTCGTCTGGTTCGACGACTGACCGGGCTCCCCAGAATTTTTTCGCAATTGCACACATAAACGCGTGTGTTTGGTGTACTATGCCGTATTAGCAGTTAGATCACTGGACGTGATAGCTGCCAATACACGTTGACTGGGGTCCCTCCCTACCCTCAGCAGCGCTTAGTCGGTGACAGCGGGTTGGCTCACTCTCCCTTGGGTCAGCCCGCTCACCGACATTTTTTATGCCTGTTTTTGGCATGGGAAAGGGAAGTTCCCCGCCGCTCCCGACCCGGCGCAACACTTATCGGAAACATCTCATCCTGGTACAGCAGTGTCTACGAAGCAGGATGGGACCACAGTACGTCCATGTTCATGGGGCTCTCGGCAGTGGGGATCTCGCCTGCTTCCTCCTGCCGCCTCTCGCCGCGGCCGAGGATCCTCATCGTGAGGACGGCAGCCCCGAGGGTCGCCCCGACCCCCAGGGTAACCTGGACGGAAAAGAGCCCTTCACGCGACCAGTAGACGTCCCGCATGTCGAGCAGCAGGGCCGCCTCGTCGAACGTGAGTCCCATGCCGACGCCCAGCAGGCGGGCGAGGCGCCGGTCCGCCTTCTCGCCCTTGATCAGGAGCGAAGCCATCCCGGCGGTGAACCCGATCAGGATCCCGGGCACGAAGTGGTGGATGTGGCGCCCGCCGACGCTGACGTTGCGAAACGGACCCCAGTCCTCCCGGATCGCCCAGGTGGTCAAACGCACCGCGGCGAAGCTCCCGAGGAAGCCGGTCAGCAGGTTGAACATCACCAGCTCGCGGTTCGGCGTGGCCGAGTAGCCCTCGATCGCGACGCCCACGGTGTCGAACGCCGCGGTCGGCGCCGAATCGATCAGGCCGTGGTCATCGTCGTCGTGGGTCCGGCGGCTCAGCAGGCGCGTGTACTGGGCCGCCACCACCGCACCGGCGATGACCACGGTCCCGATCGCGAGCGCGGCGGTCGCCTTGTCCGCCTTGATCTCCTCCCAGTGCGAGTGGCGGCGCCGGCGCAGCGGGGCCGGCCGGGGGAGCCGCGCGGCGGCATCTGCCAGGACCCGGAACACGCCGGTCAGAGCCTCGTGACGTTGCCTGAATCCTCGAGGCTGCGAGTCACGCCGCGCAGGTCGAAGACGTGCCGGCTACCGGCGATCACGTCCTTCCAGTCGAACTCGGGATGGGCGGTGACGATCACGCTCAGGTCGGCCTCGGCCAGCGCCGCGTCGAGATCCGGGGAGTTCACCAGCCCGGCCTCCGCCAGTTCCGGCACATGCGGATCGTGGTAGCGCACGTCGGCTCCCAGCTCCTTGAGCAACCGGACGATCTTGATCGCCGGCGACTCCCGCACGTCCCCGACCCCGGCCTTGTAGCTGACGCCGAGGATCAGGATCCGGGTCCCCTTCACCGGCTTGCCGGCCTCGTTCAGGACCCTTTCGATGCGGTTCACGCAGAACAGCGGCTGGGACTGGTTGATCTTCCCGGCCAGTTCGATGAACTCGGGGTAGAAGTCGTGCTCCCGGGCCTTGAACGCGAGATAGAAGGGATCTACCGGCAGGCAGTGGCCGCCCATGCCGGGACCGGGCTCGAAGCGCATGAACCCGAACGGCTTCGTCGAGGCCGCGTCGACCACCTCCCACACATCGACGCCCAGCCGGTCGCAGAGCTGCGCCAGCTCGTTCACGAGGGCGATGTTGACGGAGCGGAAGATGTTCTCCAGGAGCTTCGAGAGCTCCGCCGCCTCCGGGCCGGAGAGGGGGACGACGCGGTCGCAGATCGTCTCGTACAGCTCGACCGCGCGCTCGGTGCAGGCCGGCGTCATCCCGCCGACCAGCTTGGGCGTGGTCCGCACGGTGAAATCGGTTCGGCCCGGATCGATCCGCTCCGGCGAGAAGGCCAGGTGGAAGTCGGAGCCGGCCTTCCTTCCGTCCCGCTCGAGGGCCACGGCCAGGAGGTCCCGGGTGGTGCCGGGGTAGGTGGTCGACTCGAGCACCACGGTCTGGCCGGGACGCATCACACGGGCAAGGTTTCCGGCCGCCGACTCGAGGTAACTGAGGTCCGGCTCGCGGGAACCGGTCAGCGGGGTCGGCACGCAGATGATCACGGCGCTGCAATCGGCCAGGTCCTCGTATGTCCCGGTCGCCCGGAACAGCGATCCGGCCGCTTCCAGGCTCGAAGACGGAATGTCCTCGATGTAGCTTTCGGCGCGGTTGATCGCCTCCACCTTGCGGGGATCGGTGTCGAGGCCGATCACCTGCCGGCCCGCCTCGGCGAAGGCCACCGCAAGCGGCAGACCGACGTATCCCAGGCCGACGATGCCGACGGGCCCACGGGCTGAAGTCTGCGCGTTCACCCGGGGAAGTCTAGATGTTCGAATCGGGGCCCCGGCGGCCAGCAAGCCGGATGCCAGGGCCCGTTCCGCTACCTTCTGGTTTCCAGGGCAGTTGACGAGGGGTAAGATCGGCGGTATGCCGCAGGAGTTGAAGGAAGAGCTAGATCCGTTCGGAACCGGCAAGCTTCCGAGCGGCAGGCATGGGCTGCCGCGGGACGTGGTGGTCCGCTCGCAGCGCGAACGGATGGTCGAGGCAATGATCGGCGTGGTCGCCGAGAAGGGCTACACCGAGACCACGGTCGCCGACATCATCTCCACGGCGGGTGTCTCGCGCGCCACGTTCTACGAGCAGTTCGCCGACAAGGAGGACTGCTTCATCGCTGCCTACGGCACCGTCATGGAACGGATGCTCACGTTCGTCGCCGACGGGTTCGCGCAGGGCGAGAGCGATGACTGGGTGACGCAGATCCGGGGCGGGCTCAACGCGCTCCTCACCTATCTGGCCGAGAACCCGGTCGCCGCCCGAGTCGGCATCGTCGAGGGCTTCGGAGCCGGCGCCAGGGCCCGCGACCGTTACCAGCAGGCCGTCAGTTCCTTCTTCCCGTTCCTCGACTCCGCCCGCACCCTCGTGGACGACCCGGACCGCATCCCGACCCAGGTCGCCCGCGTCATCGTCGGCGGCGTCTCTTCGCTGATGTTCAACGAGGCCGCGAACGGCAGGGCGGCGGACCTGCCGAAACTCCTGCCCGAGATGATGTACCTGGCCGTCACGCCGTACTTCGGTCACGAGAAGGGCATGCAGGCGATGCGCGAGACGGAGGTACCCGCGTGACCGAGATCTCGCCCTCACCTTCCCGGCTGCCCTCCGGCCGCCACAACCTGCCGCGCGAGTTCGTGATCACGTCGCAGCGGGACCGCCTGCTCGACTCGATGGCGCAGGCCTGCGCCGAGAAACGTTACGCGGAGGTGAGCGTTGCGGACATCGTTTCTCGCGCCCGCGTCTCCCGCTCGACCTTCTACGAGATCTTCCCGGACAAGGAGGCCTGCTTCCTCGCGGCCTACGACGCCATCCTCGGCCGCTTCGTGACCGAGGTGATCAAGGCCTGCGACGACCCGGAACTGACCTGGCCGGAGATGATCGAGCGGGGCATCGAGGCGAGCCTCAGCTTCCTCGCCGCCGAGCCCGCCTTCGCCCGCATGTGCATAGTCGACATGTTCTCCGCCGGACCTGCCGCGCTGGAGCGGTATCTCTCCGCGGTGCGGATGATCTCGTCGTTCGTGGACGGCGGCCGGTCGATGATGCCGGATCGCGAGGACGTGCCCGAATCGATCGCCAGCATGGTCGTCGGCGGCGCGGCCGTCGTGATCAGGGCGGAGATCGTCGACGAGCGGACGGAGCTCCTCCCGGAGGTCGGGCCCGACCTGCTCTACTCGATCCTGGTGCCCTACATGGGGCAGGAGGAAGCACTGGAACGCTCCGAACGCTACGCCGAACGCCTCGGATTGGTCCCGTCTTCCTGACGGCTCCGCAAATAACGGGAAAAAAGCGCCGTGATTTGCGGGCTCTGGGGTTCGGGAAACGGCGATTCGACGGTAAAGTCAGACGCTGATGGCTAAGGACACCGAGAAGCTGATCCGGCAGCTCTCTCTGATCTCGTTTCTGATGGCACAGGGCCGGCCCGTTTCGGCACTCGAGATCAAGCGGGAGGTCGAGGGTTACAGCGTGATGAACGAGGACGCGTTCGCGCGGCGGTTCTACGCGGACCGGGCCGAACTCGACTCCCTCGGCATCGAGCTGCAGGTCGACCGTCCCGGCGAGGGTTTCTTCGAGGCCGAACTCTACTCGCTGCCGCCCGAGAACTTCTACCTGCCGGCGATCGAGTTCACCGACGACGAACTGGCCGCGCTGCGCACGTCGCTCAGCCTCCTCACCGAGGGCGAGTTCGCGTATGCCGAACCGTTGCGGCTCGCCCTCCAGCAGGTCGCGTGGGGGCACCCGAACCCGCTCGCCGACCCGGACAACACTCCGGTCGCGATGGCCAAGTTCTCGGCCACGTCCTCCCGGGAGCTCACCCAGCGGCTGGCCAGGATCGAGACGGCGATCTCCCGCCACAAGACGATCACGTTCGAGTACCACACGATCCAGAGCGACGAGGTGGCGAGCCGCAAGGTCGATCCGTACCACCTGGTCTTCCGGGGCGGGCAGTTCTACCTGATCGGCCACTCCCACGAACGGGACGCGGTCCGCGTCTTCCGCCTCTCCCGGATCCGCGGCAAGGTCGGGTACGCGACGAAGTCCGAACACGACTTCACCCCGCCGGAGGAGTTCGAGCGGCGGGACTATGCGGAGCTGGCCGACTGGCAGCTCGGCGAGCAGCAGGGCACCGCGCGGATCTTCTTCAGCGAACGCATCGCCTGGCTGATCGAACGTGATTTCGGGCGGCACGGCACCGTCACCAAGGCCGACCCCGCCGAGACCGGCGGGCGCGACGGGATCGTGCTGGAGACTTCGTACGCCAGCGACCGCGAGCTCCTGGCGTGGGTGCTCCGTTGGCGGCAGAACGCGGAGGTGCTCGGTCCCCCCGAGCTCCGGAAGACCGCCGAGGAGCGCATCGCCCTGCTCCGGGACCGTCACGTGAACGGCTTCGACGTCGCCGAGGCATCGACCGATTTCCCGACGCCGATCCGGGAGCGGCGCCAGCGCAGCAAGGACCGCTCCCAGGCGGCCATCCGGCCCGAGCGTTTCGGCCGTCTCGTCACGCTCGCCGGCATGCTGATCGGTGCCGCCAAGGACGGCTCGACGCTCTCGATGTCCGACCTCTGCCAGCGTCTCGAGCTCTCGGAGGACGAGCTGCGGGACGACATCGACGTGCTCAACGTCGTCAACTTCGGCGGCGGCACCTACGTGCTCTACGCGGAGATCAAGGGCGACACCATCGAGGTCGATTCCGAGCCCTACGGCGACTCGTTCGCCCGCCCGGCCCGCCTGCTGCCGCTCGAGGCGAAGGCACTCGTCGCCGCGATCGACCTGGTGGGGGACCATCTGCCGCAGTCGCGGCTGGACTCGGCCCGGAAGAAGATCGTCGACGCGCTCGGCCGCGACCCGGCCCAGGAAGGGCTCGCGATCGTCAGCGAATCGGGCGGTGCCGAGGCGGCGCGGATCGTCAACGAGGCGATCGCCAACCGCCAGGTCCTTGAGCTGAACTACTACAAGGAGAACGAGGACACGTTCTCCGAGCGCAAGGTCGAGCCGTACAGGCTCGAGAACGGCCGCGAGGGCTGGTACGCCGAGTGCTACGACCTGGACCGCCAGGCCATGCGCCACTTCAAGCTGGACCGGATCAAGGAGGCCCGCGCCACCGGCGAGACGTTCGAGCCGCGACCCGAGGCCGAGGAACTCGCCGGCGTCGAGGGCTGGATGAGCGACGGGCAGGTCCCCGAAGCCTCGGTCGCCCGGGTGTGGGTTTCGCCCGAACGATCCCGCTGGATGCGCGAAGAACGCACGGTCGTCGAGGAACTCGCCGACGGCGCCGTGGTGGTCGAGCTCCCGTACGCCGGCACCTCCTGGCTGGTCCGGGAGATCCTCCGCGGAGCGGGCGACCTGGTCGTCCTCGAGCCCCAGGAGGCCCGCGAGGCGGTCAGCCGGGAGCTCGCGGCCTGAGTTCCCCGCGCCCGGAGGAGATGGCCGACGGGCCGGCTCCGGGACATCCGGAAATCCGGAGGGTGATGGCCGAGAACCCCGGTCCGATGACCCTGACCGGTACCAACACCTACCTGTACGGATCCGACCCGTGCTGGGTGATCGACCCCGGGCCCGAGGACGAGGGCCACATCGAGGCGGTGCGGCGCGCGGCCGGGGATCGGGGCGGGATCGGGGGAGTCCTCCTGACCCACTCCCACGCCGACCACACCGGCGGAGTGGAGATGCTCGGGGTCGAACCGACCCCGCTGGCGGACGGGGAGTCCCACGGGGGATTGGAGGCGGTCGCCACGCCCGGCCACTCGGTCGACCACTTCTGCCTCTTCACCGGGGACGGGGTGTGCTTTTCCGGCGACCTGATCCTCGGGTGGGGATCCACCTACGTCCCGCCGGACGGCGGCTCCCTCGCCGCCTACATGCTCTCGCTGCGGCTGCTCGAATCCCGGGACCCCGAACTCATCTGTCCCGGGCACGGCCCCTGGATCACCGATGCGCCCGGCAAGATCCGCGAGTACATCGAACATCGCGAATCCCGGGAGAACGGCCTGCTCGAGGCCCTTGCCAGAGGTGAACGCTCCCGCATGGCCCTGCTCGACGAGGTCTGGTCCGACGTTCCCGAGCAACTGCGCCCGGCCGCGAATGTCGTCATGGAGGCCCATCTCCAGAAGCTAGAGGCCGAGGGCCGGTTGCCCGAAGACCTCGCCGAGTAGGGAGCCGCCGAAACCTTGAGCCTTGGCGGGGGTTCTCCCCACATGCGGCCGCTACGTCCACTGGTCCTCGCTGCCCTTCTCCTGGGGAGCCTGGTCGCGATCGCCCCGGCTAACGCGACGGGACCCGTGGGCGGCACGGCGAGCGTGGCAGACCGGCCCGATCCATTCTTCGGGGTCATCACCCAGCGCGACATGCGCTCCGACGACTTCGATCGCATGCGCTGGGGACGGCTCGGGTCCTTCCGTCATCCCGTCCCCTGGGCCTCGGTCGAGCGCACCGGCGACGGCACCATGAGCTGGGAGAGCCTCGACTTCGTCGTCGGGGAGACCGCAAGTCGCGGGATCTCGCTGCTGCCGACCCTCTATGGCTCGCCGCACTGGCTGTTCCGGGACTGGCGCCGCCTCCCCCTCAAGACCCGTTACTCGACCGCGAAGTGGAAGAACTTCCTGCGAGCGATCGTCGCCCGATACGGGAGCAGGGGAACGTTCTGGAAGGAGAATCCGGACATCCCCTACAGGCCCGTGCGGCGCTGGCAGATCTGGAACGAACCGAACATCAAGTACTTCGCCCGGCCGGTTTCCGCCGCCGCCTACTCGAAGCTGCTGCGCGTCTCCTCGGCGGTGATCAAACGCCGCGATCCGAAGGCCAGGATCGTCACCGCCGGACTCTACGGTCGGCCGCCCCGCGACACCGGCATCGCATCGAACCGGTTCCTGCGCCGCATGTACAGGATCAGGAAGACGAGGAAGGCGTTCGACGTCGTCGCGATCCACCCCTACGCGACCACCGTCCGCGCCTCGGTCAACCGGACCAGGAAGGTTCGCCGGGTGATCAGGTCACACCGGGACGGGCGCACCCCGTTGCTCATCACCGAGCTCGGTTGGGGGTCGGACCTGGAATCCGCGTTCGGGCTCGGAAGCCAGGAAGCGCAGGCGGACCGCCTTCGCGACGCGTACCGGGCATTCCTGGCGCGACGGCGTGCCCTGCGGCTCCAGGCCATCTTCTGGTTCAGCTGGACCGACCTCGCCCCGAACGCGGACACCTGTGCATTCTGCCGGGAGACCGGGCTCTTCGACTACCTCGGGAACCCGAAGCTGACCTGGTGGCGCATGTTGGACTTCACCCACGCCGTCTGAGCGAAATACGCGGGGCCGCGGTCGCCGGCGGATACCCTCCGGGGCATGAACAGGCGCAAGCAGATCGAGATGTCGGAGGATGAGATCCAGGCCTTCCTGGCGGAGGAGAAGGTGGTGATCGCCACGACCTTCGGACCGCGCGGGTGGCCGCACTCGATGCCCCTGTGGTTCGTGGTCCGTGACGGCCGGGTGTGGACCTGGACCTTCCGCAAGTCCCAGAAGGTGAAGAACCTTCAACGCGACCCTCGCGCCACCCTCCTCGTCGAGGCCGGATACGACGAGTACCCGGAGCTCCGCGGCGTCATGTTCGAATGCGAGGCGGTCTTCCACGACGACATCGACCTCGTCGTCGGTTTCGCGGAGGAGCTGACCGCCCGGTACGCACCGGAGGGCATCGAACCCTCGCCGGAGGCCACCGCCGCGTTCAGGGCCCAGGCCCCGAAGCGGACGGTCATCGAGTTCGTCCCCGTTCACACGGTGAGCTGGGATCACCGCAAGCTGGGCGGCGTGTACTAGGCCCGGTCAGTCCGCGGGGAGGAAGAAGTCCGCGGGCTGGAAGAAGGGCGCGTTCGGGTCCAGTTCCTGCGCCTTCGCGTACGCCTCGTACGCGTGCTCGAGGTCTTGCAGCTTCACGTAGATCCGGAACCTGGCCAGCCAGGGTGCCCCGTCCAGCGGCGCCTGCTCCACCGTGTCGTCGAGCGTGTTCAGGGCGCCCGGCAGGTCGCCGCCCAGTTCCTGGCCGGCGGCGAGCTGGAGGGTCGCCTCCGAGGACCAGGGAGCGAACGCGACGGCCTTCTCCCCGTACTCGATCGCCTTCGAGTATTCCTCGTCCTTGATCGCTTCGCGGCTCTTCTCCGTGTACAGGGCGGAACCGAATCCGAGGCCGGACAGGTAGATCACGACTCCTGCGACCGCGATCAGTCCGATCGCCGACGCGAGCCGGGGCGCGGAGAGCCCGGAGGGCCTCGGGTCGAACGCCGTCGGAACCGGCTCGGGGCCAGTCCCTCGCCGGAGCATGGCGGGGCCGACGAGGACTGCCATCGCCAGGAGGACGGGGGCCGAGAGCGCCGGGAACTCCGACGACCAGTCGAGGCTGAATGAGACCAGGCCCGTGGCGACCAGCGCGACCAGCGGCGGGAACAGTTCGTAGTCGTACGGGCCCGGGTCGGCGTCGCCCGCGGCCGGGCGGGTTTTCCATCGCCGCCGGGTGATGCCGACCACCACGCCGAGGAAACCGGCCGCGAGGACGAAACCGGCCAGGCCCTGCTCCCCGAGGATCTCGAGCGGCAGCGAGTGCGCGTGGCTGCCGAAGAGGAGGGTGTCGCGGTGGTGGTCGTAGTAGTCGCGGAAGCTGCCCGCACCGATCCCCGTCAGGGGCTCATCCTTGAAGCCGCCGAAAGCGGCTGACCAGTACTGCCAGCGCCCGTTGCCGCTGGCGCTCAGCAGGTGGTAGGTGGTCTGGTTGTCCTCCGTCCTGGCCTCGCTCAGCTTCGGTGTCTCGACGAAGGTCCGGACCTGTTCGACCGGGTTGGACGCCACCACCGCGACGAGCAGCGCGACTCCGAGCAGGGCCCAGACCAGCGGCCGGGGACGCTTGATCCGGAGGTTGCGGGCCCGGTCCTCGAAGTGGCCGCGGGTCCAGAGCGACGCCCCCACCACGACGACCGTGCAGGCCAGGAGGATCAGGCCCTCGGTCCCGGCGGAACCGCCCGTCTTCGCGTGGACCAGATCATGCATCCGGGAGGCGATCAGGATCAGGATTCCGCCGCCGGCCAGCCCCGCTCCGAACGCGAAGGCGAGCCGGCGCCGGCGCGGCTCCATCCAGAAGAGCAGGGCCATGCCGACGATGAGGGCGATCACGGCGCCACGCGACGAGGTGAGGTACAGGGCGAGGAAACAGATCGGGGTGAACCCGAACCCGAGCGCCCGCCAGCGTCGGCCGGGATGGTTGGCCCCGAACCAGATCGCTCCGACCGCGGCGAGGGCCCCTGCGGCGGCCATGGCGTTCCAGTACCCGAGGGGCCAGGAAAGTCGTCCGGCCGCACCGTAGAGGGTGCGGGCCAGCTCCGCGTCGTCGCTGATCCCCGGGAAGTAGCGGCCCAGCATCCCGACCACGATGATGAAGCCGAGGCCCAGGGTAATTCCGCCGAACCATCCCCGTGCCGTGCCCGGGACGGCGACGAGAAGGGCCAGGACGAAGACCCCGCCGAGCAGGAACCACTGGATGGCCTTGATGAAGGCCAGGCCCTCGTTGTTCGACCAGAAGAACGAGACCCCCGTGAGTGCGGCCAGGAGGAGGAACAGGCCGGCCGCGACCAGGGCCGGGCGGGCGATCGGACTGCGGGGCAGGATCCCGCCGGTGAGGCCCAGTGCCACCGCCCACCACACCAGGAGGGAGATTGCCGCGGAGACTTCCGGGGGATTGCCTCCGTACCATAGGGTCGTCAAACCAATGAGAACCGCAACCACGGTGGCCGTGACGTGTTCGGTCCCGAAAGAGTCGGTCGGTCGCACACCGTCACCCTCCCCGGCAGGGAGCCAAGAAAACGGAGTCAATTCTTGAAGTCCTCGAAGGTCAAACTGTTCCTGGCAATGCTCGCAGCAACGCTGGTCGTTTTCCCGGCGGCCCAGGCTTGGGCGGGCCCGGCGAGCATCGAGTACGGGTTCGAGCCTATCTCAGGGGTGGGCAACGACAAGCCGATCCAGAGCGGCCTGAAACTCGAGGAGGCCGCCGTGGCCGACCCGGTGGCACGAGGAGATGACGGCGGCTTCGCCGGTGATTTCCTAGAGGCGGTCACATCCTCGTGGCTGGTCATCCTCGGGGTGCTCCTCGTCGCCGCGGGCGCGATCTTCCTCTTCGCCAGGCACCGGGGGACGGTGACGGACCGGCGCTCGCTGGCTGCCCGCGGCGCCGCGCTGCTGGTGGTCGCGGTGGCGATCCCGCTGGTTTCGCTCGGCTCGGCCGAGAGCGCCAAGCGCGCCGCCGCGCCCAAGGGCTTCTTCGGGGCGATCACCCAGACCGGCTTCACCTCGGCCGACGCGGTCCGGATGAGCCGCGGCGGGATCGAGACGGTCCGCATGCCGCTGCCCTGGCCGAGCGTGCAGCCGAACGATTCCTACGAGTTCAACTGGAAGTCGATCGACGAGTACGTCAAGCGGGCCTCGCTCTCGGGGCTCACCGTCCTCCCGTTCATCTACGACTCGCCGGGCTGGGCGACCCCCGTCCACACCCGGATGCCCGTGTACACCGAAGCGCAACGCACCGCCTGGCGGGACTTCGTCACCGCGGCCGTCGAGAGGTACGGGCCGGGCGGTGAATTCTGGGCGGAGCACGGGCCGGATTCCACGGAGCCGATCCCGACCCGGCCGATCCGCAACTGGCAGATCTGGAACGAGGCCAACTTCTT
>Ga0182743_1002407_pt1 | contig 16428 bp, 7 predicted proteins | sample eDN3rd30CKraftOP_FD_128522 | JGI IMG/M metagenome (GOLD analysis project Ga0182743, IMG submission 128522) | Enriched Organic Plus compost microbial communities from Emeryville, California, USA - eDNA 3rd pass 30_C Kraft OP (version 2) (version 2) ... | reverse complement strand
TGCCGGTAGGACGAGGCCTTGAACCGCACCTGCAGCCGCTTGCCATAGGTGGCGTAGAGCTTCTGCACATTGTTGTGCGAGAACGCGATCTTGATCGGCCCGCCGCCGAAGACGTGCTTTTCGCCCTCATGTGGCAAGGTGCAGAGCATATAGGGGTCGAGCCGCGCGGGCGCTTCGCTGCCCGGTACGGTGCGGAAGAAATAGCTTTCGGTGATCGGCTGGATCGGGTCGGTCGTGCCCTCCTTGTAGATCGAGCCGGTGACCTTGATCTCATAGAGCGTATCGGGCAGCAGCAGCGCGCGGGCGGCGCTGTCGGCGCCGACCATCGTGGTCACCACCGAGCGTTGCTTGTCGAGGGTCGTGTCGTCATAGCTCTGCCGCTCGAACTCGCTCGCCCGCTGCGCCTCGACCACGGCCAGGTAGAACGGGCGGACATAGCTGCGCAGGCGCGTGCGCGGATCGATGCCGATGACGATCCGGTCCGCCTTCTGCGCGCCCTTGATGTCGACGACGATGCCGACATATTCCTCGCGCCCGAGCTGTTCCTGGAAGCGCAGGGCGTGGTCGACTTCGCGGAACCAGGGGCTCGTTGTCTTGGTCCAGGTGTCCGGCATCGCCTCGGACTCGACCGGCCGACGCTCGTCGTAGATTTCGCCATCCGGCGTGATGCTGCGGATGACGAGCCCGTTGGTCTTGATCGCCTCGTAGTTCACGAAGAACAGCAGGCGGCCATATTCGAAGGGACCGGGTGTCAGCACGATGGCGTTGTGCAGCTCGTCCGGCTTGAAGCCCAGCTTCTCCCAGGCCGCGTAGACCTGGTCCTTGTCCTTCTCGTTGCCGAGCGCGATCACCTCGCCGGTATCGAGCATCGGTGCCGCGAGCGCTTTGGAGGTGCAGAGGCGCACGTCCGTGGGGTAGGCTTCCCGCGCCATTCCGGGATCGAAGACCGCGCCCAGCAATTCGCCGCGCGTGACCGGCTGGCCGGAATTCAGGCGGCTCATCAGCTCGACGAAGCTGAGCACGCCCGATGCCGGTGCGGTCGTGCGGTTGTGTCCGGTGATCACGGCATTGCCGCTGGGGCGGCGTGTTCCCACGACGACAATCTCGTCCTCATTCTGGTGGTCGCAGGCCACGCCGCGCCCCTGCACCTCGGCCGGAATGATGCCGCGCAGGGCGTCGATCGCCGGCATTCCGCAGCGCCAGGCCTCGTTGACGTCGAGCAGCAGGTCGGCTGGTCCGCTGCGATAAGTGCCGGAGGGGTCAGGCCACGCTTCGCCGCGCAGCACCCAGCCCGGTGGGGAAATGCCGTTGGGCGTATTCTCGAACGTCCAGAGGACGGGAGCAGGCGGCGCCGCCTCGTCGCAGATCGTGCCCCACATCTGTTCGACGCGCGTGTCCAGCAGCTCGTTGCGCTCGATAGCGACCGGCGCGGCCTCAGGCACCACTGAGAGCAGCGCCAGTTCGGCGGTCAGCGGCGTCGTGCCGTTCGGCACGCGCTTCCACCAGACAGCCGGCGTATCGCCCTCTGTCAGCGGCCCGACCAGTTCCACCGAGCTCAGCTCGTATTTGTAGCGCTTGTCGCTACGCGACACGAACCCGTCCATCGGCGTGCCCATCGGGCCCTGGTCGATCTTGCCGAAGAACAGCGTCTGGCCCGCCGCAACCGTCGGGGTGGCGCTCATGAGCAGCACCGGAATGGCGTCGATCGGGACGACCGGGGCCGTATCAGGCGAGCTGGAGGCTTCCGCGATGATGCCGTCGACCGGCATGGTGTCCACGGTCCCCACGACGCGCGCCGCCGTGCGGTTGACCAGGCTCACGCCCCGCATCAGGCTCGGTGGCGGCCCGTCGCCGGGGGTCTCGCCCAGCGTGAACTCGACGCAGCCTTCGACATCGAAGAACAGCAGTTCCACCTTGCCGCAGATTTCGCCCTCGATGCGGGCGATGTTGACGTCCGGCGTCGAGGGATCGGCATCGTTGTCGATCTTGCCGACGAAGGCCTTGAGCTTGGCATAGGCCTCGATGCTGACCACGAAGAGCCGCAACTCGCCGCGCAGGTAGATGCTGCCCGCGAGGTAGAACGGATCGAAGCCCAGAAGCGCATCCGCCCCGGCCGAGACGCGCGCATAGAGCCGGAGCGATCGGCTGCCCCAGGTGATAGAGGCATGGAGCCCGGTCACCACGGTAAAGCCGTCCGGTATCCGCGCGCCCGAAGTGATGAGGTCCGTCGGTATCTCTGTCGCCGGCAATTGCTTGCCGCTCACCATCAGGTATGCGGAGCCGTCGAACACCTCGAATACCGAGGCCTGGATGCGGTCGCTGTAGCGGCCGAGGAAGACGTGCCAGTTCTGGATGTCGGTGAAGTCGAAGAACGCCTCGGTCGGAATGCGCACTTCGAGGAGCGGGGAGACCTTGAACTCGGCCACCACGCCCACGGTCATCAACCCGCGTCCGAGATCGAGGTCGATGACCGCCAGCAGCATGGCCTCGGCCGTTCCCTTCACCGGGAGCTTCGGGATGAGGATGTTGGCCTTCATCATCAGCAGCAGGCGCGGTCCGGGCAGTTCGAGGATCAGCATGCCCTTGAGGTTGAAGAGGAAGCCGCCTTCCATCGTGCCGAGCACAGCGCCGACGCCAAAGGCCCAGTGCTTATCCGCCGCGCGCCAGAAATCGATATTGGTCGGGTCGCCGCCCGTGGCGCGGAGCCAGGCCAAAGCCGGGGTCGGGTCGCCGGCGAACTGATCCTCCGTGCGGGTGAAGTTGACCCCAAGCAGCCCGAGGAAACCGAAAATCCCCAACCCGGAATTGCCCAGCGGAATGCCGACCGGGAAGTTGACCTCGATCGTGGTCAGCACGCCGGTCTTGGTCTCGCCGTCATCGGCCGTGAACTGCTCGATCTTGATCTTGGCCGCGATGCGCAGGCGCAGGGGGACCAGAGTGAGGTCGAGCGCGCCGGACATGGTCGAGTGGCCATCGGTCGTGTGCCCCAGCGAGAGGAAGCCGCTCCCCTTGAAGGCGCCGGGGATATCGACCCCAACGCCGAACGCGGTGATCTCCGGGTCCGCCCAGGGATCGAGCCTTAGCCGCACAGCGACGCGATCGATCGACACCACGCCGAGATCGATGGCGAGGCCGACATCGATCTCGAAGCTGAGCGGATTGGTGCGGGCGACGCGTGCACCGAGCACCTTCATGATCTTGCCGAGCGGCTCGGCCAGTTCTATGGCGCCGGGCCTGCCGATATCGATCGTATAGCCGCGCGAGGAATCGAATACGGGGCGGAAGCTGAAGGGCTGCTCGTTCTTGGCGGTGCTCAACCGCACGCCCAAAGCCTTGTAGCGCGCCGTGATCGGGTTGCTCCGCGGCACGCGCAACAGCCGGAACCCGCCGAGCTTGAGGTCGATGGACATCGCCGTCTCGACATCGAAAAGCAGGCTCGACTCCAGCCTGCCATCGCGGTTGCGTGTGGCCAGTTCGACGCCGTAGAGCACGACGCGCTCGAAATTAAGCACGTCGTTGGCGCCGGTTCCCGAAAGCGCCGCCAGCGCATTGAGCGCCGCCGTTGCGCCCGAGAGCACCAGGTCTTCGACCGCCCCGTCCGGCAACGGTCGCGCCCCGGTGGCGAGAACGGGCGTGAACATCGTCATCGCGCCCAGCGCGTTGCGGCCGCCATCGCCGTCGATCAGCGGCTCGCCCGGCAGTGTACCGGTCATCCAGAGGCCATCGCGGTCCGCCGGGTCGGCGCCGATGCTGGCGATCGAACTCCGGGTCTTCGTGCTCGGATCCTCCTGCCAGATGATGCGCAGGTCCGTCAGCCCGTCTCCCGGGTTCTGGTCGAGCCTTCGCAACTCCGGCTTGGGCGTTCCCTCGCGCAGATAGGTTTCCAGCGTCGTTTCGAAATCGAGCTTGCCGTAGAGCTCGGCGGCGATCAGCTCGTCGCGGACGATGCGGACCTTGACCCCCAGTGCCCGCAGGAAGCGCGGCGGGTCGGGCCGCGCCGGCTCGGGGTCGCGCACTTCCTCGAGCGTCACCTGCTGCAATGTGTCGGTCCGCACCGGACGTTCGATCCGCGCAGTGGCAGTGATCCCGAGAATGCTGACGGCGGGGAAAGTCACATCCGCCCGCCACCAGTTTCGGCGCGTGGCGTCGTCGGTCGGGCCGCCTTGCGCCTCGGTAAAGCCATGCGGCACCGTGGCGATGTTGCCGGTAGCAAAGGACGTGTTCTTGGCGATCAGCGCCTTCACTGCATCGGCGCGACGCTGCGAGAGCTGCAGGTTGTAGCTTGCATAGGTTTCGCCCGGGCCCATCGGCCCCTGCTTGCCATCGTAGCTGGCATAGCCATCGATGGTGATGGGGCCGGCCGTGCCAGCCACGAGCGGGGCAAGCACATCCATCGCCTGGGTACCGCCGGACCAGGGCGCTTCCTCTGCCGAGGAGATGGCCGGCCCGGTATGGGTGTTCTCCGCGTTGATGCCGTAGTCGGGGCCCGTGCCCTTCGGTGGCTTGTCGAACCGGAAATAGATCGGCTCGGTCTTGCTCGCCTGCGTCGTCGCATCGCGCTTCGCGGCCACATCCGCCGTGGCGCCCGCTGCCAGCGGCACCCGCAGTGTCGCGCCCACCGGCATCGGCTGCCCGCCGACCGTCCATTGCGTCGCCGCGCTGCTGGGCGAAAGGCTGAGCACCACATCGTTCTCGCCCTGCGTCAGGATCGAGAACTGCACGTCTGGGGCAGGGGCGCCGCCCCTCTGGGCGGATTGCGTCGCGATCTTGGCCTGCTCGATCGTGGTGATCGTCGTCGTCGAACTCCCCACGACCACATAGCGTGGCTGGCGCAGCGTCACGACGATGTCGAGCGTCTCCACCGGCGTATCCTGCCGCGCGTCGCGCGCAGTGATCCGCACCCGGCGCTGGGCGACCCCGGCAAGGTCGAGCTGGATGTGCTTGGCCGGCGCCGGGTTCTGGCCATCCACGGCGATCTGCACGTCATAGGGCGCGCGTCCGCCACGCAGGTCCACGACCATCATGGTCTTTTCGGGCACGGTCGCCGTAGCTGCAGCCGGATTGCTCCCGGGCGGCGTCGAGCGCGTCAGGCCATAGGCATTTCCCGCGCTGTCGAAGAACCGCGCACCCAGTTCTATCGGCGCCCCACCCGTATCGAGAACGGCAAGCATGAAATCGCCGGTAATGCCGTGATCCGCCCCGATGCCGATGAGGAGATTGCTGGCCCCCGCCGTGACGGCGAAATCGTCCAGTCCCGGCGGCGCGACGAAGAGCCGGATTTCCGGCAGATAGAGCCCGGTCCAGCTCTCGTCGAACCCGAACTGCGCCAGCACGTCCGGAGGCGTCGAGGCATCGGAGAGGTCCAGGATCGCCGTGCGGAACCCGAAGCCGAACGACTCGCCCGGGCCGATGAAGGCATAGGGCGGGTCCATGCGCACCATCTCGGCCACGGCGAGATCGCCCGGATCGTCGAGCCCGCTGGCCCCGACCGAAAGCAATTGCGCCACGAGCGGCGCCGCCCCGTTCTGCTCGGGCCCCTGTCGCAACTGCACCTTTATGCGCGGCAGGATGAGGCGGACGCGCGGTTTGTCCGGATCGGGGATCAATATGCCGGCGGAATCGAGCTGCGCTCCGCGCAAGCCGGGCACCACCAGCGTCGGTCCCTTGAACAGCAGATCGAGAGTGAAGGCTGTGCTCGGGGCATCGGAAGCGAGGCCATCGATCGGCGTCGCATCGATGGCGTTAAGCACCGCAGCACTCGGCGCGAAGGTGTTGTCGCCCGCAAGCCCCGCCACTGCATTGTTGATCACCGCCGAGGCGTCGCGCGGCGCCGTCAGGCTGAACTCGATCTCGTTGTCGGCGAATTCGATGAAGGGGGCAGTTCTTGCCGGCTCGCTGCGCGGATGGCCCTCCTGGTTGCTGGCATTGCCGCCGAAGCCGAAGCTGCCCGTCAGCGGATCGAAGAACGGAGGGTCGATGCCGATGTCGCCGCTATACTTCGCCCGACCGCGCAGCACGATGCCGTCCTCGGCAAAGGCGATCTCGTATTCATGAACATAGATGACCGAGAGGATGGCGTGGAGCGATCCAACCGGCTCGCCGCGCAGGACATACGGAGCAATAAGGTCGAATAAGGCGACAGAAAAACCCATTCGGCACCCTTAGGCTTGTGGCTTAGAGGGCAGGCTTGGCAGGCAACGTCGTCGTTAGAGTATCGAGCACACTAACCCGCTTTATCCGGGCTGACAAAAGCAAGTGTCCTAAATTTTTAGCCGAGATGGACAGAATGCCCGGTCTGGCGACCTAAGTAGTTCTCCAAACTGCACAATCGTGTGCTTGTCCGTGCTCCGAGCCTGGTCCGGATGCCAAGTATCTCAAAACCCTGAGGTTCTCACCAAGACAGGTTTTCGTGGCGAGCCTAGCGTTCTCGCCTGCGCGGACCTGTTGATGAAGTCGCCCCGATTGCGGGGCGCTGGCGGTCCTGTGACGCTTGGGGATTGCCAAGAGATGGCCGAACAGATCGATGTCGTGAACTTCCTGGCTTTGCGTTCGGCGGCTTCGATGTCGCCAGACCTGAGCCGCTGGCGCTATATCCGCGATTGCGAATACATCCCCGAAACCCGCACGCCGATAGATCCCAAGGTCGGGCCGAAGCCCCCGCCGGCCCGCCGCGCCACTCACGGCATCGAAGATGTCGATCTCTTCTCCCCGACATCCCTCTCGCCGATCGGACGCCGGCTGGCGCAGCTCATCTTTGAGGCGCGCGCGGAGCCGGCCGATATCGTGCGCGAGATCGAGAACCAGCTCGTCGACGGCTTGATTTACGAGCTCGGCGCCGAGCGGCGCCTGCAGCTCGATCCTGTCATCGTGGCGCTCTCGACCATCGGGCCGATCGATGACGATCGCGCCGCCAAGATTCGCTATGCCGGCTCGCGCCTCACCTATATGCGCGACCAGGTGCTCTATATTTTGCCGGCGTCGCTCCAGGATTTGCCGCTGCCACTCAAGGCGCTGCTCGGGAGCATCCAGCCGATCCTCGCCAAGGCCGCCGCACCCGGCCAGCAGCTCGATGAAAACTGGCTGCCCAGCCTTATCTGGGCCCTGCGCAATGCGGCCAACGTCCCCGAAAGCGGGTCGATGCTCGATGTCGTGCTGCAGCCCAGCGGCCGCTACGCCGACGATTTCCTCTCGACCAAGCGCGTCCTTTTCGACGTCCTCTATGGCCTCTACATCCTGCGGCGCCGGGAGCGGGTCGATCTCGAGCCGGTGCAGGATGCGCTGGCGCTGCTCCATATGCTGGAGCGGCTCGGTATTGCCGATTTCCTGATGCGCTCGGTGCAGGCGGGCCGCCTCCAGCCCGGCTATGAAGCCGTGCCGGCCATGCTCCATCCGGACCTGCGCGGCATCGACTTCACCATGGGCGAGGCGCGCGAACGCATCGCGGCCTTGGGGCTCTTCGGACCTTCCGGGCCGGAGGAGCTGGCCAAGGGGCTGGCGGCCGAGCCGGTCATCCATCCCATCATCGCGCGGCTGCGCGGCAGCTTTGCCCCGTTCAACACGCTCCAGCCCATCGGGCTGGGCGATCTCAAGGTCGTCAAGCAGACCTTCCTCGGCTACCGCAAGAGCGGCATTGCCCATATCGAGACGGTGCTCGACGGCGAAACCAAGACGCGCACGCACCGCAACCTCTCGCGCGCCGAAGACACCTACACCCTCGATACCAGCAGCGAGTCCGAGACCACCAAGGACCTGCAATCCACCAATCGCTTCGAGCTCAAGACCGAGGTCGAGGACATCATCAAGACCGATATCGGCGTCACCGCCAATACCAGCTTCACCTACAAGGGCAATCCAGTCATCGATGCCTCGATCGCGGCGGGGCTCTCCGTCAATACCGGGCGCTCGGCCACCGAGCGCAGCAGCCGCAATTTCGTGGACGAAGTCATCTCCAAGGCCGTCTCGCGCATCCAGAGCAAGGTGGCCAGCCAGCGCACGCAGACGCGCATTTCGGAAAGCGAGGAAACCAACGTCCACTCCTTCGCCAATACCGGCGGGAACGGGCACATTTCCGGGTCATACCTCTGGCTGGACAAGGTCTATCGCGGGCAGATCTACAATTACGGCAAGCGCATGATGTTCGAATTCGTGCTGCCCGAGCCGGCGCAGTTCTATGTCGAGGCGCGGTTGCAGACCTATGTCGAGGAACTGGGCCTACCCGACTACCCGATGCCGGGCGACGACATCGAAACAATCAAGATGCCGATCTCCGATCCGGGCGAGATCACGGAGGCCGAGTTCGAGAAGCTTTCGGCCAGCTTCGACCTCACGCAATTCGCGCCCTATCCGCCCGCCATTATCGAGAACGTGCAGATCAAACCCGTTGGCGGCGACGGCTTCTTCCGCAAGCAGTCCGAATATGACCTCACCAAGCCGGTCCTCACCGAGAGCTTCTCGGCGGATTTGGGCAGCCCGGTGGACGTCGATGGCTATGTGCTCCGCTCCATCCACCTCGACGGCGAAGCCGATTTCGTCAACCGGAACGAATGGCAGGCCGACTACCAGAACACGCTGAACCTCTGGATCAACCAGGTCATGCTGTTCCACCGGATCGACGAGACGCGGATGCATTGGGGCGACATCAACGCGCTGGGCACGCCCGTGGCCAACGTCGCGACGCCCCAGCTCGCCTACCACTCGGTGCCTTCGGGCATGCTGCTGCGCAACATCACCGTCAAGATCGAGACCAAGACCTGCAAGACGCATACGCTGACCATCACCGCCAGCCTCTCGCGCACGCCCCAAAAGCTCGCGACCTGGCAGCGTGCCGTCTATAACGAGATTGCCCGCAAGGTGGACCAGCAGAATAACGGCACCGCCAGCGCCGATCTCGATGCGCGCCGCACCGCCTATCGCAAGACGCTCGAAGAGCTCAAGAAGGGCAAGTCGATCAACGAGATCATCCAGGGACGCTCCGAATCCTGGAACGACCAGCAGATTCGCCGCGAGCTCAAGCGGCAATGCGTGGCCGTCGTCGCCAAGGAGTTCGACGAGGACGCCAGCCAGGACCTGCTTCCACAAATGGGCGGCATGGGGCAACGCCCCATCGACGTGGCCTTCCCCAGCCTCAACATCCAGCCCGGCTCGGCGCCCGATGGCGTGGTGCGTGAAGCCAGCGCGGCCTTCGCCGATCGCAACCCGCAGCCCATCACGTTCAGTGCCATGCGGCTCGATGAGGCCGCCGAGCGCGGCCGGCTCGTGCAATTCCTCGAACAGGCCTTCGACTGGCAGCACCTCTCCTACCTTTTCTACCCCTATTTCTGGGCACGCATGCCGATGTGGCTGCAATTGATGAACCGCGACGATCCGGCCGATCCGCTCTTCACCGAGTTCCTGCAGGCCGGGTCGGCCCGCGTGCTGCTGGCGGTCAAGCCGGGCTACGAAAATGCGGTGCTGCATTTCCTCGCCACGCGCGAGCCCTGGCTGGGCGGCGCCTCCCCGGTGATCGGCGATCCGCTCTATCTGCCGCTCTACGAGGAAGTACGCGACCGGCAGGACGATCTGGCAGGTGCCGAGCCGGTCGGGGACAGCTGGGAATTCACCCTGCCCACCTCGCTCGTCTACCTGCAAAGCACCGCCTACCCGCTGCCTATGGAATATCCCGCTTCCGAGGATAGCTGACCGTCGGTGGCGCTCCGTGACCCAGATCGATGTCACCCTTATTGATCGCAACCGGCTCTTTGACGAGTCGGTTGCTGCCTGGTCCCCCTCCGGCGCGGCCATAACCAAGGCCGAGCAACGCTGGGGCCAGCTCTGGGCGAACTACAAGAGCAAGCTGCCGCTGCGCGGCGCCCATGCCGGCGAGCGGCTGCTGCGCATCCCCGTCACGGTTCACACCGAAGATTCTTCGGTCGTCTTCCTCAACGACGTGGTGGAGGTCCCCTTCGGTCCCGATTTCTTCCGGCAGCTCGTGCGCTTCTATGGCCGCTACGGCTGGGAGGGCGTTGACAGTCTCATCGCCAACCTCGTCTCGCAGACCGAGACGGTGAAGACGCTCATCGGCGCCGCGATCGTCGAGCTCGAAACCCTCATCGCTCCGGCCCTCATCAGGATCGAAAGCGCCGCCACCGCGCTGGCCAAGGACCAGACCGGCATCATGCTCGATCTGGTCGCGAGCCATGAAGGCCTCTTCCACAAGGACGAATACTGGAAGAGCTGGCGCCTGCCGACCGGCGAGGGAACCGACCAGGTGCGGGCCAAGCTCCAGGACATCCGCCGGGTGCAGCGCGACATCGCCTCGCTCCAGCCCAAGATCGACGAGCGGATCAGGGCCGATGGCGGCGACAGCAAGACCGTCCAGCGCAAGCGGCGGCGCGATGCCTATCGGCGTCTGCTGGCCGAGCAATGGGAGGGACCGCAGCGCGCCAATTTCGAAAAGCTCGGCCGGTTGCAGGAAGAGCTGGGCGTCCTCTGTCCCCCCGCCAGCCTCATCGTCGATGATCTCGATGACACGATCTTTGAATGGCTCGACCTGGCCACCGCGCGCAAAAGCACCAATACCGTCATCAAGAACCGCAGCATCGCCGTCGAGGTCGACTATGGCGGGCGCATGCACGCCGCCGTCGTCACCCTCAGGAAGGCGCTGTCGCTGACGGCCACCTCGCTCTCCAACCCCGGCATGAGCGCCACGATCTTCCAGTTACTGGATCAGGCGCCCGAAAGGCGCTGGCGTGCCGGTGGCCTCCATGCCGGGGTCATCGCAGAGGCCGCGCGGATGGAAAAGCTGACCGAGAAGACCTCGTCCTATTTCTCCGTCAATCGCATCCTCGGGCGCGACGCCATCCTCCTCCAGACCCTCGATCGGATCGTCACCACCCAGACCGGCTCATTCGAGCAGATGGTCGCCTTCCACTACCTGCTGGACTTGAAGCGCGATCTCGCGCGCAAGCGGCAGGAAGACGCCTTCTACGAGAGCGTCTGGCACTTCGTCGAGCAATCCGTCGCCGCCGTGGCGCTGCTGATCGCCGTGCTCAGCATCCCCTTCGGCGCCGGCGAGATCGCCGTCCCCGCCGCCATGACCGCGTTCCTCTCGACGCTCAGCACTGTCACCGCCATCCTCTCGATTGCCATGCTGGCGCGCCATGTCGCCAATGCCCTCGGCGAGCTGGGCGGGGCTTCGGGCACCGTCGCCAACGTGCTCGTCGATACCGGCATGAAGGATGCCGAGGCCATGCAGCAGCTCAGCCAGGTGCTCTGTCGCCACCGGCTCCTCCTCAAATCCATCACCACCGATCTCCTCAAGGAGGTTGCCGCCATGGCGCTGGCCCACAAGCTGAAGCCACTCTCCTATGCGTTGCAGATTCGCGGCCATTACTACGATCTGGAGGCGGTCGGTGCCCCAATCTGATGGACCAGGGCGATGAGCGCCCCCGCGCGGCCGGGCATCAAGGGCGGGGCGATCGAGGCGGCGAACGCGCTCGTCAAGGACGTGCTGCATATCGCCGAGACCGAGCCGCCCGTTTCGCGTGGCGGCAAGAAGTTCGTCATCGACAAGGTCGAAGACCTCAAAGTCCTCATCAAGCGCGTCGCCACGCGCCGCGCGCTCAAGCAATTGAACATGGAGCATGAGGAGCAGTTCGTCGCCGCCCTGCGCGAAACGGAGAGGCGGCTGGCCAGCCAGGTGGCAACCGTCGACCAGATGGTCGGCACGTTCCTCGAAGTCGTCGGCGCGCAGCACGATATCGTCGTCGGCATCCGCGACGGCCTGATCGACGTCAACCTCGAAGCCCTGGTCTATGCGCATCTGCGCGGGGAATCCTGCTTCATCGCCGCCGGCACCAGTTTCGAGAAGGCGCTGGCGCTACCCTTCGAGCAGGCCGCCGGGCGGGGCGCCATGCCGACCAGGGGCGGCGGACGCTTTGGTCCTCCCCTCAAGCAGAACTTGCTCGAGAAGCTGAGCGGCGAAGAACTCGATGCCATCGCCAGGGAGCGGCTGGGCTGGATAGATCGCCGACAGATCGTCCCCATGCGCGACGTTATGATAGACGGCCTCGAATTCGCCGACCGCGCGACAATGCTGCGCCTCGCCAACGGCAAATGGCTGCTGCTGCTCTCCGAGGAGTACAAGACCATCGGCTCGGGCGGCATCAATCCCCAAGTCTCGATCCGCGACAACCGGCTCTTCAACGAACTCGTGCACCCCGATTCCGAGTTTTCGTTCAACTATCCGGGCAGCGGCAAGCCGGATACGATCCGCCTGGGTGACGTCCTCATCAGCGCCGCCACTTCCTCCAGCGACAAGCTCGGCATCAAGGCCGGCAATCGCGAGCGCTACGAAATGCGCTTCCTCAAGGGCACCAAGGGCGTCATCGAGCGCAAGGCGCAATGGGGCGAGGTCGTGGAAGTCGATCAATCGACACGCGAAATGTTCCTCTTCGTCGGCCTGCAATATCCGTCCAACAGCATCCGCGCCATGTTCGAGACCATCTGGGCCGGCGCTCCCGCGCCCTGAACGGCGCGAATTAGGTGTGGCTAGCGCCGCTTCTCGCCAATATCCGGATTGAGCAATCCGCCCCGATGGGGACAATGCCCGCAGGATGCGGAAAACAGCCCCCGGGGATTCGCGCGCAGTCGCGACCGTCGCGGTTTTCCGCCTGCGCCAGCGCTGACCCGCCGGAGCCTCGAACACGAAAGGAACACCACATGCGTACACGCGCAGCCGTTGCCCTTGCCGCCGGCAAGCCCCTCGAAATCATGGAAGTCGAGCTGGAGGGACCGAAGGCGGGCGAGGTGTTGGTGGAAATCAAGGCCACGGGGCTTTGCCATACCGACGAGTTCACCCGGTCGGGCGCTGACCCCGAAGGCATCTTCCCCTGCATTCTCGGCCATGAGGGCGCGGGCATTGTGGTCGAAGTCGGCGAGGGCGTCACCACGCTCAAGCCGGGCGACCACGTCATTCCGCTCTACACCCCCGAATGCCGCGAATGCCCATCCTGCCTGTCCGGCAAGACCAATCTCTGCACCGCCATCCGCAATACGCAGGGGCAGGGGCTGATGCCTGACGGCACCACGCGTTTCAGCATGCTCGATGGCACGCCGATCTACCACTACATGGGCTGCTCGACCTTCGCCAATCACACGGTCCTGCCCGAGATCGCTCTCGCCAAGGTGCGCGACGACGCGCCCTTCGACAAGATCTGCTATATCGGCTGCGGCGTGACCACCGGCATTGGCGCGGTCATCAACACGGCCGGCGTCGAGATCGGCTCGACTGCCGCCGTCTTCGGTCTGGGCGGCATCGGCCTCAACGTCATCCAGGGCCTGCGCATGGCCGGGGCCGACATGATCATCGGTGTCGATCTCAATGACGGCAAGGCCGAGATGGCCCGCAAGTTCGGCATGACGCACTTCGTCAATCCCTCCAAGATCGAGGGCTCGGTCGTCCAGCACATCGTCAATCTCACCAAGAAGGGCGCCGACCAGATCGGCGGCGTCGACTATTCGTTCGATGCCACCGGCAATGTGAAGGTGATGCGCGATGCCCTCGAATGCTCGCATCGCGGCTGGGGCGTGTCGGTCATCATCGGCGTGGCTCCGGCGGGCGCCGAAATCTCCACCCGCCCGTTCCAGCTCGTTACCGGCCGCACCTGGAAGGGCACCGCGTTCGGCGGCGCCAAGGGTCGTCGCGACGTGCCGAAGTTCGTAGATTGGTACATGGACGGCAAGATCGAGATCGATCCGATGATCACCCACAAGCTCAAGCTCGAGGAGATCAACCACGGATTCGACCTCATGCACGAGGGCAAGTCCATCCGCGCCGTCGTGGAGTTCTGATCGATGGAACTGCTGTCCGAGAACCGCAGTTTCGGGGGGCGCCAGCTAGTCTGGCGCCACGCCTCCAGCACCTGCAATTGCGACATGACCTTCGGCGCCTACCTGCCGCCCCAGGCGGAAGAGCGTCCGGTGCCGGTGCTCTGGTACCTTTCGGGCCTAACCTGCACCCACGAAAACGCCATGACCAAGGGCGGCTTCCAGGAGCATGCCGCCAGGCACGGCGTTGCCGTCCTTTTCCCCGACACCTCGCCGCGCGGCGAAGGCGTTGCCGACGATCCTGCCTATGACATGGGGCAGGGCGCCGGCTTCTACCTCAACGCCACCGAGGAGCCCTGGAAACCGCATTTCCGGATGTACGATTACATCGTCACCGAATTGCGAGCCTTGGTGCTCGACAACCTGCCGCTGCGCAATCGCCACGGCATTACCGGCCATTCCATGGGCGGCCACGGCGCGCTGACCATTGCGCTGCGCAACCCCGATCTCTTCGAAAGCCTCTCCGCCTTCGCCCCGATCGCCCACCCGACCACCTCAGATTGGGGCCGCAAGCAACTGACCGGCTATCTCGGCGCCGACGAAGCCTCCTGGCGCAACCACGACGCCACCCTCCTCGTCAACGAGCGCGGCTGGAAGAGCGACATCCTCATCGACCAGGGCGCCAGGGACCAGTTCCTCAACCTCCTAAAACCCGAAGCCCTGGCCGCGGCCCTCACCCAAAACCGCATCCCCAGCACCTTCCGCATGCAGGCCGGCTACGATCACTCCTATTTCTTCGTCAACAGCTTCGCCGGCGACCACGTCGCCTGGCATGCAGCCCGGCTGAACAGGGGGTAGGGGCGGCCGATACCTGCGATTTTCCCGGCCTTCGCAAAGCTTCCTTTATTTCTGGGCGGCAGTCTGTTGCCTGGCTTAAAGCGCGATGAGGGCTGGGATGTCCGGGCATGATTTGGTTCGCAACATGCGGGCCGGCGGGAAGTCTGCTCAGACGGAGTCGGGGCGTGGCGGTAGGGGCGATTGGCTTGTCTTTGCCGTCCTGCTTGTTGCGGTGGGGCTGCTCGGTTACTTCGGCATCGCCTGGTGGGTGAAGCAACGCGCGCCCGAGCCGCCCGCCGCGCCGTCCGTTGCCGTCGCCTCGGCGCCCGCCGAGCCGGCGGCGTGGACCGAGAAGGACACGGCACAGTGTCGGGCCTTTGCCAACAAGGCGGGCTCCGCGCCTATCCCCTCCGAAATGACGCTGGCTGTCCGGTCCGTGACCGACGGGTTCGGCGTGATGGCGAGCTATCTCGAATGCCAGCTCACCACCAAGGTCACCCGGCTGTGCTCGCCCGAGGCGAAGGCCGTGCTCGTCGGGCAGGTCAACGACTATCTAGCCCGCACAGACCTCATCACCACCGGCCTCCATCTCCAGGGCGCGCCGATGGCGGTACTGGGCGAGATGTTCGGTGGCGAGATTTCGGCCGGGTCCAGCATCTACGACATCGAGAAGGACAGCACCTTCGCCTACATGAAGATGTACAACGACCGCGTGGTTCTGGGATTGAAGAAACTCGCCCAAGGCGGCCTCATCGAGGCTTCCGATTTCGGCAGTTTCATGGGCATGGGCGTGCCTGCCGTCATCACCGAGATGATCGGCTCGATCAAGCCCGAACGGCGCGGCTGCGCCTTGAGGTAACGTGACCGAGAGCCGCGCTCCAGTTGGTTGCGGCCCAGTGGTCTCCAATGCATACTGGCTTTCGCGAGGCATCTCGCACTAGGCCTGCCTCAAGGCAGGGATAGCCGGTAATGAGGAGGGATACTGTGAAGCTATTGGTCGATATTCGTACTCGGAAGGCACTGCTGGCCCTGGCGGTCGCCGCATCGGCGTCGGTCGCGCTGCCGGCGCTTGCCCAGGCTCCTGCCATCGGCCAGGCGCCCGCGGTCGGGCAGGCTCCCGCCATCGGCCAGGCTCCCGCTCCCACCACAACCGCTCCCGCGGCTCCGGCCGAGATGGCCGCCGGGGACAAGCCGGTTTCCTATTCTGAAGACCAGGCGACCCGCGGCAAGGAAACCTATACGCGCGTCTGCGCCGACTGCCATGGCGATGACCTGCGCGGCGGGTTGATCGGCGGGCCGCCGCTGCGCGGCAATGCGTTCGACGACAAGTTCGCCAATGGTTCACCCGCTTCCGGGCTCTTCGGCTTCATCAGCACGCAGATGCCCCCGGATTCGCCCGGCCAGTTCTCGCCCGCCGTCTATGCCGAGCTGACGGCCTATATCCTCAAGCAGAACGGCTATACGTCCGGCGCCGCGCTGCCCACCGACCTCGATGCGCTCGATCACCTGATCATCCAGAAGTGAGCAGGCGCTCGCTCGCGGGGGCAGGGCGGCCATGATCGGTGTCGATTTCACCGTACAATCGGCGGTGATGCGGCTGATTGCCGGTCTCATCATCGTAGCCTTGCAGGGGGCGGCCATCGCCGCCACCGCGGTGCTGCTGGGCGACAATGGCCCACGCTATGACGGGCGGCGCACGCTTGCGCCGTGGCCGCATGTCGATCTCATCGGCCTCGGCACGTTGATCCTCACCGGTTTCGGCTGGGGCCGCGCCATCGACATCGA
>Ga0182743_1002405_pt1 | contig 16434 bp, 15 predicted proteins | sample eDN3rd30CKraftOP_FD_128522 | JGI IMG/M metagenome (GOLD analysis project Ga0182743, IMG submission 128522) | Enriched Organic Plus compost microbial communities from Emeryville, California, USA - eDNA 3rd pass 30_C Kraft OP (version 2) (version 2) ... | reverse complement strand
CGTGATCTTGCCGGCGTGCTCCGCGGCGATCTCGTCCAGCACCGGGGCGACCATGCGGCACGGGCCGCACCACGCCGCCCAGAAGTCCACGAGCACGGGCCCTTCGGCCTCGAGCACGTCCTGTGTCCACGTGCTCGAGCTGGTTGCCTTGGCGGTCATGCGTTCTCCTTCGTTGGGAAGACTTGTCGTTTCGTACAACGGATGCGGGGGAGCGGTTGTTCCCGCACTCAGACCGCGGGCAGACCCTCGATCTGGTCGGCGACCGGCTCCGGCTCGCCCGCCTCGCCGAGCGCCGCGAGGTAGTGCTCCACGTCGAGCGCGGCGACCGTACCGCTGCCGGCCGCGGTGACGGCCTGACGGTACGTGGGGTCGATGACGTCACCGGCCGCGAAGACGCCCGGGACGGAGGTGCGCGAGGAACGGCCGTCCACCCACACGGTGCCCTCGGGGGTGAGGTCGAGGATGCCGTGCACGAGGTGGGTGCGCGGGTCGTTGCCGATCGCGACGAAGACGCCGTCGAGGGCGAGCTCGCGACGGGACCCGTCGACGGTGTCCTCGAGGACGACGCCGGTGACCGCGTCCTCGCCGATGATGTCGGCGATCTGGCTGTTCCACACGAACTCGATCTTCTCGTTCGCGAAGGCGCGGTCCTGCATGATCTTCGATGCGCGCAGCTCGTCACGACGATGGATGAGGTAGACCTTCGAGGCGAACTTGGTGAGGAAGGTGGCCTCCTCGAGCGCCGAGTCGCCACCGCCGACGACGGCGATCACGCGCTCGCGGAAGAAGAAGCCGTCGCAGGTGGCGCAGTACGAGACGCCGCGGCCGGACAGTCGCGACTCGCCCTCGAGACCGAGCTTGCGGGGCGCGGAACCGGTGGCATAGATGACGGCGGCGGCCTCGTGCTCCGCGCCAGACCCGAGGACGACCTTCTTGGTGACACCGGAGAAATCCACCGAGACGACGTCGTCATAGACGATCTCGGCACCGAACTTCTCCGCCTGCTCCTGCATGCGCGCCATGAGGTCGGGGCCCTGGATACCCTCGGGGAAACCGGGGAAGTTCTCCACCTCGGTGGTGTTCATCAGCTCACCGCCGGCTTCGACCGAGCTCGCGATGACGAGCGGTGACAGATTGGCCCGAGCCGCGTAGATGGCCGCAGTGTAGCCCGCGGGGCCCGAACCGATGATGATGAGCTGGCGCACGTGATTCTCCTTGTCCGAGGTGCTCAACACATGCTAGCCGTGGGGCATTCCCCCGGCTCCGAGCCGGACGTCGCGGGTCATCCGCGCTTGACGACGCGCTGCACCAGACCCAGGGCAGCGGTGAGCTCGGGCGCGCGCATGACGGCGAGCCCGGCGAGATACACGACGGCGGCGACCGCACCGATGATCGCGGTGCCGAGTGCCCCGAAGACCTTGTCGGCGGTGGTCCATCCGTCTGCGCCGCCGAGGAGGAGGAAGACGCCCCAGCCGGCCAGGGCCGCCGGGACGGCGGCGATGAAGAAGCGCACGAGCGACAGCATCCACACCCGCGTCTGGATGCCCCCGAGCCGCCGTCGCAGCAGGTATGCGGCGAGGACGACCTGCACCGTGCCGGAGATCGACTGCCCGAGTGCGATGCCGGCGGCGAGGTGCTCGACCGGGGTGACGGCGGAGGCGACGAGCGCGGTCGCCACGACCAGGGCGCCCTGCACGAGCGTGAACAGGAATGGGGTGCGGGTGTCGTCGTAGGCGTAGAAGGTGCGCTGCACGATGAACAGCACCGCCAGCGGCAGCAGCCCGACGAGGTACATGAGCAGCACCGGGGCCGCGGCGACCGCGTCGGGCGCGGAGTTGACGATGACGCGGGTCGCGGGGATCGCTGCGGCCACGAGCGCCGCGGTGGCCGCGACGATGAACAGCGAAATGGTGCGGATGCTGGTGCTGACGTCTTCACGCACCCTGTCGGTGCGGCCTGCGGCGGCGTGCTCGCTGATCTGAGTGAAGTAGGGGGTGCCGATGGAGAGCACGATCACGGAATAGGGGAGCATGAACACGAGCCACGCGTTCTGCATGACCGCGATCGAGGGCCCTTCGCCGGATGCGGCGCTGGCGAGCCGGGTCTGCACGAATCCGGCGAGCTGACCGACGATCACCATGAGGGTGGTCCATCCGGCGAGCCGGGCGAGGTTGCGGAATCCGAGACCGCGCCAATGGAAGTCGGGGCGCACGCGCAGACCGGTGCGTCGCCAGAACAGCAGGAGGACGACGGCCTGCGTGACGATGCCGAGCGTCGCCGTGCCGCCGAGCGCGGCGATCATCCCCGGCGTCCACTCGTCGACCTCGGTGAGGTTCGACCCGAAGAGCATCATGATCCCGATGAACCCGGCGATCGAGATGAGGTTGTTCACGACCGGGGCCCACGTGAACGGACCGAACACGCGGCGGGCGTTCAGCGCCTCGCCGACCAGGGCGTACAGGCCGTAGAAGAAGAGTTGCGGCAGGCACCAGTATGCGAACGCGGTGGCCAGGGCGTGCTGCCTGGGGGTGAAGTCCTCGCCGTACAGGGCGATGAGCAACGGGGCCGCGAGGGTCGACAGGAGCGTGACCACCAGCAGCAGCACCGTACCGGCGGTGAACAGCGCCGACAGGAACCGCTGTCCGCCGTCCGAGCGGGTCGATTCCCGGACGATCTGCGGGACGATCACGGCGGTGAGCACGCCGGCCGAGATGATCGCGTACACGTTGTTCGGCAGCTGGTTGGCCAGCATGAACGCGTCCGCGACCTCGGACGCGTTCGCGCCGATGACGCCGACGAGCACGATCGAGCGGATGAGGCCGGTCACCCGGGAGACGATCGTGCCGGCACCCAGGAGGACGCTGGCACGCCCGAGTCCGCTCACGGTGTGGGCTCCGAATCGTGGGTGCCGGTGGTGTCGGGGCTGGATGCGTCGATCTCGGAGTCCTTGGATTCGATGGTCGCGGTGGCTGCCGCGTCGCCCTCGGCGGCGATGGCGCGACGCCGGCGCACGGTGCGGATCACGCCGATCGTGAGGAACCCCGCGACGAGGACGGCCATGAGGACGAGACCGACGTTCTCCCAGTCGGCGCGCACGTTGACGTCGACGATCTCCTGGCCGCCGATGGGCTCCCCGGTCGGACTGTGGAGGCTGAGGGTGATCTGCACCTCACCGTTGGCGATGCGCGCGCGCACCGGGACCTCGACCGGGGTGTTGCTGCCACCCGTCGAGTCCGCGGCCGCAAGGGTCACCACCGTCTGCGGGTCGACCGACAGGCGGAGGTCGTCGGGGGAAGCGCTGAGGGTCACGGTGGCCGGGTACGGCAGCGAGTTGTGTACCCAGAACTTCAGGTTCGTGCCCGCTGTGAGGAGGTTGATCGACGTCGTCGGGACGATGGAGACCGACCCGAGCGTCTCCGTCACGCGCGCCCGGTAGGCCTCGTACGCCTCCGGCCAGGCGGTGGCTCGCACCGCCCAGGATGCACCGAGCAGCTGGAGGGTCTCGGCTCGCTGCTGCCCGGTGAGCAGCGCCGGGTCGTCGAGGATCGTGGCGAAGCGTGCGACGGCGTCCTCGGCGCGCAGCAGTTCCGGCACGGCAGCGGTGCGGTCCGCGTCCGGCGCGCCCTCGGTGAGTTCGAGCTCCACCGGTGCCGACACGGCGAGGGCGGTGAGGTCGAGCGCGGTGGCGCCGTCGAGGTTGGTGGCGGCGGAGATCGCCGAGCGCAGGCCGGCGCGGGTGGGCTCGGCGCTGCGGTCGACGGCGACCAGCAGCGGCTGCCCGGATGCGGCGGCGTCACCGGCGGCGAACCACAGTTGCGCGGATGCGGTGGCCAGGGCGGTGCCGCGCAGCGTCGGGTCCGGCTCGCCTGCGGCCTCGGCGAGGGCGGTGGAGACGGCGGTGTCGTAGACGAGCACCTGCGCACCCTCGGGGGTCGTTCCCCGGGCGGGGACGAAGCCGCCGCCCGCGCCGGCCGCGGTGGACGTGGAAGAGACGAGGGTGAGTGCCTCCGGGGACGCGGCGGCGAGGGCGCCGACGGTGCCAGGACCTGTCGATCCGGTGCTGGGCCAGTACGCCGTCACCGGCGCGGTGCCGATGCCGAGCAGGGTCTGCAGATCGGGGACGGCGGAGGCCGTATCCGCGTCGGCCTGTGCGTCCGGCGTGGGCGTGGGCGTCGGTGCGGGGAAGTCGGCCGCGCGCATCGCGAACGTGAGTGACGTGGGCTGCAGCGGGGCGGGGAGTCCCGCTGCGAGCTGCGGCGAGACGTCCGCATCCCCGAACTGCAATGCGAAGCGGCTGTTGGGCAGGCTCTCGAGTCGGTCCAGCCAGGCGACCGCCGTCGCGGGGGCACGGGTGCCGAGTGCGCGGATCGCTGCGGGGATCGCGGGGTCGACGGCGAGGATCGCGTTCGTGCCGGCCACTGCGTCGAGCTGCGCGGTGAGCGCGCCGTCCGCGCCGGTGAGTTCCTCCAGCCGGGTCGCGCTGAGGAGTGCCGACTGCTGTGCGCCCGCGGTGATCGGCACGACGACGCCCACTGCGGGCGCGCCCTCGGCGGGGACGACCATGACCGAGCGCGAGATCCTGCCGGTGATGTCCGTCCACAGGGGGTACACGCCCGGAACACGGCCGGTGAGCGCCGGGTCGGAGGGCGACACCGTCATGCCCACCGTCTCGGCTTCGCCCGAGGGAAGACTCTCGATGAGCGCGGTGGTCACGGCGGTCGCCTCAGGGGAGGGCGAGGCGCCGGACAGCCATGCTTCCAGGGACGCGCGGTCGGGGAGCGGCGCGTTCCCGAGGAACAGGGTCGCGACGGCGGGCTGCAGGTCGGTCGTGGTGCCGTTGTCGACCGTCACGGTGACTCCGAGCGTCTCGCCCGGGCGGAACACGCCGGAGCCGACGGGGGAGAGGGTCGTGGCGACTTCGCCGCTGAGTGTCGGGGACGGCGTGGGCGTCGCGGCGGCGAAGGCGGGCGCGACGGTCAGCGAGGACAGGAGCGCGAACCCTGCGACCACGGTCGCCAAGAATCCTCGCCGGAGGCGCGTCGCGGTACTGCCCGCGTGGGCGGAGGTCAGGATCTCGCTCATGATGGCTGGGTGCGATCCGCGACCGCACGCTGCTGCGATTGTACGGGGCGCGCCCTGCGCGACCCTTCAGGGACTGGCCGCGAGCCGGGTGCGCGGTTGAATGGAGGGATGGACCTCACCCCCGCAGTCGTGCTCGCCGACGCCCTCCGTCACGCCGGGTACACCGTCGCCGGACTCAGGGCGGAGTGGGGCGAGGTCGTGGATGCGGCGATCCGCCGCGCCGACCCCGTGCCGGCCCTGCGCGCCCTCGGCGACGGACGGGTGGCCATTCTGGCACGCCTCATGTACCTGGGGCAGCCCGTCTCCGCGGAAGCCTTCCAGGCGGCCTTGCCGACGGCCGCCGGCGACGCCGCACTCGCGCTGGGGATCCTGCGGGCCGAGGGTGGCCGCATCCTCCCCGAGGCAGTGCTGCGACCGGTGCGGCTCGGTCCGGACCTGCGCGACGGCTGGATCGCCGCCGATCTGGACGAACTCGCCGGGCGGTCTCCGCTGCGCCCCGACCATGTGCTCGGCGTCGGCGGTGCCGGCCGCACGCTCGTCTCGCTCCTGCCGCCCTCGGGGAGCGGTCGTGCGCTCGACCTCGGCTGCGGGTGCGGGATCATCGCGTTGGAGTTGGCCGCACGCGGATTCGAGGTCGTCGCGACCGACATCTCCGCTCGGGCCGTCGCGTTCACCGAGCTGAACGCGGCGCTGAACGGCGTCGGTGTGATCGAGACCCGCGTCGGCAGCCTCTACGAACCGGTCGCGGGGGAGCGGTTCGCCTTCATCGCTTCGAACCCGCCCTTCGTCATCACGCCCCGCGGCGCCGACGTGCCGCAGTACGAGTACCGCGACGGCGGACGTGCGGGCGACGCCCTCATGGCGCAGGTGGTCGCGGGACTCGCCGACCATCTCGAGCCGGACGGACAGGCGCGCCTCCTCGGAAACTGGGAGGGCGACCCCGACCGCGTGCTCGGCTGGGCCGAGGGCATCGGCGTCTGGGTGGTGGAGCGCGAACGGCTCGACCCGGCCGCGTACGCGCAACTGTGGATCCGCGACGGCGGCACCGTCTCCGGCACCGACGCCTACGCCGCGCTGATGCGGGCCTGGCTCGACGACTTCGACGCCCGAGGGGTGACCGGCATCGGCATGGGGTGGGTCATCGCGACCGCCGCGGACCCGACGCTGCGGCGCATCGAGGCGCTCGCGCCGCAGATCGACCCCGTCCTCATCGGGGCCCACGTCCGCGACGCCCTCGAGACCCATGCGCGGCTGGCCGGTGTCGACGACGTGCGTCTGGCCGCATCCGAGCTCACCGTCGCAGGGGACGTGACCGAGGCCCGCCACCACCTGCCCGGGCAGGAGGCGCCGTCGGTGATGGAGCTGCGGCAGGGCGGCGGGTTCGTGCGCACCGTCGATGCCGACCCGGCCCTCGTCGCCCTCGTGGGCGCCTGCGACGGGGATCTGCCGGTCGGGGTGCTCGTGGACGCGATCGCCGACCTCATGGAGGTGGATGCCGCGGCGCTGCGCGCCGACCTGCTGCCACGCGTGCGCGAGCTGCTGTTCACCGGGATGCTGCGTTTCGTCTGATGCGGTGGGGACGGGCACCGAGGTTCCTCGCGGGACGTGCCGGATAGGCTCGAAGGCATGCTGAACATGGCCGAGGGGCTCGCGCGTCTGGGTGCGCTCGCACAGGCGCCGGTCGTCGACACCCTCGCCCGGGCGTTCGCCGATGCCGGTTTCGAGCTCGCGATCGTCGGCGGTCCGGTGCGCGACGCCCTCCTCGGGGTGGTCACGCACGACCTCGACTTCACCACGAACGCCCGACCCGACGACATCCTGCGGATCGTGACCCCGATCAGCACGGCGCAGTGGGACATCGGCCGCGCGTTCGGCACGATCGGTGCACGCGTGCAGGGCGAGCAGGTGGAGATCACCACCTACCGCGCCGACAGCTACGACGGCGAGACCCGCAAGCCCGAGGTCGCCTTCGGCGACACCCTCGACGACGACCTCGTCCGCCGTGACTTCACCGTGAACGCGATGGCCCTCCGCATCCCGGGGCCCACCCTCGTCGACCCCACCGGCGGCGTCGAGGATCTGTTGCGCGGCGTGCTGCGCACGCCGGTGGATCCACGGATCAGCTTCGGTGACGATCCGCTCCGAATGCTGCGCGCCGCCCGGTTCGCATCGCAGCTGCAGTTCGAGGTCGACCCCGGCACGGTCGAGGCCATGACCGACATGCGTGAGAGCCTGCGGATCGTCAGTCCCGAGCGGGTGCAGGCCGAGCTCGTGCGACTGCTGCAGACCGACGACCCGCTGCGCGGCATCCGGTTGCTGGTCGAGACCGGGCTCATGGGGGAGTTCCTGCCCGAGATCCCGGCCCTCCGGCTCGAGGTCGACGAGCACCACCACCACAAGGACGTGTACGAGCACTCCCTGACCGTGCTGCGGCAGGCGATCGAGCTCGAGCACGAGCGGCACCCGGGGGAGGCCCCCGATGTGCCGCTGCGGATCGCGGCGCTCCTGCACGACATCGGCAAGCCCGCGACCCGCCGGCTCGAGCCGGGCGGTGCGGTCACGTTCCACCACCACGACGTGAAGGGCGCCCGCATGGCGCGCAAGCGCCTGCGGGAGCTGCGCTTCGACGGCGCGACGATCGACTCGGTCACCAAGCTCATCGAGCTCCACCTGCGGTTCTTCGGCTATGCCGAGGGGGCCTGGTCCGACTCCGCCGTCCGACGGTACGTGCGCGACGCCGGCGACGAGCTGGAGCGGCTGCACATCCTCACCCGCGCCGACGTCACCACCCGCAACCGGCGAAAGGCGGCGCGTCTGCGCAGCGCCTACGACGACATCGAGACCAGGATCACGACGCTGCGGGAGCAGGAGGAGATCGACGCGATCCGGCCCGACCTCGACGGCAACGACATCCAGCGCATCCTCGGCATCACCCCGGGCCGCGAGGTGGGCGAGGCGTACCGGTTCCTGCTCGACCTGCGCCTGGACGAGGGTCCCCTCGGGCCCGAGGAGGCCGAGCGGCGGCTGCTCGACTGGTGGGCCGCGCGCGCCTGACCCGCGCACGGGGCACTACGGCGTCGGTCCGGTCCCCACGCCCTCGTCGGACGGATCGTGCTGCGCGACCCGGGCGTGGCGGTCCCGCGCCGCACCCACGAGCGACCAGCCCGCGTAGCCGAAGAGCGCCACCACGACCACGGGCACCACGATCGCCCGCACGGGCCCGGTCACCACGGCGTTGACCCAGCCGAGCAGCGGGATGCTGTACCAGAGGCGTCCCCGGATCTGCTCGGCCCGAACCGTTCCGGCGTCCACGCTCCCGTTCGCATCTCCCTGGGTGACGAAGGCGCGCTCCGCACCCAGATCGAGGCCCACCACGCGATGCGTGGCGACCGTGGCCTCCCCCGATTCGAGTTGGAAGGTGATGATGTCGCCGATGGCGATCTCCTCCGGCTCGACGGGCTGCGTCACGATCAGGGTGCCGATCGGCAGCGTCGGTTCCATGGAGCGACCGGTGATCGTGAAGGTGCTCGCACCCGTGACGAGGGGGACCCCAATCACGAGCAGCGCGATGAGCACGAGGATCCCGAGAATCCCCGCCCGCACCCCGCGCCACAGCGCCGATGCCAGTGACCGCGACGTGGACTCGGTGTCCGTCCCGAGGTCCGTGGACTGTTCCGTCGACGTCATGTGCGCCGCCTCCGTCTCCGGATCGCGAACGCCCCGCCGAGCAGTGCCGCGAGCGCTGCCGCGCCCAGCAGCATCGGCAGGTCGGAGCCGGTGCTCGCCAGGGCGCCGGGCTGTTCGGCGGCAGTCCCCGCCAGCAGCGGGATGACGGTCGGATCGACCGGGCACCCGTTCGGCAACGGCACGGCGGCGGTGTCGCTGAGGGCGATCAGGACGTCCAGTGACACCCTCGTCTTCTCCCCATCGACCAGCTCGGGGGCGAGCGCGACCCGAATCGGGACCTGCATCTGCTCGCCCTGTCGCAGCACGGTCTGCGGTGCCAGGGCGCTGCAGGCGGTCGAGCCGTCGACGGCCACGACACGGTCGTCCGCCCCGGTCACCCGTAAGGCGTCGATGACGGCGGGATCCTCGGCGACCGCGGGCGCGGCGAACAACGCCACGAGCGTGGCGCCGGGGCGTTCCGAACGCAGATGCAGGCTCGCCCGCCGTGCCGCGTCGGGCACGGCGACCCACTCCGTCGGCAGGAGCGACGCCGGTGGTGCGGACGACCACGTCGTTCCGTCCAGGCTGTACGAGAGGTCGGGGGCCTCGGTGGACGCCGCAGCGGGTGCTGCGGCGAGCATCGCCGTGACGGCTCCGACGGCGACCGCGGCCACGGCGAGCGAGCGACCTTCACGACTGCGCATGCGACTCCTCCGACGGGGACGTGGGCACGGCGGGTTCGTCCGGTGCAGGCCCGGGTGCCGGGACCTCGGGCGCCGGCGGCTCGATCAGGGCAGGCTCGGGTGCCTGCGGGGGGATCGATTCGTCCTCCCCGCCCGATGCTGGTGGCGCAGGCACGGCGCCGGGGACCGTGAAGGTCAGCGGGACCGTCACCCCGCCCGTCGTGCACTCGTTGCGCATGCCCTCCACCGTGACGTACACGGTGAATCCGACTTCTGCGGCCGGATCGTCGGGTTCCACGTACGCCACCGTGACGCACAGGGTCCCCGTCTCCCCGGGCGCGACCGCGACCGCGAGCGCGACCGCCGCGTCGTCGACCGGCACGTCGTCCAGCACAGCGCCGACGGGGGCGTCGGGTCCGCAGGCCCCGTGCCGAAAGCCGACCTCGACCGCCGCGGCCGGGACCTGGTCGACCGCGACCTGCATCCGCATCCCGGTCCATGCCGTCGTGCCGGTGTTCCGGATGGTGACGGGCACGGACACCGGCTCACCCTCGACAGTCGCGGCCCCCGTCGGCGACGACACGTCGAGCGTGCCCTCGATCGCCTCGGCCTCCGGCGCAGGTGCGCCGGTGCCGTCAGGCTCGTCCGAGGGTCCTGGATCGGTGTCGGTGTGCTCAGGTCCGGGTGCGTCGGCCAGGTCGTCCCCGACCGTTGTCCCACCCGCGTCGTCCCGCTCGTGAACAGGCCCGTCGGGAGCGCTCCCGTCCGTGAGCGGCCCCACGGTGCGGACACGCTGCTGCTGCCGCCGCTCGTCAGGTCCCGTGCTGAACGCCACCTCGCCCGTCTAGACGGTCGCGACCCATCCCGCCATGCTCCCCGGCACGGTGAGCACCGCCGCGATCAGCGTGACCCCGACGAGGACGAGCGCGTCCACCCCGCCGTGCCGCTCGGCGGAGCGTGGCAGGCGGGGGCGCGGCGTGCGGCGGGACCGGATCACGTCGTGTCTCAGTTCTCCTCGGGCACGGGCGCGGGCACCTGACGCACGGTGATGCTGGTGGAGCTGAGGGAGACGCGAGCATCCGCCGTCTCGTCCACCTCGCCGCCCTCGCCGAACGGCCACTCGAAGGTGATGGTCAAGAAGAGGTCGCCGATCGTGTCCTCAAGGTCGATCCCGAACACGTTGGGTTCGCTCGTCCCAGTCACGACGACGCGATGGTCGCCGGTGAGGGTATACGTGGGATGGATGACCTCGGCGATCGCCTCGGTCTTGTCGTGCTCGGCGTTCTCGAAGTGCACCGCGCTCAGGTCGCCGAAATCGACCTCGGCAGCGAGGTAGAGATCGTTCCCGAGAGCCTCCACGAACATCTGCTTCCTGTACTCGAGCGTGTCACCGGGCACGAGGTGAAGCGTCTCCAGGTGCTCGGAATCGATCGGCGCGCCGTTGAGGGACCACAGCGTCTCCTTGTTGTCGAACGACATGTACCCGGTCTCGAAGGTCAACGCGCCCGTATCGACGCTCTTCTGCCAGTAGGCCAGCGATCCTCCGCCCCCCAGCATCAACACGATCGCCGCGCCCACTGCGACCATCGCGTTCGTGGTCTTCTGCATGTCCCCGCTCCTCCTGACGACGACACCCCTGGTCATCTCGTCCTGACGCTACGGAGCGGGGCACCCGGGGGAGAAGGTCCTTCAGCCACCAGAATCGGTGGATTTCGCCTCGCGACCGCGTTCCCCGGCACGGAACACGCGTGCACAACTGCGGAGTCCGTCTCGGACACGCCGCCCCACCGGCATCCGGATGCGGCGTGTCGCCCGCCACCTCCGCAGTTGTGCACGCGGACGACGGCGGTGCCACCCGGCGCCGGGGGGCGGACGCGGGGTCTGTCGCGCGCCGGGACGGCGACCTACACTTGTCGCGACCTCGCATCGCCGCCGATCGGAGGGTCGTGTCGTCTCCGTGGACCCCCGCCCGCGCCGTCCGTCCTGACGCGTCGCGGCTGCTCATCGAGCGCGCGCACGAGGAGTTCCTCCTCGGCAACGCCGACGACCCGCGGCTGGGCGACGTGCGCGGCATGGTCCGGGACAGCTGGCGACGCTCGCTCGAGAGCCTCGTCGGCGCCGAGGCCCTGCCGCCCCTCGACCTCACCGCCGAGCAGCTGCAGCACCTGCGGCGGCAGCATCCGCTCGCCTCGGTCATGGACATGATCCGGAGCCTCCTCATCCCCGGCACCCCCGAGGAGTCCGGTGTGGTCGTGGCCGTCGGCGACGCGGCCGGGCGGCTGCTGTGGGTCGAGGGCGACCGGGGCGTGCGCAGCCTCACCGGCGAGATGGGGTTCGTCCCGGGCGCGAACTGGTCGGAACCGGCCGTGGGCACGTCGGCACCCGGTACGGCGCTCGCACTCGGCCGGTCGGTGCAGATCCGCGGGGCCGAGCACTTCAACCGCCTCGTGCAGCCGTGGTCGTGCACCGCCGCGCCCGTGCACGACCCCGAGACCCGCCGCCTCCTCGGCGTCATCGACGTCACCGGCGGCGACCAGGTGGTCACCGCGCAGGCGCAGCTGCTCGTCGACGCCACGGCCCGTGCCGTCGAGGGCGAACTGCTCCTGGCACGGATGCGGGAGCGCGAGCGGACGCCGGCTCGCGGGTCCCGCCGCCGCCGTCCCGCGGGGGAGAGCCTGCACGCGACGCTGCGGGTCCTCGGCCGCGACCGTGCACTGCTGGAGGTGGCGCAGGACGGGACGGAGCAGGTGACGGAGCTCACCGCCCGGCACGCCGAACTGCTGCTCATGCTCGCCACGCACCGGCAGGGGCTGTCGGCGGAGCGGCTCGCCGAGCTCGTCTACGGCGATCCCGACGCGACCGTCACCCTCCGCGCCGAACTCGTGCGGCTCCGGCGCACCCTGGAACGGGTGGCGCCGCCGCTCGTCCCGTCGTCGCGGCCGTACCGGCTCGGGATGCCGCTGGAGACCGACGCGCACCAGGTGCTGTCGTTGCTCGACCGCGGCGCGCACCGGGTCGCGCTCGCCGCCTACCGGGGCGACGTGCTCCCGGACTCGCACGCCCCCGGCGTCGAGGAGGTGCGCGAGATGGTGCGGACGGGTCTGCGCGAATCGATCATGTCCGAGGCGGGCGTCGACGTGCTCCTCGCCTACGCCGACACCGACATGGGCGCGTCCGACGCCGAGGTGCTGCGGCTGTGCCTCGGGATGCTGCCGGCGCGCTCGCCGAAGCGGCCGGGCCTCGTCGCGCGGCTCGAACAGCTCGAGGTGTAGCCGCCCCGCATCCGTCCCGTCCCGTCCCGCTCCCCCATCACCCGCGCCCGACCCGTCCCGGCCCACCCCGGATGCGGCGTGCACAACTGCGGAGTTCGTGCGCGGCACGCCGGGTCACCCGCATCCGTCGTCGGCGTGTCGGCGGCGATCTCCGCAGTTGTGCACGGGGGAGGCCGCCCGTTGTGCACGGGGGAGGCCGCCCGTCGTGCACGGGAGGCCGGGCGTCGTGCACGGGGCGCAGGCGCGTGCAACGGATGCTGCAACGCGATGCAACCTCCGACGACCTACCGTTGCGGCACGCGGCGACGGCGCCGCGAGTGCATGACAGTCGAAGGAGACACCATGACCATCGTCGAAGAGGGCGTCTCGAGCGTCTACGCGGCCCCCGGCCAGCGCGGCTCGGTCGCCGAATACCGCGCCCGGTACGGCCACTACATCGGCGGCGAGTTCGTCGAGCCGATCAAGGGCCAGTACTTCGAAAACATCACCCCCGTCACCGGCAAGCCGTTCTGCGAGGTCGGCCGCGGCACCGCGGAGGACGTCGACCGTGCCGTCGAGGTGGCGTGGCAGGCGTTCGCCTCGTGGAAGAAGACGAGCCCCGCCGAGCGCTCGGTCATCCTCAACAGGATCGCCGACCGCATCGAGCAGAACCTCGAGAAGATCGCCGTCGCCGAGACCTGGGAGAACGGCAAGCCCGTCCGCGAGACCCTGGCCGCCGACATCCCCCTCGCGGTCGACCACTTCCGCTACTTCGCCGGCGTGCTGCGGGCGCAGGAGGGCTCGATCAGCCAGCTCGACGAGGACACCGTCGCGTACCACTTCCAGGAGCCGCTAGGCGTGGTCGGCCAGATCATCCCGTGGAACTTCCCGATCCTCATGGCGACATGGAAGCTCGCACCTGCGCTCGCCGCGGGCAACTGCGTCGTGCTGAAGCCGGCCGAGCAGACCCCGGCCAGCATCCTGTTCCTGTTCGACCTCATCGGCGACCTGCTGCCGGCCGGTGTCGTGAACATCGTCAACGGGTTCGGCATCGAGGCGGGCGCGCCGCTCGCGCAGCATCCGCGCATCCGCAAGGTCGCCTTCACGGGTGAGACCACCACCGGGCGGCTCATCATGCAGTACGCCTCGCAGAACCTCATCCCGGTGACGCTCGAGCTCGGGGGCAAGAGCCCGAACCTCTTCTTCGAGGACGTCGCCCGCGACCGCGCCGACGCCTACTACGACAAGGCGCTCGAGGGGTTCACCCTGTTCGCGCTGAACCAGGGCGAGGTGTGCACCTGCCCGTCGCGCTCGCTCATCCAGCGCTCGATCTACGACAGCTTCCTCGCCGACGGCTTGGAGCGGGTCGGCAAGATCGTGCAGGGCAACCCGCTCGACCCGAACACGATGATCGGCGCCCAGGCCTCGAACGACCAGCTGGAGAAGATCTTGTCGTACATCGAGATCGGCAAGGAGGGCGGCGCGAAGCTCCTCACCGGCGGCGAGCGGGTCGACCTCGGCGGTGAGCTCAGCGGCGGCTACTACGTGGCACCGACCGTGTTCGAGGGCACGAACGACATGCGCATCTTCCAGGAGGAGATCTTCGGGCCGGTGCTGTCGGTGACCTCGTTCGAGGACTTCGACGACGCGATCTCGATCGCGAACGACACCCTCTACGGCCTCGGGGCGGGCGTCTGGAGCCGCTCCGGCGACATCGCGTACCGCGCGGGCCGCGCCATCGAGGCCGGACGGGTCTGGACGAACACGTACCACCAGTACCCCGCGCACGCCGCGTTCGGCGGGTACAAGCAGTCCGGCATCGGCCGCGAGAACCACCTGAAGATGCTCGACCACTACCAGCAGACGAAGAACCTGCTGGTGTCCTACGCCGAAGGCGCGATGGGCTTCTTCTGATCCATCGCACCCCCGACCGTGTCCCACTTTCTGCCGCTCTGCGCACCGGATACCGGCAGAAAGTGGGACACGTTCCGCAGGAAGTGGGACATGCAGAGGAGGAGGACGGGATGACCGAGACCACGTACTCGCGGGTGGCGGTGACGGATGCGGCGGGGGAGCTGCTGCGGACGCTCACGGTGCAGCACGGGCCGCTCATGTTCCACCAGTCCGGCGGATGCTGCGACGGCAGCGCACCCATGTGCTACCCCGTCGGGATGTTCCTGGTCGGCCCGGCCGACGTGCACCTCGGCACCCTGACCGTGGACGGCCTCGAGCCGATCGAGGTGTACATCTCGCAGGCGCAGTTCGAGTACTGGAAGTACACGCACATCACGATCGACGTGGTGCCCGGCCGCGGCGCCGGGTTCAGCGTGGAGGGCCCGACCGGCAACCGGTTCATCATCCGGTCGCGGATGCTGACCGACGCCGAGCTCGCGCACTTCGGCCTCGCGCCGGACCTCACCGCCTGACCGGTTCACGCCGGCGTAACGGCCGGGGTCTAGCCTGATGCCGTGGACACGCCCCGCCCGACCCTCGCCGAACACCTCGACCTCGCCCCGCACCCGGAGGGCGGCTGGTTCCGCCGCACCTGGACCGCGCCGGCCGCGGTGGAGACGCCGAACGGCGTGCGCCCGGCGGCCACCTGCATCCACTACCTCCTGACCCCCGAGGAGCGCAGCGCCTGGCACGTGGTCGCGAGCGACGAGATCTGGCTCTGGCACGGACCCGGGATGCTGGAGCTCAGCCTCGGCGGTGACGGCGACGCCCCGGGCGAGACCGAGACGGTCGTGCTGGGTCCCGACGTCGCCGCCGGCCACCGGGCGCAGTGCGTCGTCCCGGCCGGGGTCTGGCAGGCCGCGAGACCGTTGGAGGACCGCGACGTGCTGGTCACGTGCATCGTCTCGCCCGGATTCTCGTTCGACGACTGGCGGTTGGCGGACTGATCCCGCGCACGCCCGGGAATTGCGCAATCCGCGTGATTCGGCGGCACACTCGGTGCCCAGTACGTCACCTCCGCGCGCAGCCGCGGCGTGGGGGAGTACCGGCTGGTGACCCAGCACGCGTACCGCCCCGCGCTCATCCCCATCGTCACCGTCATCGGCCTGCAGATCGCCCTGCTGCTGGCCGGCGCCGTGCTCACCGAGACGACCTTCGAGTGGAAGGGCATCGGCTTCATGCTCTCCGAGTACCTCAAGGCGCGCGACTTCGTCGCGGTGCAGGGCATCGTCGTGCTCATCGCGGTCGTCGTCGCGGTGACGAACTTCCTCGTCGACGTCGTCGCCGCCTTCATCGACCCGAGGGTGAGGTACTGATGACCGACACCGCCGCACACCCCCCGGGGCTCGCCGGAGTCCGCCACCGCAAGACCCCGCTGCGCGACCGGCTCCCGGTCCTCTCGCACCTGCGCCGCAGCGTCGGCCTGCAACGCGGGATGCTGGTGACCGGCCTCGTGCTCACCGGGCTGTTCATCCTCGTCGCGGTGCTCGCGCCGTGGATCGCGCCGTACGGGTTCGCGCAGCGCGCCGTCGACGGACAGGCGTTCGGTACCCTCGAACCGCCGAACGGGACGAACCTGCTCGGCACCACCGTCAGTGGGTTCGACGTGCTCTCCCGCACCCTCTGGGGGGCACAGACCGCGCTCATGGCGATCCTCTGCGCGATCGCGTTCTCGATCTTCCTCGGGGTCTTCCTGGGCCTGGTCGGCGGATACTTCGGCGGCTGGCTCGACCGCATCCTCGTCGTGCTCGCCGACGCGATCTACTCGTTCCCGTCGCTCCTGCTCGCGATCGTCATGT
>Ga0182743_1002404_pt1 | contig 16436 bp, 10 predicted proteins | sample eDN3rd30CKraftOP_FD_128522 | JGI IMG/M metagenome (GOLD analysis project Ga0182743, IMG submission 128522) | Enriched Organic Plus compost microbial communities from Emeryville, California, USA - eDNA 3rd pass 30_C Kraft OP (version 2) (version 2) ... | reverse complement strand
GCCGTCGCTGCAGGGCTCGCTGGTGTTCCCGGGCAACTTCGGGGTGTTCGACTGGGGCGGCGTGTCGGTCGACCCGGTGCGCCAGATCATGTTCGTCAACCCCGACTACATGGCCTTCAAGTCAAAGCTGGTCTCCCGCGAGGAAGTCGCCGGCGGCCCGGCCCGCAAGAGCGAGACCGAAGGCGTGCAACCCAACGCCGGCGCGCCCTATGGCGTGATCATGTCGCCCTTCCTGTCGCCCATCGGCCTGCCTTGCCAGGCCCCGGCCTGGGGCTACGTGGCGGCGGTGGACCTGACCACCCACAAAGTGATCTGGAAGCACAAGAACGGCACCGTGCGCGACAACTCGCCCCTCCCGCTGCCGCTGACCATGGGCGTGCCCAGCATGGGCGGGCCGATCACCACCGCCAGCGGCCTGGGCTTCCTCAGCGGCACCCTGGACCAGTACCTGCGCGCCTACGACATGCGCGACGGCAAGGTCCTCTGGGAAGGCCGCCTGCCGGCCGGCGCCCAGACCACGCCGATGACCTACACCGGCAAGGACGGCAAGCAGTACGTGCTGGTCATGGCGGGTGGGCATGGCTCCCTGGGCACCCGCCAGGGGGATTACGTGATGGCCTTCGCGCTGCCGGATTGAGGGTGGTGGCGCTGGAATGAAAGAACGCCCGCGGAGTGATCCGCGGGCGTTCTTGTTTGCAGGGTTGGCACAAGCAACTGTCTTGCCGGTTGCGCCGAGGCGCCCTTCGTAGGATGGGTTGAGCCTGCGAAACCCATGCGGTTGCGGTGATGGGTATCGCTTCGCTCAACACCATCCTACGAAAAGCCATGCTCGCTCATGCAGTAGTAGGAGTGGGGCTTGCTCGCGAACAGGCTCCCCGGTGACTCCTCTGCCAAGCCCACCTCTGTTCCCTCTCCCTAACCCTCTCCCTGAAGGGAGAGGGGACCGTTCGGTGTGCGCGGATGTTTCGGCGTTAGCCGGCTTGTACCGATTACCCGGCTGACACCAGATCCTTTCTCGGCACGGACAAGCCCCCTCTCCCTTCAGGGAGAGGGCTGGGGAGAGGGCGCTCTGAAGGCTCTCCAGAGTCCCTGGCAAGCACTGTCCCCGAGCAAGCCCTCACCTCACCTATCACCGACTCCGTGGTTGAACTCGGCGCGCTCTTCAACGGCGGCTCCGTGCCCGGCAGCGAGCGGTGTGTGGCCAAGGTCAAGCGGCGGATAACGCCGGAGGCGTTATGCGCCCTACGCCAAGCCCGCCATGAGCGGTCACCCCACCACCCGATTACGCCCACCCGCCTTGGCCCGGTACAGGTTCTCGTCGGCCACCTTCAGCAGCGCCTCGACGCTCTCCACCTTGCTCGCCGAGGTGCTGGCCACGCCTATGCTCACCGTCACCACGCCGCGCTGGACCTTGGCGTGGGGGAGGGCGGTGGCTTCCACCCGCTGGCGGATGTCCTCGGCCACCTTGCGCGCACCGGCCAGGTCGGCGTTGGGCAGGATGACCACGAACTCCTCGCCGCCGTAGCGCGCGGCGCCGTCTTCCTCGCGGCGGCAGCCTTGGCGCACCTGTTCGGCCACCTTCGCCAGGGCTACGTCGCCCATGGGGTGGCCGTAGTGGTCGTTGTAGGCCTTAAACTGGTCGATATCCAGCATCAGCACCGCCAGGTCGCCGCCGTTACGCAGGTGGCGGTGCCATTCCTGGCGGGCCTTGTCGTCGAACCAGCGGCGGTTGTGCAGGCCGGTCAGGGCGTCGGTGCAGGCCTGGTTGCGCAGGCGGTTCTCGGCGGCGGCGCGTTCGCGCAGATAGCGACTGAGGCGGAAGGCCATGGCCACGGTGGCGATGTTGAAGCTCACCAGCAGGCCGCTGGTGACCACCGTGCGGCCGTTCCAGGTGCGCAGCACGCACTCGCTCCCCAGTTCCACGCTGACCGCCATGGGGTAGTCGCCGACGCGCTTGTAGCCGTGCCAGGCCGGTTGCGGGGCGTCCAGGTTGTCGTGCACGTATTCCTGCTGCCCGCTGGCGACGAAGTGCTCGAAGGCGCGCTTTTCCGCCTCGCTGTTGCTGCGCCCCGCGACCGGCCACCGGGCCAGCGGCGTGCCGTCGAGCAGGCGGATCGACACCAGGCCGCTGCTGTCGATCTTCACGTCCTCGATGAGGCTGCGCAGGCGCCGCAGCTCCTTGATCACCGCCACCACGCCGATCAGCTTGCCGTCCGCGTCGAGCAGGCTGCGGCTGAGCGCCGTGCTCGGCCCCGCGCCCGGATAGGACGGCAGGAAGGGATGGCTCAGGTGCAGGCGCTGCGGTTCGGCCAGCACCGCGCTGACGTATTCCCGCCCGGACAGGTCCCGCTGCACCTCGGTCTGGTGGTGCAGTTCGCGCAGCAGCTGGCCCCGGGCATCGGTGAGGACGATGGTGCCCAATTCCCCGGCGCTGTCCTCGTGCCCCCGCAGCAGGGCGCCCAGCGCCGGCCCGGCGACTTCGCGGGCGTCCGGCGAGACGACCACGTTGTTGAGTGTCTGCAGGGTCTGGGTATGCACCACCAGGTCGCGGTGCAGCTCGCGTTCCACCAGCAGCAGGATGTTGTGCCCGCTGGCCCGGGCGTAGGCCAGCGCATCGCGCTTCATGGCCAGCATCTGCCAGCCGGCGAGCAGGGACAGGCCGATGGCCAGCGACATCATGAAGGCGAAGATCCGGGTGGGCATGCGTGTAGTTTCTTCCCGTCGAGGGCAGAGATTGGCGTGCGAATTGTCCGACAATTTTTCGGCCGACACCTAGGCTCGGTCGCGCCATTCCCCGGAGTCCTTGTCCCAAGTCAGGCCAGTTCGTGGAATTGCGGATCGCCGCCGGGCAAAAGCGTTTCCGGGGTTTTCCGCGGCGCCCGCCTGGCGTCTGCGCTAGGCCCATTGCGCCTGGGTCGCCAGGCCGATCAGCTCGCGCAGCCCGCCGATGCCCAGCTTGCGGTACAGGCGCTTGACGTAGGTGGCGGCGCTGGAGGGGCGCACGCCCAACTGGGCGGCGATGGCGTCGTTGTCGGCGCCGGTCAGCATCAGGCGCAGCAGCGTCTGCTCGCGCAGGGTCAGGCCCGGCTGGCGGGCGGCTATGCGTTCGGCCAGCAGCAGCGGCAGTTCGTTGGCCTGCAGCCAGGCCTGGTAGTGCAGGCGCACGGCCTGGATCAGCAGCGGCGCCAGGGTTTCCAGGTAGTCCATCTCGCGGGCGCAGAAGTACCCGTGCTCGTGGCCACGGTAGAGGTTCAGCGACAGCCAGCGCTCGTTCTCGCCATGGGCCAGCAGGGCCACGCGCTCGCTGATGCGCGGCTGCTCGTAGCACACCCGGCGGTACTCGGGATGGGCGATGTCGTCGATGCCCTGGCGCTGCACCAGGATGCGCTCGGCCGGGCCGCGGCGGGCCATGGCCTGCTGGTTGCCGTCCTGGCTGTAGAAGCGTTCGGCGTAGTTGTGCGAGATGCGCGGCAGCGCCACGTCGCGGGCGCGGTCGGCGAAGGAGAACACCTGCGGGTTGCGCCGCGGCGCGTAGGCGAAGATGGTGCACTGCGCCAGGGGCACGCCGGGGCCGATCAGCTGCAGCAGGTCGGCGGCCAGGGTGCGGCTGCGGTTGCCGCCGACGCGGGCGAACAGGTTGGCGGCGTGGCCGAGGTTCAGGCTGTGCTCGACGCTGCCGGCGCGCAGGGGCCAGTACTGCATCGCGACGTCCCTCCGGGGTTCTGCGGGTTGCGGGCGCCGGCCACTGTAGCACCCCGGCCGCCGCCATGGCGGACCGGGGATCGGCCGGGCTCAGAGGTCCAGCAGGGCGGCCTCGGTCAGTTCGGCGAAGCGTTCGGGCTCGCCCAGGGCCTCGGCGGCGAGCAGCGCCAGCTTGACCAGGAACAGCTCGCGCTGCGCCTGGGGCGCGCGGTCCAGGGCTTCGGCCAGTTGTTCGTAGACGCTTTCCAGCCCGGCGATGGTCAGTGTTTGCATGGCGGTTCCCTCAGGCGTTGCCCAGTGCGGTGTGGATGGCCCGGCCCAGCGCGGCGCCGTCCAGTTGCCGCCAGCGTGCGCAGACGTGCTGGTCGGGGCGCGCCAGGTAGGCGCCGCCCGGCTGCGCGGCGTACTTGCGGCGCAGGTGGCCGTCGGCGTCGGCGAGGCTGAGGTCGGCGCCGTCCACCGCTTCGGCCGCGCCTATGGCCAGGATGCGCAGCGGGATGCCCCGCTCGCGCAGGGCGGCGGCCTGGGCCCGCAGGTCTTCGGGCAGTTCGCCGGCTTCGCTGAAGTACAGCAGGTGGAAGGCGGCGCCCAGGTGGTCGAACAGGTAGTCGTCCTCGCCCAGGCGGACGTTCGGCAGCGGCGCGCCCTGGCGCGGGCCGGCGGGGAACGCCGCATCGTCGTCGTCGCGGCAGTTCAGCGGCGAGTCGGTGTAGTCGTGGGGCCGCGAGGTGCGCCAGTGGTACAGCGGGCGGACGAAGGCCTGGCTCAGCGACAGCGACAGCACGGCATCGCGCACCAGGCGCTGGCCGGGCGTGGGCGGGGTCATGAAGCGGGTGCTCTTGCCGGCCTCGGCGATGATCTCCCGCGCCGCGCCGACGCGCTCGTGGCTGTAGGAGGGCAGCAGCGCCGGGCCGGCCAGGCCCTTGAGCGCCAGGGCCAGTTTCCAGGCCAGGCCGTTGCAGTCCTGGAAGCCGGTGTTGGCCCCGCGCACGCCGAAGATCGGCAGCAGGTGCGCGGCATCGCCGGTGAAGATCACCCGCCGGTGGATGTAGTCTGGCAGGGTCAGCGCGCGGGCGGAGTACACCGAGCACCAGTCCAGCTCCCACTGCGGGTCCTGCACGCCAACCAGGGCCAGCTGCGCGTCGATGCGTGCGCGCAGGGACTCGGGCGCCAGGGCCTGCTCCGGCGTCTCGTCGGCCGGCAGCTGGTAGTCGATGCGCCAGATGTCGCCGGGCTCGCGGTGCATCAGCACGGTGTTGCCGGGGTTCCACGGCGGGTCGAAGAAGGCCAGGCGCTCGGTGGGCAGGTCGAGGCGGATGCGGATGTCGGCGATCACGAAGCGGCCCTCGTAGGCCGCGCCTTCCAGCTTCAGCCCGAGCAGCGCGCGCAGGGCCGAACGCGCGCCGTCGGCGGCGATCACCCACTGGGCTTCCAGGGCGTAGGGGCCGGCGGGCGTGTCCACTTCCAGGCGCGCATGGTCCGCGGCCTGGGCCACGGCGGTCACCTTGTTGCCCCAGCGCAGCTCGATCAGCGGGTTGGCCTGGACGGCCTCCACCAGGTACTGCTCCAGGCAGGGCTGCTGCAGGTTGGTCATGGGCGCGAAGCGGTCGTCCGCGTCCTGCGGCGCCTCCATGCGGAACACCCGCTGGTTGCGGTAGAAGGAGTTGCCGAAGCGCCAGCCCAGCCCCGCGGCGGTCACCCGCCCGGCCACGCCGACCTGCTGGAGAATTTCCAGCGAGCGGCGGGTGAAGACGATGGCGCGGCTGCCCTCGCTGACCTGCTGCTCGGCTTCGAGCAGCACCGAGGGGATGCCGTAGCGGGCCAGGTCCAGCGCGGTGGTCAGGCCGATGGGCCCGGCGCCGACGATGACCACGGCATGCCGCGCGGCCTGCGCGGCGCCCACGGCGGCGGTGAAGGCGGGGTGGACCTGGTAGTCGAAATACAGCGAGCGCCGGGGCTCGGCGGAAGGGCAGTGCATCGCGGTGCGTCTCCGGGATTATTGTGCTTGTGGGCGGATTCGCCGACGACTCTACCCCCCGCGCGCTACCGCGATGTCCCCGCAAGGGGACAACTTGAGCCGCCTCTGCGGCGGCGCCTGCCTGAGGCGGCGTTCTGGAATTCTCGCGGAACCTGTCTACGCTCAGTTCTTGCACCAAAGCGGTGCCACGATAACGAAAGCAGCAACATCAACCGTGATTGGCCTGAGTGCGACGTTATTCGCTGTGGACCGGTAGCCGCCGGTATCGGGACTCGCCCCCGGGCCTGTAGAGCAAGCGCCGTTCGAGGCGCTCGCCAGGGACTGCGTGCGCATGGTTACGACCGTTCCCGTCCGGGACCAATACCGGGCCCTCGGCTTGTCGACGTTGGCGTTCACCCTTTGCTTCGCCGTGTGGACGCTGTTCTCCATCCTCGGTCTGCAGATCAAGGACGAGTTCGGGTTGACCGACACCCAGCTCGGCCTGCTGATGGCCACGCCGGTGCTGACCGGCTCCATCTCGCGGATCTTCCTCGGCCTGTGGACCGACCGCTACGGCGGGCGCTGGGTGTTCGGCCTGGTAATGCTGGCCTCGGCGCTGTGCGTCTACCTGCTGACCTTCGCCGCGGACTTCTACAGCCTGCTGCTGGCGGCCCTGGGCGTGGGCCTGGCCGGCGGCGGCTTCATCGTCGGCACCGCCTACACCTCGGCCTGGTTCGAGCCGGGGCGCCAGGGCACGGCGCTGGGCATCTTCGGCGCCGGCAACGTCGGCGCCGGCATCACCAACTTCGCCGCGCCCTTCCTGCTGCTGGCCCTGGGCTGGCGCGGCGCCGCGCTGGTGTATGCCGCGGTGCTGGCGGTCATGGGCGTGGCCTTCATGCTGCTGGCCAAGTCCGACCCGCAGAGCCAGGCGCGCAAGCAGCAGCCCATTCCCCTGGCGGAGCAGCTGGCGCCGCTGGCGGAGCTGCGCGTCTGGCGCTTCTCGCTGTACTACTTCTTCGTCTTCGGCGCCTTCGTCGCCCTGGCCCTGTGGCTGCCGCACTACCTGATGCAGGTGTTCGGCGTCAGCCTGGCCAGCGCCGGGGTGATCGCCGCGCTGTACACGGTGCCGGCGTCGCTGTTCCGCATCCTCGGTGGCTGGCTGTCCGACCGCTACGGCGCGCGCCGGGTGATGTACTGGACCCTCGGCGTGTCGGTGCTGTGCACCTTCCTGCTCAGCTACCCGCCGACGCGCTACATCGTCAGCGGCGTGCGCGGCGACCTGGAATTCTCCCTGCACCTGGGCCTGGCCGGCTTCATCCCGGTCATCGTGGTGCTGGGCTTCTTCATGTCGCTGGGCAAGGCGGCGGTGTTCAAGCACATCCCCAGCTACTACCCGCAGCACGTCGGCGTGGTCGGCGGCCTGGTGGGCATGGTCGGCGGGCTTGGCGGCTTCCTGCTGCCGCTGACCTTCGGCATGCTCAACGACGTCATCGGCGTCTGGCAGAGCTGCTTCATGCTGCTGTTCCTGATCGCCGCAGGCGCCCTGGCCTGGATGCACTACGCGATCCGCATGGCCGAGCGCGTGGAATGGGCCGAGCAGCGCGAGGGCCGCGACCTGCCGGAACTGTCCACCCCCAGCAGCTTCGTGCTGCTGGACTGGCACCCGGAGGACGCCGCGTTCTGGGAGGCCAAGGGCAAGCGCATCGCCACGCGCAACCTGTGGATCTCCATCCCCAACCTGCTGCTGGCCTTCGCCATCTGGATGGTCTGGTCGGTGGTGGTGGCCAAGCTGCCGCTGGCCGGCTTCAGCTACACGCCCAACCAGCTGTTCTGGCTGGCGGCGCTGCCCGGGTTGTCGGGCGCCACCCTGCGCATCTTCTACAGCTTCATGGTGCCGATCTTCGGCGGCCGGCGCTGGACCGCGCTGTCCACCGCCTCGCTGCTGCTGCCGGCGCTGTGGATCGGCTTCGCCGTGCAGAACCCCAACACGCCCTACCTGATCATGCTGATCCTCGCCCTGCTGTGCGGCCTGGGCGGCGGCAACTTCTCCTCGAGCATGGCCAACATCTCGTTCTTCTTCCCCAAACAGGCCAAGGGCGCGGCCATGGGCCTGAACGCCGGGCTGGGCAACCTGGGCGTGAGCGTCATGCAGTTCCTGGTGCCGCTGGCGATCACCCTGGCGGTGTTCGGCAGCCTGGGCGGCGAGCCGCAGACGACCGCCGCCGGCACCCCGCTGTGGCTGCAGAACGCCGGCTTCATCTGGGTGCCGTTCATCATCGCCGCGACCCTCGCCGCCTGGTTCGGGATGAACGACATCGCCAGCGCCAAGTCCTCGTTCAGCGACCAGATGGCGATCTTCAAGCGCAAGCACACCTGGCTGATGAGCGTGCTCTACACCGGCACCTTCGGCAGCTTCATCGGCTTCTCCGCCGGCTTCCCGCTGCTGGCCGGGCACCTGTTCCCGCAGGTCGACGTGCTGCGCTTCGCCTTCCTCGGCCCGCTGATCGGCGCCTTGAGCCGCGCCTTCTCCGGCGGCCTGGCCGACCGTTTCGGCGGCGCCCGCATCAGCCTCTGGGTGTTCGTCGCCATGGCCGTGTGCGTGGGCGGCGTGCTGTTCTTCATCGGCATCAAGGACCAGCCGGGGGCCTACTGGGGCTTCCTGGCCATGTTCCTGCTGCTGTTCTTCTTCTCCGGGGTCGGCAACGCCAGCACCACACAGATGATCCCGGCGATCTTCCGCATCCAGACGCCGCGCCTGTTCCCCGGCCTGCCCGCCGAGCAGCAGGCGCTGCAGAGCGAGAAGGAGTCCGCCGCCGCGGTGGGCTTCATCTCGGCGGTGGCGGCCTATGGCGGCTTCTTCATCCCGAAGTCGTTCGGCAGCTCGTTCGACCTGACCGGTGGGCCGGAGTGGGCGCTCTACGGCTTCATCGTCTTCTACGCCCTGTGCATCGTCGTGACCTGGTTCTACTACACCCGCCGTAATGCCGAGGTGAGCTGCTAGCCATCCGGCCCGCGCCGAGGAGGAGAGAAATGAGTTACTTCATCGACCGCCTGCGCTACCTGGTCAAACGCCCGCCGGAATTCGCCGGCGGCCACGGCGAGACCCGCGACGAGAGCCGCGCCTGGGAGGACGGCTACCGCCAGCGCTGGCAGTTCGACAAGATCGCCCGCTCCACCCATGGGGTGAACTGCACCGGCTCGTGCAGCTGGAAGATCTACGTGAAGAACGGCCTGGTCACCTGGGAGACCCAGCAGACCGACTACCCGCGCACCCGCCCGGACCTGCCCAACCACGAGCCGCGCGGCTGCCCGCGCGGGGCCAGCTACTCCTGGTACCTGTACAGCGCCAACCGGCTGAAATACCCGCTGGTGCGCAAGGCGCTGATCCAGCTGTGGCGCGAGGCGCTGGCCGCGCACAAGGACCCGGTGCAGGCCTGGGCGAGCATCGTCGAGGACCCGCAGAAGGCGAAGCAGTACAAGTCCATCCGCGGCCGCGGCGGCTTCGTGCGCAGCGACTGGGACGAGCTGCAGACGCTGGTCGCCGCGGCCAACGTCTACACCGTGAAGACCTACGGCCCGGACCGCGTCGCCGGCTTCTCGCCGATCCCGGCCATGTCCATGGTCAGCTACGCCTCGGGCACCCGCTACCTGTCGCTGATCGGCGGGGTGTGCCTGAGCTTCTACGACTGGTACTGCGACCTGCCGCCCGCCTCCCCGCAAGTGTGGGGCGAGCAGACCGACGTGCCCGAGTCGGCCGACTGGTACAACTCCGGCTACCTCATCGCCTGGGGCAGCAACGTGCCGCAGACGCGCACCCCCGACGCGCACTTCTTCACCGAGGTGCGCTACAAGGGCACCAAGACCGTGGCCATCACCCCGGACTACGCGGAAATCTCCAAGCTCTGCGACGAGTGGATGAGCGCCAAGCAGGGCACCGACTCGGCCCTGGCCATCGCCATGGGCCATGTGATCTTCAAGGAATTCCACCTGGAGAACCCGCGGAGTTATTTCACCGACTACGCGCGCCGCTACACCGACCTGCCGATCCTGGTGGAGCTGGAACCGCGCGCCGAAGGCGGCCTGGTCCCCGGCAAGCAACTGCGCGCCGCGGACTTCGCCGGCAACCTGGCGCAGGCCAACAACCCCGAGTGGAAGACCGTGGCCTGGGACGAGGCGGGCGAGCGCCTGGTGGTGCCGCGCGGCTCCATCGGCTTCCGCTGGGGCGAGTCCGGCCACTGGAACCTGGAGCCGGTGGACGCCGAGGGCCGCGAGGTGCGCCTGGCGCTGTCGCTGCTGGGCCGCCACGACGAAGTGGCGCGGGTGGCCTTCCCGTACTTCGGCGGCATCGAGCGCAAGCACTTCCCCAACGTGCCGGTGCGCGACGTGCTCTACCACCACGTGCCGGCCAAGCGCCTGCAACTGGCCGACGGCCGCGAGGCGCTGGTGGCCAGCGTGTTCGACCTGATGGCCGCCAACTACGGCATCGACCGCGGCCTGCAGCCCACCGTGGGCGGCGCCGGCGAGGACGACGGCGCCAGCGACTACGGCCAGCTCAAGCCCTACACCCCGGCCTGGCAGCAGGCCATCACCGGGGTGCCGGCGGCGCAGATGATCCGCATCGCCCGCGAGTTCGCCGAGAACGCCGACAAGACCCACGGCCGCTCCATGATCATCGTCGGCGCCGGGATGAACCACTGGTACCACATGGACATGAACTACCGCGGGCTGATCAACATGCTGATCCTCTGCGGCTGCATCGGCCAGAGCGGCGGCGGCTGGTCGCACTACGTCGGCCAGGAGAAGCTGCGCCCGCAGACCGGCTGGACGCCCCTGGCCTTCGCCCTGGACTGGCACCGCCCGCCGCGGCACATGAACGGCACCTCGTTCTTCTACAACCACTCCAGCCAGTGGCGCTACGAGAAGCTGGAAGTGAAGGAACTGCTCTCGCCCCTGGCCCGGCCGCAGGACTTCAGCGGCAGCCTGGTGGACTTCAACGTGCGCGCCGAGCGCATGGGCTGGCTGCCCTCGGCGCCGCAACTGGGCACCAACCCGCTGCGCCTGGCCGCCGCGGCCCAGGCCGCCGGCAAGAGCACCGCTGACTACGTGGTGGAGCAGCTCAAGAGCGGCCAGCTGCGCTTCGCCAGCGAAGACCCGGACAACCCGCAGAACCACCCGCGCAACCTGTTCGTCTGGCGCTCCAACCTGCTGGGCAGCTCGGGCAAGGGCCACGAATACATGCTCAAATACCTGCTCGGCACGAAGAACGGCGTGCTCGGCAAGGACCTGGGCGAGGCCGGCAAGCAGAAGCCCGAGGAAGTGCTGTGGAAGGACGAGCCCATCGAGGGCAAGCTCGACCTGCTGGTGACCCTCGACTTCCGCATGTCCACCACCTGCCTGTACTCCGACGTGGTGCTGCCGACCGCCACCTGGTACGAGAAGGACGACCTCAACACCTCGGACATGCACCCCTTCATCCACCCGCTGACCGCCGCCACCGACCCGGCCTGGGAAGCGCGCAGCGACTGGCAGATCTACGACGGCATCGCCCGCGCCTTCTCGCGCCTGTGCGTCGGCCACCTGGGCGAGGAGACGGACCTGGTGACCCTGCCGCTGCAGCACGACAGCCCCGGCGAACTGGCCCAGCCCGAAGTGCGCGACTGGAAGAAGGGCGAGTGCGAGCCCATCCCCGGCAAGACCATGCCCTCGCTGATCGAGGTCAAGCGCAACTACCCGGAAACCTACGAGCGCTTCAGCTCCGTCGGCCCGCTGCTGGACACCCTGGGCAACGGCGGCAAGGGCATCGCCTGGCAGACTCAGGATGAGGTCGACCTGCTCGGCAAGCTCAACTACCGCAAGCTCGACGGTTCCGCCGAAGGGCGGCCACGGCTGGCCTCGGCGGTGGATGCGGCGGAGATGATCCTCACCCTGGCCCCGGAAACCAACGGCCAGGTGGCGGTCAAGGCTTGGGCCGCGCTGTCGAAGATCACCGGGCGCGACCACACCCACCTGGCGCGGCCCAAGCAGGAAGAGAAAATCCGCTTCCGCGACCTGGTGGCGCAGCCGCGCAAGATCATCTCCAGCCCCACCTGGTCGGGCCTGGAGGACGAGCACGTGAGCTACAACGCCTGCTACACCAACGTCCACGAGCTGATCCCCTGGCGCACCCTCAGCGGCCGCCAGCAGTTCTACCAGGACCACCCCTGGATGCGCGCCTTCGGCGAGAGCCTGATGGTCTACCGCCCGCCCATCGACACCAAGGCCGCGGCCAGCGTCGCCGAGCCGCACAGCAACGGCAACCCGGAAATCGCCCTGAACTGGCTGACGCCGCACCAGAAGTGGGGCATCCACTCCACCTACAGCGACAACCTGCTGATGCAGACGCTGTCGCGCGGCGGGCCCATCGTCTGGATCAGCGAGGACGATGCGCGCGCCATCGGCGTGGTCGACAACGACTGGATCGAACTCTACAACGCCAACGGCGCCATCGCCGCGCGGGCGGTGGTCAGCCAGCGGGTGCGCCCGGGCATGGCGATGATGTACCACGCCCAGGAACGCATCCTGAATATCCCCGGCTCGGAAGTGACGGGTACGCGCGGCGGCATCCACAACTCGGTGACGCGGGTCTGCCCCAAGCCGACCCACATGATCGGCGGCTACGCGCAGCTGTCCTACGGCTTCAACTACTACGGCACCGTGGGTTCCAACCGCGACGAGTTCGTCATCGTGCGCAAGATGAAGCGCATCGACTGGCTCGACGGCGAAGGCAACGACTATCAGCAGGAGGCGGTGAAATGAAGATCCGTTCCCAGGTCGGCATGGTCCTCAACCTCGACAAGTGCATCGGCTGCCACACCTGCTCGGTCACCTGCAAGAACGTCTGGACCAGCCGCGAAGGCATCGAATACGCCTGGTACAACAACGTCGAGACCAAGCCCGGCATCGGCTACCCCAAGGAATGGGAGAACCAGAAGAAATGGAACGGCGGCTGGGTGCGCAACGCCGACGGCTCCATCAACCCGCGCATCGGCGGCAAGTGGCGGGTGCTGGCGAACATCTTCGCCAACCCCGACCTGCCGCAGATCGACGACTACTACGAACCCTTCACCTTCGACTACCAGCACCTGCACAGCGCCGCCCAGGGCGAGCACCAGCCGGTGGCGCGGCCGCGCTCGCTGATCAGCGGGCTGCGCATGGACAAGGTGGAATGGGGGCCGAACTGGGAAGAACTGCTGGGCACCGAGTTCGCCAAGCGGCGCAAGGACATCAACTTCGAGCAGGTCCAGGCCGACATCTACGGGCAGTTCGAGAACACCTTCATGATGTACCTGCCGCGCCTGTGCGAGCACTGCCTGAACCCGGCGTGCGTGGCCTCGTGCCCCAGCGGCGCCATCTACAAGCGCGAGGAAGACGGCATCGTCCTCATCGACCAGGACAAGTGCCGCGGCTGGCGCATGTGCATCAGCGGCTGCCCGTACAAGAAGATCTACTACAACTGGAAGAGCGGCAAATCCGAGAAGTGCATCTTCTGCTACCCGCGCATCGAGACCGGCCAGCCGACGGTCTGCTCCGAGACCTGCGTGGGGCGCATCCGCTACCTCGGCGTGCTGCTCTACGACGCCGACCGCATCGAGGAAGTGGCCGCCTCGGCCGATGACCGCGACCTCTACCACCGCCAGTGCGAAATCTTCCTCGACCCCCACGACCCGCAAGTGATCGAGCAGGCGCGCAAGGACGGCGTGCCCGACAGCGTCATCGCCGCGGCCCAGGCCTCGCCGGTGTACAAGCTGGCCATCGACTGGCAGCTGGCGTTGCCGCTGCACCCGGAATACCGCACGCTGCCCATGGTCTGGTACGTGCCGCCGCTGTCGCCCATCCAGTCCGCCGCCGAGGCCGGCCACGTGGAATTCGACGGCGTGCTGCCGAAGATCGAATCGCTGCGCATCCCGGTGCGCTACCTGGCCAACATGCTCACCGCTGGCGAGGAAGCGCCGGTGGTGCTGGCCCTCAAGCGGCTGATGGCCATGCGCGTGTACATGCGCGCCAAGCACGTGGACGGCACCCTCGACAGCGAAGTGCTGCAGCAGGTCGGCCTGAGCCAGCGCCAGGTGGAAGAGATGTACCGCTACCTGGCCATCGCCAACTACGAGGACCGCTTCGTCATCCCCACCGGCCACCGCGAGGCCCTGCCCGACGCCTACGCCGAGCGCAGCGGCTGCGGCTTCACCTTCGGCAACGGCTGCCACGGCGGCAACAGCGAGGTCAGCCTGTTCGGCGGCAGCAAGCAGACCACCACCCTGGTCAAGCCGGTGCAGACCTTCGACCCGGTGGAGGACAGCCGCCATGGATGAGCGCCAGCCCCAGGGCCTGCTGAGCCTGCGCGTGCTGGCCCGGCTGCTCGACTACCCCTGCGCCGAGCTGCAGGCAGCGGCCGGCGAGCTGGCCGCCATCCTCGACGACGAGACGCGCCTGCCCGAGCCCCTGCGCAAGCGCCTGGGCCAGTGGTGCCAACGCCTGGCGCAGAGCGACCTGCTGGACCTGCAGGAAGCCTACGTCGAACTCTTCGACCGCGGCCGCTCGGTCTCGCTGCTGCTGTTCGAGCACGTCCACGGCGAGTCCCGCGACCGCGGCCAGGCCATGGTCGACCTGCTGGCCGAGTACGAGGCCGCCGGCTTCCAGCTCGACGCCCGCGAGTTGCCCGACCACCTGCCGCTGTTCCTCGAATACCTCTCCACCCGCAGCCACGCCGAGATCGGCCAGTGGCTGGGCGACATCCAGCACATCCTCGCGCTGCTCGCCGCGCGCCTGGAAGAGCGCGGCGCCGACCACGCCCTGGTGCCCCACGCGCTGCTGGCGCTGATCGGCCGCAGCGAGCTGATCCAGCAGCAGCGCCCGGCGGTCGAGGGAGAGGCGCCGGACCACACCCCGCAGGCCCTGGACGCGGTGTGGGAAGAGGAAATCGTCCGCTTCAACGCCGAGACCGACCAGGACTGCAGCCTGCAGTCCGCCGAGGGCCGGCGCCTGGCCGAGCGCAAATACCAGGCGCTGCCCCAGGTCGTCCAGGTCCTGCCCGCCACCCCGTCGCCCCTGGCGGACGGCCAATGAACGGAGGCTCATCATGTTAGAAGACTACGTTCTGCACCTGCTCTACGGTTACTACCCCTACCTGGCCGGCACCGTGTTCCTGCTCGGCAGCCTGCTGCGCTACGACTACGGCCAGTACACCTGGAAGACCGGCTCCAGCCAGCTGCTCTCCAGTCGCCACATGCGCCTGGCCAGCAACCTGTTCCACATCGGCATCCTGGCGATCTTCTTCGGCCACCTGGTCGGCCTGCTGACGCCGCACTGGGTCTACGAGCCGTTCCTCTCCGCCGGCCACAAGCAGCTCATGGCCATCCTCTTCGGCGGCGCGGCCGGGGTGCTCTGCGTGATCGGCGGCGGCATGCTGCTCTGGCGCCGGCTGTTCAACCCCAGGGTGCGCGCCTCGTCCAGCTTCATGGACAACCTGATCATCGCCCTGCTGCTGTTGCAGGCGTGCCTGGGGCTGATCACCATCTTCTTCTCGCTGCACCACCTGGACGGCGAAATGATGCTGGCCCTGGCCGGCTGGGCGCAGTCCATCGTGTTCTTCCGCGGCGACGCGGCCAGCTTCCTGATCGGCACGCCGCTGATCTTCAAGATCCACATCTTCATCGGCCTGACCATCATCCTGCTGTTCCCCTTCACCCGCCTGGTGCACGTCTGGAGCATCCCCCTGGGCTACTTCGGGCGTAACTACCAGATCGTCCGCCGGCGCGGCTGAGGAGCGAAGCCATGGCCCAAATGATCGCCGTCGAGAACCTGCCGGACGAACCCGTCGCGGTGATCCGCGTCGGCAGCGCCCGGCTCAGCGAAGCCGACATCGCCCGGGAAACCCCCTTCCACCCGGCCGCCTCCCTGGCCGAGGCGCAACTGCAGGCCGCCCGCGCCCTGGTGGTGCGCGAACTGCTCGGGCAAAGGGCCGCCAGCCTCGGCCTGCTGCCCGCGGGCGAACTGGCGGAGGAGGGCGCCGACCAGGCCGTGGCGGCGCTGCTGGAGCGCGAACTGCAAGTCCCCGAGCCAAACGAGGAGGCCTGCCGGCGCTACTTCGAAGCCCAGCGCGAACGCTTCGCCGAGCCGGCCAGGATCAAGGTCCGCCACATCCTCCTGCCCGCCGCCCCGGACGATGCCAGCGCCCGCGACGCCCACTATCACCTGGGCGAAAAACTATTGCGCGAACTGCACCGCGACCCGCAGCGCTTCACCGAACTCGCCCAACGCCACTCGGCCTGCCCGTCGAAGGAAGAAGGCGGCGACCTGGGCTGGCTGCGCGCCGGGCAAACCGTCGCCGAACTCGACCAGGCCCTGCACCGCCTGCCGATAGGCCTGCACGACCGCCCCCTGGCCTCGCGCTACGGCTGGCACCTGGTCAGCATCGACCAACGCCAGGAAAGCCGCCCGCTGCCCTACGCCCAGGTCAGCACCCGCGTCCGCCACAGCCTGCGCGAAGAGTCCACCCGCCAGGCCCTGCGCCAATACCTGCTGGCGCTGGAGAAGGAAATTGGGGTGCAAGGCATCACCCTGGACGACAGCCCTGAGCATGGGGCTCGGTCGTGACGTGAGCGCCACCCGCACCATTCACCTGTAGGAGCGCGCCCTGCGCGCGATTCGCGGGCAGGGCCCGCTCCTACAGTCTGCAATGAGGCACGAAGCTTCCCCGTAGGAGCGGACTCCGTCCGCGATCAGGCGGATAACGCCGTGG
>Ga0182743_1002403_pt1 | contig 16436 bp, 14 predicted proteins | sample eDN3rd30CKraftOP_FD_128522 | JGI IMG/M metagenome (GOLD analysis project Ga0182743, IMG submission 128522) | Enriched Organic Plus compost microbial communities from Emeryville, California, USA - eDNA 3rd pass 30_C Kraft OP (version 2) (version 2) ... | reverse complement strand
GATCAGCGCGCCGAGCGTGATCGCCCAGCCTGTCAGGAGCACCGCTACGTCCCAGGGGTGGTGGCCTTGAAACATCAGGTCGTGCCGAGAAACTGCCCGGTAGCGGGGAACGGAGATTCGAGTGGGTGAATTGAACCGGTGGGTGCACTTGGCATGGGTTTCAAAACACCCCCAGAATGACGACCGGCTGGCCGTATCCGGCTGCCGCGACAGTCGGCCGCGTGGTCAACCTTCCTGATTTGAGGAACGGAAGAAGCTGGCCTAACGTTCCCTCAACCGCAGTCGCAAACCGGCACGAGGCCATGACGGATTCTCACACGATCGACGAGCTTTGCGTCAACACCATCCGCACTCTTGCGATGGATGCGGTGCAAAAGGCGAATTCCGGCCATGCCGGCGCACCCATGGCCCTGGCGCCCGTGGCCTACACGCTGTGGCAGGAATTCCTGCGCTACGACCCGGCCGATCCGCTCTGGCACAATCGCGATCGTTTCGTGCTCTCCGCCGGCCATGCCTCGATGCTGCTCTACGCGCTGCTGCATCTTTCCGGCGTGCGGCGTGTGAAGGATGGCAAGCTGTCCAACGAACTGGCGGTGACGCTGCAGGACATCGAGAACTTTCGCCAGCTCGACAGCGTCACGCCCGGCCACCCCGAGCACGGCCACACCACCGGCGTCGAGACCACGACCGGGCCGCTGGGGCAGGGCTGCGGCAACAGCGTGGGCATGGCCATGGCCAGCCGCTGGCTCGGCGCGCGGTTCAACAAGCCCGATGCCACGATCTTCGATTTCGACGTCTACACGATCTGCAGCGACGGCGACATGATGGAGGGCGTCTCCAGCGAGGCGGCCTCGCTTGCCGGGCATCTCGGCCTCTCCAATCTCTGCTGGCTCTACGACAGCAACAGCATCAGCATCGAGGGCCACACCGACCTCGCCTTCGACGAGCGGGTGAGCGAGCGCTTCGCCGGTTACGGCTGGAACGTGCTCCACGTCGCCGACGCCAACAACATCACCGAGCTTCGCGATGCGCTGAACGAATTCCGCCAGACGCGCGACCGCCCGACGCTGATCATCGTCAGGAGCATCATTGGCTACGGCGCCCCCCACAAGCAGAACACCGCCAAGGCGCACAGCGATGCGCTCGGCGAGGAAGAGGTGCGCCTGACGAAGCGCTTCTACGGCTGGCCGGAAGACGCGCAGTTCCTCGTCCCCGATGGCGTGCCGGAGCGCTTCGCCGAAGGGCTTGGCGCGCGCGGGGCGAAGGCCAGCGAGGCCTGGCGGCGCACGCTCGATGACTACCGCAAGAGGTATCCGGCCGAGGCAAAAGAACTCGACACGCTGTGGAGCGGCGGCATGCCGGAAGGCTGGGAAAAGGCGTTGCCGCTCTTCCCCGCCGACCCCAAGGGCATGGCCAGCCGCGAGGCCTCGGGCAAGGTGCTGAACGCACTCGCCCCGCGCATTCCGTGGCTGATGGGCGGCTCGGCCGACCTGGCCCCTTCGACCAAGACCCTGTTGGAGGGCGAGAACGCCGGCGCGCTGGAACGCAACACGCCCGGCGGCCGCAACCTGCATTTCGGCGTGCGCGAGCACGGCATGGGCGCGGTGGTCAACGGGCTCGGCCTGTGCGGCTTGCGGGCCTATGGCGCCACCTTCCTGACCTTCAGCGACTATATGCGCCCGCCGATCCGGCTGGCCTCGATGATGAGGCTGCCGATCTTCCACGTCTTCACCCACGATTCGATCGGGCTCGGCGAGGACGGGCCGACCCACCAGCCGGTGGAGCATCTGGCGGGCCTGCGTTCCATCCCGGACCTGATGGTGCTGCGCCCGGGCGACGCCAACGAGGTGAGCGAGGCCTACCGGCTGATTCTCGGCCAGAACGACCGCGCGGTCGCGCTGGTGCTGAGCCGTCAGGCGCTGCCGACCTTCGACCGCTCCGTCTATGCCCCGGCGTCCGGCGTGGCCAAGGGCGCCTATGTGCTGGCCGATTCCAGCGGCGACGGTGATCCCGATGTGATCCTCATGGCGTCCGGCAGCGAGGTGCATCTCTGCGTCTCGGCCTTCGAGACGCTGAAGGCGGAGGGAGTGAAGGTGCGTGTCGTCTCGATGCCGTCATGGGATCTGTTCGAGAAACAGGACCGGGCCTATCGCGACGCGGTGCTGCCGCCCTCGGTCACGGCTCGCGTTGCCGTCGAACAGGCCTCTCCGCTCGGCTGGGATCGCTATGCCGGCCTCCAAGGGACCATATTGGCGATGCACAGCTTCGGTGCTTCGGCGCCGCTGAAGGATGTTTTGAAGAAATTCGGCTTCACCCCTGAAAAGGTGGTGGAAGCCGCCCGTGAACAGATTGCGAGGACGCGTTGACCATGAACCCGCTTCAGGAACTTGGTACCGAGGGCCAGGCTGTATGGCTCGATTTTCTGGCACGCGGCTTCATCGCCAAGGGCGATCTCAAGCGCATGATGGAGGAGGACGCGGTCCACGGCGTCACCTCCAACCCCTCGATCTTCGAAAAGGCCATCGGCCATTCCGACGAATACGATTCGGGCATGGAGCGCGCGCAGAAGGAGGGCGACGTCTCGGTCGGCCGCCTCTATGAGGGCCTTGCCATCGAGGACATCCGCGCCGCAGCCGACGTTCTGAAGCCCGTCTATGACAAGACAGATGGCGCCGACGGCTATGTCAGCCTCGAAGTCTCGCCCTACCTGGCGCTCGACACCCAGGGCACGATCGACGAGGCCCATCGCCTGTGGAAGGAGGTCGACCGCAAGAACCTGATGATCAAGGTTCCGGCGACCGAGGAAGGGCTGCCCGCCATCCGCGACCTGATCGGCGATGGCATCAACGTCAACATCACGCTCTTGTTCGCGCAGTCGGTCTACGAGCAGGTGGTCGAGGCCTATATCTCCGGCCTGGAAAAGCTGGCCGCCAAGGGCGGCGACGTTTCCAAGATCGCCAGTGTTGCGAGCTTCTTCGTCAGCCGCATCGACACCGCCGCCGACAATCTCCTCGACCAGAAGATCGCGGAAGCCAACGACACCGCGACCAAGGAGAAGCTGCAGGCGCTGAAGGGCAAGGTGGCCATCGCCAACGCCAAGCTCGCCTACCAGCGCTACAAGGACCTGTTCACGACCGAGCGCTGGAAGAAGCTGGAAGCCGCCGGCGCCAAGCGCCAGCGCCTGCTCTGGGCCAGCACCGGCACCAAGAACAAGGCCTATAGCGACGTCCTCTACATCGAGCAGCTGATCGGCGAGGACACCGTCAACACCATGCCGCCAGCGACCCTGGAAGCCTTCCGCGATCACGGCAAGGTGCGCCCGACCCTGGAGGAGGACGTCGACGAGGCGCGCCGCGTTCTGGCCGATCTCGACGCCGCCGGCATCTCGCTCGACGCCATCACCAAGAAGCTGGTGGAGGAGGGTGTTCAGCTCTTCGCCGATGCCTTCGACAAGCTGCTCGGCGCGGTGGCCGGCCGCCGCGAGACCTATCTTGGCCCCAAGCTCAACACGCAGGAGATCGTGCCCTGCGACAACCTCAAGGGCGCCTATGCGGAAGCGCTCGAGGCCTGGCGCAAGGAGGGCCTGATCCGCCGCCTCTGGAAGCGCGACACCGCGGTTTGGAGCGGCGCCGACGAGGACAAATGGCTCGGCTGGCTCGACAGCATCGAGCATGGCCTGGAACACATCGCCGACTACGAGGCCTTCGCCGCCGACGTGAAGGGCGCCGGCTTCGAGAGCGCGCTCCTGCTCGGCATGGGCGGGTCGAGTCTCGGCCCGGAAGTGCTGGCCATGACCTTCGGCTCGAAGGCCGGCTTCCCCAAGCTGCACATCGTCGATTCCACCGATCCGGCGCAGGTCGCCCGCATCCGCGGCACAATCGACCCGGCGAAGACGCTGTTCATCGTCTCCAGCAAGTCCGGCTCGACCACCGAGCCGAACGTGCTCAAGGACTTCTTCTTTGAGGAGACGGCCAAGGCAATCGGCCGCGACAGGGCGGGCAGCCATTTCGTCGCCGTCACCGACCCCGGCTCGTCCATGGAGAAGGTCGCCCGGGAGCAGGGCTTCCGCCACGTCTTCCACGGCGTTCCGAGCATTGGCGGGCGCTATTCGGTGCTCTCGCCCTTCGGCCTCGTCCCTGCGGCGGCTATGGGCCTCGACCTCCGCGCCTTCCTCGTGAGCGCGCGCAGCATGGCCTATGCCTGCGGGACGGACGTACCGCCGGAAGAGAATCCCGGCGTGCAGCTCGGCCTCATGCTCGGTATCTCCGCCAAGCACGGCCGCGACAAGGCCACGGTGATTTCCGAGGGCAAGTTCTCTGATTTCGGCGCCTGGGCGGAGCAACTCATCGCCGAATCCACCGGCAAGCTCGGCAAGGGCATCATTCCCGTCGCCGAGGAGCCGCTGACCGGCCCGGATGCCTATGGCTCCGACCGCATCTTCCTCCATCTCCACGGAGGCGGGGAGGACAGCGACACCGACGCCAGGCTGAAGGCGCTGCAGGAAGCCGGCCACCCGGTGGTTTGGATCGAGGTGGGCACCGCGCAGGCGCTGGGGCAGGAATTCTTCCGCTGGGAGATGGCGACGGCGGTTGCCGGCGCGGTGCTCGGCATCAACCCGTTCGACCAGCCCGACGTCGAGGCCGCCAAGGTCAAGACGCGCGAACTGACCGCCGCCTTCGAGAAGACCGGCGCGCTGCCGAGCACGGAAGCGGTGTTTTCCGACGAGCGCTTCGCCCTCTTTACCGACGAGCGCAATGCCCGGGCGCTGCGCGAGGCCGGCGCGGGCAAGAGCGTGGAGAGCTGGCTGAAGGCGCATTTCGCCCGCCTCAAGGGCGGCGACTATGCCGCCTTCCTGGCCTTCATCGACCACAACGAGGCGAACACCCGGGCGTTGCAAGAGATGCGCGTGGCGGTGCGGGATGCCCGCCGCACGGCCACCTGCGTCGGCTTCGGCCCGCGCTTCCTGCACTCGACGGGTCAAGCCTACAAGGGCGGGCCGGACAGCGGCGTCTTCCTGCAGATCACCGGCGACGCGCCGGATCTGGCCGTGCCCGGCCAGAAGGCTGGCTTCGGCACCATCCTCGCGGCGCAGGCCCGGGGCGATTTCGGCGTCCTGCTGGAACGCGGCCGTCGGGCGCTGAGCGTCCACGTCAAGGGCGATACGACAAAGGGGTTGGCCGATCTCGCCGCCCTGGTGGCGCAAGCGGTGCGCTGAGAAGGGGGCTTATGACGATGCAGCTTGGCATGATCGGACTGGGGCGCATGGGTGGAAACATCGTGCGCCGCCTCCTTCGCGACGGCCATTCCGCGGTCGGCTACGACCAGAACTCCAAGGCGGTGGCCGAGCTTGCCGGCGAGGGCGCCGTTGGAGCGGACTCGCTGGAAGACCTCGTCGCCAAGCTGGAGAAGCCGCGCACGGTCTGGGTCATGCTGCCGGCCGGCGAGATCACCGAGAGCGCCATCCGCACGCTCAGCGTCCTTCTCGACCATGGCGACGTCATCATCGACGGCGGCAACACCTTCTGGAAGGACGACATCCGCCGCGCGGGCGAGCTTGCGCCCAAGGGCATCCATTATCTCGACGTCGGCACCAGCGGCGGCGTCTGGGGGCTGGAGCGCGGCTATTGCATGATGATCGGCGGGCCGAAGGAGGTCGTGGACCGGCTCGATCCGATCTTCGCCACGCTCGCTCCCGGCCTCGGCACCATTCCGCGCACCCCCGGCCGCGAGGCCCACGATCCGCGCGCCGAGCAGGGTTATATCCATGCCGGCCCCGTCGGCGCCGGGCACTTCGTCAAGATGGTCCACAACGGCATCGAATACGGGCTGATGCAGGCCTATGCCGAGGGCTTCGACGTGCTGCGCAACGCCGACAGCGAGGCCCTGCCGGAGGAGCACCGCTTCACGCTCAACCTGCCCGATGTCGCGGAGGTGTGGCGGCGCGGCAGCGTGGTCTCGTCGTGGCTGCTCGATCTCACCGCGCAGGCGCTGGCGGGCGATCCGAAGCTCGAACAATATTCCGGCTTCGTCGAGGATTCAGGCGAGGGGCGCTGGACGCTGCTCGCCGCAATTGACGAGGCCGTGCCAGTCGAGGTGCTCTCGGCGGCGCTCTATGCCCGCTTCCGCTCGCGCCAGGAGCACACCTTCGGCGAGAAGATGCTCTCGGCCATGCGCCACGGCTTCGGCGGCCATGTCGAGCCGAAGGCCTCGCGCTGATGCAGGACATCACGCGCCAGCGGGCCACCATTCGCCCCGCCGATCCGTGCTGTTTCGTCGTCTTCGGCGGCACCAGCGACCTGATGCACCGCCTGCTTATCCCCGCGCTCTACAATCTGGCGCTGGCCAATCTGCTGCCGCAGCCTTTCTGCCTGATCGGGGTGGCCCAGAGCGAACTGTCTGACGAGGCCTTCCGCGACACCCTTCGCGACAGCCTCAAGGAATTCGCCACCAGCGCCATCGACGAGGAAGTGGTCGACCGTCTGCTGGCCGATGTCGCCTATCTCAGCGGCAACGCCCGCGACGATGCGCTCTATGAGCGGCTGGGCAAGAAGCTCGAGGAGATCGAGGCAGCGCGCCCCACCCAGGGCAACCGCCTATTCTATCTGGCGATGCCGCCGACCTTCTTCTCGCCCATCGGGCTGGCGCTCGGGCGCTCGGGCCTTTCGCGGGAAGAGGAGGGCAAGGGCTGGCGGCGCCTGATCGTGGAGAAGCCCTTCGGCACCGATCTCGATTCGGCGCGGGCGCTCAACAGCGATCTCCTCAGCGTCCTCAACGAAGAGCAGATCTTCCGCATCGACCATTATCTCGGCAAGGAGACGGTGCAGAACATCATGGTTCTGCGCTTCGCCAACGGCCTGTTCGAGCCGATCTGGAACCGCCACCACATCGACCATGTGCAGATCACCGTGGCCGAGACGGTGGGCGTCGAGCAGCGTGGGCGCTCCTACGACAAGGTCGGCGCGCTGCGCGACATGGTGCCGAACCATCTCTTCCAGCTGCTCTCGCTCATCACCATGGAGCCGCCGGCGCGGTTCGAGGCCAACGCCGTGCGCTCGGAAAAGGCGCAGGTGCTGGATGCCATCCGCGTCGTCAGCCCCGAGCAGGCGCTACGGGACTCTGTGCGCGGGCAATACCGCGCCGGCATCGTCGACAACACGCCGCGCGCCAATTACCGCGACGAGCCCGACGTGGCGTCCGACAGCGTCACCGAGACCTATGCCGCGCTGAAGCTCGATATCGACAACTGGCGCTGGGCGGGCGTGCCGTTCTACCTGCGCACGGGCAAGTCGCTGCACCGCCGCCGCACCGAGGTGGCGATCAAGTTCCGCCAGGCGCCGACCTCGATGTTCCGCGACACGCCGATCGACGACATGGCGGAGAATTTCCTCGTCCTGTCCATCCAGCCGGACGAGGCCATCACGCTCAGCTTCAATGCCAAGGTGCCGGGGCCGAACGTCATGCTCGACGGCGTCGACATGACCTTCAACTACAAGGACCGCTTCAAGGTGGCGCCGAGCACCGGCTACGAGACGCTGATCTATGACTGCATGATCGGCGATGCGATCCTCTACCAGCGCGCCGACGGCGTCGAGGCCGGCTGGCGCGCCGTGCAGCCCTTCAGCGAGGCCTGGGCGGCTGCGGGCGGCAAGGGATTGGCGTATTATGCGGCCGGCAGCGAAGGTCCGGGCGAGGCCTTCAACCTCATGGCCCGCGATGGCCGTCAGTGGCGCTCGCTGCTGTGAGGCAGCCATGAACAGCGCACAGAACCGCGAGATCATCATCGTACCGGAAGCGGAGGCGCTGGCGACCAGCGCGGCCGAACGCATCCTGCGCGCCATCGAGGCGCGCGAGCACGGTCCCATCGGCATCTGCCTGACCGGCGGCTCGACCCCGAAGCGGCTCTATGAACTGCTGGCGCGCGAGCCCTGGCGCGGGCGCATTCCGTGGGAGCGGATCCACTGGTTCTTCGGCGACGACCGCTTCGTGCCGCACGACGACCCGCGCTCCAATGTCCGCATGGCCCGAGAGGCGTTGCTCAACCACGTGCCCGCGCCCTTCGTGCAGCCGATGGAAACCGCCGGGCGCGACCTGGCCGAGGCGGCGCGCGCCTATGAGGCGCGCCTGCACGCCTTCCGCGCCAGCCGCGGCTCGGTGCTGCCGCTGTTCGATGTCGTTCTGATGGGCATGGGGCCGGACGGCCACACCGCCTCGCTGTTTCCGGGACAGTCGGGCGTCGATGAGCGCACCGCCTGGGTCATCGGCGTGCCGGAGGCCGGCTTCGAGCCCTTCGTGCCGCGCTTGACGTTGACGCTGCCGGTACTGGCCTCCTGCACGGAAATGCTCTTCCTCGTCTCGGGTGCGGAAAAGCGCGGCGCGCTGACCCGCATCCGCCACGGCGAGGATCTTCCGGCCGGGCAGGCCTGGTCGGACGGCCGGCTGATCTGGCTCGTCGACCGCGCCGCGGCGGAAGAGAGCGCATGAGCGGGGTAAGCCCCGTCCGCGTGCTGGTCGTCATGGGCGTTTCCGGTGCCGGGAAATCGACGGTCGGCATGCTGCTGGCCCGCCGGCTTGGCTGGGAGTTCGTCGAAGCCGATGACTTCCACAGCGCCCACAACATCGCCCTGATGAAGGCCGGCCACCCGCTCACCGACGCCGACCGGGCACCCTGGCTGCAAGCCATCGCGGCGCATCTGGACGAGCTGCGGCGCGCGCGAAAATGCGCCGTGCTGGCCTGCTCGGCGCTGAAGAAGAGCTATCGCGACATCCTGCGCGGCAGCCACCGCGATGTCCGCTTCGTCTACCTGAAGGTGGAGCGGGACGTGCTGGTTCGGCGGCTGAAGGAGCGGCACGGCCATTTCATGCCCTTGGCCCTGCTCGACAGCCAGCTGGCCACGCTCGAGGAGCCCACAGCGGCCGAAGACGCGATTATCCTTCCGGCCACAGGCCACCCCGACACCACCCTGTCTGCCGTCCTGCAGGCGCTTTCTTTCCTCGAAAACAGCGCGAGCCCGCCCCGATGACTTCTCTTGCCCTGGTCGTCTCCGATGTCGACGGCACTTTGGTGACACCGGACAAGGCCGTGACGCCCGCCAGCTGCGCGGCCGTGCGGCGGCTCGCGGATGCGGGGATCGCCTTCACCGTCGTCAGCAGCCGGCCGCCGTTTGGCCTGAAGATGCTGGTCGAGCCGCTTGGTCTGAAGCTACCGATGGGCGCCTTCAATGGCGGCATGCTGGTGCAGCCGGGCGGAGAGGTGGTCGAGAGCCACGAGCTTTCAGCCGACGTGATCGCAACGAGCTTCCGGGTGCTGCGTGAGTTCGGCACCGACATCTGGGTCTTCACCGGCGACCGCTGGCTGATCGAGCATGCCGACAACCCCTATGTCCTGCGCGAGAAGCGCACCGTCCAGGCCGACCCGGAGACCGTGGTGCTGCACGCGGACGAACTGGGCGGAATCGGCAAGATCGTCGGCGTCAGCGGCGATTTCGACCGCCTGGCCGAATGCGAGTCGCGCCTCCAGGCCGCGCTTGGCGAGGGCGCGGTCGCCAGCCGTTCGCAGCATTACTACCTCGACGTGACGCCACCGGGCGTCAGCAAGGGCACCTTCATCCAGGCCATGATCCGCCAGCTCGGCATCACGCGCGAGGAGGTGGCCACCATCGGCGACATGGACAACGACGTCGCCATGTTCCGCGAGAGCGGCCTGTCGGTCGCGATGGGCAATGCCAGCAAGGCCGCCGCCGCGGCGGCGACGATCTCGACGCTGGCCAACACCGAAGAGGGTTTTGCCCGCGCCGTGGACATCCTGCTGGCGCAGTGCGGCGGGTGAGGGAACGGCACCCGGGTACAACCGGAATACAACCAGATAAAATGCTAATACAACCTATGAGGGAAACTTAGGGAATAGCGGTTGTACTCCGCCTCTGAGGCAAGGCCGCACGGATCAACCGTGGGGCCCCACACCGAGGAGGTTGTGCGATGAAAACCGCGTTCTCTGCAGGACTGGCCGCGTGTTTCGGAGTCCTGACCCTTGCCGGGCCGGCTTCTGCCGGCATCTGCGACGTGCCCGTGAGGTATCTGTCCCGGGCGCAGCTTGCGGCGGTCCTGAACGGCAACTGCCTGATTCCGCCGCGCGGGCTGCTGACCAGCGCTTCCGCATCGGGCTATAGCGGCTATGGGGGCGGCTACGGTACGCCCGGCACCCCGGGCAATCCCGGAACTCCGAACGGGCCCGGCACGCCCGGGCCGGGCGGAATCGGCATCGACGTCGGCGACGGGCTCATCAGCGCCGGCGTGCTGCGCGGCGGTCTGGTCGATGTCGGAGCCCTCCAGGGCGCCCGCCTGAACAGCGGCGGCATCAATCTCGGCGTCGGTCAGAATGCCGCGTCCCGGAGCGCCGGCGGGCTCAATGTCGGCGTCGGCGCCAATTCGGCCGTCAACAACACCGGCGGCATCAATGTTGGCGTGCTCAACGGCAAGACCGGCATCGCCAGCAACAACAGCCGGGGCATCAATGTCGGGATCGGCGGTTCCGGCGGACGTGGCGGCGTTGGTGGCGGACTCGGCGGCGGACTCGGCGGCGGACTTGGCGGCGGACTTGGCGGTTCGTCACGCTCCGGAACGACGTCCGGAACCTCGGCCACGTCCCGTTCCGGAGCGGTGAGCGCGAGCGTCGGAAGCGGCGGCATCAGCGCCAATGTCGGCGGCCTCAGCGTCAGCCTCGGCGGCACCAGCGGCCTCAGCGTGGGCCTTGGAGGTCAGGGCCTCAGCCTCGGCGGCAGCGGCGGTCTCCTGGGCAGCAAGAGCGGAAGCCTTGGCGGCCGCAGCAGCAAAAGCAGCAGCCGCGGAGGCCGCAGCCATGGTCACGGCAATCTGGGTGGCAAAAGCCGTGGTGGTGGGCGCCGTTGAACAAACAAAAAGGGCGGCCCAGGAGGCCGCCCTTTCCATAAGAAAACCTGGGTGAGGTCTTACTTCACCTTGTCGACGTTCACGCCGATGGTGACCGCGCCGACGATCTTGCCGCCGTCCTTAACCGGCAGCGAAACCTGCGAGACCATCACGCCGCCATCTTCCTCGGGATCGGAGACGTCGACCTTGCCGGTGAACGGCTTCTGCCACTTGCCCTCATCGCCCTGGTAGAAGTCGGAGGTGCCGCCGGTCTGACCGACGTTCCAGCCCCAGCCATCCATGACGAAGATCTCGGTCACGGCGCCGTTCGGGGCCTTTTTCATGACATCCTGCAGCATCTTCGAGGTGGCGCTGCCGCGGATTTCCTTGATCTCCTTCTCGCCGAGCTTGGCATGCTCTTCAGCCGACTTGTCGTCGATGCCCTTCAGCTTGTCGCCGAGCTTCTTCTGCTTGGCCTTCGCGGCGTCGTCGCTCTTTTCCATGGCGCGGGCGAGCTGCCAGCTCAGGTCGTTGACCTGGACCTCGTCGAAGGTCAGCTTCTTGTTGGCGGCGGTCGAAGCCTTGATCGCCTCGAGAAGCTTGGCGTCGCTGGAGAAATCCTTGGCGACGCCCTCGGCATACGCCTGGATCTTGGCCATGTCGTACTTGCTGTCGGCCTTCTTGTCCTGAGCCGACGCAGCGGTGGTGCCCACTGCCAGCGACAAAGCGAGCAGCGACGCATAAGTGACAATTTTCATCTTGCTTCCCCCTAGGTGAGAGATCGTCTGATCTCTTCTTTTATGAAGAGCTTGGGTGCTCCTCTAACTCAAATTTAGTGCAGATTTCCCGACCGAGATCAAGCACATGTTTGAAGGCGCTAATGAAGCATGGACACGCTTTGCCTGGAGCGGTTACCCATTGGCTATGACGCGCACGACACCGCCATCCGCCTCGCAGGAGGGCGCCGAATCCGATGCGGCTACGCTCGAGGAGCGGCTTGCGGCGGCAGAGGCCTACCGGCGCGAATATCACCACCGTGTTCGCAACAACATGCAGCTTATCGGCAGCCTGCTGGCCCTGCAGGCCGAAGATGCGAAGGACGCCCCTGCGGACCTCGCCCTGGCCGATGCCGCGCTTCGGGTGCGCGCTGTCGGGCTGGCGCAGGAGAAATCGCAGGACATCTCCGATTTCGGGGAGATGGATTTCACCGATTTCATCGGCACTCTGGTGCGCCAGTCGGCTCCGGATTTGCAGCGGCGCGGTCTGCTCGTCCAGTTTGAAGGCCAACCCGCCACGCTCCGCCTCGACCGTGTCCTGCCGACGGCGCTTGCGCTGAACGAATTGCTGCGGCTAGCGGCGGACGGCGGCGAGCCCCGGCCGCTCAGGGTGGTGCTGGAGCGAGACGAAGGCGGGGTGACTCTTCGCCTGCGCGGCAGGCTGCCTTACACGCAGGCCGATTTCGACAAGCCTGCCCATCTCGCCCAGCGGCTGGTTCCACGGCTCGTGCAGCAGGCGAGGGGGAGCCTCGCCCTCGCGGGGGACGAGGCCAGGCTCACCCTGCCGGATCTGTGAAAGTCAGGCGGCCTTCCTGACCGAGCCGTGCCGCCCTTCGGCGATCTTCCTTGCCGCCAGGCGGGCTTCGTCGGGCGTGCGGAAGAGTTGCGAATCGATGGTGTAGAATTCCGGAAGCGCCGCATGGAAGCGGTATCCGCGCGCATCCCGATCGCGCGCAACCAGACCGACGGAGCGGCCCTCAACTTCGATCAGATAGACATCGGACATCGGAACTTCACCTCAAGCACTCAACAGGTGCCACGCACATAGCGGTCCTGCGCGACACTTCCTTGACGGCGAACGGAACCGGTCCCCTTCGCCCGCCTCCTGAACGTTTGTTCAGGGCGAAAGTTCCGGCCCTGTGGCGGAGTTCTTGCTTAGCTTTCGGGCAAGGGGTATTTCGGGAACATCATCCTCTTGGGGTGTCCACCAGACAGGCGGACTGAGAGGCGGCCGACGCCAACCCACGAACCTGATCCGGGTCATGCCGGCGGAGGAAAGCGGATGCACGGATGCCTCCAAACATCCCGCTTCCCTCCTGCGCAGGTTTTTCGGGCCTGGCTGATCACTTGCCAGGGAGCCGATAGGCCAAACTGCTGGGAAGACGTGAGATGATTCCGATTGCACTGACCATCGCCGGCACCGATCCAACCGCGGGCGCGGGCATCCAGGCCGACCTCAAGACCTTCTCCGCGCTCGGAGTCTATGGCGCCACGGTGATAACGGCGCTGGTGGCCCAGAACACGCAAGGCGTACGCAGCATCCACGACGTGCCGCCCACCTTCATCGACGAGCAGATCGCCGCGGTCTTCGAGGACCTCGATGTCGCCGCGGTGAAGATCGGCATGCTGTCGGTGCCCGCCGTCATTTCCACCGTCGCGACCGCACTGGACCGTTACGGCGTCGAGAAGCTGGTGGTCGATCCGGTCATGGTCGCGGCGAGCGGCGACCGCCTGCTGGCGCCGGAGGCCATCGAGGCGCTGCGCAACGAACTCATTCCCAAGGCTCTGCTGATCACCCCCAATCTGCCCGAAGCCGCGGCGCTGCTCGACCAGCCCGAGGCCGAGGACGAACGCGCCATGCTGCGCCAGGCGCAGGAACTGCTCGCGCTCGGCTGCCGGGCCGTCCTCGTCAAGGGGGGGCACCAGCAGGGGACGGAAAGCGTGGACGTGCTGGTCGACGCCAGCGGCTCCAGCCGGTTCATCGCGCGCCGCGTCGCCACCCGCAACACGCACGGCACGGGCTGCACCTTGTCCTCGGCCATCACCGCGGAACTGGCCAGGGGCGCCTCGCTGGAAGAGGCAGTGCAGCGTGGCAAGCTGTTCATCACGGCGGCCATCGCGGCTTCCGACCAGCTCGACATCGGCAAGGGCAGCGGCCCGGTGCACCACTTCCACGCGCTGTGGAAGGACGCCGGCGGGCGCGGCTGACGCGCCCGCCCGCGCGCGATGGCGCGCGGCGGGGTTGCAAACGTCACATAACTGCAATCGAATCGTGATGGTTGGGGGCAACTTCGGAGGAGTTCCGACGTGCCGAAAACCAGCCATTTCCGGGCGCTGTTCCTGTCCGACGTGCACCTTGGCACGCGCGGATGCCAGGCCGACCTGCTGCTGGACTTCCTGCGTCACCACGAGGCCGACACGATCTATCTGGTCGGCGACATCGTCGATGGCTGGCGGCTGAAGAGCACCTGGTACTGGCCGCAGAAGCACAACGACGTGGTGCAGAAGCTTCTGCGCAAATGCCGCAAGGGAACGCGCATCGTTTACCTGCCGGGCAACCACGACGAGTTCCTGCGCGATTATTACGGCAACCATTTCGGTGGTGTCGAAGTGGTCGAGCGGGTTGTCCACGAAACCGCCGACGGCCGCCGCTATCTCGTCATCCACGGCGATGTCTTCGACGTGGTGGTGCGCCATGCCCGCTGGCTGGCCCTGCTCGGCGACTGGGCCTATGTCACCGCGCTGGCGCTGAACACCCACCTCAACGTGCTGCGCCGGCGTCTCGGCCTGACCTATTGGTCGCTCTCGGCCTGGGCCAAGCTGAAGGTCAAGAACGCGGTCAACTATATCGGCGAGTTCGAGGCGTCGCTGGCCGGCGAGGCGGGTCGCGCCGGGGTGGACGGCGTGATCTGCGGCCATATCCACCATGCCACCATGCGCTCCATCGGCGGGGTTCATTACGTCAATACCGGCGACTGGGTGGAAAGTTGCACGGCTTTGGTCGAGCATCAGGACGGTCGGCTCGAAATCATCCGCTGGACGCGCGCGCTGGCGGTGGAAGCCGACGACGACATGCGCGAGCCTTCGGCGGCCGTGGCTGCCTAATGCGGGACATTCTATGCGCGTTCTGATCGCAACCGACGCCTGGCACCCGCAGGTCAATGGCGTGGTGCGCACCTTCGAGCGTATCGCCGAGCGGGCGGAGGACTTCGGAGCGACGCTCGATTTCCTCACCCCCGACCGCTTTCCGGGAATACCCATGCCGGGCTATCCTGAAATCCGGCTGGCCTTCACCGGCGCGCGCGCGGTGCGGCGCCACATCGACCGCCTGCAGCCGGACCACATCCACATCGCCACCGAAGGACCGATCGGCCTTGCCGCCCGGCGGGTCTGCCTCAATGCGGGGCGGCCGTTCACGACCAGCTACCACACGCGCTTTCCCGAATATCTGCGCGCCCGGGCGCCGGTGCCGGTAAGTCTGTCCTATGCCTATCTTCGCCGCTTCCACAATGCCGGGCAGGGGACGCTGGTGGCCACCGCCTCGCTCATCAAGGAACTGGAGGGCCACGGCTTCCGCAACCTGCATCTGTGGACGCGCGGCGTGGATTCCGACCTCTTCCGCCCGCGCGCGGAAAGCGTACTCGACCTGCCGCGCCCGATCTTCCTCTCGGTCGGCCGGGTGGCGGTGGAGAAGAATATCGAAGCCTTCCTGTCCCTCGATCTGCCGGGCTCCAAGGTGGTGGTGGGTGAAGGACCGGCGCGCGCGAGCCTGGAGAAGCGTTTTCCGGACGTGCATTTCCTCGGCCAGCACACCGGCGAGGATCTGGCGCAGCTCTATTCCTCGGCCGATGTCTTCGTCTTTCCCAGCCGCACCGACACGTTCGGGATCGTCATCCTCGAGGCGCTGGCGAGCGGGCTTCCCGTGGCGGCCTATCCCGTCACCGGCCCGCTGGACGTGATCGGCGACAGTGGAGCGGGAGCGCTGGATGAAAATCTTGGCGTCGCCGCCATGCGGGCCCTGGCCTGCTCGCGCGAGGAGGCGCGGGCACTGGCGCTGACGCACAGCTGGTCGGAATGCGCGCGCATCTTCTTTGCGCAGATCGGCTCGGTCTACGCCCTGCCGACGCCGCGCGGCCAGCGTCGCGCCCAGGTGAAACACGCTCAGGCGAAATAGACCGACTTTTCCTCGAAGCTGAGCGCGTCGATCTCGGCAATCCTCGGCACTGCAGCGGGCTTGCGGGCAAACACCCAGCGCGGTTCGCCGTCTATTTCCTGGATGGTCCTGGCGACCGGCGGGCTGGTGAAGCTCTCGTCTTCGTCGGCATCGCCGGCAGGACCATCGGCGGCCGCTGCCGGCTGCTCGACCTGTTCGGGTTTATCCTCGACAGGCTCGATCGCCCCTGCAGCCATCTCCTCCTGGGCATCAGGCTCTGTCGGCGCTTCAGCTGTTATGGCTGCAAGCGCCTCGATCTCGGCCAGCGCTTCGGCAGCGGACGCATGCGCCTCGGCCCCAGCATCCGGTGTCAGGGCTTCCGCCTGTGCCGCCGGTGCGGCATCCTCTGCCTCGTGTTCCGGTTCATCCGTGAGGGCCGCGCTCTCGGTGTCTTCCGAAACGAAAAGGTCGAAATCGGACTCCGCAGCGCCGTAGGGCTCGACCGCCGCGATAGCTTCCGCCCCGGCGACCGGAGTTGGTTCCGGATCAGGCGCGCCCCGGACGCTTGCCTGGACGACCGGCGGTTCGGCAAAAAGTTCGTCTTCGGCCGCGTCGTTCGGGAT
>Ga0182743_1002402_pt1 | contig 16451 bp, 14 predicted proteins | sample eDN3rd30CKraftOP_FD_128522 | JGI IMG/M metagenome (GOLD analysis project Ga0182743, IMG submission 128522) | Enriched Organic Plus compost microbial communities from Emeryville, California, USA - eDNA 3rd pass 30_C Kraft OP (version 2) (version 2) ... | reverse complement strand
GAAACGGCGACAACGCCATGGCCGCCCTCCGGTTCCGCTTCGCTCCACCTACGGCCAGCCATGGCGTCGGAGGCAACAATGCACTAACAATCAAACCGGACCACTCGGTGGGGGCCGATCAGTAGGACTGGACAACAACGGCCGAACACATCGTTCATCGTGTCACAGTGCTATGTCAGCACTGACTCCCAAGCCCAATGCACTTTCAATCCAAGTACAATCTGCTGTCTTTTTACGACTCGCAGAACTTGATGCGCATAAGAGAGCAGGGAGCCTTCTTCATTACAAGTTTGTTAACTACTCCCACAAACACGGAACTATACGGATTTACCCTGAGATTCACCTCCGAATCGCTTGACATGCGCAAAAATTACATATCTTGAAATTTAAATTTCCGATATTTAGAATTTTAATTCCTATTAACTATATGATATTTTCAATAGCGCATTTCTTGCTTCTTCCGTATCATTAAATTGTGTTTCAACTCGAAACAGGGAACGGCAGAAAGTTAACATGGCAATTAATTTTATTCCGCGAATTATGCCGTAACGATCTACCGCTCCAAAATTTTCCAATCCTTTTAATTACCTGAAAATATTATAAATATCCCACATCACGATGAAGAAGCAGCACCTGACCATCCGCGTTTCAGCCATATAACGGTCAGTCCGAGGCAGTTTTTCCCGCCCTCACCAAGGCAGTTCGTAGAGAGTTATGATGCCTGTTCTTCCCTAAACGGGACACATTCTTACCCTCATGAGACGTATATCCGAACCCTCATGAGCGCGACCGAGTATCTCTCGTCCAACTGGACCGCTCGTTGGAAGCAAACCAAACATCGGGCCCCGCCACTGAAATCTGATTGGCGATCGTGTTGGAGGAGGGTGCTGATCGCTGATGGGATTTTACGCTGCGCATAATGGGCAGGCGACGCATAATGGGCAGGCGATAAGTTACCTTTGATAAGCTGATGATTTGCAGCCTGGCGGATGCTTTAGAAGCAGCGCTCCCAAAGCGGACAATCGTCGAGGGGAGAGGGTAAGCTCAACCTCGCAGATGCGGAACGATCCGGCACTTGCAGCCGAACCTCTCCCCATCTCGTAATAAGCGTCCCTCCGGCTCCGCTCAGAGGGGGCGCAACGGGTTTTCGTTGTCGCGGCATGTGTCGCAATATTTTACACATCAGTGCGTAGGAAAGCCGCCATTTGAGCCGAAATGGCTGAAAACCGCAATTGGCACGAAGGTTGCTTTAAGACAGACAACTTCTGGGAGGTCGTTATGAATTTACGTGCCAAGCTTCTGTTATCGTCCCTCGCTGCGAGCGCGCTCATCGCCAGCGCGCCGGCCTATGCCGATACGATCACGCTCGATTCCAACTCGATCGGCAATTCGTACACGTTCAACTACAACGGGTTCTCCGGCGCCAACTCGCCGTCGATCGACGGGTTGACGGCGTCGACCACGTTCACGTTGACGGGGATTTCGGGGAACCAGTACACCTTCGATTATTCCGTCACGAACACCACCAGCGACCCGGTCAATTCGCGGATATCATCGTTCGGTTTCAACACCGATCCGAATATCACGGGGGCTTCCTCCACCGGTGCGTTCGCCTACACCACGGTGGGCAGCAGCTACCCCAACGGGATCGGCTCGATCGACGTGTGCTTCAAGGACGCCTCGACCGGATCTTGCGCAGGCGGCGGCAGCGGCGGCATCACCGATGGCCTGACCGGTGCGGGGACATTCATCCTCACGTTCGCCAACGCCTTGTCCAACGTCACGCTGGGTGATTTCTACGTGCGTTACCAGTCGGTCTCGGGCGCAGGCAATGTGTCCTCGGCCAGCGGCATCGGCAGCCTGACCAGCTCGACCAGTTCCTCCAGCTCGGGCGGCGAAGTGCCGGAACCGGGCGTGCTCGGCCTCCTCGGTGGCGGGCTCATCGCTCTCGGTCTGATGACCCGGCGCAAGCGCAAGGTGGCGGCTGCCGCCTAACCACGATTCTTGAGGGCGCGCTCGACTTCGGAAAGGTGCGCCCCGATCGTCCGGTTCTGAGGCGCGATTTCCGCCGCCTTGCGCAGAAAACGCTGCGCTTCAGCCGGATTCTTCCCAGCCTTGAATGTCGCCCAGCCCATCGTGTCGAGCACCGAAGGGTTGTTGGGCGCCTGTTCCACCGCACGCTTGGCGAAGCCCAAAGCCTTGTCATGGTTGCCCAGCATCAGATGGGCATAGGCGGCATTGTTAAGCACCACGACATTCCGGCCATCGGTGTTGCCGAGTATCCGATCGTAAGCAACCACCGCCTTCGCCCAGTTGCCCTGGCGCATGGCACTGTCCGCCTCGGCCAGATCGGCTGCGAGCGCCCGGACCGCAGGCTGCGAAGCACGCTTTCGATATTCTTCCGCGGATGCATCCCCGGCGGCCGTGGCAATCTTCGCCATCAGCTGCAATTCTTCGGGCCGCGCTTCGACGCTCTTGGCCACCGGGCGGAAAGTGGCAAACGCCCCCTTTGCATCGCCCGCTGCCAACTGCGCTTCCGCCAGCAATCTCTGTGCCATCCGGTTGCCGGGTTGCACCCGCGCGATCGGTCCGATCTGCGCGATTGCCTGCTCCACCTGCCCCAGATGAAGCAAGGCTTCGCCATAGAGCAGCCGGGCGCGGTCATAACGCGGCAAATCTGCTTCGGCCGCCTGCATCAGCGTGCGCACTTTGCCCCAGTCCTTGCGCGCGGCGGCGCCGCGCACCTGAAGATAAGTCAATTCGGGGTTTCTGACACCGGCTTTGGTCAGTTCGGCAAGCTGCGTTTCCATTTCAGCGGTTCGCCCCAGATCGCCGAGAATACCCGCCTGACCGATCTTGGCCGCAACACTGGTGGGATAGCTTTTCGCCGCCTGCTCATAGCGCTTGAGCGCAAGTCCGAGATCGCCCCGCACCGCAGCCACCTGCCCGCCGACCAATAGCGAATCCAGCCCATCGGGCGCAGCCTTGAGCGCACGATTGCTCATGTCCAGCGCCGCGCCGATATCCCCTTCGACAAGCTGGAACCGGGCATAGTCAGCAAAGGCGCGCGCATTGCCGCCCGCAGCCACTGCCTGCCGGAACTGCTCCCGCGCCCCATCGAGATTGCGTTCTTGCAGGAAGGCAAGCGCGCGCAACCGGAAGGCTTCGGCAGACTGGCTGGCGGCAACGAATTGCCTCGCTTGGGCCGGGGCCTGGCGCAGAAGCGCGGCCTCTGCCGCCAGTTCGGCCAATTCCCCCTGCGGGGGCTTTCCGGCCGCCAGCGTCGCAAGCGCGATACTGGCCCCTTCGCCATCTCCCAGCGCCAACGCTGTTTTCACGCGCAAGAGCGATATCTCGCGATTGCCAGGGGCTCCCTCAGCCGCTTCCGCCAGATGCAGCCGGGCCACGGCATAGTCGTGGGCGGCATAAGCCTCTTTCGCTTTGGTCAGCAGTTCATCGGGCGAAGGGCTGCAGGATGCCGAAGCCAGCAGGGCAGGCATGAGATATATCCATTTCATGATGCAGCTCTACCTTTCTTCCCCTAATTTTCCACTAACCAAAGCCTGTTCGGACAGGAAACCTATCCATTTCCCCTATCATGACAATCCATGTAGGATAGGCTGATCGCAGGTGAAGCCATCCATGGCGTTATGTAAATCGATGGGCGTGGCAGATCGATCAAAGCGCAACGACTGCCCCGAAGATCGCACCGGTTGCAAGGATCGCCGGTGTCACCCACGCGCCCTTCAAGCGCCATGCCGCCAACAAAGCGAGGGCGAAGAGGATCACCACCGAAATCGGCGCGGATATGCGCAGCCAAGCCGCCTCGCCCAATTGCAGCAACGTCGCACCGATAATACCCACGACGGCCGCCGCCATGCCCTCCAGCGCCCGCTGAAGCGCGGGATGATCCACGATGGCCTCCAACCGCTCATAGAATATGAGCGAGAAAGCGAAGGCGGGCAGGAACATGCCGGCGGTGATCGCGAGCGCACCGGGTAGCCCACCGGCAACATAGCCGACGAAAGTGGCAAAGATCACAAGGGGGGCCGGCAAAATTCCCGCCAGTGCGATCCCATCCAGAAAAGTTCCGTCGCCCAACCAGCCCCGCCCCACGGTGTCAGCGCGGACATAGGGAATTGCGGTGTACGCGCCGCCAAAGGTCAGCAGCCCACCCTTCAGGCCAGCGATGAAGAGAGCAAGGACCGTCGACGGCTCATGGGCGCTAATCAGCACCACTTGCTCGCTTGGGGCGAGGTGGAAATAGACGATTAAGCCTGCGCCGCCCGCAGCGACCGCCGCGGACAGCAAAGGCTTGCCCGCGAATGCGTAGATCGCGCCGCCAAGGACCAGTGGCACCCAAAATGGCGTATCCGTGACTGTCGCCAGCGCGCTACCAAGCGCGATTGCCCAGGTCAGCCGATCCATCAGGATATGTTCGCCGATACGGCAGACGGCCCGCAGGATGATCGCAAGCACGGCGATCTGGATACCGAGAAGCGGCCCACCCCACAGCGCGTGTCCCGCAATCCAGGTGACATAGATCCACCCGGCGAGGAGCATCAGCACCAGGCCGGGCAGCATGAAACCCAACCCTGCCAGAAGCCCGCCGATGCGGCCCCGGGCGATCATGCCAAAGTGAACGCACAATTCATGCGCTTCAGGTCCAGGCAGCACCTGCAGCACCGCGAGCAGCCTGTTGAACCGTGAGCGGTCAATCCACTGTTCTTCTTCCACAAGTGCCTGACGCAGCATGGCGATCTGAGCCACAGGTCCGCCAAAGGCGAGAAACCCGAAACGCAGGAATTTGAGAAAAAGGGCGGAGAGACTGATGGCCGGAACACGGCTGTTAGCGGCGATATAATCCATAAACGCTCCTTGGCCGCAGCGCGGCGAATGGAGCGGACTTGGACGGATGCCGTCTGATCGGGCGTCCGCATATGCCCGGCGAGTAAGCTATCGTGCATTACAGACGCCGCGTCAATGACGACGTGCCACGACATTCTGGCTATCGCGTTTGCCCCAACGCTAAAAAAGCAATCGTGAAGAGCGCGTGAAGATCGATCTGGCCCTCAGCCGATCTTCCCCGGCCGACGCACCACCCGAACCTTGCCACTGGCGCCGCCGCCACAGAAAAAACGGTCGCCACCATCCGCCTCCAGGCCCGAAACACCGATTCCGGGAGGCATGTCGAGGCGTTGAAGCACCTCGCCGTTCTCCGGATCTATGCGGCGGATGTCGCTGGCATCCTCTTCCCAGGTGCCGTGCCAAAGCTCACCGTCAACCCAGCTCACACCGGTGACGAAGCGATCGGACACGATGGTGCGCAGCACCGCACCCGTCGCTGGATCGATTTGATGAATTTTGCGGTCGCGGTGCTGCCCTACCCAAAGCGATCCTTCCGCCCAGGCGAGGCCCGAAGCCCCACCCCCGCCGGGCGTTGCGATGATGGCGAGCACTTCGCCGGTTTCCCGGTCGATCTTGCGGATCACGGCCTCGGCGATCTGGTAAAGATGGATGCCGTCGAAGGCGGTGCCCGCATGCGCAGGCACCTCGATCGCGCCGGTGATTGTCCCACTGTCGGGATCAAGTGCATTCACCCGGTCCCCGGACGCAAACCAGACGCGTTCACCGTCGTAGCTGACCCCGTGGATGCTCTCCAGGCTGGGAAAGGGGCCGTACTCGCGAAGGATTTCGGCTGCGGAATGTCTCACAATGCGTACTCCTTACCATGAAAGGGGGATCGTCACCCTTTGAGGATGAGGAAGCTAACCAGTTGGCAACGGGGCCGGGAGTAACAAGCTTGTCGGGAAACCGGGCACCTGACGCATCGTCCAGCGGCAGGCGCGGCCCCGACCGAAGGAATCGGCCCTGCCTGCCGAAGCAAGCTCTTTCAGCGCGCGCTGGATGGTACGCGAACTGACATCCAGCGCCAGCGCCAGCGCCGAACTGGACCAGGCCTCCCCATCGGCGAGCAGCGCGAGGACATTGGCGTGCTCGTCCTCCTGCGGCGGCGCCAGCACGGCCACAGGGCGCGCACCGCTGGGTTGAAGCACAAAGCCGCTTTCCGTTGCGAGCACGTTCGCGAGCGGGCCCAATTCGAATCGCAGCCGGCCGATTTCGACGCGCAGACGCGCGCGATGAGTTTCATCCACCTGGCGTGCGCGGAAAGCACGCGCGAGGAGAATCTCGCGCGAAACATCGCCGGGCCATGCCTCAGCAAGCGCGCGTACCAGTGCGAACAATACCGGACGGCGAGACAGAGGAACGACTTCCCCGTTTGCGCGGACGAGGCCCCGTAGCGCATCGACAACAAGCGTGTCCGAAGCGATCAGGGCCTCAACCTCGTCCAACCCGAGCAGCCGCTCCTCGCTTCGCGTCAGCAACCGCGCGGCTGGCGCCTCGAATGCCCGCGCCGCACGCTCTACTTCTGCCACGAGCATTGCGATGCCAGTCTGCTCGGCTGCCAGCGCCGCCTTGCCAAGCGCGGCTCGGGCGGGCTCCGCCTCGATCCGCCGGATTGCGATGCCGGCGGCAACCAGCCATGCGCCGGCCCGCGAAGCAGGCCGGAGTGCGGCAGGCTCCAGCGCTTCGAGGATCGCCTGCGCTTGGTCGAGCTGTCCGATCAGAAGAAGCCGCCGCGCCTGCAGATAGCCGGCATGCGCCTCATTGGCACGGTCGCCGTGTTGGCCCAGCGTCGCCCGCGCATCCTCAAGATCGTGCATTGGCTCGCGGATGTCGCGCAGGACCAGCGCAATCTCGGCCTCGGCGACACGGCAACGCGCCCGGGCCGTCGCTTCACGCGGACCGAAAGCGCGCGCGGCGCGGCGCAGGAGTTGTCTAGCAGTGTTCAGATCGCCCAGTTGCGCCATCGCCGTGCCGCGCAGCGCGACTGCCGGCGGATCCTCACGCAGCGCGACGTGCTTCAGAGCAGTGAGCGGATCGCCTTCCATGAGCGACCGGGCGGCTGCAGTGATCAGTGAGTCCATCGAAATCCCGCCACACTTGTAACTCTCACCCGTCCGGTACTGTCCCTTAGGCTTCGGATCGACTCAAGGACAGGCGGAGCATGACGATGACGGACACTGCAAACAAGGCGCATGACAAGGCCCGCTGGCTCGGCCTGGCAGCGTCGCCGACATTCGCGCTGATGGCGCTGATCGCCATACTTGACACACCACGGCCGGCGCTATGCGCGGCAAGCGGTCTCATGCTTCCGATCGACGGTATGATCGTGATGTACGTCCTTATGAGCCTTTTTCACTTGCCGCCGTGGCTGAAGCTTACCGGCCGCGGTTGACCATCCAGCAGAGGAGAATGATCATGCAACATCAGATAGTATCCCGCGACGAATGGCTGATCGCGCGTAAAGCGCTGTTCGACAAGGAACGCGCCATGACCCATGCACTTGACGAATTGCGCGCCGAGCGGCGGCAATTGCCGTGGGTCCGGATCGACAAGCCCTATGTCTTCCAGGGGCCGGACGGCGCGCTCACCTTAGGCAATCTTTTCGCGGGTCGCAGTCAGCTCGCGATCTATCACTTCATGTTGACACCGGGCTCGGACCACCTGTGCGAAGGGTGCTCCTACACGATGGATCACGCCGATGCGGCCCGACAGCATTTCGAACATGCCGATCTCAGCTTTGCCGCCATTTCCCGTGCACCGATCGAACAGATTCAGGCCGTCAAGGCGCGGATGGGCTGGACCTTTCCCTGGGTGAGTTCGGGTGAGAGTGCCTTCAACTACGATTTCGGCGTATCGTTTACAAAAGAGGACCGTGAGACCGGACGTGCGCTCTACAACTTCGGTCTGACAACGATCCAGCGCGCCTCCGACATGTTCGGCCTCAGCGTTTTCGTGAAAGACGAGCGCGGCGACATCTTCCACAGCTACTCGACCTATCATCGCGGCACTGAGCTACTCATGGGCGCGTTCAACTGGCTCGATCTGACACCCAAGGGCCGGAACGAAACCGATGGCACCATGAGCTGGGTCAAGCTTCACGACGAGTATTGAGTTGTATCGCTCAATTGCATGAAGACGGCTCCGAACGGGCGGCAGCGTTCACGAGTTGCCGCTCGATATGCAAACGGCGACAATGTTACGGCTGCCACCGCCGAGCTTCTCAAGCACCGAATGCCACTCGTAGGCTCTTGCCCTTCTCTCTCCACCCCTGAGACGCGAATCCGTCACGGACCTATTGTGAGTGAGTAAACACTAAAAATAATGTGCAAGCCATGACATCTGCCTGATCGACATGGCAAAGACTCCAATTAAGATTATGAATTTCAAACACTTGCCTGCGCACAAGCCTTTCAGAATCAAGCTTTGGGCACAACTGAAACCCCATTGACTCCAATAAAAGAAACAGTACCGTAGCATTTACGGTGATCATCGATAGCGCGTGGAGTTTGTGCTGCCAGGCAGCGCCTGTTGGCGGCTGCTTGGCGGTGCGGCCACCCACGTAGATGGCAGATCACGAGAAAAAAGCATCGGGAGGAATGGGATTGTGAGAAAGGCAGCATTTCTGCGTGGATCGAGCGCACTGATGTGGGCAGTCGGCGGGATGTGGGGACAATATGCTTTTGCGCAGGAGAACAGCGGTGCGCAAGCCAGCTCTGGCATTGCTGACATTGTCGTTACAGCCAATCGCCGTGAAGAAAACGCCCAAACTGTGCCAGTGGCGGTGACGGCCGTATCGGGTGAACAAATCCGCGAGCTTGGCATTTCAAACGCAGCGGACCTGAACGGCAAGGTTCCTTCGGTATTCGTGACCTCGGGCGGTAATCAGAGAAACGTTGAAGTCGTTGTTATTCGGGGACAAGGGCAGACTTACCTCTCGCCTGTCGGCGTGGTGAACTATTTCAACGATGTGCCTTTGATACAGGGTGGCATCACCGCCATTCAAGGCGCCCCCGGAATGTTTTTCGATCTGGAATCGATGCAGGTGCTGCGCGGTCCGCAGGGCACATTGTTCGGACGCAACACCACAGGTGGTGCGGTTCTTCTCGGACCCAAGAAGCCGACAAGCGAATTTGACGGCTACGTGCAGGGGCAGATCGGAAACTACAAGGATCGTGAATTTGAGGGGGCGATCAATCTGCCTCTCATCGATGACAAATTGATGATTCGTGCGGCGTTCAAGAAAGTCGATCGTGACGGGTATACCAAGGATGCCGGCCCCCAGGCATTCGGGCTATCCAAGCTTTGTGCGCCGCCTGCGATCGGTTCCGCAGGGGGATGCGCGGTAAGCGATGGCTTTGCCGGCAAGGACTATGACGACCGGCATTACTGGCATGCTCGGATCGGCATATTGGCCCGGCCGACTGAAACCATCGAAAACTATCTCGTCGCCTATTATGCCAAGTCCCACGACAACGGATCGGGGTTTGTCGTCAACGATTTCCGGATGAATGCCACTGGCAATCCCTACGATGTAAGCGTGGCAACGATCGCTGCGATGAACGTCTATAATGTCAACAATCCAACGAGTCCGATCGGATTTGATGCGGCAGGTATCTATACCGCCAACCAGTTGGCACTGCAAATCTTGAACCGGCAGAAGGCGCTGGGACCGCGTAAGACCGCTGTCAACGGTGATACGTTTGAACGAACCAAGTCATGGGGCATTATCAACACGTTGAGCGTGGATTTGTCCGATACGATGCTGATCAAGAGCATTACCGGCTACCAACGGCTCAAACAGAATTTCAACTGGGATCTGGATGGATCGATCCTGCCTATTCTAGCCATGACAGAGCCATTCACAACGGGCGCTGCCAGTGCAGAGGCGCCAGAATGGCTTGTGGGCCGCCCCGGCGATCCGGTCAAAATTGCCGATACGAGCCTGTTTACGCAGGAACTGCAGCTTCAAGGCTCAGCGCTGGACAGAAAACTGCAGTATGTCGTCGGCGGCTTTTACAGCAAACAAAAGCCCCAGGGCTTGCAGGCCACGGGGTCGTTCAACGCGGGTAGCCCCAATCCCGGAACATTCTACGCGATCACCACCAAGGCCAAGGCGCTTTTTGCGCAAGCAACACTCGATTTCGGTGCGTTCACTCCGGCTCTCGATGGCCTCCGACTCACTGGCGGCATCCGCCGAACATGGGATGAACTGGATGGTTCACGTTATGCTTCCAATTTCGTTCTCGATCCCGTGGTACTGCATGAAAAGCTGAAATCGCGCGCTACCACATGGACTGTCGGGCTCGATTATCAAGCGAGCAGCGGGCTGCTGGTCTATGGCAAAATCGCGCGCGGCTATAAGGCAGGCGCGTTTAACTACTCAGGCGCGGATATTCGCCAGATTACCGCCGATCCCGAATATGTCACCAGCTATGAATTGGGCTTCAAATCCGATTTCGATGTCGGTGCGATGCCTGTCAGGCTGAATGCGAACGTGTTCCATGTCGATTATAAAGACATCCAGAGAGCTGCCGGACTGAATACGCCCAATGGATGCGGCACTCCGGCGGCATCGCCGCGATGCGCGCTCCTCGGCAATACGACTGGCCTCGATCAGGGGGCAGTGACTTTCAACGCGGACAAGGCACAAATGCGCGGCCTCGAAGTGGAAATGATTCTCCAGCCAGTTGAAGGCCTGCGTCTATCGGGAAGCTATTCCTATATCGACGCCAAGTACAAGAAGTTCATCCAGAACATTACCGGCAGCGGTCTCGAAACCCGGATCGATACCTGTAATGGCGAAGCCCAGTTGATCTATGGTGTTGCCACCCCGCTGGATTTTTCCTGCATCCCCTTCCAGCTTACGCCCAAGAACCTCGTCAATCTCAATGCGCGCTACGAACTTCCGCTGGGTGAGGCTGTGGGGACGCTGGTCCTTGGTGCGAACTACAGCTGGGTAGACAAGATCTACAACAGCGCAACAACGACGCCACGGGATGATATCCATGCCTGGATGGATGCCTACGGAAAACTCGATCTGTCGCTGGAGTGGCAAAGCATCATGGGTTCCAACTTCGATCTGCGCGTGTTCGGGACCAACGTGACAGACAAGGTCTATCGCACCAATGCCTATATCGGATTGCGCGGCGCATCTGGTTTCACCCAATCGCTCTACGGAGAGCCGCGTATGTATGGGGCGTCACTCCGTTATCGTTTCGGCGCAAGCGCCAACTAACGCGTGAGCTTTCGTTTGCTTTAGCCAATATTCCGAAATCGAAGGGACACGATATGACAGCTATCTCAAAAACCAAGTTCGGCTTTACCAAACTGATCGTCAATGATGAGGAGGCGATGGCCGATTACTACTGCAATGTGTACGGCCTCAATAAGATCCAACGCGTACAAACCGACGATAGCGGAGCAGGCGGCGCCATTCGTGAGGTCATTCTCGGGCATGGGGATACCATGGCGGGAGAAACGCTTGTCATGTTCAAGTTCCTCAACCGCACCCCTCCGGTAGAGCAGGAAGTGATCCTGGGCTTTATCACGGATGATCTGGATGCCTTGGCCCAGCGCGTCATCGACCACGGAGGCAAGCACGTGGATGCTGTCAAGAGCATGCCTGAGCACGGCGTGCGGGTGCTATTCACCACCGATCCGGAAGGCCGCTTGAGCGAGAATGTGGAGCTCATTGCCTCCTGATACGGGCCTTTTGCCGCCTTGCGCAGATGACAGATTTGCCTTAATAGAACATATACGTATCATTTAATGAAGTGTTGCGGCAGGCCGAGCCCACCTGCGGAAGACAGATTCTATGAAACCCGGCTCGGTCCTTGCCCGCACATACGGCTTCAAGCCCGAAGGAGAGACATTGTGAACAGCGCATCCTTTTTCCGGCCCGTGTCACCACCTCGCATTATCGAAGGTGCTTTCACCGAAGATCAGCATCAACGTATGTTGGACGTCGTGCGTCAAAATGGCCCGTGGTCGTTGATCCTCGCCCAGCACTTCAAATCTCCTGATGAGGTGGTCGCCACTACCTCGGGGGCAGTGCCCGAGGGCTTCACCCCCACTTGGGACATGTTCCTTTCGCCGGTATTTCGCGGCTATTTTGCCAAGGCCAGCACGGTCCTCCATCCCGAGATCGAGGATTGTTTCTTCAACAAGACATTTCTCGATCTGGTGCGCACCTATTGGAAAGCGGACTATGCCACTCCCGAGAACATGCTCTTCAACATTCAGGGGCCATGCCAGGGTGGAGCCAATCCGCATCTCGACGCCACACGCTACCGCGGCATCTCGATGCACAATTCGCCGGTCTGGCTGATGAACACCATGACCAAGACCGGCCTGTTCGAACACTGGCGCGCCAAGAAGGCGCAGGTCATCACCTGGTACTACAAGGGCAAAGTCGGCGGCGGCTTCACCTGCTGGCCCAACGGGCCGCAGGCCGAACCGCATCAGATCAAAGCGCCCATGTGGGGCCGCGCGGTGGTGGTCGAAAACGAAATGATGTTCCACACCGCCGAATCCAACGGGCCTGCCGCCATGCGCCACCCCCAAGGGCTGGCAATCAATTCGCTTATGGCTCCCGATCCCGCTGTGGCGGGCGGATGGCAGATCACGACTGACGGGGTCGCGATACAGCAAATTCCGGAAGAAGAGTTTCGCTTTCTGATCCACTGGGGAGCCGACATCTATACCGATTATGCCGAACTCAAAGTGGCTTTGGATCATACAGATGATCTCACCCACGAGCAGGTGTTCGATATGATTATCGCTGACCTGCGCAAGCGTGGGGAAACTTTCGAGGTGCCGAGCGATCCGCTGACCGACCAGAAGTTCATTGGCTTGCTCACGAGAATTTATGACCCCGGCCAACCGGCGATCTTCCCACCCGAACCGGAAGAGGCAATAGCCGCCTGATTTGTTGCCTGGTGGCGCAATAGTGTCATCAGGCGATGAAAATCACGTTTCCCACATGGCACTCAGGGGCAGGGCGAGAGACAACCCACGCCTGCGCAGTTTTGCTATCCATCACCCCTGCATGCCCTTAAAAGAAGGCCATGGCTGACGATACGACCACAACGCTGCTACCGAAGCGGGGGCGCCCAAGCCTCGCCCGAGCCAAGGCTATCGACCGTATAATCATAGAACAGGCACGGGGGATGTTTTTTACCGAGGGTTTCGATGCCGTCTCGATGGAGCAGGTCGCCAATGGGGCGGGCATCTCCAAAGTCACCCTCTATGCGCGCCATCCGTCGAAAGAAGACCTGTTTACCGCAGTCGTGCTCGATATGATCGGTCAATGGGCGCAGGAAGCATCCCGGTTCGACCATCTCCTGACTGCCGATATCGCGCAGCGTCTGCGTCACCATGCGCATCTGATGGTGAAATCCCTGAGCCAACCGGAAGTCATCGCCTTCCAGCGCGTTTTGCTTGGAATGCAGCACCGGTTTCCACAATTGGCTGACGCTGTGGCTGATGCGGGATATCGCTACATGGTCAATATCATGCGGCAGGATATTCTCGATGCTGCCGAGCGCGACGGCATCCCCGTCAAGGATGCCGACGGTGTCGCCCGGATGATCGTGGTATCCATCGGCGGCTACCAGTTATACGAAGTGCCGAATGGCAAGCTGACCCGTGAAGAATTGCTCGCCCACGCCGATCGGACAATTGAACTTGCTATGGCAGCAAGGGCAAACTGGTGAGCCCTGCCCCCTTTATCTGTTGCTATTCGTAGATCCAGATCTGAATGATCAGCTGCTATGAGGCTTGTCCTTGTAGATCGCGTCGATCATGACGGTTTTCAGCTCAACGCCCTAAAATTTTCTGTTCATTCGGGTGCGAAATCATAGCTGAAGTGGTCTGGGCGGTTTCAAAGGCGAAGGTCGAGATAGCTGCCCTTCGCCAGGGTTCGTACATTTGTCGCTTTGGCATTTACAGCCTAGACTGACGCCATGATCGCTCGCAACAACCGGCCAGTCATCATCGTTGGGGGCGGTCCGGCCGGTATGATGGCCGGGCTGTTGTTTGCGCGTGCAGGCGTGCAGACCGTAGTCTTGGAGAAACATCGGGACTTTCTCCGGGATTTTCGGGGAGACACCGTTCACCCGTCGACACTGGATATCTTCAGCGAACTCGGCCTTCTCGACGCTCTCCTCGCGCGCGAACACGATAAGGTGGAGGTTATCGGTGCGGTCATCGGCGGCCAGGAATATCGGATCGCGGACTTCAAGCGATTGCCTGGCCGAGCGCGCTTCATCGCTATGATGCCGCAATGGCACTTCCTCGATTTCGTGGCCGAGCAGGCGCGGTTATTCCCCGCCTTCTCCCTGCGCATGCAAACGGAAGTGGTCGGGCTGATCGAGGGTGCAGAGCGGGTCGAGGGCGTCCGGCTCGCCAGTGGCGAGATGCTGGAAGGCGCATTGGTCATCGCCGCCGACGGACGCGGCTCGATTCTGCGCAAGGCCGCCGGGCTGCCGCAAAAGGATCTGGGCGCTCCGATCGACGTGCTCGGTGCTGTCAGTCGGATGGTAACTTGTCTCCGATTGGCGCGTCTCGGCAAGCCCGGGAATCTCTCAGGCCACGAGATTCTGCCACTCCGCCAGCGCGGCGGAGCGGCGTTCCTTGTATGTCTGTCGATCAACGAGGTGGCGTTCGGAGTTGAAGTGATTGTGCAGGCTGGCGTGAACGGAAGCGAATTTCTGCAGCGACTTCATCTGCCGGAACCGCAGCATCGCCCGCTCCCGTCGTCGGAACGAAAGGTGGGAATTCTCAGCCCGGTTGTTCAGCCAGCGGCCAATCTCCTGCTTCGCCCGATTGCCGATGTCATCCATAGCCGCCCCGTAGGAGCGCAGCCCATCGGTGACGATCGCCTCAGGCGAACCGTGACGCTTCAACGCCTTCTTCATAAACCGCAGCGCCGCTGGCTTGTCGCGCGTTTTAGTCACGTAGCTTTCGAGAATTTCGCCCTCGTGATCGACCGCACGCCACAGGTAATGCGTCTCGCCGTTGATCTTCACGTAGACCTCATCGAGATTCCATTTCCAATGGCGGAAACCGCGCATTCGGCTCACACGTTGCCGCCGAATATCGGCCGCAAACATCGGGCCAAAACGATTCCACCACAGCCGCACCGTCTCGTGGCAGACGTCAATGCCGCGTTCGAACAGCAGATCCTCCACGTTCCGAAGCGACAGCGGGAAACGCACATACATCAGCACGACAAGGCGGATCACCTCGGGCGACGAGTGAAATCCACGAAATGGGCTCGGCGGCTTGGCTCTCGATTTGCGGCTCATTCTCCGCTTGTATCATGGCTTGCTGCCCGATGCCCCATCCGTCTGACAACACCCGCGTGACCCATGTCATGTGGAGACCAGTGATGGGGGTGGGTGGCGGGCCGAAGCCGATGAAGCCGAGAACTACGTCTACGCTATAGCCCTCCAAAATGACGCCTAAAAATCGGCCGGGCCCGCTGAAATCACAGCGGGTTCCGACCGCTTCCTCTTCATTCGTGGATTTGGGCGGACCCCACGCTAAAGCGCCGAAGCTTTGTCACCGGCGGCCCTCCGAATCCTTGCGGCGCAATGTGGAAGCGCGTTCGCCTCCAGGCCGGCGCGGGTGTCGCCGCGTGGTGCGGCACCCAACATTTGGTGCAGATGCGTGCCTCGCACTGCTGGCGACGTGCCGTCATCCAGTGCTGCGTCGATGGCGCGAATTGTGCGCTTTCTGACCGACCCCCGTCACCCAGGAGTCGATCTGGATTGCACATATTATGAAAATATTTCGAGAATATGTTGACTGTACCCGCAGCCTACGACACATATATCGCATGAGAGCAACATATTCAGGCGATTCACGCATGACGGCTGACGAGAACAAGCGCGCAAAGTTTCGCGAGCTGGCCGAAAAGCGGACCAACAAGGCGCTTGAGGCGGTTCGGCTCATTGGCAACCTCTCGAACCGTCAAACCTATGTCTATGAGGAAGCGGAAGTCCGGAAGATCGTGAAGGCGCTGCGGGACGCGGTGTCGGAGGTCGAGGCGCGCTTCAGCACGTCCACAGGCCGAGGGGGCGGCGAGTTCAAGCTTTAAGGCGGGGGGCCGTTGTGAGCCACATCAAGCAAATTACGCCGATCACGATCCGCGACATTGACTTCACAGTCACGCGCCAAATCGAACAGTGCCCAAAGACGATGATGTTGCGGGAGCTGGTGATGAACGCCGTAGAGGCCGCCGCGAAAGCGCCTGCCGGTCGGCGTATCGTGGAGATCAAAGGCAAGTCTGTTGCAGAGTGTGGCGAAACCCGAAAGCTGGCGATCTGGAACACAGGCCCAGGCTTGAGCAGCACTGAGCTTGACCACATCTGCGATCTTGCCGCTTCGCTCGGCAAAGACATGGCGATGGAGGGCAACTTCTGTCCGCCGTCAGCGCCCATGGCACAGATTTGAGGTTGTGATTTAAGGAGGATTTGGGCTTCGTCGTAGTGACGAAGGAACGAAGATGAAGCCCAAATCCTCCTATTCAAAATCGCCGT
>Ga0182743_1002400_pt1 | contig 16458 bp, 15 predicted proteins | sample eDN3rd30CKraftOP_FD_128522 | JGI IMG/M metagenome (GOLD analysis project Ga0182743, IMG submission 128522) | Enriched Organic Plus compost microbial communities from Emeryville, California, USA - eDNA 3rd pass 30_C Kraft OP (version 2) (version 2) ... | reverse complement strand
GGCGTTAGCCGAAGTCGCCATTTTCTATCAACCGGTCGGCAAGACCGAGGTGCCCGTCGGCACGCGCCCCTACCTTCGCCGCGCGCGCTAGACGCGCGGCACCTCCCTGAATTTAGAGAGCAGAATGAGCGGAAACGAAATCGTCACCGATGTTGTCGTGATTGGTGGTGGCCCGGTGGGGCTTTTCTCGGTGTTCGAACTCGGGTTGCTCGATCTCAAATGCCACGTCATCGACATCCTGGACCGCCCCGGCGGCCAGTGCGCCGAGCTTTATCCCGAAAAGCCGATCTACGACATTCCGGGCTTCCCGGTGGTGACCGGCCAGGAACTGACGGACAACCTGCTCAAGCAGATTGCGCCGTTCAACGCCGAGTTCCACTACAACCGCATGGTCAACTCGGTCGAGAAGCAGGCCGATGGCACGTTCAGGCTGGTGACCGATGCCGATGAGACGTTCATCGCCAAGGTGGTGGTGATCGCCGCCGGCGGCGGCTCGTTCCAGCCCAAGCGCCCGCCGGTGGAAGGCATCGAGGCGTTCGAGGGCAAGTCGGTGTTCTACGCCGTGCGCAAGATGGACGATTTCCGCGATCAGGACGTGGTGATCGTCGGCGGCGGGGATTCGGCGCTCGACTGGACGCTCAACCTGCAGCCCATCGCCCGTTCGCTGACGCTGGTGCATCGCCGCGACGCCTTCAAGGCGGCGCCGGCCTCGGTCAACCGCATGAAGGAACTGGTGATGGAGGGCAAGATCAACTTCCTCCTCGGCCAGGTCTCCAAGCTCGATGGCGAGAACGGCCAGATCAACCATGTGCACCTGACCATGGACGCGGGCGATCTCTCCATTCCAGCGACGCGCCTGCTGCCGTTCTTCGGCCTCACCATGAAGCTCGGCCCGGTGGCCGACTGGGGGCTCGACCTCAACGACAACCTCATCGTGGTCGATACCGAGAAGTTCGAGACTTCGGTGCCGGGCATCTTCGCCATCGGCGACATCAACCACTATCCGGGCAAGCTCAAGCTCATCCTCTCGGGCTTCCACGAGGCGGCGCTGATGGCCCAGGCGGCCAAGAAGATCGTCTCGCCCGACGAGCGCGTCATCTTCCAGTACACGACCTCTTCGACCAAGCTGCAGAAAAAGCTGGGCGTGGCCTGATGAAGATCCACGTTACCGACCAGGCCGGCGTCGAACACGAGCTCGAAGGGCTCGAGGGATGGCGCGTGATGGAAGTCATCCGGGACTGGGGCCTCAACATCAAAGCCGAGTGCGGCGGAGCCTGTTCGTGCGCGACCTGCCACGTCTACGTGGCGCCCGAGTGGTTCGACAAGGTCGGCACGCGCAGCGATGACGAGGAAGACCTGCTCGATACGGTCGGGGACGTCAAACCTACGTCGCGGCTTTCCTGCCAGATCCTGATGAGCGACGAGCTCGATGGGTTGAAAGTGACCCTGGCGGCGAGCGCCGCGCAGTAAGACAATGAGGCCGGGCAATGCCCGGCCTTTTCGTTTGCCGCCTTGGCCACCCCCACCCTCAATCCCTCCCCACAAGGGGGAGGGATGAGTTGGGGCACCCATCGAGCCAGCAGGTCTCCCTCCCCCTTGTGGGGAGGGAACAAGGGTGGGGGTGAGCCAATGACTCCGGCCGCTATTCCGCCGCCACGCTTGCCGAACGATCGCTCGCGTGCCGGGCTATCCAGTCCTGGAAACGCGCTATGTACCCTTCGAGGAATGCCTTGGTATCCGGATCGGTGATGTTGAAGTCTTCGTCGATGAGACCGGGCTTGGTCTGGAAATAGACCTCGGGCTGGCCCATCAGCACCGTGTCGAGAACCGTGACGACGCTGCGCAGGTGCGATTGGGCGACGGCCGAACCGATGCCGCCGGGGCTGGTGCCGACCACCGAGGCAGGTTTGCCGGCCCAGGAGTTCTTACCCCAGGGGCGCGAGCCCCAGAAGATGGCGTTCGAGAGCGCGGCGGGAATGGTGCGGTTGAACTCGGGCGTGACGAAGAGGACGGCGTCCGCCGCTTCAACCGTCTGCTTGAGGGCGAGGGCGCCGGCCGGCGGGTTGGCCCAGAGGTCGTCATTGTAGATTGGCAGCGCCGAAAGGTCCGGGTAGACGAATTCGAGCTTGCCGGTGGCGAGCTTTTCCAGCGCCCTGGCGAAGCTGAGATTGATCGAGGCGGCGCGCAGGCTGCCGACGAGAACTGCGACTTTGTGCATGGGAGGTTATCCTGGTATCCAATAGTGACTGACACTATGTTAGTGACCACCTGATGCGTCGCAAGACGGCACTTTTTGGATACGGAAGGCACCATTTTGAAACCGCTAGAGCATTCGCACGATTGCCGCCCGGTGGGCGAAATCCTCAACCAGATCGGCGGCAAGTGGACCGTGCTCATCATCACGCGGCTGGCGGACGGGCCGATGCGGTTCGGCGAGCTCAAGCGCATGATCGGGGGTATCAGCCAGAAGATGCTGACATCGACCCTGCGCGATCTCGAGCGCGACGGCTTCGTCAGCCGGACGGTGACGCCGAGCATTCCGCCGCGCGTGGATTACGAACTGACCGAACTGGGCATGGACCTGCGAGGACCGCTGGCGGCGATCTCGGAATGGGCGCTCCGGAACCGGGAGCGCGTCATCGCGGCGCGCGAGAAGTTTGCCGAGGAGAACCCGGACGCGCGGCCGGGCCGCATCGGGCGGGTGGCGCTGATCGCGGCGCCGCGCCAGCCCTAGACATGCAAAAGCCCCGGCAGCGATGCTCGGGGCGTCCAATGGTCGACAAAAAGAAAAAGTGGGGCGGCAAGCTCGACCTTAATGCGCAAAGGGAGCTTACCGCCCCTAGTTTTCCGCGGATAGGTCGATGACCCTTCGGGTCTTGTTACTCCGGCCCGGATGCAAATACTTTGATCCGGGTCGGGGTTTGCATGTGATCGTCAGGGGCGAACTCCGGTTCGCCCACCGATTTAGTTCTGCTTCACCTGGGCCTTTGCGGCGGCCGCGGCGGCATTTTCGTGCTGCATCTGGTAGTAGCTCACATGGGAGCCGTCGTCGCAGCGGTAGCCGGACTTGTTGGCAGCGAAGATGTCGTCATTGCGGTCATCGGTCTGGTCGACGCCCAGCGAGTAGTTGGTCTGGTCGTGCTTGAGGCAGGCGGCGGCATTGGCCGAGCCAGCGGTAGCAAGGGCGCCCAGGCCGAGCAGAGCAACGGAAAGACCGGCGGCGATAACGTTACGAGTGCGCATTTTCTCATCCTTTGACATGAGGGGTACGCCAGAAGCCCGACACGTGCCGGGAGGGATTGTCGTTGAGCACGCGGAAGGTGGTCTGGCGTGAAGAAGTTGTTTGTAGGCAACTTCCTCATGACGAAAACGCTACGCCCGCCTCACATGAACATCAAATTAAGTCGAGGACAGGTTTCGGACATGAACTGTTCATGTCGGCGGGACTAGGTATCCTTTTGGATACTCGGTTTATAGTTGCGAATACTGGGATACCAGATATCACGGCCGCGCGATCGGCCGTGAAAACCCGTGAGAACTCACGGGAATGCGGGGTTTGGCTACTTGCCTTGGGCCAGGTTCACCAGCTCGGGCAGGAAATCCTTAACCATGGGCTGGGGCTGGGTGGCGAAGGGCAAGGGGCGCACGACGCGCATGGCTGCTATGCCCACGCGTACGGTCATGAGCGAATTGACCACCCCTTCGCCCAGCCTGGCAGAGAGTTTTGCGGCCAATCCTTGCCCGACGAGCTGCTCCATGACCCCGTCCGTAAGCACCAGGCCACCGGTAACGGCGAGGTGGCCGAGAATCGCGCCGGCGAGTCGCAGCGAGCCGAAAAGGCTCGGCTTGGCGCCGTAGAGCTGGGCGATGGCGCCGCCCAGCCGGATGCTCTCATAGCTGACGAAGGCGATGTCGATGAGGGCGCGGGGCGAGATGGTGGTCACCAGCGCTACCCGGCGCGCCGAGGCGGCGGTGAGGGCGCGGGCGCGGGCGTCGAGTGGCGCCATGAGGGTGCGCTCGGAGAACTGGATCATCTCGGCGCCGTCGAGCATGATCCGCAGGTTTTCGTCGACAAGGCTGCGGGCTCGGGCCAGGTCGGCGCGCTGGCCGTAGATCCCCTGCAGCTCGGAAACGATGCGCCTTGCATCCTCGGGCTTGTCCGACACCAGCGTCTCGGCGGCGCGCAGGCGCAGGCGATCGAGGCTGCGCAGGCGCCGCAGCGACCAGTATTCGCGCAGGGCGAGGGCGATGACCGCCACCACGAAGGCGGCCAGTGCGGCCATGCCAGCCCAGCCCAGCCATTCATAGCGGGCGAAGAGATCGCGGATGAGGCGTTCGGCGGCAAGGCCGAGCCCCAGCGAGACGAGAACGCCGCCGGTGGTCCAGGCGAGACGCCCCAGCCAGCCCATCCCCTTGGGGTTGGGCAGGGTATCGGGCAGGGGGATTTCTTCCGAACCGGGCTCGAATTCAGCGATGGCCTCGACCTCGGCCGGCGCAAAGGCGCGCGGGGTGCGCAGTTCTTCCTCGGGCGTATCGGGCGAGGTGACGGGACGTGCCACGGGGCGCTTCACTTGAGCCAGTCTCCGATCAGGAAGTCGATGGCCCTGTCGAGCCGGATATGGGGAAGGACATAGGCGCCTTCGGCGTTCCTTTCGAGCTTCTGGGGCGGCAGGAAGCGCAGGAAATTGAGTTCGACCGCCTTGCCGTCCTGGAAGACCAGTTCGGGATCGTCCGGCAGGTCGCCCGGGAAGAGGGCGATTTCGGTCTTGCCGTCATAGGTCACCGCATCGAGGCTTTCGCCGGCCTGCGGCGTGCCGAGGATGACGTCGAGCGTCTCCCCCTTCTCCTTGATCGTCCCCTCTCGTGTCGCCCGGATGGCGGCGAGCGCCAGCGAGCGGGTCTCGGCGCCGGCGAAGCGGGCGCGGCGCGCCGCGTTGGCCAGCAGCCGGTTGAGGATGGCCTCGAGCCGGTCGTGGGAGGTGTGGTGGAGGTGGTCCGCCTTGGTCGCGGCGAAGAGGATGCGGTCGATCCGCCGGGCGATGAGGCGCAGGAAGGGGTTGGCGTCGCCCTGCCGGAAGCAGGCAAGCACGTCGGTCAGCGCTGTTTCGAGGTCGTGAACGGCCTCCGGGCCGGCGTTGAGGGCGCGCAGCATGTCCACCAGCACGATCTGCCGGTCGAGCCGGGCGAAGTGATCGCGGAAGAAAGGTTTGACCACCACGTCCTTGTAGGCTTCGTAGCGGCGCTCGAGCATGTGGTAGAGGCTCGTATGGCGCACGGCCTGGCTCTGTGGGGGCAGGGGCGCAAAGGTCAGTGCCGGGCTGCCCTCGAGGTCGCCGGGCAGCAGGAAGCGGCCGGGCGGCAGGGTCGAGAGGGCGCGTCCGTCGTGGCGGCTTTCGCGCAGGTAGCTGGTGAAGGCGCCGGCGAGGGCCTCCGCATCCACGTCGTTGGCTTCCTTGAGAGGATCTATGGAATCGAGCAGCGCTAGGAACGGTCCGGCTTCGGCGGCCGAATGCTGGCGGCGGGCGCGCTCCAGCGCCTGGGCGCTCCATTCGGCAAAGCTGAGCGAGAGCAACGGCAGGTCGAGCAACCACTCGCCCGGATAGTCCACGATATCGAGGTTGACCATGGAGGGGCCGCGCATGCCGGAGAACCAGCGGGCGCTCTGGTATTTGAGCGTCACGCGCAATTGCGAGATGCGGCGCGTGCTTTCCGGCCAAGTCGGCGCCTTGCCGGTCAGCGCCTCGAGATGCTGCTCGTAGGCGAAGCGGGGAATAGTGGCGTCGGGGTATTCGGCGAGGCGCGCACCGATGAACCGCCCCTCCGCCATCGGCGTAAAGCCGGGGAGGCGCCCGCCGGTCAGCAGGTTATGCACCAGGGCGGTGATGAAGATGGTCTTGCCGGCGCGCGAGAGCCCGGTGACGCCGAGCCGCAGGGTGGGCGTAAAGGCGCCACCCGCCGCGTCGGCGAGATTGGAGAGCGCTATGCCGATTTCATCGACAACGTTGGTCGGTGACTGGGCCATCGGCATCCTCTGGTTCGGGTGAGGCTAAGGTATGCCGTGACAATGGCTTTGCAAGGGCTGGCAGTGGTTTGGCGGCAATCGCCCGGGATTTTCGGCCCTGTCCGAACGATGGGGGCGCGGGAGCGGACGATCTGCAAATGTCCGCGCCGCGCCGATGACCGGCGGCTTTCGAGTTTGCCATGCCCCAGACGATCCGCCTCGCTGCCCTGTCCTTATCCCTCCTCCTCCTGGGGGCGGGCGAGGTGAGCGTTGCCGGGCAACCGGCGACCGGAAGACTGCACGTGAAGGTCGAACTCGAGGGAAGTGCGCGCGAAGACTTCCCGAACGGGATCGAGTGGGCGGCGCTATCCACGAAGCGTTCCATGTCCCTGGACCTGGCGATGTGGATGCCGGAGGTCGGGGGTGGGCCGCTGTTGACCCTTGGGGGCGTCGATCCGCGAAACCCATCCCTGCCTCCCGGAATGGCCGCGATCGCCAGCGCCGTGGAAGCGTGCGGCGAAGACCAGGCGTGCATAGCCAAGACCATGATGGGCATCGGTAAGCAGCTTGCGGCCGACGAGAATGCGCTCGGCAGCATGGAAGTGGACAATACGCGCTACGAGAACTGGGTGGCCGATGCCAACGGGCCGTGCGCGACCGGGCATGCGAGCGTTGTCGATCTGGGGGACGGCAACGCCATTTCTCCGCCCAGCCCGGCCCGGCGCTATCACTTCGAGCGCCGCGGCGAGGCTTCCATCCTTTCGGAAGGGCCGGGGACCGAGAGCCAGGATTCGCTGTGTCCGAGCATGCTCTCGATCGACACGAAACTGGGTGTCGCGAGCCTGCGATTGCCGGCGGCGGGCATCCTCATTCCGGTGGCGCTTTCGGGCGACGCCTTCACCAGCGAAAAGCGCGTCCAGTTCATCGAGGGCGTACACCGGATCGAGCTTTTCGATCAGCCGGCCGTGGCCGGCACGAAAACCTGGGGCGGGGAAACGGTGCTGACCGACGTCGGCTCAGTCTCGCACAATTCGGGGCAGGTGGTCGTCCCCGTAAGGACCCGCATTACCTGGGAGTTTGTCCGCGACTGAGGGGCCGCGGACATCTGGCGGGTCCGGCGACCCTGACTCCTACCCGCCGGACCCGCCGCTTTCTTTTCCGTTCCTACTTGCCGATCTCGGCGATGTCGTAGGGCGTGGTCTGGTAGATCTCGTTGATCCAGTTCTGGAACAGCAGGTGCGCATGGCTGCGCCAGCGGTTCTCCGGCTCGGCAACCGGGTTCCCGTCGGGGAAGAGGTTGGCCGGCAGCGGGGTGTTGAGACCTGCCTTGATGTCGCGCTCGTACTCGTCCGCCAGCGAGCGGTTGTCGTATTCGAGGTGGTTGAGCATGTGCACGGCGCGATGCTTGGGATCATCGATCATGCAGACGCCGATCTCCTCGTTGTCGATGAGGATCTGCAGGTCGGGGCCCAGGCTCGTGCGGTCGATGTCGTTGTAGCGCGACACCGGCACCATGGGGCTGTCCGAAAAGCCGTGGAGCCAGGGCGAGCGCGGCTGGACGATCTTGTGCCGGAAGACCCCGAACGCCTTGTTGTCCATGCGGTAGCGCCGGGCATCGTGGAAATGATGCAGCGCCGCCTGGGCGCCCCAGCAGATGAACATCGTGTGGTGCACGTTGGTCTGCGTCCAGTTCATGATGTCGAGCATTTCCGGCCAGTAGCGGACTTCCTCGAACGGGATGTTGGCGATGGGCGCGCCGGTGACGATGAAGCCGTCGAACTTGTGTTCGCGCACCTCTTCCCAGGTCTTGTAGAACGTCTTGAGGTAATCCTCGGACGTATGTTTGGACTGGTGGTCAGTGATGCGGACCAGGGTCAGTTCGACCTGGAGCGGGGTGGCGCCGATCAGGCGGCTGAACTGGGTCTCGGTGCGCTCCTTATTGGGCATAAGGTTGAGCAGGCCGATGTTGAGCGGGCGGATATCCTGGCGCGCGGCGCGCGAGGAATCCATGACGACGACGCCTTCTGCTTCAAGCGTCTTGCGAGCGGGCAGGTCATCGGGAATACGAATGGGCATGGCTTTGCCTCGATGATGAATGAACTGGACGAAGATGAACGGCGATCGGAGCGGCGCGTGACGCGCTAACGCATTCGGGCTTCGATCGCGCTCGCCATCAGGTCCAGGAATTCGTCTCCGTCACGCACCGTGGCGAGGTCCGAGGCCTCGACGGTGTAGCCGAAATTCTCCGCCAGCTTCTGGTAGCGCGGCAGGCGGTCGTGCAGCAGCGCCTCGAAGCCCCAGGCGCCGAAGCCATCGGGGTCGACGGCCTCGTCGGCCTCGATGCCGTTGATCTGCTTGTATTCGTTCCACTTGGCCACGAGGAACTCCGGCCGGTAATACATCGGCTTGGGGCTTTCGGTGAACCGGCGGATGAGTTCTGCCGCGTCCTTCTCCGTACCACGGATATAGAGCAGCGTGGTCGAGGCGGTAAGGGTCTTGACCACCGGATCGTTGGAGTCGTCGTGGTCGATGACCTCGATCAGCGAGCCGCCGGTGTCAGCGATGAAGTTGTCATAGCCGTAGAGCGCTGCGGCGCGCTCGATGAAGAGCGGCACGTCCCGGAGTGCGGCGATCTCGGCGACGCGGTGCTGCTCCTGGCGGCGCTGGTATTCGGCCAGCGGCAGCCCGCCCTTCTTGGTGTTGCCGGGACGGCCCAGATAGCTCGAGAGCGGGTCGAGGTTGGCGAAGGAGATGTTGGAATCGATCTTGATCGAATCCGAGCGCAGCAGGTCGCGCAGGAACGGCACCTTCATGGCCTCGGCCTTGAAGTTGTCCACGATGAACTCGCCCATGTAGCGGGTGCCGATGCGATAATCGACCGAGTAGTGGAACCAGTGGTTCTTGCGCAGGAGCGCGGCTAGTCGCGTCTTGCCGACACCAGCCATGCCGAAGACCGTCACGGCGTGACGCGGCGCCTTGAGGAATTCGTCGGCACTGGTGAAGAGCATCGGACTATTCGGACCTAAAGGTGGGTGGGCATTGCGTTTACGGCATCGGCGGGGCGGAGGCAAGGTTTGGGCTCGGCACCACCGGATCGGGCCGGGCAACACCCCTCGATTTTCTCCGCCTGACTTTGCGATCCGCCCCGTTCAAAGCACATGGAACGGCCCCGACCAGGGGTGCCGCCCCCCTCGATTTGGCCTCTCGCCCACGGCAGAAACTGCCGGGGGCCGTACCGCTTTTTGCCGCAATTCACGTTTCTGGTTCGACGCGGTTCTGAGTAATATCCATACAAATCAATAGCTTAGCCGTTTGGCACGCTCTTTGCGTCTTCACAGACGAGAAACGGGCGGCACGCCGCCATAGCGGTTACGGAGTTATTGAATGGGCATTTATGGGGCTCTTGCCACGGCGGTGTCGGGTCTGCGGTCACAGTCGCACGCCATGGAGAACATCTCGGGCAACATCGCGAATTCGCAGACCACCGGCTACAAGCGCATCGAGACCAGCTTCGTGGACCTGATCCCCGATGCGCCCGTCAAGAGCCAGGTGCCCGGCGCCGTAACGTCGTATTCGCGTTCCACCAATGATGACCGCGGCGACATCCAGAATGCCTCGACCGAGACCTTCATGGCGCTCAACGGTTCGGGCTTCTTCGTGGTCGAGGCGACCACGGGCGACACCAGCGGTACCTTCTACACCCGCCGCGGCGACTTCGACATCGACAAGAACGGCTACCTGGTCAACGGCGCCGGCTACCGGCTCAAGGGCCTGGCCATGGCGGGCGGCGTGATCACCGGGTCGGTGCCCGAGGCGATCAAGATCGACAACTCGTTCATGCCGGCCAAGGCCTCCACGACCATCAACTACCAGCTCAACCTGCCTCAACTCCCCAAGACCGCCTCGTACGATGCCACCGTGCCCGGCAGCGAGCTGATGAAGTCCTACTCCTACGGCAACTCGGGCGCGGCCAACGCCACCGCCACCGGCACGCTCGACATGACCGCGGGCGGCCCGGCTTCGACCTATGTCGCCGATGGCGATACCCTGACCATCAAGATCGGCGCCAACACGCTGACCTATACCTTCTCGGATACGCCCTCGGGCCCGAACGACATCGACCGCTCGCTGCCGATCGCCAACGCCATCGCCGACATCGAGACCAAGCTGCGCGCCAGCGGCGTCGCCGGCACCTCGAACGCTTCGGTGTCGATCGTGGGCGGCATGCTCAACGTTTCGACCGCCAGCAACGACTACACCAATTCGCTGACCGTCGGCGGCACCGCGCCGTTCGGCATGCCGGTCCCGGCGCAGAACCCCAACGTCGGCGTGCTGCCCGATCGCATCCAGTCGGGCGACACCGACAAGTTCATCTCCGAATCCATCGCGGGCGGCGGCCTCACCCTCTACTCGCCCACCGGTCAGCCGGTGAACGTGCAGATGCGCTGGGCCAAGACCTCCGATACGCCGGGCGCCGAGAGCTGGGCGCTCTACTACGGCACGGGCGATGCCGCCCCGGCCGACAGCTGGGTCAAGGCGGGCTCGTACACCTTCAACCAGGGCGTGCTGGCCGGCCTGACGGCCGCTCCGGGCGCCACGGAAGTGGGCATGACGGGCCTCACCATCAACCCGCTCACCATCGGCGGCACTGCGCTGGGCGCCATCACCATCGATAACGGCGCCAAGGGCATCACCCAGTTCGCCGACAATGCCGGCAGCGCCACCACGACCGAGCTCAAGCAGAACGGCTACGGCGCTGGCCAGTTCATCTCGGTGGGCGTGTCCGACACCGGCCGGATCGTGGCGTCCTACACCAATGGCGAGACCAAGGAAGTAGCCCAGATCCTGGTGGCCACGTTCAACGCCCCCAACGCGCTCAAGCGCGGTGACGGCGGCGTGTTCTCGGCCACCCAGCAGTCGGGCGAGCCGATCCTGTCTATGGATGGCGGCATCGTGGGTTCGTCCCTGGAAGCCTCCAACACCGACATCTCGGAAGAATTCACCAAGCTGATCGTGACCCAGCAGGCCTACGCCGCCAACACGCGCATCGTGTCGGCCGCCGACTCCATGCTCCAGGAAACGCTCAACATGATGCGCTGACGTCTGGCGCCAGTGATCCAGTGATCCCGGCGTACGCGCCGGGAAGTTGCAGCCTTATTCAGGAGACCCAGAATGGGTTTGACAGTAGCTATCGGTAACGCGCTGGCGGGCCTCAAGGCCAACCAGGGATCGCTGGAAGTCCTTTCCCGCAACATCTCGAACGCAGGCACGCCCGGTTACCATAAGCAGTCGCTCAATGTCATAGAAGTTGGCAGGGGCGACAACTCCTATGTACGCGTGGGGCAGGTGTCGCGAGCCTTCGACCAGACCCTGCAGAACTACTACACCAAGCAGCTGCCGGATTCGTCCTACGCCAATACGCGGGCGAATTTCCTCGACCGGCTGCAGACCTACCTGGGCAAGCCCGGCACCGCCGGCTCGCTCGATACCACGTTCGGTTCGCTGCAGACTTCGCTGGATGCCCTGGCCACGAGCCCGGACAACTATGCGGCGCGTGCCGACGTGGTGTCCAAGGCCCAGGACATGGTGAGCACCCTTAACCGGCTGACCACCACCATCCAGGGCCTGCGCCAGGAAGCAGAGAGCAAGATCGCCACCAGCGTGGGCGAGCTCAACGACCAGCTCAAGGCGCTCCAGGAGGTCAACCTGGGCCTGGCCGACTACGGCATGGACCAGAACACCCGCGTCTCCATGCTCGACCAGCGCGATCGCCTGGTCAGCCAGATCGCCGAGAAGATCGACGTGCGCGTCGACTATCGCGATGACGGCACCGTGGCACTCTCGACGCGCTCGGGCATGAGCCTGCTCGACGTCAAGCGCTCGATCTTCGAATTCGAGCCTTCGGGCGGCATGGATGCCTCCTCGACCAATTCGGGCAAGCTCACGCTGCTCACGCCCTCAGGCAGCCGGGTCGACCTCGTCTCCAACAACGTCATGCAGTCGGGCTCGCTCGCCGCGCTCGTGGAACTGCGCGACAAGACGCTGGTCGATGCGCAGCGCCAGCTCGACGATATCGCCGCCGCGCTCGCCAAGACGTTCTCGACCGTGCAGACCCCGGCGACGCCCGTCGCGGGCGGTGGCTACGAGATTGACCTGGCCAACCCCACCAATGGCGTGGCGCCGCTGGCACCGAGCTACCAGAATGGCGATGACCTGCTGGTCGCCTACCGCGATGCCAGCGGAGCGACCCGCAACATCCGCGTCGTCAATTCGGCCGGCACCGTTCCGCCGCCGGCGAACTATGTCGATGCCAATGGCGATGACGTCTTCTACGCCGACCTGACGCAGCCGTCCGCGGCGCTCTCGAACACGCTCAACGGCATGATGGCGGCCAAGACGCCGCCGATCACGGGCGTGGCGTTCAGCGACAATGCCGGCAAGCTGGCGGTCACCGGCTCGGGCGGGGTCACCATCAACTCGATGACGGCCCGCACGACCGCCACGGCCGACCAGGACGGCAATCTGGCGCTGCCGCTGTTCCTGGACGCCAATGGCAACGGCACGCCCTATACAGGCTCGATCGACGGGCAGGGCCAGAAGACGGGTTTCGCCGGCCGCATCCAGATCAACGCGGCCATCGTGGCGGATAACACCAAGCTGGTGAAATACGACGGAGCGGCCGGCTCGGGTGACTCGGCGCGCGTCGACTACATCGTCAATCAGTTCAAGACGATGAAGTTCTCGTCCGAATACCGGGCGGCGCCGGAGCTGGGCAATTTCCGGCTCAACGGCACGCTGGGCGACATGGTCACCCAGACCGTGGACTATCAGGGCGCCACGATCTCGGACGCGCTCTCCAAGTCCGATGCGCAGGGGCTCTCGCTCGATGCGCTCACCTCGCGCATGACCGAGACCTACGGTGTCGACGTCAATGAGGAAGTGGCCAGGCTCATGGAATTGCAGAACGCGTATGCGGCCAATGCGCGCGTAGTGTCAGTGGTGCAGGAGCTGCTCGATACGCTCATGCAGTCGGTTGGAAGGTAAGTTCAGATGCTCGTCAACAAGTCCATGTTCCCGGTCCAGGCCGGCTACAACGTCATCTCCAAGATGAACGACCAGCTGGGCAAGCTGCAGACCCAGCTCGGGACGCAGCAGAAGGCCTCCAGCCTCGCCGAGATGATCGGCGGCGACCGCGCCAACTCGCTCAGCCTGCGGGCGCGCCTGACCAAGCTGACCGCCTATGCCGACAACATGACCACGGTCAACATGCGGCTCAACTTCCTGGACCAGGCCTTTACCAGCCTCTCCAAGATCAAGTCGGAAGCGCGCACGGCGGCGACGCCGGGCAGCTATGGCGAGAACAACCTGGTCATGGTCAACCTGCAGAAGACCTCGCAGGATCGGCTGAGCCTGGTCATCGATACCCTCAACGCCCAATATGGCGGCCGCTACCTGATGGGCGGCAACGTCACCGACTCCGCGCCCGTCAAGAGCTACAACGTCATCATGAACGGGCAGGGCGGCTCGGCGGGCCTGCAGACGGTGGTCAACGAGCGCAAGCAGGCCGATCTCGGCCGGTCGCTGACGCTGGGCGACCTGGGGCTGCCCAAGGTCGATATCGTCTCGGGCCCCGTGCGCGACGGCGACGGCAAGCCGGTGACCGATGCCACCGGCAATCCGGTCACGGCGCAGAACACGGTCATGCTCAAGGGCGACGGGATGGAGCAGCTTGGCTACAAGCTCAACTCCTTCACCTCGAGCACCACGGACGTGTGGGCGGTGGCGCCCGATCCCAACGGCAACCCGACCCAGATCGGCGTTTCGTTCAACCAGTTCCCGCTCTCGCCCTCTCCGGGCGACACCGTCACGCTCAACTTCACCAAGCCGGACGGCACCGACGGCAGCATCACGCTGACGGCGACGAACACGGCTCCGGCCGGCCCCGGGCAGTTCGTCTACGATCCGTTCGACGAGAACGTGACGGCGCAGAACTTCCAGGCGGCGCTCCAGACCGAGCTCTCCGGGCTCGAGGGGCCGCAACTGGGTCGACTCGACGTGACGCAGGCGGCGCTGCCGGCGACCAACACCACGACCATCACGCAGAACAACACCGTCTTCGGCTATCAGCTCTCGAGCGTCTCGACGGACAGCTCCAAGATCAACGTGGCGCAGAATGCCGGGCCGCCGGCGACTATGGACGTCAAGTTCGCGGCCAATCCCAAGGCTGGCGAAAGCGTCTCGTTCGAGCTCAAGCTGCCGGACGGCACGACGACCACGATGAAGATGACGGCCGTGCTGGGTGCGCCCGGGCCGGGCGAGTTCCAGATCGGGGCAGACGCGGCCGAGACTTCGGCCAACTTCACCATGGGCGTGCAGGCGACGCTGGGCGATCTCTCCAAGACCACGCTCTCGGCCGCTTCGACCTACCAGGCGAGCAATGACTTCTTCTCGGCCGACGGGCACCCGATGCGCGTCGATACCGCCGGCCCGCCGCCGGTAGCGTTGGAGGACGCGGTGGCCCTGCGCGACGGCTCGGCCGATACCGTCATCTGGTACACCGGCCAGCAGAGCGGCAATGCGCGTCTCTCGGCGACGGCGCAGATCGATGACACCACCAAGGTCGGCTATGGCGTGCGCGCCAACGAGGACGGCCTGCTCCAGATGGTGCGCACGCTCGCTTCGATGAGCATCGAGAGCTACCCGACCGACGACGTCACCTCCAAGGGCCGGTTCGACGCCATGGTCGAGCGGCAGATGTCGAACCTCTCCTCGGATACGGCGGCGATGGACGGCTCGGTCGAGGGCATCTCGCTCGAACTGGGCGTGGTCAAGAACTCGATCGGCAACACCACCGAACGCAACACCGCCTATGCCTATCAGCTCGAGACGATGCTGACCGATGTCGAGAATGTGAACATGGAGCAGACCGCCATGGAACTGCTCGCCCTCAAGACGCGGCTGGAGGCGAGCTACCAGACGACTGCCTCGGTCGCCCAGCTCAGCTTGGTGAACTACCTGCGCTGATACCAACTGCAGCAGCCCAGGACGGGCGCGAGATACAGAAGGATCGAAAGGGCGGGGAAAACCCCGCCCTTTGCTTTTTTGTGGGGCACTGCGCCCGCCCCACCTTCGATCTTCCCGGTTCAAGCAGGTGAGCACGATCGCCCCAGCACGTCTCCCTCCCCCTTGTGGGGAGGGAACAAGGGTGGGGGAGAAGCGCGCTCTGACCGTTGGGCTCACCCTCACCCCCACCCTCAATCCCTCCCCACAAGGGGGAGGGAGGCGAGCCGTCCGCCACCAGAGCTGGGGGAGGAAGTGCATCCTCCGAAAAGCAAAACCCCCGCCGAGGGGCGGGGGCTTTGAAGGCCGCAAACTAACGTCAAGGGAGGATGAAGTCAGGAAGTGGTTCCGCGCAGGCCCGCTGCGAGCTGGCGGTTGATGTTGATCAGCGAACCGAGCTTGGCCTGGTTGGGCAGCTCGAGCTGTTCGCGGGTTTCGTTCATCACGAAGATGCCGAGGTTGGCGATGTTCTGGCGCAGGTTGGCCGGAAGGGGGCTATCGTCGCGGGTCACGGACGACAGGAAGACGGTCCAGATCTTGCGATTGAAGGTCAGGGCTTCGGAAAGCTGAGGGTAGGAATTTTCCCAGTCGTCACGTACGCGCTGCAGGGACATAGCGGCTTTTACCAGAAGCGCCGCTTCCCTCTCGCGCGGCGTTTCAACTGTCTTGGCGGTCTGCTGGTAGGCCAGCGCCCCGTTGTGCTGCATTTGATAGAAGGTCCTGTTCGTAGTCGATCAGACGCTTTGCCGTCTTCAATGCTTTGTAGAGAGCCCCGGTTAAAATCTCGTTGTTTATCTGATCGATAAGGGCGGTCATCGATGGAGCCGCCTCTACGATATCATGCACAAGGGTGAAGTATTCCTTTGTGACCGCCTCGACATTTTCGCCAATATACATGAGCTGGACAGCCAGGTAGATGCGCCTGGCGGGCGAGTCCGCGGTCTCGTAGGTCAGGATGTCCTTTTCGCGCAGGATCGGTGCCTTGCCGTCGATGTAGAGGCGTGTGCGCTGGTCCGAGTTGGTGATCACGCAATTGCCGATCAGCAGCTTCTCGCCGGGCTTGAGCTCAACTTTAAGTGACATGGCTTTCGGTACCCCTGTGGGCGCACTGGGCGGGCGCAGGTTGATTTGGTTTACGTTATCCCCCCGCTGGTGACTAAAGCGCTACCAGCGCTTGTTCCGCAAGGGAAGTCCCCTGGGGGCAGGGCAGGGCGCCAAAGCGAGAAAGGCGGGCTTTCGCCCGCCTTCCCGTAGCTGTCTTCCGTCTAGCTTGCGCTTAGCGGAGGAGCTGGAGGACCGACTGGTCAGCCTGCGAAGCCATCGACAGAGCCGAGGACGACAGGGACTGACGGGTCTGCAGAGCGAGGAGGTTTGCGGCCTCTTCGTTCATGTCGGCC